>SXGR01498350.1_pt1 | contig 19575 bp, 13 predicted proteins | sample 3174711 | NCBI WGS metagenome assembly SXGR01 (sample SAMN11356860, study PRJNA531348) | freshwater metagenome | isolation source: freshwater sample F1-60 | place: China: Fuxian Lake, Yuxi | collected 2017-12-25
TTAATTGCACTAAGCCCGAATAATTTTCTTGCTCCTTGTTAATTGTAATTTTATGTGAATTTGAACCATATACTAATTGGTAAGTTCCGTTGATGTTAGGAATTGATAAATCGTTATACTGATGCTTTACGCCATTACTCCAAGTTTCATAAACTATCGCATCATCTTCAAAAATAGATTTAGAAGCAATAAAGAAATTAGCTAGCATACCTTGTTTTAAACTGCCAATTTTAGTTTGCACACCAATAAAATTTGCTGGGTTATAAGTTAATGCTTTCAATGCCATTTTCTCAGATAAACCATGTTTCACTGCCTTACGTAAGTTTTTTAAGAAAGTGGATTTATCTTTTAAATCAGCTGTGGTAATGCAAAACGATACATTGTTTTTTTCTAACTCTGCTAAATTTGCAGGAGCCATTTCCCAGTTTTTTAAATCGGATAAAGATGCTTGTTCTGCATCAAAAGGATCTTCCACATCAATGGCTTCTGGAAAATTGATTGGAATAATGAAATTAGAAAATGAATTTTGTATGTCATACATTCGTTGGTATTCGTTGCCGCCACCTTTGATAATGTATTTCACTTTAAATTCATCACCTACTTTTTTTCCACGAATATCATTGTATTTATCATTGCCTTCAAAAATAGATGGCAACTCTTGTAATTTATTAAACGCTTCTAATGAAATATTATACTCTGTTTTTGACGCATTCGTTTTATACCATGAAGCATCGTAATAAGTTTGTCGCAATAAAGCAATCGCTCCCATTAATGAAGAAGGATAATCTTGCGGCGAGCTTCCTTTGTTAAACGAATAAAAACCAGCCGCTCTATCTTTAATAATGCTTTCATTTTCTTTAGCATTTACTAAATTCACTAAAGCACCACTTCCCCTTACAATACCATCTTTTTGATGAGTTAATACAGATCCAAAGCCTAATTTACGTAACTCATCTGCTTTTTGTTGATTATGTAAAAATACTTTTTGTGCTTCTACTTCGCTTTTAATAGCCTGATTCCAACCGAAAGCGCCTTTTTTTGGAGCATCGTCATTCTGCATTCTTTTTACTTCAGGCATGCCATAATCGCTATATAAATCAATAAAGGCAGGATAAACGTGTTTTCCTTTTAAATCTATAGTAACGGCATCTTTGCTCGACACCAAATTTGCACCTGCATTCACTATCACGCCATCTTTTACAAATAAAGTGGCGTTTACAATCGTCACTTCCGCATCCACATGCAATGTGCAGTTGGTGAAGGCATAAAGTGTGTGTATGTTGTTTGGCGCTCCATTATTAGGAAAAGTAGTTTGAGCCACTAAACCCTTATTGATAACAAAGGCGGTAGATAATAATAAAAGTAATTGACGCATAATATGTTTTAATTGTAACAAATATAGCATTATCGCTTATTTATAAAAATTACTTTAGAGTTTTTGTTTTAAGATAAATTGTTAATTTTGAACTAAAAAAATTATACAATGGCTACAGGCATGCTTCATTCACACACCTTATTTGTGGTGTTATTTACATTGATCTACTTAATTAAAACTATTTTATTATTAAGTGATAAGGAAGAATTATTGGAGAAATTTAAAAAGAAAACTAAAGTTGCAGAAATGATTGTGAGCTTTGGCTTTTTGGCAACAGGCGTTTTTTTAATTACTCAAGTTCCCGAAATCAATAAGTTTATGATTATTAAATTGGTTTTGGTGTTCTTATCAATTCCTTTAGCGGTGGTTGGTTTTAAAAAGAAAAACAAAATATTAGCAACTTTATCTTTCTTCTTTATCGTGGTATCATTTTCTTTGGCATACAAGTCAAAAGGAGCGAAGGCTGGAGAAAAAATTGTAGCTGTTAATGGCAAAGAAATTTTTACAGATAAATGTGCTTTATGTCACGGTGATAATGGTAAATTGGGATTAAGTGGCGCTAAAGATTTATCGGTGACTCAATTGCCACACGCTGGTATTGTAGAAATTATTGCCAATGGTAAAAACACGATGGCTGCTTACAAAGATGCTTTAACCGCTGAACAAATTGAAGCAGTAGCTTCATACATTGAAACAGATTTAAAAGGAAAATAGTACTATTGAAATCAGAACTGCACTCTACCGAAACACAAGCCAATACCGCCGTATTAATTGGCGTTATTAATAAACGACAAAACGAAGCTTTATCTTATGAATACTTAGATGAGTTGGCTTTTTTAGCCATGACCTATGGCGTTGAAACTAAAAAAGTATTTACTCAAAAATTAGAAAGACCAGATAAAGCGACCTTTTTAGGAAAAGGAAAATTAAGCGATGTTAAAACGTACATTAAAGAAAACAAAATTACCGTTGTTATTTTTGATGATGAGTTATCGCCTTCGCAGCAGCGAAATTTAGAAAAAGAATTAGGAACGAGAATATTAGATAGAACAACGTTGATTCTAGAAATATTTTCGCAACGTGCGCAAACAGCTCATGCTAAAACGCAAGTACAATTAGCGCAATTACAATATTTATTACCACGTTTAACAGGCATGTGGACTCACTTAGAGCGTCAACGTGGCGGCACAGGAACACGTGGTGGAGCAGGGGAGAAAGAAATTGAAACAGATAGACGTATTGCTCGTGATAGAATTGCTCAGCTAAAAGAAGATTTAAAAGTGATTGACAAACAAATGGCCACGCAACGTAAAAACCGTGGCGAATTTGTACGTGTAGCTTTGGTAGGTTATACCAATGTTGGTAAATCAACCATCATGAATATGATTAGCAAAAGCGAAGTATTTGCGGAAAACAAACTATTTGCTACGTTAGATACAACAGTACGAAAAGTAACCATTGATAATTTATTTTTCCTGTTATGCGACACGGTTGGTTTTATTAGAAAATTGCCAACACAACTAGTAGAGAGTTTTAAAAGTACATTAGATGAAGTTCGTGAAGCGGATATTTTATTACACGTGGTAGATATTTCACATCCTAATTTTGAAGATCATATCAATGTAGTACGCCAAACCTTAATTGATATTGGTGCTGGAGATAAAGAAACAATTTTGGTGTTTAATAAAATTGACGCCTTTAAATATGTGAAGAAAGACGACGATGATTTGACGCCAGTTACTAGAGAAAATTTATCATTAGATGAATTGAAAAAAACCTGGATGACAAACTTAGATCAAACTTGTGTTTACATCAGCGCTAAAAACAAAGACAATATCACGGACTTTAAAAAACTTGTGTACGATACCGTGAAGAAAGTCCATGTGATTCGTTTTCCTTACAATAATTTGTTTTATTAATCCTTTATAAACTTTATGGTTCGTTTATCTTCCTTATTATTTATAGTTAGGAAGTAAATACCTGATGGTAAATTAGAAATATTGATTTGAGGAGCGTAAATATCGAAATAAACGATTTGCCCTAAAGCATTTTTTATTTCTATAGTGGCATTTTGCAATTGCTGATTATTACTCTTGATGTTTAAAATGGAGTTTGTTGGATTAGGATATATCTCAAAACTAGGTTCTTTATCTAATTCATTAATCCCCACTGTGGATTGGTCTATTAAGCTTATATCATCTATATAGTAGTAGGCATATTTATACGCTGATGGAGTTTGATTAACACTTCCTACATATGTCGTATCTGTATTTGCATTACTATTAAAATTTCCAACAGTAATATATTGTTCCCCACCAACAGCAGTAAAACATCCTTGTACCTCTATCCAGCCAATAGTATCAGCTACAAAACTATTTTGATTTAAAACTTGCGGAGTTTTATTGACATAACCAAAAGAACCAGTAGATTGAACGTTATTTGAAAAGTATGCGCCAATACTATGTATTGCGTGTGTTATTCCATCAGCCCTTGAAACATAAAAACTTAAACAATACATTTTACCTGCTTGTAAGGGGTTACTTAGGTGCTGATATACATATTCTTTCATTTCTCCATTTGCTTGAAACAAAATAAATCCAACGTATGAATTTCCATCTTTTGGTATTTGATTTCCAAAAAGATTTACTGGGACACCTGTATAAGTATTAGTGCAAACGCTACTAAAATAATCAGAGCTATTTAATGTATACCAATTATCAACGATATGTGGTGTTCCCATCATGGTGTAGTTATCAAATCCTCCATAAACACAATCTATGTTAGAGTAATTTTCAAAGCTCCCATTAGCAATAAGATTTTGGCTATTACTGTTGTAATAACCAAAATCTAATAACAAGATTAGAATATATTTCAGTTTACTTTTCAAATCCTTATTTAATTATAAAGAATTTATCTTGTTTTAAAATGCGATTACTTCGTTTTATGGTATAAAAATAAATTCCAGCATGTAAGCTTTGTTCATTAATAGAAATGCTTTTTTTTGTTTCATCTAAAGAATAACTATTTACAACTCTCCCTGTAATATCAGTTATTAATAGTTCAGCTACTTTAGTAATGTTATAATTTAACTGCATTACTCCATTATTTGGATTAGGATATATCTCAAAACTATTTCCTTTATCTAATTCAGAAATCCCAACAGTGGATTGGTCTATTAATGTAACATCATCTATGTAGTAGTAAGCATAATCAATAGCTCCACCTAAAGCATTATTTGTTCCTACATATAAAGTATCTGTATTTGCATTACTATTAAAATTTCCAATGGTAATATATTGTTCTCCGCCAACTGCGGTAAAACATCCTTGTATCTCCGTCCAGCCAATGGTATCAGTTATAAAGTCACTTTGATTTTGAACTTGCGGTGTTGCATTTACATAATAGTTAGAGAATAATGTTGGTACTGCGGCTGAAAAATAAGCCCCAATATTTTTAATAGCATGCGTAATTCTATCTGCTCTGGATACATAAAAACTTAAACAATATATTTTACCTGCTTGTAAAGGATTACTTAACTGTTGATATGGATATTCCTTAGTCTCATAACTGCTACCAAAGCTTAGAAATCCAACATATGCAACTCCTTGTTTTGACAAAGCACTCCCAAATAAATTTGATGGAACACTATAACCTCCAGTATTACACACTTGATTATAATAATCAGAACTGTTAAGCGTATGCCAATTATTAACAACATGGGGTGTTCCCATCATTGAGTAATTATCAAATCCACCACCACCGCAATCAATGTTTGAATAATTTTCAAAACTGCCGTTTTGAATCAAGTTTTGAGCTTGTGGTTTAGCCACAAAATAAAATAGGATAAATGATAGAAAGACTAAACGCTTCATAATTTAAAGATACAAAAAAGAAATTGGTATTTTAAATCTTACTGCTTAGAAAGTAACTCCCCAATTAACTTCTCCGTCTTAATGGTATAGTCTTCATAAGCTTTACCAGTTGCTGGCCCGCTAAAGCCTGTGTAAACTGATTTTACCACATGGTTAGCATCTAAAAAAATAGTGGTAGGAAATGCCATCACGCCATTTAAAAAAGGTAAGCTTTCAGAGGCTTTATCTTTGCCTGTTAATCCCGTTAATAATATATCGTAGCCAATATCGAAACGTTTGGTTAAGCGTGTTAAATTGGTTTTAGCACGCTCAGCATCCGATGTTCTTTCGTAAGCTAAAGCAATAATTTCCAAACCTTGTTTATTGTATTGTTTGTAAACCTTTGATAGATAAGCGCTTTCGTCCATACAGTTAGGGCACCAGCTTCCCATAATTTGCACAATCACTGCTTTGTTTTTGTATTTAGGATCGCTTAAACTTATTTTTTCGTTTTTGGTATTGTAAAAAGTGAAATTAATTTCCGCATTAGGATTTTTTAAATAGGTTAAACTTTCTGGGTCGTGTAATTCAAATTTATCATTGCGTTTCCCAATCCAGTTTTCATGCCATGTAGAACCCGAATAAAAATCACCTTTGGTAATTTCTGTTCCATTATTTTCTGCAATAAATAAAAAGGCGTGTGAGCCGTCAAAGCAGCTTAAGTATAATTTACCATTATGCATCATGCCATCCAAATAACGGTAATCTCCTGTTTCTGTTAAAAAGGTTCCATACACATAAGCGCTTCCGCTAGCATGCGTAAACATGCCAATAGCTTTGGAGCTATCGGCAGTGCCAGGACTAAAAGTTACCTCCCATTTACCTTCATAAAAGGTATTTGGTTTTCCGGGCACATAAGGAAATCGTTTGGAGTCGCCCGCTTTGGCTGTAAAGGCAATGGTGTTATTTTCTTTTTTTGTATGATTAATCCAAAGTCCAGTTAAGATGGAATCTCCAATTAATTTGGTTCTAAATTCTGTATCAAAAATAGGCATCTTAAAATTGAAGGAATCTTTTTTCAATTTTATTTCATCCACTACAATTTGCTCTTGTGCATTACGAATAATTAATTGGTGTTTGCCTTTCAGTTTTTTTATTTCAAAATTAAAAGGAAGTTCAATTTGTTTTTCTGGATTTAAAGAAAGCACGCCGCGCCAAATTCCTAATTTGGGTTGAGCAAAGCTTAAAGTGGTAATAAAAATAAGTACCGAGGCCAGTTTTAACATACTGCTAAATAAAAATTATTTTTCGATAAAACCTATTTATCTGACCTCTATTTCATCAATAAATATGAACGCATCGCCTCCATTTCCTTGGTGCCAGTCTGGTAATTTACCAAAATTGGTCGCTTTTATTTTAACATAACGTGCATTGGACTTTACTACATTATTATGTAAAAATGTACGCATTTGTAAATTGTAATCATCTGCCGCAACACCATTCTCTATTACACCAAAAGGCTTGTAATTAATGCCGTCTTCAGAAATTTCGTAGGATACTTGTTTTGGGTACAAAATCCAGGAGCGAGTGTCTTGCAAAAACTCAGCCGTTACGTATTGTATAGGAGTTACTTTTCCTAAATCAACAATGCAATTGAAATCTTGACTTTGGTAACCTTGCCATCCGCCACTGCGCCAGTTTACGGTTGCATGTTGGCCGTCGATAATACCCTCGTCTCCACCAGCATCATATTGTTTATTATAAGTGCTTTGTATAGCAACTTTCCAGTTATTTGGCTTACGATGGGCATTAGCGGTAGTTACCGAACTACTCTCTAAATTTAAAATGGCTTTTGCTTTTATGGTAATTGATGAATCGGATGTAAAAGGACCAGTATATATTTTGGAGTTAGCTTTTGGTTCTGAGCCATCGATGGTATAAACCAATTTTACTTTAGGATTGGGATGCTCAATGCTAATGGTTTTTTCTGTATCTGTTAATTTCGCAGGCGTAATAATCACAGGCACTTGTATAATTTGTTTTGTAGTAATGTTTGTAGAAGGTCTCAATAAAGCAGATTTACCAAATAGATTTTTGTCATCTAATTTTTCTTGCATTATAAACTCTAATTTTCCTCCTGCTAAAATAGTGCTGTGAGATAAAATAGAACTGTTGGATAGTTTCCCATTAATGCTAGACGATTGAATATATTGAAATGTAGTAGTTGGATTTTTTTTAGAAATCTCAAAAGTTTTTCCGTTTTCTAGATGGATTTTTACATTGTCAAATAACGGCGAACCAATGGTGTATTCTGCTTTACCCGGACAAACCTGATAAAAGCCCATCGAACTTAAAACATACCAAGCACTCATTTGTCCGCAATCTTCATTACCAATTAATCCATCAGGATTATTTTTATAAAACTCGGTTAAGATTTGATAGATTTTTTCTTGTGTTTTTTGTGGCTTGCTAACATAGTTGTATAAATAGGCCATGTGGTGGCTTGGTTCGTTGCCATGTGCATACTGACCAATTAATCCTGTTATATCAGCTTGTGTTCTACCTTCAGTTTCACTTTTAGCACTAAACAAATCATCTAATTTTTGTTCAAACCGCTTCTCTCCACCCATTAATTTTACAAGACCTGAAACATCTTGTGGAACAAAGAAAGAGTATTGCCAACTATTAGCTTCTGTGAAATGGTTGTTGACTTCTCGAGGTTCAAAAGGAGAAAGCCAATTCCCGTTTTTACGTGGGCGCATAAAACCTGTTTTTTTATCATACACATTTTTGTATGCTTGCGCACGTTTCATGTATAAATCGTAATCTGGTTTTTTATTTAACTTTTTTGCTACTTGAGCAATACACCAGTTATCGTAAGCATATTCTAATGTTTTGGAAACACTTTCTGATTCATCATCTATTTGTACGAAATTGTTTTTATTAAATGTAGGAATGTTCCAACTCGTGTAATTAGAAGCAGCTAGCATAGATTCGTAAATAGCATTTTTGTCAAAGCCAGAAATGCCTTTTGTCATCGCATCAGCAATTACCGAAACACTATGAAAGCCAATCATGCAATTGGTTTCATTAGCTGATAGTTCCCACATCGGTAATCGACCACTTTCTTTATGTTGTTGTAAAAACGTATTGATGATATCGGTTGTACGTTTTTGTTCAATGATCGTAAACAGTGGGTGCAAACCTCTAAAAGTATCCCATAATGAAAAAACAGTGTAAGGCGTAAAACCATTTGCTGGATGAACTTTTAAATCGCGACCTCTGTATTTTCCATCTACGTCGCCAGCCAATGAAGGATGAGTGAAACAATGATACAAGGCTGTATAAAAAATAATGTTTTGTTCATCGTTTTTAGTTTGTATTTCTATTTTGGATAATTCTTTTTCCCAACTAAGTTCTGCATCTTGTTTGTATTTCTCAAAATTCCAATGTGTCGCTTCAGCCTCTAAATTTAATTTTGCGCCATCCGTACCTGTTTGTGAAATCCCTACTTTAATTAGTAGTGGTTTCCCATCGCTATTATCAAATTGAAAATAAGCCCCAACATTTTTTTTCTTTTTCAGACATTCCTTTTGAAAGTGTTTGAGTATTAATTTTTTTAGAAATAATAGGCTTATTGAATTTGATGATATAATACACATGTTGTTCATTAGCCCAAGCTTCGCTGATACGAGAGCCAATCACGGTGACACTATCTACAATAGTTAAGGAGCAGTTTAATGTTTTATCTCTGTGCAATAAATCAAGCACAATAGTCGCAGTATCCATTTTGGGGAAACTGTATTGATGAATACCTACACGTTCTGTTGCTGTTAATTTTGCATTCACATTATTGTTTAGCGTCACTTCATAAAAACCCGCACTTGCTTTTTCTTTCAAATGAGAAAATTTAGTAGCGTAAGTTTTATTTTTGAAATTACTTTTTTGAAGCGTTGGCATTATTAGAATATCTCCATAATCACTAACGCCTGTGCCGCTTAAATGTGTGTGTGTAAATCCATAAATAATTGAATCAGAATAATGGTATCCGCCACAACCTTCCCAACTGCCATCAATGCGTGTATCTGGACTTAACTGCATCATGCCAAAAGGAACAACCGCTCCTGGAAACGTATGCCCTGCACCGCCAGTTCCGATAAATGGATTGACGAATTGGGCATGTTTTGTTTGTGCTACAAAAGTTGAGAAGCTGAGAGTGAAAAATATAAGTAATAGGCTCTTCATAAGGTATAGTAAAGTTACTCAATTAATAAGTTTAATGATTGATATCGTATAAGGAAATGTATTGTATTTGCTTGTATAATTCCATTCCTACGTTTGTTTTTATTTCGATGATTTGATTAGGCTCGAGGTCTATATAATTATCGCTAAAAGAAATGTTGGGGTCTTTTGAATACAAATACAAGTCTTTGACAAAGGTTTTGCTGGAGAGTAGCAGACATTTTTTTTCTTTAGAAAATTGGATGTTGATTTCAGGCATTTGTAATTGCAATGCTTTTGGTTTTACAAAACATGAAATGTGTTTAGTGAGTAATTTTCCTTTTGAATCGATAAACTCAACTGATAAGTAAATTTCATTTTTCGTAAAAAGCTCCATATCGCTTTTTTTTATTTTTAAATATACTTTGCTTTCATTAGCAGTTATGATTGCTTCATTACTGTTAGTATATAATACATGACCTTTCATGTTTTTGATAGATATATTTAGCATACCCTTTGCGTCAGTTTGTTTGTCTGATACAACAAAAATTTGAAAGTCATTTTTCTCTTCTTTGACAGAAATAGTGATGTCGTTAAATAATTTTTTTGTTTCATAGTACAATGCTTTTGGCTTATAGTTATAATCAATAGCGCTCCAAGAAGTAACAGGCCAACAATCATTTAATTGCCAATACAAGGTTCCCATACAATATGGCTTTGCTCTGTGATGTGCTTCAATGGCTATTTTCATTCCATCGCGTTGTAGTAGTTGAGACACATAATTATATTGCATAAAATCTTTTGGAATTTTATAATCACGTTCCATATATGTTTGAATGGTTTCATAACCCTTTGGATGTTTTTGATGAGCTTTCACAGAATTAGAATTTAAATTTAATTCATTGCTATCGCAAAAGGTTTTAAATGTATTGATGTCAGGCATTGCTTGAAAGCCATATTCACTCATAAAGCGCCCGACTTTTTTGGTGTAAGTTTCAAAAGGTTCGTTGCCCCACCAAACGCCCCAGTAATGTGAATCGCCTTGCTGCAAACTTTCTTTATGTCCCCATCCAATAGAAGGAGAAGAAGGCCAATAGTACACACTAGGATTTTGTTCTTTTACAATTTGAGGAATAACTTGATGAAATAAATTGTCATAATCATTCCAAATTTTTGCTGAATCCTTTTTTGAGTATTTATATTGTTTTTGCCAACCCCAATTTTGCCAACCTTCGTCAACTTCATTATTTCCGCACCATAATGCTAGACTGGGATGTGATCGTAAACGTTTTACTTGTTCTGTTATTTCTTGCTTGACATTTTCTACAAAGGTTGAATCTCCAGGATATATCGCGCATGCAAACATAAAATCCTGCCACACTAAAATTCCGTTTCTATCACATTCTTTATAAAATTCATCATTAGCGTAAACACCGCCACCCCAAACTCTTAGCATATTCATATTGGCATCTTTCGCCATTTGAATTATCTTTTTGTAATCGAGTTTGGTTGTCCTTGAAACAAAATTATCTTGAGGGATATAGTTTGCTCCTTTCATAAAGACAGGCTTACCGTTTAGTTTAAAATAGAAACTTTGCCCTACAGAATCCTTCTCTTGAATTAACTCTAAGGTTCTTAAACCAATTGTTCCATAATGATTAATGGCTAAACCATTGTATCTGAGATTGACGTCGTAACCATATAAATTAGCTTCTCCCAAGCCATTACTATTCCACAGTTTGGGATTACGAATAGAATAGTGAAACGTATCGACGTTAATTCCCTTTTCTAGGTTTAAGGGGTAATTAGTATTGTATTGAAGTTTTGCGTTGTTTATTTCTCCACGATAAGTATTTATATTTAGTCTTCCAGAAATAGAAGTATCACTTTTTGTTTCTACAATAAATACAATATCGGCTAAGGAATCACTGATGTTTTTGATAATTGGATTAACAGAAATAACATTCACATCATTCCAACAGCGTAATTTAATGGGTTTGTAAATACCACAGGTTACAAAACGCGGTCCCCAGTCCCAACCATATTGGTACTGAGCTTTTCGAGTAAATACCTTTTCATCACCCGGTAAAATATATGGTAATTTAGCGGCGTCTGCTTTTCCTTTTTTGACAGCAGACTCAAAAATTATCTGTAGGGTATTTTCTCCTCCCTTTAAATATGGCTTCACATCAACGCTCCAAGTCCGGAACATATTGTTGCATTCTAAAATTAGTTGCCCGTTTAAAAACACTTTCGCGTAAGTATCTAAGCCTTCAAAATTTAATTCAAGGTGTTTGCTTTTTAAAGTGATATTGTCACAGTTAAATCTCCCTACATATTCCCAACTTTCGTTTTCAATCCATTGCAAACTTTTTTCATTATCTGAATAAAAAGGATCTTTAATTAATTTGTTATTCAATAAATCAGTATGAATAGTTCCTGGCACAATTGCAGGATAATATGGATTGGAACCAGATTTTTTGAATTGCCAACTAGCATTTAAATCTATTGTTGAGTTTTGTGCCATCAAAAACACAGAGCCTAAAGTAAATAGATATATGAAGTATTTTTTCAAAACAAGGTTGCTTTTAAATATTTTATTTCATTTGCGTCTACAATGTCCGAACTATTAGTAAGTGCTGCCGAATGAAATTGGATGCAGCCTGTTTCCTTTGCAATTAATCCTATATTATTACTTCTGATACCACCTCCTGGAATAATCGTAATTTTTTCTCCATACTTTTCTTGACAAATTTTTAATGTTTCAATTCCGTTTAAAGCGTTTTGTTTTCCACCTGATGTCAATACTTTGTTAAACCCAATTTCAATAATTTCCTCCAATGATTTTTCTATATTCTCACATGAATCAATGGCTCTATGAAATGTTACCGACATTGGTTTGGCGAGTTCAACTAATTCTCTATTTGCTTTTACATCAATAGTATCGTCAGAATTTAAAACACCAAAAACTACGCCATCTATGTTATGTTCTTTGCAAAATAAAATATCATGCTTCATCATTTCTATCTCATCAGTATCATAAACAAAATTTCCCCCACGCGCACGAATAATCACATGTAAAGGAATATGTAATAATTTTTTTGCTTCAATAATGTCAGCTTGTGATGGAGTAATTCCTCCTAAACTATAATTATCACAAAATTCAATTCTGTCTGCTCCAGCCTCTTGAGCTTGTGCGCAAGATTGTACATTGAAGCATGCAATTTCTAATACATATTTAAAGGATGTGTTTAGCATCAATTAATTGATTGTTTATTTCAGGAGAATAGACAGCATAATTAAATCCCTTCTGTAAGCAGTAGGCGCCATGTTCTCCTTTTTTGTTAATGGCAATGAATCCAATTTGTAATTCATCTAATGGTTTGTTTTTTCTTTTTGCAATGGTGATGATTCTCTCTACCGCTTTTCTGCAAGCTTCTTCAGGAGCCAATCCTTGACGCATTAATTCTACTACGGTATGACTTCCTACAATTCGCATGACTTCTTCACCATGTCCTGTAGCAGTTGCTGCGCCAACTTCATTGTCTACAAATAAGCCCGCGCCAATAATGGGTGAGTCTCCAATTCGTCCGTGCATTTTAAAAGCCATGCCACTGGTTGTGCATGCGCCCGATAAGTTGCCATTCATATCTAAAGCTACCATGCCGATCGTATCATGGTTTTCGATATTGGCTATCGGCTTGTATTTTGATGTTTTTAGCCACTCTTTCCATTCCTCTTCAGATTCTTTGACCAATAAATTTTCTTTTTTAAAGCCTTGTGATAAAGCAAAATCTAAAGCGCCTTCGCCAACTAACATGGTATGTGGTGTTTTTTCCATTACGGCTCTTGCTACAGATATAGGATGTACAATATGTTCCAAACAACCAACGGAACCAATATTTGCGAAATCATCCATGATGCACGCATCTAACGTTACTCTTCCATCACGGTCAGGTCTGCCGCCATAACCAACACTTCGTTCCTTAGGGTCTGCCTCAGGAATTTTTACTCCAGCTTCCACTGCATCCAATGCTCTTCCTTTGTTCGATAAAATTTTCCAAGCCTCTGCGTTGGCTTCTACACCAAAACGCCAAGTAGAAATCACAATTGGTTTGATTTGTTCTTTAGATGCATTAGTTATAACCTCTGATGCTTTACTTTTATTAAAAGCAAACAAGGAAGTTGCAAATGCTGAAAGCTTTATGAATTGTCGTCGGTTTGTATTCATGTTATTGTATTTGAATTTCATCGCAAAATAGCCAAGCGGGTTCTCCAGCGCCGGGATTACCAGTTGGAATGTTGCCAAAGTTGGTTGCAATAATTTTAACGTAGGTCGTTTTAATTTTAGTGACTTGTAATTTCGCAAAGCGATTATCTTTTACGGTTGTTTTGTCAATAGATGTAAATGTTTTACCATCGTCAGAAATTAAAAATTCAATTTCTTTTGGCAAGTAAATCCAACTTAATTCTTCATTTAGAAATCCAATTTGTATTTGTGAAATTTCTTCTTTGTTTTCTAAATTAATAATTGCCTCTAAATCATTTCCGCCCCAGCCAAGCCATTCGTTATTGGCTCTCGGTAGTTTGGCTACAATACCATTTACCAAATTAAATCCACCCCCATAATTGTAAGATTTACTAGGAGGTGTTTTTAATGTAATGGGTTTGTTGGTGGCTTTATTAATCGAATAATTGCGAGAAGCTATTTTTCCTTTCAATTCTTTGCCTTTAAATAATGCACTTGTAATGGTAATATCTTTTTCTAACTCTATAGGCGATTGATATAATAAGGATGCAGCCGTTGGTGTTGTGCCATCAGTTGTAAAACGAATTTCTCCAAGAGACGAATTAGCATTTAACTCTAAGGCAATATGTTTGGTTGTTGTTGACGGTGAAACTTTCGACTCTACTTTATATAACGCTTTCGCGTAATTGATATTTAATTTATCTAACAATAAAAAGTGTTTTTGAAGACGAATTAAAAAAGCAGTTTCATTTTTTATTTCTTTTGGTGTCCATACTACTTCGGCTAATGCTGCCATACGAGGTAGTGCCATATATTCTAAATGCTTTTCATTTAAAATATACTCTGTCCATAGATTGGCTTGTGCTCCTAGAATATAGTGTTGTTCTTCTGCATTCAGTTCATTAGGAATTGGTTCGTAACTATACACTTTTTCAATAGGAGTATAACCGCCAATTGCCAAAGGTTCATCTGATGCAGGAGCTTGATAATGGTCAAAATAACAATGCGAACCAGGAGTCATCACTGCCATATGTTTTTGTTTGGCTGCTGCTATTCCTCCTTCAATGCCTTGCCAGCTCATAACCGCAGCGTTAGGCGCTAAGCCTCCTTCTAAAATTTCATCCCATCCAATAATTTGTTTGCCTTTACTATTCACATATTTCTCAATACGTTTAATAAAATAGCTTTGTAACTCATGTTCATCTTTTAGATTTTCGTCTTTTATTCTCTTTTGACATTGCTGACAAATCTTCCATCTCGTTTTAGGACTTTCATCTCCGCCAATGTGAATGTACTTTCCAGGGAATAAAGGAATCACTTCATCCATCACATTTTGTATAAATTGAAAGGTTGAATCTTTTGCACAAAATACGTCTTCAAATACTCCCCAACCTTTTTCTACATCTATTTGTTTTCTAGTACATGATAGATAAGGATAAGAGGCAATAGCAGCTACAGCATGTCCAGGCATTTCTATTTCAGGAACAATGGTAATATGCCGCTTAGCAGCATAAGTGACAACTTCCTTAATTTGTTCCTGTGTATAAAATCCACCATAAGGGATACTATCATATTTATGATCGCTATATTTACCAACCATAGTGCCTTTTCTCCATGCACCCACTGTAGTTAGCTTTGGATATTTTTTAATTTCAATGCGCCATCCTTGGTCGTCGGTTAGATGCCAATGAAAAGTATTCATTTTATACAACGCTAAAATGTCGATGTACTTTTTAATAAAACTGATTGGAAAAAAGTGACGAGATACATCTAAGTGCATGCCTCTCCATTCAAATCGGGGTGAATCTTTTATTTGAACGCATGGTATTAAAAGTGCATTACCTTTTTCAATTGGCAATAATTGAATCAATGTTTGTAATGCATAAAAATTTCCTGCGCTATTTCCTTCTGCTAAAATGGAAATATGCTTCTCGTCAATCGTTAAATGATAATTTTCTTTGTAACCTGCTTCCCAATCAGGAATTATAAATTGAATATAATTATTGTCTTTTGGAACAGATGAAACCGTTTGAAGGTTGAAGCCATAATAAGTATTCAAATATTCATTCAACCATTCTACTTCACTTACAGGAGTTGTTGGTGTGACTACAATTTTTGTAGAAGACGACAGCACAAAGTTTCCTTGAAGTTTTTTACACTCTTTAGGAAAAGGAATAATTGGTAATGAAGATTGTTGTTCTTGAGAAATAATTCTCAACGATAGGATTATTAATAGTATGAAGAATAATTTATTCTTCCTCATCGTTATTTACCAATTCTGATAATTCTTTCGGAAAATCATCTGCTAAAATGTAAACGCCAGTCATTGGATTTACCACCTGACGAACACTTTTTAAATACACATTAAACAAGAAGCTGTCGCTTGATTCAACCTTGTCTGTTTTACTCACTGCTTTTTTAGAGAATGGTAGTTGCGTAATTGTTCCATCATCCATAGTACATTCTACAATCATCATGTCTGGAATTTCAAAACAAAATTCATCATCGTTAGGGTATAAACCTCTTAATAAATAAGTAGCATTATTAACCACTTTAAACTCTCTTACATTGCCTTGCACATCAAATTCATCTTCCCATAAATATTTGATATTGTCTTCTGTTTCTTCTCCTTCATTATCTTTATCGGCGTAAGCTTGACTAAATTTTGAATTTACTAATTTGACGTTAATCGTTACTTTCATTTCTTGCTATGTTATAAATTTATATTAATGTGCTGCACTAGAATTAGAATCTAATTCAATGCCTTGTTTTTTAAAGATAGAAGTTACTTTGTAAGCGTACCAAGCTAAATAAGCAAAGCAAAATACAGTAACAATATAGGATAAATGCGGATTTAATACATCTACTAAAAACCCTTGAAATGGAGGAATTAAGGCTCCGCCTAAAATCATCATTACTAATAAAGAAGATCCTTGATTGGTGTATTTTCCTAAACCATTAATAGCTAATGCAAAAATACAAGGCCACATCACGGAACAAAATAATCCACCGCTAATAAAAGAGTATAATGCTAAATTTCCTGTGCTCACTAATCCAACAACCATCATCACACAAGCTGTTAAACTGAGTATCATTAAAGTTCGAGCAGGATTGTCGCCCGAGAAAATGAATATTAATGTTGCTAATAAAATATATGGGATGTAAAATATATAATCGTCTACGTTGCTTCCTCTTAAATAGTTAATGCCATAGATAACTCCAAAAGCAATAAATGGCGTAATAAATTGCATAATGATTTTAATTGTTTTGCTAAAATTAAAAACCGCTAAAGCACCGGTCCAACGCCCAATCATTAAACTACCCCAATACAAGGAAATAAAATGAGAAATTTTTGTATGGTCAATACCTTTAATTTCTGGCATCGCTAATAAAGCGCCCATGTTACTTTGTATAGTTACTTCAACGCCCACATATATAAAAATGGCTACCATCCCTAATGTTAATTGCGGATATTTTAAAGCGCCTAAGTCTTTATCTAACTTTTCGGACTTGGTGACTTCTGGTAATTTAGAAAACCATAAAATGCTAGCACACAAAATAAACAAAGCAAATAAAATGAGTGCAGGAATTTTCACTGCCTCTAAGCTGCTATCTGCTGCTGCTGGCGCACTAATGTTGCCAAATAATGCATAACTTAAAATTACGGGGCCAATGGTTGTTCCAAAAGAGTTAATGCCCCCTGCTAGATTTAAACGTTGCGCACCAGTTTCTTTAGCGCCAAAGTTTATTACAAAAGGATTCGCTACAATTTGTTGTAAGGCAAATCCTAAACCAATGATAAATAAGGCACATAATAATAATGGGTAGGAATTTAAACTAGCTGCTGGAATAAAAAATAATGAGCCAATGGCTGAAATTAATAAACCTAAAATGAGGGCTTTTTTATAACCAATTTTATTTACTGGATCGCCATAAGCACGTGATGCAAAAAAGTAAATGATAGAACCTACGGCATAAGCCGCATAAAAAGCTAAATCAACTAATTGAGACTGAAATTGTGTGAGTGTAAATTTTTCTTTGAATAAAGGAATTAAAATTCCGTTACTAGCCGCCACAAAACCCCAAAAGAAAAACACACTTATAAGTGCAACAAACGATGATTGTAATTTCTGCATAAAAAATTAAATTGATATGTATCTAAAGTAGAACTTTTAGTTCAGTAGAGTTTCTGTAGCTAAACCCTTTTATTAACAACCTTCTTTTTACTACTTATTTCCTTAATTCGTAATTCGTAATTCGTAATTTGTAATTTCACAGAATGCAATTATTAACTCCAACCCACTGGCAAGACTATGAACTAATAGATTGTGGTGATTTTGAAAAACTGGAACGTTTTGGTAAATACATTACTATTCGCCCCGAACCACAAGCTGTTTGGAAAAAAAAATACTCATATGCTGAATGGGAAAAGCAAGCGCATGTGAAATTTGTGCCTAAAAGCAGCTCAAGTGGAGAGTGGAAGGCCTTAAAAAAAATGCCTGATCAATGGACAATTTCTTATCCTTTGGGGAATACAGAAATCACCTTGCGTTTAGGTTTAACCTCATTTAAACATGTGGGGGTATTTCCTGAACAGGCTTGTAACTGGGATGTGATTTTTGATTATCTATCTCCTTTAGAAAAACCTAAATTCTTAAATTTATTTGCCTACACCGGAGGAGCTTCTGTGGCTGCAAGAGCAGCTGGAGCGGATGTAACACACGTAGATAGTATTAAGCAAGTTGTGAATTGGGCTAACGAAAACATGCAAAAATCTAATTTGGATAATATCCGTTGGATGATTGATGATGCTCTAAAGTTTGTAAAGAAAGAACAACGTCGTGGGAATTTATACCAAGGTATTATTTTAGATCCTCCCGCTTTTGGACACGGACCAAATGGTGAGAAGTGGAAATTAGAAGATAATATTTTAGAAATGATTGATAGTGTGTTGCAAATTTTAGATCCTAAGCAGCATTTACTGATTCTGAATGCTTATTCATTAGGCTTTTCAGCATTAGTACCTCAAAATTTATTAGAGCCATTTGCTACCAAACATAAATCCAATTTAAGTATCGGAGAATTATACCTTGATGCAAAAAGTGGAATTAAATTACCTTTAGGTGTTTGGGGAAGATTAGAGAAGAAATAAAGTTATTTAATTATATCTTTAATCAACTCAACTTTAGCAACGTTTAGTTTTTGTAATTTAGATTCTCTGAACGTTTCGTTCCATTTAATAGCAATCTTTGATTTTTGAAGATCTCCAGCGCCTGCTACTTCATTAAATACTGCTGTAAAATCATCAGTTTTACCTCTTTCTAAAATCATCGTTTTGTTCTTTTTAGCATTTGGATTCTCAGCTCCATTTGGCATAATGGCAACACATTTATTTGGACTCATAATTCCAATGCCATCACCAGTATAAATGCATTCAAATTTACCGTAGGCTTTAGCGGTAACGGATTCATTCTTTTTTAATGTACAAGTAAAATTACCTTCGGTAAATTCGTTTTTAGTTGGAGGTAAATCAAAATTAGGAGCCTTTGTAACTTGTCCACCAGCGGAAGCTTTATAAATACCTTTTAACTCTAAAGTAAATTTATCAGCTTGCATGTCTGTCCCTCTAAAATCAAGCACTTCTGTTTCCTCTTCATTTGGTTGAACTACAAAATTTTTATCTCTGCAAAAAACAGTTTTACCGTCTACTACATAATTAATTTCGTTTGGTTTGATTAATAAGTAATCATTGGTTTTATTGAAAATTTTAATTTTAAATTTCACTTGTTTTCCAACAGCAACAGCATCAATAATGTAAACATTATAGTCATCTGTTTCTAAGGTAGCTTCCTTGTATATATATTTTAAACCTGGATCAA
>SXGR01329820.1_pt1 | contig 19571 bp, 13 predicted proteins | sample 3174711 | NCBI WGS metagenome assembly SXGR01 (sample SAMN11356860, study PRJNA531348) | freshwater metagenome | isolation source: freshwater sample F1-60 | place: China: Fuxian Lake, Yuxi | collected 2017-12-25
AGATTACGCAGATAGACGCAGAGTTGAAGACAGAAGAAAGAGTGATTTCAACTCACTTCTTCGGTTTTCGAATCGGCGTCTATCTGCGTAATCTGCGGATCAAACTCTTCTGTCTTTCTCCCGCTTTACTTCTTCTTGTCCGCGGCCAGGATCGCCGCGATCTCGCTGTGCAGGTCGTCGATGTGGGCAACCGTCAGCGGGTCTTTTGCCTTCTTCTTCGCGGCTTCGAGTTGCGTGGACAGCGTGCCCAGCGACTGCCGGCCGACGGCGCGAAGCTCGCTCGCGGGTCGCGGACTGCCCGCACCACCGAGGCCGGGCGGCCCGGTCGGAGCCGCGGCCGGCTGGAACTCCGCCTTTAGCAAGTCGATGTACGCGCGCTGAAGTTGCCGGCGCAGCGGGTCGATCTTCGGTGCGTCGGTCTTCAGTTCCGAGAACAGCCCGTCCTGGATGTCAGCCACGAGTTCCACCGCGGTGTAGGCCTTGTCTGGCGAGAGCAGTTCCGCGTCGGCCAGCCTGGACAGCCTCGCGGTGCTGAGAAGGCTGCGGAGCATCAATCGCTGCTGCCCTGAGAGTTCCGCTGACGCACCGGTGAACTTGAACTGATTGATCAGACCCGGGGTGAGCAACTTCGTCGGCGTGGTGAAGGCGTTCTCCAGCAAGAATTTCACCGCTTCTTTCTGCTTCTCCTTCGGCACGCGCACGAACGCCTCGCCGCCGCGCCCGCCGAGCGTTCGGTTTTCGACCACCCCGCCCACCTGCTTCGTCACCGCCATGAACCAGCCCATACGTGCGTTGAGCAGTTCCCCGTACACCTCTTCGAGAAGCGCGAAGTCTTCGCCCTTCTCGGTGGTCGCCGCGAGCATGTACTCGAGGACGCGGTCGAGGTTCTTCAGCCCGTACGCGGTTACCTGAATCGGGTCGCTGCCGATGTTCTCGGTGAGTACGGTCGGGTCCACGATGGATGGACCGTCTTCACCGCCGAACCGCAGGAACGGGTTCGTGAGTTGCTTCGCGGCCCACTCGTCGAGCGTCTTGCGCTCCTCGTCCGGCGACTTCGCGGTCGGAATCGCTTTGTAACCCCATTCGATGGCGAAGTTGTCGTAGGGCGCGATCTTCGGCAGCAGGTGCTTCGGGTCCACCTTGTCTTCCGGCTGCGCGACGTAGTTGCACCGGCCGTAGGACATGATCGACGCGACGCTGCCGTACTCGGCGCAGAACTTCGGGTCGCGGAGCTGGCTCACGGAGTACGCCTGGCTCGCGCGGTGATTGTGACGCAGTCCGAGCGTGTGCCCGACCTCGTGGGCGCACACGTAGCGGATCATCGCGCCGGTGGTCGTGTCCGGCAGCGGAAACTTCCGCGCCTTCGGATCGACCGCCGAACACTGAACGAAGTACCACTGCTGAGACGTCTTCACGATGTCATGCCAGAAGATGATGTGCGCGGAGATGACTTCGCCCGAACGCGGGTCGTGGACGTGCGGACCCATCGCGTTTTGCACCGGCTCCGCGATCCACCGGATAACAGAATACCGCGCATCTTCCGGGTCGAAGTTCGGGTCTTCGGCGCGTGTCGGCACGTCCTTGCAGATGATCGCGTTCTTGAACCCGGCTTTCTCGAACGCGGGCGCCCAGTCCTCCACGCCCTGCTTCATGTACGACCGCCACTTCTCCGGGATTTCCTTCGAGAGGTAGAACGTGATTGGTTTCACGACTTCGCTCACCGCGTCCGCGGGGTTCTTCTTCTCCAGCCGAAACCGGGTGATAAATTCGCGAGGAACGGCCCACTGCTTCGCGTGCGAGTAGTCCACGAACTCTTCGGTGAAGTAGCCCACGCGTGGGTCCGCGAGCCGTCCCTGCATCGGCACTTCCGGCAGAATTGCGAGGCTGTGGTGAACCAGCGCCGTCACGCTCTTCGCGCCACCACCGCCCGGAGGGCCGAACGGCGAGCCGCCACCGCTTGCGCGGAACGTGAGCAGTGCCCGCACTTCGATGTTGCCTGGGAACGCCTTCACCTCAGACAGGTACGACCGCGACGAGTCCACACTCGCACCGCTGACGCCCGCGGCGCGGGTGATGGGCAGATCGTTCAGCCCGAAGATGAACGTGTCCGACACATTGATGACTGCAGACCGGTCTTTGCCTTCGCACTCGACGTTGAACACCGCGATGATGGAGTCGGTTGCGCTGGCGTCGATGGACGCTTGCGCCTTGCCGTCGGACCGCTTCGCGAACCCGACCTTCCACAGGTAGAGCTTGTTGGCGCGGCGCTCGAACTTCAGCACCGCGCTGCCGAGGCCCGCGCCGCCCCAACTGCCGCCCATGCCGCCACCCGGCCCCTTCGCGACCTCCGCCTGCCAGAGGAACAACCGGCCCTGTTTGTCCTGCGGAATCTCGAAGTACAGTTTGTCGTCCTGCCGGTGGACCGCGAACACGCCCGGCGACGTGGTGAAGTCCTTCGTGATGACGTCGTCGTATTTCTTGAGGTCGCCGGCCTTCGGCACGGTCTTCGGGGGCGGGATCGGTTGCTTCGCATCGACCGGCGTGGCGTGTGACGAAAGGACTGCGAGCGCGGCGATCAGGCCGCCGCCCAGCAGCAAGCGGGTACGCATGGTTACCTCAAACGAGGCGGTTCAGGTTGGGATGACTGGGGATATCTTACCGTCTGGGTAAGAAAGAGGGGCCGCGACGGTGGAAAAGTCTGCTGCGTCACACCGTTACAACCGGAACCACAGGTCCAGCGCGAATCACAGAACCAGCCGGGAACCGAACCGTGCGGGACGGCGTGTGTGCCGCGGTTCGATAACGAACTGCTGTCTTCCGCCGCTCGCGTCTTCGCGGGCACCTCGCCCAGGGGCTACAGGCGTGGTGCCCGCGAAGACCCGAGCGGAAGAGACATCATACTTCGGAGTTCCCTGGCATGACGCCGCTCTGTCTGGTAGCCCTGTGCGCGATCGGTGGCGACCCGTACCCATACCCGAACACCGCGCCGCTCACGCCGCCGGTCGTCGCGGAGCGACGGGTGCCGTTCTTTCTGAAACCGGCTGAGAAGCGCCTTCGCGAGAAGGTCGCGAACCTCGCGTTTCCGGGCGCGGGCAAGTCAGCCCCGTGCGGCTCGTACCTCTGGCAACCGGCCTACAAGGAAGATCACATCCTGCGCGTCCCGGCGCAGCCCTACACACTGCAACCGGGCGACATCGTGATGAGCGCCGACGGGTCGGTGTTCTGGAAACTGATGCACAACCTCGCGGGCACCAGCCACCCAACACATTCGATGATCGTATTCGCGATGCCCGACGGGAAGATGGGCATCCTCGAAGGCGGCCCGCACGACACGCTGAAGTGTCGCGTGCTGGAGGCGCTGCCGCACATGTTCACTTACGAAGCGGAAGGGCGTGTGTGGGTGCGCCGGCGTGTGTGTCCGCTCACTTCAGAGCAGTCCGCGAGGCTCACTGAGTTCGCTCTGGCGACCAACGAGCGGCAGTTCGCCGTTGGCCGACTGGCCCTGCAACTGACGCCGTTTCGCACGCGCGGGCCGATCCGCACCGCGTTCGTCGGCAAGCCCCACGGCCTGGACCGCGAAGGCTACTACTGCAGCGAACTGGTGGTCGAAGCCTGCGTGTACGCGGGGCTGATGGACCCGCGGACGACGCGCCCGAGCGCGACCTACCCGCGCGACATCTTCATGGACCACTCGCTGAATCCTTATCTCAACAGGCACCTGAAACTGGCGCCGGCGTGGGATCCGCCGGCACGGTGGACGAGTTGGGCGACTGTTCCTTGAATCACCGCGCCGATAGACGACAATGGCTGTTTAGCGCACGACCCCGGTGGGGTCGCCGCTGAACAGCAGAGGTCGTTATGATTCGTTCCGTTGCCTGCGCAGCCCTTGTCCTTCTCGTTTCGCCTCTCGTCGCTGCACCGCCGGACTTCGACAAGCAAATCGCCCCGGTGCTCGCGTCGCGCTGCCTCGACTGCCACAGCGGGTCGAAGCCGAAGGGCAAACTCGACCTGTCGCACAAGGCCGGCGCTTCTGCCGCCATCGTGGCGGGCAAGCCCGCGAACAGCGCGCTCTGGGAACGCGTCGCGGCCGGCGAGATGCCGCCCAAGAAGCCGCTCTCAGAGGCGGAGCGGAAACTTCTCAAGGAGTGGATCGAGAGCGGTGCGAAGTGGGGCAGCGACCCCATCGACCCGTTCCGCTTCACCACCTCGACGCGCGCCGGCTACGACTGGTGGGCACTCCAGCCCATCAAACGTCCTCCTGTTCCCGTTAGCCGCGAGCCGAAGGCGAGCGATCCAGCGAACCCCATCGACAAGTTCGTGGTCGCGAAGTTGAGTGACAAGGGATTGTCACTGTCGCCCGAAGCGGACCGGCGCACGCTGATCCGCCGTGTCTACTTTGACCTGATCGGACTTCCGCCGACGCCGAACGAAGTGGACGCGTTCGTGAAGGACAAGGCGCCGGACGCTTACGAAACGGTGGTCGATAAACTGCTCGCATCGCCGCATCACGGCGAGCGTTGGGCGCGCCACTGGCTCGACGTGGTACGCTACGGCGAAACCGATGGCTTCGAGCGCAACACGCCTCGCCAGAACTCCTGGCACTACCGCGACTGGGTGATTCGCGCGATCAACGCGGACATGCCGTACGACGAGTTCGCGAGGCTGCAACTCGCGGGCGATGTGCTGAAACCGAACGACCCGGACGCGGTGAAGGCGACCGGCTTCCTCGTCGCGGGTGTTCACAACACGGTGCTCGGCAACGACCAGATGCGCGCGGTCGCGCGCCAGGACGAACTGGAAGACATCGTCGGCGGTGTGGGTCAGACCTTCCTCGGCCTCACCGCGAACTGCGCCCGCTGTCACGACCACAAGTTCGACCCCATCTCGCAAACCGACTTCTACCGGCTCGCGTCCGCGCTCGGCGGGGTCGGGTTTGGCGAGCGCGCGATTCCCGAAGCGAAGGCGTCCGTTGAGATCGCGAAGTTGGCGAAGGAACTGGAAGCGGTCGCGAAGGAACTCGCGGCACTGGAAGAACCCGCACGCAAGGCGGTACTCGCGGAGAAGGGCATGGGGAAGGTCGCGGCCGACACGCCTTCACCGGTGGCCGCGTGGGACTTCCGCAAGAGCGGTGACGACCTCATCGGCAAGTTGCACACTCGCGCGGTGGGTGGTGCGAAGTTCACAGCCGACGGCGCGACACTCGACGGCAAGACCGGATTGTTCCGCACACCGGCGATGTCCTTCGACCTGAACACGAAGACGCTCGAAGCCTGGGTGAAGCTCGACACCCTCACGCAGCGCGGCGGCGGTGTCATCTCCGTGCAAACGCCCGACGGCGCGACGTTCGACGCGATCGTGTTTGGCGAAAACGAACCAGCCCGGTGGATGGCCGGCAGCAACGGCTTCGTGCGGTACAAGTCGTTCGGCGGCACCGAGGAGAAAGACGCGGCGAAGGAACACACTCACTTCGCGATCACCTACAGCGCCGACGGCACCATCACCGGCTACCGCAACGGCGAGCCATACGGCAAGGGCTACGCATCGAAGGGTCTGGTCGCGTTCAAGGCCGAAAAAGCGGTGGTCGTGTTCGGGTGCCGACACGAACCAGCCGGCGGGAACAAGATGCTCGCCGGGACCGTGAGCATCGCGCGCCTCTATGACAAGGCGCTGTCACTCGAGGAGGTACGAGCATCGTTCAAGTCCAGCGGCGGGTTCGTCACCGACGTGGAACTCACTGCGAAGCTCACAGCCGAACAGCGTACGACACGCACGGCGATCCGTAAACAACACGACGCGATCGCGAGGCAACTGGGAACACTGACCCAACGCACGACCAGCACGAAGGCCTACGCGAACGTGCCGCTGCCGCCGGGTGTCACACGCTTCCTCGCGCGCGGCGACCTCGCGACCCCCGGCGCGGTGATCGCGCCCGCGGGCCTCGCCGCGGTGACCGGCCCGAAAGCGGACTTCGAGCTGAAGCCGGACGCACCGGACGTGGACCGCCGCCGTGAGCTTGCAAAGTGGATCGCTGCACCGAACAATCCGCTGTTTAGCCGCGTCATCGTGAACCGCGTGTGGCACTATCACTTCGGTGTCGGCATCGTCGAAACGCCGAACGATCTCGGTTTCAACGGCGGTCGCCCTTCGCACCCGGAATTGCTCGACTGGCTCGCCAGCGAGTTCGCGAGCTGCAAGTACAGTCTGAAGGCGTTACACAAACTGATCGTCACTTCAGCGACGTATCGCCAAGCCTCGGCGCCGCGCAAGGAGGCGAGCGCGATCGATGCGGACAACCGGCTGCTGTGGCGGTACAAACCGCACCGGCTCGAAGGCGAAGCGGTCCGCGACGCGATGCTTTCCGTGAGCGGCTTGCTCAACGTGGAGGTCGGTGGGAAGGGGTTCAGCGACTACAAGATTCGCGACTTCAACGGCACCGCGTACTTCGATCCGTTCGACCCGATCGGCCCGGAGTTCCACCGGCGGAGTGTTTATCGGTTCACGCCGCGCGGTGCGAATCAGGGGTTGCTCGACACGCTCGACTGCCCCGACCCGGCGGCGGCGGCCCCGCGCCGCGCGACCACCACCACCCCGCTTCAGGCGCTCAGTCTGTGGAACAATGGCTTCGCACTGCGCGCGGCGGATGCGTTCGCGGTGCGTGTTGCAAAGGACGCGGAGGGCGCGGGGAACCAGGTGCGCCGTGCGTGGCAGCTCGCGTATCAACGCGACCCGACCGCGGACGAGGCGAAGCTCACGACGAAGCTGGTGACCGATCACGGCCTGAAGGCGCTGTGCCGCGTGCTATTCAACAGCAACGAATTCGTCACGGTTGAATGAGTCGCAGACCTGTAGCCGCGACGCGCAGCGGAGCGTGTCACTTCCGCGCTCCTCTTCGAGTCGCGGCTACGCGAGTACCTGAGGACCAACATGCTCCCCACTCGGCGCGACGTCTTACGTTCCACTCTCCCGCTCGGTGCGATGGCGGCGCTACACCAATTCGCCGGTGCGAAGCCCGACCACGCGCCGAAGGCGAAGCGCGCGATTCAGATTTCGCTCGTCGGCGGGATGAGCCACATCGACTCGTTCGACCACCGCCCAGAACTCACGAAGCGCCACGGCAAGCCGCTCGGTAACGACACCAAGCCCGACGTGTTCTTCGGGCAAGTCGGGCTGTTGCGAAAACCGGATTGGGAGTTCAAGCAGCGAGGCAAGAGCGGCTTGTGGGTGTCGGAGTTGTTTCCACGTATCGCGACGGTCGCGGACGAACTCACCGTCATCAACTCGATGACTGCGGACAGCGCGAACCACACGCCGGCGCTGTTCGTGCAGAACAGCGGGTTCCAGTTCAACGGCTACCCGGCCCTCGGCTCGTGGCTCAGCTACGGACTGGGCAGCGAGGCCGACGACCTGCCCGCGTTCGTGGTGCTGCCGGACGGGCGCGGCGAAGCGAACGGGGCCGCGTCGAACTGGTCGAATGGGTTTCTGCCGGCGCAGCATCAGGGCGTTGTGTTTCGCGGCGGCGACTCGCCCGTGCGCGATCTGTTCCCTGAGAAGGCGATTCCCGCAGGCGAAGAGAAGGATTCGCGCGCGACACTGGAAAAGCTCAACCAGATGCACCTGGAACGCAGTGGAAGTGAGGGCGCGCTCGCGGCGCGCATGCAGAGCTACGCGCTCGCGGCGAAGATGCAACTCGCGGTACCGGCGGTCGCAGACCTGAGCAAAGAACCGGCGAAGTTGAAGACGCAGTATGGCTTCGACGACCCGAAGACCGCGGATTGCGGCAAGCGGTGTTTGCTCGCGCGGCGCCTACTGGAGAAGGGCGTAAGGTTCGTGCAGGTGTACTCGGGCGGGCCAATTGCCGGTTCACCGCGAATGAGTTGGGACGCGCACGAGAACGTGAAGGAGAACCACGGTGCCGAAGCCGCCCGGATCGATCAACCGATCGCGGCGCTCCTTCAAGACTTGAAGCAAAAGGACATGCTGAAGGACACGTTGGTGATCTTCACGACGGAGTTCGGGCGGACGCCGTTCGCGCAGAGTGCCGGGAACGTGGTCGGCACCGGTCGCGACCACAACAAGTACGGCTTCTCATGCTGGCTCGCGGGTGCCGGTTGCAAGCCCGGCGTTGCGTTCGGCGCAACGGACGAGATCGGCTGGAAGGTCGCGGAACACCCGGTCGCGTGGTACGACTTCCACGCGACCGTGCTTCACCTGCTCGGCATCGACCACGAGAAACTGACGTACTACCACAACGGTATCAAACGCCGGCTGACGAACGTTCACGGCGAGGTGGTGAAGGGTGTTCTTTCGTAGGGTGGGCAGTACCCACCCCCACAAGACGCTCACTTTACTTCAACACGCCAACTGTAATGCGCGACGGGTGCTCCGCGTCGCGATACACCTTGTGCGTCTGCTTCTTGAAGTCTTTCTCGTCTGCCTTGTAGATGTCGCAGAACGTCTGCGGGTTGCGGTCCACCAGCGGGAACCATGTTGATTGCACTTGCACCATCAACCGGTGACCCGGGCGCAGCGTGTGATACACGTCCGGCATCACGAACTTCACTTTTGTGACTTCGCCCGGCTTGAACGGCTCCGGCTTCTCGAAGCTGTTGCGGAATTTGCCGCGGAACGGCTCGCCGCGAACGAGCTGCTGGTAGCCGCCCATCTTCACGCCGGTCGGGTTCGGGTCGAGGTCCGGGAAATCGTCTGGGTACACATCGATTAATTTCACGACCCAGTCCGCGTCGGTGCCGGTGGTAGAGACGTATAGCTCCACCTCGATCGGCCCCGCGATGGTCATATCCTCTTTCAACACAGATCCCTGATACACGAGTACGTCCGGGCGCGTGGACGCGAACCGCTGATCCGCGGTCATGTACTCCGCGACCATGCCGATGGCCGTCTTGTTGATGAACGGCACCGGTTTCGCGGGGTCGGACACGTATTCGTCGAACGGGGGGGGCGGTGGAGTTCCTGGATTCACCCCGAAATCTCGACTCGCATCGGGAAACTCGGACAACTTCCCACCGTTGTGGAGGTGGAACTTGGTCGGCTTCGCGGCCTTCGGTGGCCACGCGTCGTGCTTGCGCCACAGGTTCGTGCCGGTCTCGAACACCCACGCTTTCGGTCGCGAGTCGGTGCCTTCGCCCTTCAGGTGCGACTCGAAGAACGGGAACTCGATCTTCTCGCGGAAGAAGTCGGCCGTCTTCGCGTTGAACTGCACGTCGCCGTGGTGGTCGCCACCAGGCCGGCTCCAACCGCCGTGGTCCCACGGTCCCATCACGAGGTGGTTGTGCTTCGGTGGCGTGTTCGCCTCCGCGTGCTTGTAGACTTCCAGCGCGCCGAACAGGTTCTCCGCGTCGAACCACCCGCCCACGGTAAGAATCGCCGGTTTGATGTTCTTCACGTGCGCGCGGATGTTGCGGGCCTTCCAGAACTCGTCGTAGTTGCCGTGCTGCATCATCTCTTTCCAGAACGCAATTTCACCCTTGTAGTATTTGGCGTCCGCGTTCTTGAGCGGTCCCATATCGAGGAAGAACTTGTAGCCGTCCGGCGTGTCGTGCTCGAACCCGACGCGACCGAACTTCTTGGTCGGCTCCGGGCGGTTCTTGCCGAACCCGTACATGAAGTTGAAGCAGTGTGGCAGGAACAAACAGCCGTTGTGGTGGAAGTCGTCCCCGATGAACCACTCGGTAACCGGCGCCTGCGGCGACACGGCTTTCACCGTGGGGTGTGCGTCGATCATCCCGGCGACGGTGTAGAACCCCGGGTACGAGATGCCGGTGATGCCGACCTTCCCGTTATGCCCCTTCACGTTCTTGATGAGCCACTCGATGGTATCGTAGGTGTCGCTCGACTCGTCGATCTCCTTCGCTTTCTTCGCGGGGTTGTGGGGGCGCACGTTCGCGAAATCGCCCTCCGACATCCACCGCCCGCGTACGTCCTGGTTAACGAAGATGTAACCACTTCGTACGAACTGCGCGCTGGGCCGCAGCGCGTCGGGGTACTTGTCCGCACCGTAGGGCGCGACGCTATATGGCGTGCGAATCAGCATCATCGGGTACGTCTGTGAATCGTCCTTCGGCACGTACACGGCGGTGAACAACTTCGCGCCGTCGCGCATCGGAATCTGATACTCGTACTTGGTGTAGTTCGCGCGGATGTACTCTTTGAGTTCCGCGCCCGCGAGCGGCTTCGGCGGGGTCGCGGGCAACTGCTGCGCGAACAGCGGAGTTGGAGCGAATAGCGTCAGCCCGAACGCAACGGGCATCAACCAGCGGAGCATGAGGGCACCTTCGGAGTGAGGTCAAGGAGTGAAGACCGAAACGCCTGCGGCCGGCGCGGCGCGAAGGAGAGTGGCGTCGATTGTAGCCAGCGGGAGATGGGTTCGCAGAGCGAGTTCGAGATACGCCGCGTCGCGAACCGAGACGTTATCAGCGCGGGCCAAGTCGAGGATTTCCGGCCACGCCAGACGCGGGGCGCGGTCGTCGAGGTAGATGCGGTACGTTGCCAAATTCGCGAGGAATATATCGACGCGCTGCCGAGTGATGTCACCGCGGGCCTTGGCCACACGCAGTTCGTCGGCCAAGTCGAGCGGCCAATTCGTTGCAATAACCGCAGCCACACCGAACATGGGTCGCCTCCCGCGGTTACGCCGGGTTCGCTTTCAGGAATCCATCTATCGCATTCACTTCGGTCGGCGTCAACCGCCAGTCGGCCGCGCCGAGCAGTTCCTTCAGTTGGCCCGGCCTGCGGGCGCCCACGATCGCCGCAGTGACAGCCGGGTGTCGCAGCACCCACGCGATTGCGACTTCGCCCGGTGTGCGCCCGTGTGGCGTGCCCACGCTCTTGAGCAACTCCACGAGGTTCAGGTTCCGCGTCAGTTGCGGTTCCTGATAGAGGCGGTTCTTCTCCTTGCGCCAGTCGTCGGCCGGCATCGTGGCGACTCGTTCGCGGGTCATCGCGCCGGTCAGCAACCCGCTCGCCATCGGCGAATACGCGATCACGCCGACGTTGTTCGCGAGGCAGTACGGAAGGATGCTCTCTTCGACTTCCGGCCGAATCATCGAGTACGGCGGTTGAAGGGAAGTGATCGGCCCGAACTTCGCCACTTGCGCCATCTGTTCCGCGCTGAAGTTCGACACGCTAGCCCAGCGGATCTTGCCTTCTTCCTTGAGCTTCACCACCGTCTGCCAGCCCTCGTCGATGTCCTCCGCTGGCTCTGGCCAGTGAACCTGGTAGAGGTCGATCACATCGACCTTCAGTCGTTTGAGACTGGCTTCACACTCGGCGCGGATACTCGCGGCCTTAAGGCACTTCCCGATCTCGCGATTCTCGTTCCACACGCGAGCGCACTTCGTGAACACGTAGGGGCGCTTCGCGACGCCTTCGAGCGCTTTCGCGACCACCTCTTCCGAGTGACCCAGGCCGTACACCGCCGCGGTGTCGATCCAGTTGATGCCGAGGTCGAGCGCCTCGCGAATCGTCGCGACGCTCTCCGCGTCGTCCTGCGTGCCCCAACCGAACGCCCACCCGCCGCCGCCGATGGCCCACGCACCGAAACCAATCGCGGTGATGTTCAAGTCCGAGTTCCCGAGTTGTCGCGTCTGCATGATGGCTTCTCCTGTTGCCTGCTCATAGTAGTAGGCACACTCCGTGTGCCGTTGTTCTGCGGTTGGTGCAGCAACGGCACACGGAGTGTGCCTACTACTTTGAATCGTATGCAACCAATCGTACTGATTAACGCGGTCGGTCTCACGCCGCGACTTCTGGAACACGCCCCGCGGCTTAAGGCGCTCGCGGCGACCGGCTGGCATACCGACATGCCGGAGGTGCTGCCCGCCGTTACTTGCACGGCGCAAGCCACGTTGCTCACGGGCGTGATGCCGAACAAACACGGTGTTGTCGCGAACGGCTGGCTGCACCACAGCACGAACGAGGTCCGGTTCTGGCAGCAATGCAACAAACTCATTCAGGCGGTGCCCGTGTACGAAACGGCCCGCATTCGCGCGAAGGAACGCAACAAGGAGTTCAAAAGCGCGAAGCTGTTCTGGTGGTTCAACCAGGGCGCTGCGGTGGACATCTCCGTGACGCCGAAACCGCACTACGCGGTGAACGGCGATAAAGCGTTCGGCATTACAGGGACGCCGCCAGAAGTGGCCGAAGGACTGGAGCGGCTGTACGGTCCGTTCCCGTTCGCGGCGTTCTGGGGTCCGATGGCCGGTGTGAAATGCACGCAGTGGATTGCGAAGGCCACAGCGAATGTGCTTCAATTCGAGAAGCCACATCTGACGCTCGCGTACCTGCCGCACCTCGACTACGAACCGCAGCGGTTCGGGCCAAAAGGCTGCGATATGGCGCGCTGTGTGAAAGAGTTGGACGATGCGTGCGAACCGCTGCTCGACGTGGCGAAGGAACGCGGCGCGCAGGTTTGGGTGGTGAGCGAATACGGACACTGCGACGTAACGCGCCCCGTGTACCTGAACCGCGTGCTGCGCGAAGCGGGGTTGCTCCAGGTGCGAGGCGGGCCGTTCGGCGAACACCTCGACCTGTACGGTTCGCGTGCCTTCGCAGTGGTGGATCACCAACTCGCGCACGTCTACATTCGCGACCCGGAGGACATCGCCCACGTTCGCGCGGTGCTCGCCGCAGTGCCGGGCGTGGCGAAACTCTACGCCGGCGAGGAACGCGCCGATATTCACCTGAACCATCACCGCAGCGGCGAACTCGTTCTGCTGTCCGAACCGGACGCGTGGTTCGCGTACCCGTTCTGGCTCGACGACGCGCTTGCGCCAGATTATGCGCGCGCGGTCGCCATCCACGCGAAGCCTGGCTTCGACCCGTGCGAACTGTTCTTCGATCCCAAGTTGCGGTTCCCCAAACTTCGGGTCGCGTGCCGGCTGCTCCAGAAGAAACTCGGGTTCCGCACGACGTTTGATGTCGTGCCGCTGGGCGCGGAGATTGTTCGCGGCAGCCACGGTCTCGCGGCGGCCGACCCGCTCGACCGGCCCATCCTCATCGGCCACGGCCCGACGCCGTCCGCGAGCGTGCCCATGACGCAGGTGAAGGAAATGCTGCTGACCGCGCTGGGGTTGGAGTAGTGGTACGCCCCGCCCTTGTGGGCGGGGTGCGCCAACATTCACCCGATCAACTTACGCAGTTCCTTGACGTATTTCGGCACGGCCACCTTCGGGTCCGCGGCGGCTTCGTACTCCAGCGCCACGTAGCCGTGGAAGTTCGCGTCCTTCAGGATCTTCACGACCTTCGCGAGGTCGGCTTCTTCCTTCTTGCCGCTGGGATACACTTCGGTCTTCACCTGCGACACGACACCGTAAGGCGCGATCTTCGCGATGTCCGCGTACGGGTCTGCGGTCTTGAAGTTGCCCGTGTCGATGTTCACGCCCAGCGCCGCGCTCTTCACCGGCTTCACGAGCGCGAGCAGTTGCTCCGGGGTCGCGGTGATGCCGCCGTGGTTCTCCATCGCCAGCACGATGCCGTGCTTCTCCGCGACCGCGCAGCACTCCACGATCGCCGCGACCACGCGTTTCTGGGCCTCTTCGAGCGTGTCGTCTTTTTCCAAGTTGCCCGCGAAGATGCGGACGGTCTTCGCACCCACCTTCGCGGCGCGCTCGGTCCAGTCCTTCACGCTTTGAATCTGCGCCTTGTACTTCGCGGGATCCTTCACGCAGAAGTTGTTGCCGACCGGCACTCCGGAGATCGCGAGCTTCTTCTTGGCCGCGTGCGACTTGAGCTTCTCCGCGTAGGCGTCGGTGGTTTCAGCCCAGTAGTACGACGTGAGTTCGACCGCGTCGAGCGGCAACTCCGCTGCGAGGTCGATGAACTCGAACAGCGTCATCGTTGGCTTCATCAGGTTGAGCTGCTTATTGAAACTGTACGCGGCGAGTGCGAGCTTCAATTCTGGCTTGTTACCGGGGCGCTTGATGGGGTCGATCGCTCGCGCGAGCGAGGGACATAAGCCCCCTGTTGCGAGGGCCGCAGACGTGGTGAGGAACTGACGGCGGGAGAGTGACATTGCAAAACTCCTGGAGAATAGAGACGGCGCCGACAGTTTACACGCACGCGCGAACTTAGGGTATCATCCGTTTCGCCCTTCCCTCATACAAGGAGATGCCATGTCACGGTTCCGTTTCGTGTCGGTACTCGTGGTTGTCGCACTCGCCGCGACTGCCGATCTTGCCCCAGCCATTTTCATTCGGGTCGAAACCGAGAAGGTGCCCGTCGAACGCATCGCGAAGAACCTCGAAGAGGCAATCAAGAAGAACCCGAAGGACGCGGGCGCGGTGCTGAACCTCGCACGCGTCCACGCGATGGCGTACGCGCTCCGGTCCGAAGAGGTACCGGTGAATAAGAAGTCGCCCGACGCGATCTGGTTCGGGTACACACCGCCAATTGTGCCGTTCCATAGTGTGGCGAAGACCGAGGACAAGGAGAGGTTGAAGGCCGCCAACGCGCACCTCGAAAAGGCGATCAAGCTCTACGAGGACGCAATGAAACTCAACCCGGCCGACCTGCGCGCGAAACTCGGGCACGCCTGGCTGCTGTCACAGACGGACAAGAAAGACGACGCGATCAAGGCGCTGCGGGTGACAGTCGAGGAGAGTTGGAAGAAGGACAAGGATTTGAAGGCACTCGGATTGAATGGAGCCACGGTTACGTCCGAAGGCGCGGGCTACCTGATTCCGCTGCTCGACAAGGAGAAGGACAAAGACGAGATCGCTACGCTCAACGAACGCATCGCCCAACTGAAAAAGCTCCCGCGGCCGATCACGCCGATCGCCGTGCCGCTCAAGGACGGTCTCACCGCGACCGACCTCGAAGCCCGCAACGCGTCGGTCGCGTTCGACGCCGATGGCACTGGTCTTCAGAAGAAGTGGACGTGGATCAACCCAAACGCCGCGTGGCTCGTCCACGACCCGAAACACAGCGGGAAGGTGACCTCCGCGCTGCAGATGTTCGGTAACGTCACGTTCTGGCTGTTCTGGGAGACGGGCTACGACGCCATGGCGTCTCTCGACGACAACGGCGACGGTGTGCTGAGCGGTGCGGAACTGTCTGGGCTGGCGCTGTGGCACGACGCGAACGGCAACGGCGTGTGCGACGCGGGCGAGGTGAAGTCGCTCGCGGAATACGGTATCGCGTCGCTGTCGTGCAAGTTTGAGCGTGACTCGAAACACCCGGATCACGTCGCGCACTCGAAAGCCGGTGTCACGTTCAAGGACGGCACGTCGCGCCCGACGTTCGATTTGGTGCTGCACCCGGCGAAATCAAAGTGATGAGTGATGAGTGGAAGGCAGCGACCAAAGCCACGACACTGTCACTTATCACTTTTCTGCTTCGCGGAATGTCGCGGTGGGCGCTACCGTACCGACGATCACGTCCGGTGGCGACCATCCGGCCGCCTGCGGTTTGTACTCGACAGCCGCCTTGCCGCTCACCGACGCGACCTTCAGCCACGCATTGCGCGTCAGCGTGACGGCAACCTTCGTGTCGGTGCCGTTGATGTCGCCCTTGAATTCGACGACGCGGGCGGTGATCGCGACCGTCGAACCGTTGTCGATCTTCGACCCCTCTTTTGTGCCAATCGTGAGTGCCGTGAACTTCACCTCGCCACCGGGCGCGTTGATCTCGACGACCGATTTGTTGTCTACCTTCCCGGTGATGTGAACCGTCCCGTTCGGCGCGTACAGTTTGATCATTGAGCGATTGTCGATCTTGCCGCTGATGGTGACCGTGCCGACTTCGAGGCCAGAAGCGTCGAGGATCGCGCCGGCGTCCAGCATGTATACTTTGAGCGTTTTCACCTTCCCTTTGAGGATGACGTGCTCGCCGGTTTTCAACGGGAAGGGGAGGGTGAAGACGTCCGGCGGGTTGGGGCCGACGTCGATGGTGGTAACACGCCACGGTGGGGGCGGGGCCACGACCGGTCTGGGGGCTGGTGCAAGTGTCGGACCACTATCGGTGAGTTTTGCACGCGGCTCGTGCGGCATCGGCGCGACAACCGGCCCACTCGGTTTGGGTTGCTCCGCGGGTCGTATGGGTGGTTCGTCCGGCTTCGCTGCGACTTCGGTTGGGTCGTCGTTCTTTTCCGGCTTCGCATCGTCGATCGCCTGAACGCCGAATACGCCGCACACACCGACGAGGGCGCCGAAGAAGAACGTTGCCACGCCGAGATTGCGCGTTTGCGGATCGGGTGTACGTGTCGGGGCGGGCGCGCCAGGGCCGTACAGTTCGCTTGCGTCGGCCGGCAGCCCGTCGGTCGGGTCCGCGTCGGCCGGCTTCGTGCGGCGCGCGGGTGCGCTCGTTGCGACGGGCGCCGCGGCGCACACCGGGCATGGCTTCGCACCGAGTTCGGACTCGGCACGCGGCAACCCGCAGTCGGGACAAGCACCCATCGCCACCGTTTTCCCTCGCGGGCCATTATTGCTTCGACGGCCCGAAAACGGGCGGCCATTTTATTCTAACCGGAAGACGTAACCAGAGCGAGGACGGACTGCCGGTCGTCACGCGCCCGCGAGGACCGGCAGCACGTATGGTCCCTTCGGGATGACCGCGAGCGTTGCGCCGGGGCCGTACTCCGCGAGCGAATCCGCGACCGCCCGTTCTACCGAGTCCACAGGCTCCACCCGACACCGACGCAACACGTCCGCCGGAAGCCCGCCGCTCACGACTTTCACGCGACAGTGCGACAGCACCTTCTTCAGCATTATCAACTGCCATTCGTCCATCGCGCACGTCTCGGATTCCGACGGGCGGTCGTACGCGCCGGTTGCTTCGTACGCGTCCAGCATCGCGCGGAACTCGTGGCTGCCAAGCCCTTCCGTTAGGCTCGCGGCAAGCACGATCGTGCCGCCCTTGCGCACGATGGGCAGCGCACCGGTCAGGCCCTTCACTGCCTGATACCACGTCGTGTCGAGCGGGTAGCCGGCACAGCTTGTCACCACGATGTCCACTGGCTTCGGCACGCTCGCCTTCACCACGGCGCGACAGAACTGCACGCCCTGTTCCCACGCTTTAATCATGTCGCCGGCCCACAGGCCGGTGACGCGACGATTCCCGTCGATGCACACGTTCACGATGAAGTCGCACCCGGCCATCAGCGCGATGCGCGTGTTCTCCTCGTGAACTGGGTTGCCGTCCACGCTGCCGCAGTCCGCTTTCGGGTGTTCGAGGAACTTCGGTCCGTGCCACACCTTCACGGTTTCGAGCGCCGCGATACCGGGGCAGATGAGCTTCCGCCCGCCGCTGTAACCGGCCATCAGGTGCGGTTCGATCAGGCCCGTGGTGATCTTCAGTTCGGCCCGCGTGTACCGGCTGTCGATCCACGCGGGCACGCCCTTCGGCGTGGTGCCGAGGTAGTCGTGTTCTTCCTTTACCTTGCCGTGGTGGTTCTCGCAGCGGTAATTCGTCGCGACGTACTCGCCGACCAGTTCGATCAGTTCCTCGCCTTCGTTGGGCCGGTGAAGCCCGGTCGCGACGAGAACCGTGATGCCGGTTCGCGGAATGCCCGCGGCTTCGAGCGTGCGGAGTACTGGCGGCAGGATCATCTTGTTCGGAACGGGGCGCGTGATGTCGCAGATGACGACGCACGCGGTCTTCTTGCCCTTCGCCAGTTCCGAAAGCGGCTTCGTGCCGATGGGGTTCGTGAGCGCGGCTTCGAGCGCCGCTTCTGGGTCCGTGAGCGGGCTCGCGGGGCGTATCGCGAGCGGCGGCACAAGGAGCCGGTCGTCCGGAAGCGTGATCGGAAGCCCGGTCTTGCCATAGTCGAGGGTTACTTGCATTCGCGTGTTTGGTGTTTGGTGTTTGGTGTTTGGGGTCTGCCTCGGTGACTGGACAGCAACCAGTGACGGTAATAATATCACATTTCACGTTTTGCTCCCGGCGCACACGGTGCTGGCCAAAACACGAAACACCAAACACAAAACACCGAACACGACCATGTCCATCGACAAGAGCCTGAAGCGCAAAGCCGGTTTATCCCGTCAGCGATGCGTGCTGACCCGCGCCGAGCGCATCGCGAAGATGCTGGAGAACGGGCGGTTCGGCACCGACACCAGCCCGTATGGGTTGCCGAAGACCCGCGTCCAGAAGGTCGCGCTGAAGAAGAAGGTCAAGAAGGAAGCCGTCGAGGGCGACGCCGCGGCAGGTGCGACCCCGGCGGCCGGCGCCGCGGCCGGCGCGAAGGCGTCCGCCGGGAAGAAATAACGGGTTCGTTGCTTTGGTCTTTGGTCACAGGGCTTCCGCCCCGTGCTACGTCCGACGGCCCCTCCGGGGCGAAGACAAAGGCAACATGCCCTGTCTTCGCCCCGGAGGGGCCGTCGGACGTAGCACGGGGCGGAAGCCCTGTGTGTTGGGTTACCCATGCCACTCGCATACATCGCACTCGGCTCCAACCTCGGCGACCGCTGGGCCACGCTCGCGACCGCGGTGCGCCGGCTCCGCGCCGAACCCGGCGTGCGCGTGGTTGCGAGTTCCGCGTTCTACGAAACCGCACCGGTGAACTGCCCCCCCGGTTCCGGCGAGTTCCTCAACGCGGTCGTCGCCATCGAAACCGACCGCGCGCCGCACGACCTTCTTCAACTCCTACTCCGCATCGAACGGCAGTTCGGCCGCGTGCGCAGCGAGCCTAACTCGCCGCGCACGCTCGACCTCGATCTCATCCTGTCTGGCGATGCGGTCATCAACACGCCGGAGTTGCTCGTCCCGCATCCGCGGATGCACGAACGCGCGTTCGTGTTGGTGCCACTGGCGGAAATCGCGTCGGATGCTGTTCACCCAGTGCTGAAGAAGTCAGTGCGCGAACTCCTCGGCGCGGTCGCGACGGACGACATCCGCGCGCTGACGCGACCGGCGCCCGCCCAGACCCTTGCGGGGCTTCGCGCGCTCGTCACCGGTTCGACGAGCGGCATCGGGAACGCCATCGCGACCGCGTTCGCGGACCACGGCGCCGACGTGATCCCCCACGGCCGGCGGAGCGCACCGGGTCGGCATATCCCGGCCGATCTTCGCGATGCGGCGCAAGTGGACCGGCTCGCGAACGAAGCCTGGGACTCGCTCGGCGGGCTGGACATCCTCGTGTGCAACGCGGGCGCAGACACGCTCACTGGCGACGCGGCGAAATGGTCCTTTGACGAGAAACTCGACGCGCTGCTCGCGGTCGATCTGAAGGCGACGATGCGCCTTTCGCGCGACCTCGGACGGCGCATGAAGGCACGCGGTCGCGGATGCATCATCACGGTGGGTTGGGATCAGGCCGAGACCGGGATGGAGGGCGACAGCGGGGAGTTGTTCGCGGCGGTGAAGGGCGCGGTGGCGTGCTTTACTCGCAGCCTTGCGCTTTCGCTGGCGCCGGAAGTGCGTGTGAACTGCATCGCACCGGGCTGGATACGCACCGCGTGGGGCGAGACCGCTTCGCAGGTGTGGCAGAACCGCGTGCGCGACGAAACGCCGCTGTCGGTGTGGGGATTGCCGGAAGACGTGGCTGCGGCGGCGCTGTGGCTGGCAAGCCCGGCGGCCGCGTTCGTCACCGGGCAGACAATCCGCGTCAACGGCGGAGC
>SXGR01163355.1_pt1 | contig 19567 bp, 13 predicted proteins | sample 3174711 | NCBI WGS metagenome assembly SXGR01 (sample SAMN11356860, study PRJNA531348) | freshwater metagenome | isolation source: freshwater sample F1-60 | place: China: Fuxian Lake, Yuxi | collected 2017-12-25
CACCCGGCCGTCGCTGGGGCACGCCGGCGAGAAGTACGAGGTGGGGCTCGAGGCGATCGCCAAGGTGGCCTGATGGTGGCCGGCGGCGCGCGCGGCATCCTCGAATCCGGTGCGGACGAGGTCGAGCAGCTCGCCGGATCGTCGCGCGAGCACCTGGCCGGCCGAGGTGAGCACCACACCACGGTTCGAGCGCTCCACGAGGGCGACACCTGCTTCGCGCTCGAGGACGGCGAGCTGTTGCGAGACGGCCGACGGCGTGTACCCGAGCGAGCGAGCGGCGCCGGCGACCGTGCCGACGGTGGACAGCGCCAGGAACACGCGCAGCCGCTCGAGCGACGTCGGTGAAGGAACCATCAGCGCAACTTACTGCAGCAGTCACTTATCGTCGTTTTTCATTGTGGTCGGCGGATGGCACGATCGCCGCATGTCGATCGAGACACCCGCAGAGGAGCGCACCGTGGCGCCGTTGCCCTGGATGGGTGCCACGGCCAACGCACGCCGCCAGCAGATCATCGGGGAGCTCGACCTCCGCGACCTGCGAGCCACCGACCAGCGGTTGCACGCCCTGGTCGAGCGCAACCGGGAGATCCACGACCGCGACTGCATCAATCTCAACCCCGCCACCAACACGATGAACCCTCGGGCCGAGGCGGTGCTGGCCGCGGGGCTCACCACCCGGCCGTCGCTGGGGCACGCCGGCGAGAAGTACGAGGTGGGGCTCGAGGCGATCGAGGAGATCGAGATCATCGCCGCCGAGGCCGCCCGTCGGGTGTTCCAGGCCGAACACGTCGAGATCCGTGTCGGCAGTGGCGCGCTCGCCAATCTGTACGCGTTCATGGCCACGTGCCAGCCGGGCGACGCGATCATCGTGCCGCCGGCCACGATCGGCGGGCACGTCACCCACCGCGCACCGGGTGCAGCCGGGCTGTACGGGTTGCAGATCCACGAGTGCCCGATCGATGCGTCGACCTACACCATCGATGTCGCCGGGTTGGCCGAACTGGCCCGGCGAGTGCGGCCAAAGCTCATCACCATCGGCACGAGCCTCAACCTCACCCCGCACCCGGTCGCAGCGATCCGGGCCGTCGCCGACGAAGTCGGGGCGTACGTGCTGTTCGACGCCGCGCACGCCTGCGGCATGATCGCCGGCGGCGCGTGGCCGAACCCCCTCCACGAGGGTGCCGATCTGATGACGATGAGCATCTACAAGAGCCTCGGCGGCCCGGCCGGCGGGCTGGTCTTCACCCAGCGGGCCGACCTCGCGGCGCGCCTCGACGCCATCGCCTACCCAGGGCTCACCGCCAACTTCGACGTCGCCAAGACCGCCGCCGTGGCGATCACGATGTTCGACTGGCTCGAGTTCGGCCACGCCTACACGGCCGCCATGGTGCACAGCGCGGTCGCCCTGGCGAACGAACTGGAAGCCCGTGGCCTCCCGGTGTTCCGCACGACGCACGGTCCGACCACCACGTACCAGTTCGCACTCGACATGTCGGCCGAGGGCGGCGGACACGCCGCGGCGCTCCGGCTTCGCCAGGCCAACCTCCTGACCTGCGCGATCGGACTGCCGCACGACGAGGCGGCCGGCCTGCGGTTCGGCACACCGGAGATCACCCGGCTCGGGATGACCGCCGACGACATGCCCGAACTCGCCGACCTGATCACCGCGGGACTGCGTGCCGACCCCGCCGGCGTCGCCGACCGGACCAGCGCCGTGCGCCGCCGATTCGACACCGTGCACTTCGTCCGACACTGACCCATCGACGCAGGAGGAGATCACACCATGACCACCGACCCGACGAACCCGATCGCGCTCACCGCCGAGCAACTCGACACGTTCCACCGTGACGGCGTGCTCGCCCTCCCGAGCCGCTTCAGCCCCGACGAAGTCGCCGGGCTCGTCGCGGCGCTGGACGAGTTGATGGCCGACGACGTGCCGGAGAACATCCGCGAGAAGACGAGCGGTGTGGTTCGTTCGTCGTTCGACCTCCATCGCCGCCATCCGCTGTACGCACGGCTGGTCAACGACCCGCGTTTCGTGATCCCGGCGCACCAGATCCTGGGCGACGATCCCGTGTACGCGATGCAGGTGAAGGTGAACGCCAAGGAGGCCTTCACCGGCGAGCAGTGGCAGTGGCACTACGACTTCGCCACCCACCACCGAGAGGACGGGCTGAAGGAGCCGATCGCGCTCAACATGCACATCTTCCTCGACGAGGTCACCGAGTTCAACGGGCCGCTGATGTTCGTGCGCGGCTCGCACCTCGACGGCCCGCCGCCCACCGAGCTCGACACGACGACCACGAGCTATCCGCTGTGGACCGTCGGCCCGTCGGTCGTGGGTCCGCTGGCCGAGCGGGGTGGGCTGGTGTGCCCCAAGGGGCCGGCCGGCACGATGCTGATCTTCGGCGACGCGGTGGTGCACGGCTCGCCGCCGAACATGTCGCCGTGGTCGCGGCGGATCTTCTCGCTCATCGTGAACCCGGTGAGCAACCGCCAGACGACCTTCCGTCGACCCGCGTACATCCACGACCGCGACTTCACCCCGTTGGTGGCACGCGACGAGCCGCTGCTCGCATCGGTGTGACGTGACCGTCGACGGCACCGACGACGATCGGCAACGACCGAACTGGGTCGGCATCGATCTCGGCGTGCTGCGCGCGAACTTCGAGGAGCTCGTGCGGCGCAGCGGCGACCGACGCGTCGTCGCCTCGGTGAAGGCCGACGGCTACGGCCATGGGGTCGTCGACGTGTCGCGCGCGTTGGTCGATGCAGGGTGCAATTCCCTGTGGACCGGCCACATCGGCGATGCACATCGCATCCGCGCCGCCGGCATCGACGCCGAGATCGTGCTGTTCGGCGGCTACACCCCCGACCAGATTCCCTCGTTGGTCAGGGCCGGTTTCGTTCCCACCGTCGTCGATCAGGCAGGTGCGGCGGCTGCCGCGAGTGTGAACGCCACCGTGTACGTGAAGGTCGACGCCGGGCTCGGGCGGCTCGGCGTGCCCGTCGGTGTCGCCCGCGAGGCCATCCGCGAGATGGCAGCGATGTCCGGCCTCACCATCGGCGGCATCTACACCCACCTTCCGTTCGCCGATCAGGCCGGACGGCGGTGGGCCATCACCAAGGGTGGGGTGTTCGCCGAACTGCTCGACGGACTCGCACGCGATGGTGTCCGTCCTGCGGTCACCCAGATGTGGGGTAGCAGCGGCATGCTCGCCAACCTGCCCGACGCGACGAACACGGTGTGCGTGGGCCACGCGCTCTACGGCCTCACGCCGTTCGACGACCCGACACTGACCGACCTGGTACTCCCGCCGGTACTCACCGAGATCGGCTCCCGGCTCATCCACGTGGCCGAGCACCGCCACCTCCCCGGTGTCGAGGTCGGTGGTTATCTCTCGTCCCGGGTGTCGCGTGTCGGGGTCTTCCCGTTCGGTGTCACCGACGGGATGCGACGGGCCGGCTCGCCCGGCGCACAGCACGCACTCGTACGCGCCCAGCGGGTCCCGGTGCTCGGCACGTCGCTGGAGCACACCGTGCTCGACCTCACCGACGTGCCCGACGCTGCAGTCGGCGATCGAGTGCTCCTGGTCGGCAGCGACGGCGACCACCAGATCGGGCTGTCCGAGTGGGCTTCGTCGCTGGGCTGCGGCGCACTCGACGCCGTCGTGGGCATCGCCGGTCGGGTGGGCCGTCGGCACCGCCCGACGCGCCGCTAGATTCGCTGCCGGAACGGTGGCAGAGCGGCCAAATGCATCCGCCTTGAAAGCGGAAGGGTGTCACAGCCCCGGGGGTTCAAATCCCTCCCGTTCCGCCATTGTGATGTCGCGGGACATCGAGGACAGGCCGGACTCTCATTTGGGTCCGGTTCTGTTGATTTTTCGGGGTCCTCGGGGTGCGCCGGTGGGTTTGCCGGTGCCGTGGTAGCGGCGTTCGGGGTTGATGGTGAGTTGGCGGAGGATTTCGCCGGTGGCGGCGTGGATGATGCGGACGTCGAGGTCGTGGATGAGCATCACGATGGGGGTTCCGTCGAGGGTTCGTCCGAGTCCGATGTGGTGCATGTGGCCGTTGATGCGGAGGCTGACGTTGCCGTCGCGGATGCGGTCGTGGCGGACGCGGTAGTCGTCGTTGGTGCGGCCGTCTGGCGTGGCTTTTGGTCGGGCGGTGTAGGCGGTGGCGGGGGTGCTGGCGTGTGGGAGTGAGCGGTGGGGTCGGTGGTGGTTGTAGTGCTCGACGAAGGTGTCGAGCTGGTGTTGGAGCTCGGCGATGGTCGCGGCTGGCGGTCGGGCGCGGAGCCAGCGCTTCATGGTTTGTTGGAAGCGTTCGACTTTGCCGCAGGTGGTCGGGTGGTTGGGGCGGGAGTTCTTCTGGCGAACACCGAGGTGTTGGAGTTCCTTCTCGAGGGCGTTGCGGCTGGTGAGTCCGCCTTGGGAGAAGCGGGTGGTGAACACGAGGCCGTTGTCGGTCAGGGTGGAGAACGGTGTGCCGTGTCGGGCGATCGTGGCGCGGAAGGTGTTGACGACGGCGGGTCCGGTGACGGGCCGGTGGGCGGTGACCGAGAGGGCGTAGCGGGAGTGGTCGTCGAGCCAGGTGAGGATCTCGATGTCGGTCCCGTTGGCGAGGCGGTGGTGGGTGAAGTCGGCTTGCCAGGTTTCGTTGGGTTGTTCGGCTTGGAAGCGGATGTAGGAGGCGCGCGGCCTCTTCTTCGGTTCGGCGACGATCAGGTCGGCGCGGCGCACGATGCGGTAGATCGTTGCTCGTGAGAGCGTGATCTGGTGGTGGTGTTGGAGGTGCCAGGCAATGGTGTCGGCGCCGGCGTCGAGTCCGTCGCGGGTCAGTTGGCGGCGCAGTGCCAGGACGAGCTCGATGGTCGCGGTAGGGGTCGCGTCAGGACGTGTACGTGGTCGTCGTGTGCGGGGTTCGAACGCGGTGTCGCCTTCGATCCGGTAGCGGTTGACGAGGGTGTAGATCCATGAGCGGGCGACGCCGTAGGTGCGGGCGACTTCGCTCGGTGAGCGGCCCTCGACAACGACCGCGGTGATGACCAGACGAGCTTTCGACACCCGCCCACCATGTGTCCTCTATGACGCGCGACACCTGTCCTGGATGTGGTGAGACTCCACACCGTCACCCGCTCTGCGCGAAGCGCACTCACGGTCGCAACAATCGGGAGGAGCGCAGCGACGCCGCTCTGGCCGCTTGCGGCTCACCCGCTCTCCGTTTCGCCGAACTGGTCAGCGTCCCACCAGGGCCGGGCCGGGTCAACGGCTGACCAGTTCGAGTGGTGGCGGCCGACGATCCGGACGGCGGGAGTTGTGCACGTGCACGAACCGCCGCGTGTCGGGGTGCGAAAGTCTGGACAGGCGCGAGCCGCTCGAGGGCCCGGGCAAGGATCGCACCATGATGAGACTGCTCGGAGCATCACTTCTCGACGGGACCGGCGCCGAACTGCGTACTGGCGTCGCCGTCGAGATCGACGACAGGACGATCCGCTCGATCGAGTCGGACGGCTCGACACGATCGGACGCGACGACCCTCGATCTCGGTGGGTTGACGCTCATGCCCGGGCTCATCGACGCGCACGCCCACCACGGCATCGTGGAGGTGCACGACGCCGACCGCACGCCCCTGGCCGTCATCGCCGCTCGCGTGGTGGCCAACCTCGCGCGCACCCTCGATGCCGGTTTCACGACGACCCGTGAGATGGGTGGCCTCGACGGCGGGTTCGCTGCAGCGGTGGCGAGCGGCCTGGTGCCGGGCCCGCGCCTCCTGCCGTCGGGGCCACTGCTGTGCACCACGGCAGGCCATGGTGACCTGTCGCCGGCGTTCCTGCCGCACCCCACTCACTCGCACGACAGGGTGCCCGGGCTGGTGCAGAACGGTCATCCGGTCGATGGCCCCGACGCGATGCGCCAGGCCGCCCGCAACGCGTTCCGTCACGGCGCCACCCAGTTGAAGCTGTGCATCTCGGGTGGCGTGGTGTCGCACACCGACCGCATGGAGGACGTGCAGTTCTCCGTGGAGGAGATGCGGGCCGCGGTCGAGGAGGCGCGGGATCGCCAGACGTACGTCGCGGCGCACGCCCACAACGTGGCCGCCATTCGACGCGGGTTGGAGGCGGGCGTGCACAGCTTCGAGCACGGCACGTTCCTCGACGCCGAGACCGCAGCGCTGATGGCCGAGTGCGGGGCGGTGCTCGTGCCCACGCTCACCATCGCCCGGTTGTGGATGAACGACGCGTCGGCGGTGCCGCCGGAGCGACGCGACCGCGTGGCATCGCTCGAGTCGGGCATGTCGAACGCGGTGCGGCTGGCCAAGGAGTTCGGCCTCACGATGGGGTCCGGCTCCGATCTCATCGGCCCCGAGCAGACGGGCCGTGGCATGGAGATCGGTCTGAAGGCCGACCTCATCGGGGCGATGGACGCCATCGTGTCGGCCACCGCCGTCAATGCGCGGATCCTGCGCCGGCCCGATCTCGGCACCGTCGAAGTCGGGAAGCGGGCCGACCTCATCGCGGTCGACGGCGACCCGCTCGCCGAACCGTGGCTGCTCGCCGATCCCGAGCGGGTGGTCGTGGTGATCCAGGACGGCCGTGTCGTGAAGGACCGCCGCTGATGGGTCACGCCGCCGACGTCGTGACGACGTTGCTGGAACGTTGGCACGGACCAGCGTTGGGCACGATCACGGGGGTCACGGATCCGAGGCCGCATCCGGTGACAGGGCTGGTCGCCGCCACCGGGTCGTGGTGGCCGACACCGCTCGGGCCGCCACGCAGTCGCGTGGTCACCATCGACGACGCCGGCACGGTGTCGGAGGTCGGCCCGGCCGAGGGCGGCTCGAAGTTCCCGCGCTGGTCACCTGATGGTGAACTGCTCGCGTTCGTCACCGACCGCACGCAACCGGGCGTGCACCAGTTGGCGTTCGTGTCGGCCGACGACCCGGCCGCCATCGTCGACGGGCCCGCGGTGCCTGGCTCGATCGAGGCGTTGGCGTGGTCGCCGTCGGGCGATGCGCTGCTGGCCGTGGTCGCCGGGTTCGGCGCCGAGAACGCCGGTGCGATGGCCTCGGGCCGCGTACCGGTGCGCCCGGGTGACGAGCGGAGCGGTTCCTCCCCGTCCCTCCGCTCGTACCCCGGGATCGTGCCGCACGACGAGTGGCGACGGTTGTGGGTGTTGACCGCAGGTGGCGACGCGAGGTGCGTCACGCCCGACGGACCGAACGTGTGGGAGGCGGCGTGGTGCGGCCCCGACCGGGTGGTGGCCGTGGTGAGCGACCGACCGGAGGAGGACGCCTGGTACTCGGCGCGGTGCAGCGTCCTCGACGTGCACACCGGTACGGAGGTGCGCACGTTGTGCACGAGCGAACGTCAGCTCGGTGTGCCGGCCGGGGCACCGGACGGCCGATGGGCCGCCGTCGTCGAGGCCCCGTGCAGCGACCGCACGCTGGTGTGCGGGCGTGTCCGGTTGTTCGACGCGGATACCGGCGACGAGTCGAGGCCTGGGCTCGGCAGCGACGTCACCCATCTGCACGCGGTCGACGGCGACCGGATGCTCGTTGCAGGACTCGCCGGCATGTCCACCCGCATCGTGGAGTACTCCGTGGCACGCGGTGAGGTGCGCGAGTTAATCCGTACCGACCTCACCGTGGGGCCGCGCGAGCCGGCGTGTTGGCCGACACCCGAGGGTGGTGTGGTGTTCGCCGCCGAGTCGTGGGTGCGGGCGCCGCAGATCGTCGAGGTCGGACCCGACGGCGTGTCGACGTGTCGTTGGTCGGGCGCGCATGCGGGCACGGCGGCGGTGAGCGCCGACAGCCGCGGCATCGAGGTGGTGCGCTGGACGGCACCCGACGGGTGGGACATCGAGGGGCTGTTGGCGGTGCCCGCGGGCGAGGGCCCTCACCCTCTGGTCATGTACCCGCACGGTGGGCCGGTGGCGAGCTGGCGGCAGCGGTTCCTCGGTGGCTACGCCGTGGTGCCCACGCTGCTGCAGTTGGGCTACGCGATCTTCATGCCCAACCCGCGAGGCTCGTGCGGCTACGGCTGGGACTTCGCCGATGCCGTGCACGGCGACATGGGCGGCAAGGACACCGACGACCTGCTGTCCGGCATCGACGCGCTCGTGGAACGAGGCGTGGCCGACCCCGATCGACTGGCGGTGATGGGTGGCAGCTACGCCGGCTACATGGCGGCGTGGATCGTCACCCGCACCGATCGGTTCAAAGCGTCGCTCGCCAGCGCGCCGGTGACGAACTGGATCAGCCAGCACTTCCAGTCGAACATCCCACAATGGGGCCGCCGGTTCCTGCCCGACACGGACCACTTCCCGTCGGGCGGCTATGTCGATCGGAGCCCGGTGTTCTTCGCCGATCGGGTGACCACACCGGTGTGGTTGGAGGCCGGTGCGCACGACCGGTGCTGCCCGCCCACCCAGTGCATCGAGTACCACGAGGCCCTGCGGCAGCATGGTGTGCCGACCGATCTGGTGATCTATCCCGACAAGGCGCACAGCGTGCCCACCGGCGAGTTGCTGGTCGACTACGTGCAGCGCCAGGTCGACTGGATCACACGGTGGTGTCCGCCGCGATGATCCCCTCGGCCGACGATCTGCAGGCGCTGCTCGACGACGCATGTCGCCGTCATCGCGTGCCCGGCGCCGTGTTGGGTGTCGACGCCGGCGGCACGACGTCGATCGCAGTGCACGGCGTGGGGAACGTCGTCACCGGCGAACCGATGACGGCCGACACCCTGAGCCAGGTCGCGTCGGTGAGCAAGTTGTTCACGGCACATGCGTTGCACGGTCTGCTGCTCGAGCACGGCATCGGCGTCGACACCGCCGTCAGTGCACTCGTGCCCGAACTCGCCGCGCTCGACCCTGCGATCACGATTCGACGTCTGCTCGACCACACGAGCGGTCTGCAGGGCGACCTGTGGGACGACTTCGGGGCGAACGGCGACGCGATCCCACGGTTCGCCGCCGCGTTGCCGTCCATCGGCTCGATCACTGCGCCGGGTGAGCTGTTCTCCTACTGCAACACGGGCTATGTGGCGCTGGGCCGTCTGGTCGAGGTGCTCGGTGGGTCGACCTTCGACCGGGTGATCGATCGCCGCGTCATCGCACCGCTCGGCCTCGGCCACACCACGCTGCGGCTCACGGATGCGGTGCAACATCGACTGGCCATCGGCCACGACCTGAAGGGTGACGGCACACTGGCGGCGCGCCCCTACATCAGCATGCGCTGCCTCACCCCGACGGGTGGGGTGATGTCGACCGTGCCCGACCTGTTGCGCTTCGCGCGTTCGATCCCCGCGGTGATGCGCGAGCGGTCCTCGACGAACCCGGAGCCGTGGACGGCCGGCCCCGGTTGGTGTCTCGGGATGACCGACTGCACGGGTGCCGACGGTACGTCGGTGTTCGGGCACGACGGGCTGTGGGTCGGCGCGGGCGCCTACGTGCGCGTGGTGCCCAGCCACGACGTGGTCATCGCCATGGTGGGCGCCGCGGGGCATGCCCGCACGGTGTGGCAGGACGTGTACGCGGCGCTGCTCACCGGCTTGGGGCTGGAGGGGGTGGGGTTGCCGCCGGCGGACCCCACGGTCGATGTCGACGCGGCGCGCTACACCGGCACCTATCGCCGGCTGAGCCAGGACGTGCGGGTGGAGGAGGTCGACGGGGTGCTGCAGATGACCACGGTGCCGACGGGCGTGATCGCCGCACTGTCGTCGCCCACCACGGTGCCGTTGCAGCCGCGATCCCGCGACGTCTTCCTGGCGCGAGCGTCCACCGGCGTCGACCTGCCCGTGGTGTTCCTCGGCGATGGCCAACACGCCACGTACCTGCACACCGGCATGCGAGTCGCGAAGAGGGAGCCCACATGAAGCGCGTCGGCATCATCGGCCTCGAACACGAGACCAACACGTTCCGCTCCGCACCCACGACGCTGGCGGAGTTCACCATCACCCGCGGCGACGACCTCTTGGCCGAGCGCGGGCGCCGCACGTACGCAGGCGGCATGTTCGACGGCATCGATGCGATCGGCGCCGAGGCCGTACCGCTGGTGATCGCCGCGGCACAACCATCGGGGCCCATCGCTGCCGACGCGTACGCCGCGATCAAGGCCGAGCTGCTGACCGCCGTGCGCAGCGTGCCGCTCGACGCGGTCGTGGTGCAGTTGCACGGCGCCGGCGTCGCGCAGGGTGTCGACGACGTGGAGGCCGACCTCGGCGCAGCGCTGCGCGCGGCGCTCGGGCCGGACATGCCGATCGTGGGCAGCCTCGATCTGCATGCGAATCTCACGCCCGCCACCGTGGAGCACTGGACCGCGCTGAGCTGCGTGAAGTTCTATCCGCACACCGACATGTACGAACGGGGGCGGGAGGCCGCGGAGTGGCTGGCCCGCGTGTGGGCCGGCGAGCAACTGCAGACCAGGGTGCGACCGCTGCCCTGGCTGCTGCTGCCCACGGCCACCTCGGTCGACGGCACCGCGGCCGCCATCGAGTGCTGCGACGCGGCCGAGCTCGAGCCGGGGGTGCTCGACGCCACCTTCGTGCACGGCTTCCCGCTGGCCGACGGCCCGCAGGTCGGTGCCTCGGTCCTGGTCACCACGGTGGCGGGTCAGGCCGACGCCGAGGCCGTTGCGCAGCGGCTCGCCGCGGAGGTGTGGCCACTGCGCGAGCGGTGTCACGTGGAGATGTTCGAGATCGCCGAGTCGGTGCAGGTGGCCCTCGACCGGATGGCGGCCGACGACGATCCCCGCCCGGTGGTGATCGCCGAGACGAGCGACAATCCCGGCGGCGGCGGCGTGGGCGACGGCACCCACCTTTTGCGCGCGCTGCTCGACGCGGGCGCGCCTGCCGTGTTCGCTGCCATCGTCGACCCGGTGGTGGCCGCAGCGGCCCACGAACACGGCGTGGGTGCCGTGCTCGACGTGTCGCTCGGCGGCCGGCTGGATCCGACGAGCGGTGGGCCGATCGACGCGCAGGCCAGGGTGCTGGCCCTGGGCGATGGCGCGTACGAGCTGCGTGGTGTCGGATGGCAGATCCGACTCGGACCCAGCGCATTGCTGCGCGTCGCGACGGTCGACGTGGTGGTGACCTCGGGGAACCAGCAGGTGTTCGACGACGGACCGTTCACGATGGTCGGGGTCGACGTACGGCAGCGTCCGTTGGTGGCGCTGAAGAGTGCGAACCACTACCGGGAGTACTACCGGCGTGTGTCGAAGGCGATCGTGCCGGCGCTCGGGCCCGGACTGTCGCACCAGTCCACCACGCTGCCGTGGGAGCGGGTGCGACGACCGGTGTGGCCGCTCGACCCGGTGGTCGACGTCGCGGTCGCCCGCACATGAGCGCATCGGCCTTTCGCCAGATCCACCTCGACTTCCACACGTCGCCACTCATCGGCGACGTGGCGGCCGATTGGGATGCGGAGCAGTTCGCCGACACGTTGGAGGCGGCACGGGCGGAGTCGGTCACGCTGTTCGCGACGTGTCACCACGGCCTCGCGTACTACCCGTCGAAGGTGGTCCCGGTGCACCCGGCGCTGGAACGCGACCTGCTCGGGGAGCAGTTGGCGGCGCTGCGGCGCCGCGGCATCGCGACACCCGTGTACGTGACCGTGGGATGGAACGTGTCGGCCGCAGAACGGCATCCGGAGTGGCTGCAGGTACGCCTCGACGGCACGCTCGTGCGGCCACCTGCGACGGATGCACCATGGGGCAACTGGCCCTCGATGTGCCTCAACGGTGGATACGCCGACGAGCTCGAGGCCGTGGTGGCCGAGCTGCTCGACGGGTACGAGCTCGACGGGTTCTTCTTCGACATCGTCCGCTACGACATCGGCGCATGCGCGTGCGGTGTGTGCCTGCCGGAGCTGCGCGCCTTCGCGCGCAGCGAGGGTGGCTCGATCACGGATGATGCACTGCGACGACGGTTCCACGACCTGGTGGTGCGTCGTTGGATGCGGCGCATGTCGGCATTCGTCCGCGCCCGCCGACCGGACGTGGGCATCTTCTACAACTCGCGGTGGGGCATGCACCTGCTCGACGAGCTCGACGCCTACACGCACCTCGAGGTGGAATCGCTGCCCACCGGCGGGTGGGGGTACGGCTTCTTCCCGCTGTGGGCCCGGTTCGCGCGCACGCTCGGCCTGCCGTTCCTGGGGATGACCGGACGGTTCGCGCTCAGCTGGGCCGACTGGGGTGGGTTGAAGCATCCCGACGCACTGCGCTACGACGCGGCACAGGTCCTTGCGGCCGGCGGGCGGGTGTCGGTGGGCGATCAACTGCCCAGCCGCGGGCGGCTGGAGCCGGCGGTGTACCGGGTGATCGGCGAGGTGTTCGATGCCGTCGAGCGCGCGCAGCCCTACTGCGACGGCGCGACGGCAGTGCCGGAGGTGGCGATCCTGGTGCAGCACCCCGATCGCTATCGGCGAGGGCGCGGCTCGGGCAGTGACCATCTCGATGGCTGCGGGCGGATGTTGCTGGAACTGCACCACGACTTCGACGTCGTCACCCCGGCCACGCTCACGCCGGGGCGGTACGACGTGCTGGTGGTGCCCGATGCCGGCCCGGCCGACGAGCACACCGGTGCGCTGCTGCGGCAGCACGTCGAGGCCGGCGGCGGTCTGCTGTTCACACATGAGGCCCTCACCGATGCCGACGGCGAGTTCGTGCTGGGCGACCTGGCAGGGGTGCGGCGACTCGGCCGGACCACCACGAGCCCCGACTTCTACCGGGTGACCGACCACCGGTTGGCGGCGCGCGCCGTGGAGCTCGACTTCCCGTACACGTTCTACAAGGGCGGGGTACGCGTGTCGGCGCTGCCCGGCACCGAGGTGCTCGCCACGGCGGTGCCGAGCCACTTCGACCGCTCGCCGGAGCACTTCTCGTCGCACTTCATCACTGCGCCGCTCGGTGGCCCGGCCGGGGAGGCAGCAGGCACGCCGGCGATCACACTCGCGGGCCGCGTGGCATACGTGCACGGCCCGGTGTTCGGGGTGCACGAACGGTTCGGGCACGTGCACCATCGGCAGTTGGTCGGCAGGGTGCTCGACCTGCTCCTGCCGCAGCCCGCGGTGAGTACCGACGCACCGAGCACCGCCACGGTCGTGCGCCACCGGCAGGGCGACCGCGACGTCGTGCACATCGTCAACTATCACGCCGAACGCCGACCACCCGGTCACATCGAGGCGCTGGGTGAGCCGATCCCGCTGCACCAACTGCGAGTGTCGATCCGCACCGATGCGCCGCCGAGCACCGCGTTCACGGTGTTCGGCGGTGACGAGCTCGACGTGGCGTTCGACGGCACCCACGCCTCGGTGACCGTGCCGAAGGTGTTGGTGCACGAGTTGATCGTCTTCGAACGCTCGAGTTGAACGCGGTCAGGGGGTGTTCCAGCGCAGCAGCCACGCGGCGATGCGCGCCGCCACGTCGAGAACGGTCGCCGGCGGCCCTGCCGTGACGAAGCCGTGCGGCATACCCGGATACACCACCAGCTCGCACGTGACCCCGTGGTGGACGAGCGCCTGGTACCAGTGATCGGCCTGGCTGACGGGCACTCGCCGGTCCTCGCCACCATGGAGCACGAGCGTGGGTGTGCCGACCTCGGCGACACGACGCACAGGCGAGCGCAGGTCCGCCGAGTCGACCTCACCGACCTCGCGCGCGCACAGCACCGGACCCATGTCGCTGGTGGCGGAGAACGTGCGCAGGTCGACCGGAGCGCCGCCGAGGGCGGCCGCCCGGAACTGGCGCGTGACCGTGGTGAGCGCCGCGGCGAGCAGCCCGCCGTAGCTGTAGCCGGTGACGGCCAGACGAGCAGGATCGGCCACGCCGGCGGCGATGCAGCGGTCGACGACCGCGAGCACGTCGTCGACGTCGGCACTGCACCATCCACCTGCCGGCTCCAGCCCGCGATACCAGTCGGTGCCGTACCCGTCGCTGCCGCGGACGTTCGGCAGTACCACGTGCCAGCCTGCGGCGGCGAGCAACAGCCGGTGGAGGTTCCCCTGGCCGAGCGCGCCGTTCGAGACGTTGTGCGGACCTCCGTGGAGGTCGACGAGCAGCGGTGCCGGCGCGCTGCCGGCGTGGCGTGACCGCAGCAACCAGCCGGGGACGTCGCCGTCGAGTTCCTCCACCGTCCAGGGCACGTCGATCAGGTCGTGCGGCCACGGCTCACCGTCGAGCCGTCGCAGCCGGCCGGGTGTGTGCGCCGTCGCTTCGGTGACCACCACCGAGCCGCTGCGGGCGTCGGCACCGGTGACCACGGTGAGCAGGTCGGTGTGTGCGGCCGGTACGTCGTCGCCGAGTCGGCCGCTGAAGAGCCGGCTCACGCCTCGGTCGTTCGCCGTGCACCACACCACGCCGTCGTCGACCGCGGGTCGTGCACCGGGATATGCCGGCATCCCGAGCGTGACGTTTCGGTCGAACCCGGGGAACACCCGCGTGCTCGAGCCGTCGCGCAGCACGCGCAGTTCGGTGTGGCACGGTCCGCTCTCGCCGCCTGCGTACAGGGTGCTCCCGTCGTGGAGCGCGAGCGGCACGGCAGCGCGCTCCCACTGGCCGTGCTCGGTGAGCTGTGTGAGCTCGCCATCGAGCGCCAGACACCACAGGTCCCACCGCCACGAGCGATCGTCGTGCGGCAGTGTGACCAGCAGCCGATCGGGTGCGGCCCAGGCCACGTCGCCGACGGTTCGTCGGGGGTCGAGCACGGTACGGTGCTGGCCGGTGCCGAGGTCGATCACCACCACGGCCGCCGACGCCGGAGTGCGGCCCTCGCCGTCGCGCAGATCGGCCGCACCCGACGCGACCACCGACCGCGCCGCGACCGCGGGCACGGTGACCACCGCGGCGAGCGAACGTCCGTCGGGCGACCAGGCGAACTGGCGAACCGGCTCGGTGAGCCGGGCGACCGGATGGCCATCGGGCCAGCGCACCACCTGATCGACGCCGTCCGCATCGGGTCGGATGAACAGCAGTTCGTCCGACACCGGCGACCAGCGCGGGTGACGATCGGACGGGCCAGCCGACTCGTCGTCGCCGACCCGGACCCGACGGTCCCACCGATCGAGACCGATGTCGGCGCGGGTGATCACGCACGCCACGGCGCCGGCATCGAACCGCAGCACGGGGTCGGACGGCACTGCGGCCGTCAGCACCCCGTGCGCGAGTTCCATGTGCAGTTCGTAGCAGCTCAGGATTCGGGCATCGGCACGGCGTCGCCCTGATACACGAACTTCGCGGCAGCGGCGTCGTACACCGCCTTCGTGTACGTCACGTTCGGCTGACGACCGGCGGTCCAGTCGAGCGAGTTCGTGAGGGCGGCCGTGTCCTCGGCACTCGCGGTGAGCGATGCCATCATCGTGTCTCGGTCGATGGCACCGGGCGAGTCGGCGAGCATGATCTCGAGTGCGAGGAACGTGCTGCACACGTCGAGCTGCGCGGCGAGTTCACCGATGTTGCCGGGGGCGGGGAAGCCGACCGCGGCGTACTTGTCGAGGCACTCCTGTGCCTTCGGGCCGAGCTTGGCGGGGTCGGTCTCGAACGTGTCGAGGGCTGCCGACCAGCCGGCGGCGAGCACGTTGGCCATCTGCGCGGCCGGCGGGTTCATCGTGCCCATGGCGCCGAACTCGTTGTTGGTGTTGACCACCCACGTGGGCGTGATGCCCTGCTTGTCGGCCTCGGTCATCATCAGCACGACCGGGATGAAGCCGGTGGCCAGGTTGAACACGGCGGTGACGTTGTCGGTCTTGAACTGGAGCACGGCGTTCGGCAGCTCGCTGAGCGCAGCGCCCTCGTCGGCGCTGGAGCGGATGCACGTGCCTTCGAACGCCGACACCGTGGCGCCGGCCGCCTCGAGTGCGGGCTTCAGGGCGTTCTCGAACACCGCGGTCTGTGCGTCGCAGCCGGGGTAGATGACGCCCACCGACGTGCCCTCACCGACCACGCCCTCGTTCACGGCGAGGTCCACCGTGGCGAGTGCGGCGCGATCGAACGTCGCCGCCTGCGCGTTGAGGAAGCCCGGCCACGCATCGAGGTTGTCCTGGGTGACGCCGGTGAACCCGCGACCGAAGACCACCTTGCCCGCCTCGGTGGCGCAGGTGTTCAGGATCTCGTCGTTGGTGCCGACGACCACGTCGGCCACCTGGTCACCCTTGAAGAACTTCTCGCAGCGCTCCTGGTTCACCACGTCGCTCGGCACGTCGCCGGTGGGTGCCGTGTAGGTGATGGGCACGATGGTGTGGCCGGCGATGCCACCGGCCGCGTTGTAGCTGTCGATCAGGGCGACGTAGTAGTCCTCGGGGAGCAGGTTCGTGTTCTGCCCCTTCACGCCGTACTTCTCGCGGGTGGCGTTGATGTCACCGCTGGAGAGGTTGAAGCCGAACAGCAGGTCGGCCGGCGGGCCGGGATCGGCCGTGGTGGTCGGCGCGACCGTGTCGTCGGGCACCGTGGTGTCGGCGGCACTGGTCGGGGCAGCGGTGCTGGCGGTGGTGCCCTCGGTGTCGCCGCCCGACGTCCCACACGCGGTGAGCAGGAGGGCGAGCGAGACGGCCGTGGCGATCCGGTGGTGACGCAGGGTGCGGCTCATTCCGCCATCCTCCTCGTTGGACGATCGCCGTGCCTTGGTGAAACTGACGAAAGATGCCACGTCGTTCGGTGGCACCGCCCGAATGCCAGCATGACGGCCATGGGGTCGAATGGGCCGATGCAGGCGGTGACGTTCCGGTACCGGCGACAGCCGGGTGAGGGGCCGGTGCTGATGGTGTCGGGATTCGTGCAGGGTGGCCGTTCGGCGCGTGAGCTGCACCCGGTCGGCGACACCGAGGTCGTGGCGCGCACCTGGGAGCTCCCCGACGACTACCTGGGCACGTATCTGTTCTGGGTGGGCAAGGAGGGAGTGGAGCCGCCCGAGGCGTTCGAGGAGTTGCTGCCGTTCCTGTACGGCGATGCCGGACGACCGGTGCCCGATCCCGACAACGACGACCGGTTCGTGTACCCGGTGGATCCCGAGCATCCGGGCGAGCCGTTCGTGCAGAGCATCGTGCGCATGCCGGCGAGCATCCCGGAGCCCCTGGCAGGCGCCCCGCTGCTGGGCACACTCGCCGAGCACCGCATCGCCAGTGCACTGCTCGGCGACGAGCGGCGCGTCTGGGTGCACGAGAGCATCGGCATCGAGCCGGACGGCCCCGAACCGGCGCTGATGGTGGTGTTCGACGGTGGCATCTACGCGCACCTGCTGCACACGCCCGAACAGGTCGACGCGCTGGTCGCGGCGGGCGAGTTCCCGCCGACCATGACGCTGTACTGCCACTTCGCCGACGATGCCGCGCGCAATGCCGAACTGCAGTGCCGCGACGACTTCGCCGCGTTCGTCGCCGACGAACTCGTGCCGTGGGCAGCGCAGCGGTGGCGGTTCACCACCGACCCGCAGCGCACCGTCGTCGCCGGATCCAGCCTCGGTGGCCTCGGCGCGACCTGGATGGCGTTCACGCACCCCGATCGGTTCGGCAACGTCATCGCGCAGAGCCCCAGTTACTGGTACCACCCCCAGCATCCGGAGCAGACGAACTGGCTGGCCGAGCGGTGGCCTGCCGAGGGGCCGACCTCGGTGCGTTGCTACGTGGAGATGGGCGACCTGGAACAGCAGGACGACGCACGGCACTTCGTCGACGTGGTCACCCGGCACGGCAATGACGCCACGTTCGAGCGGTACTGCGGCGGACACGACTTCCTGGCGTGGCGGTCGACGTTCCCTCGCGCGCTGCGGTGGACGGGCGAGCGCATCGGCGCGCGGTAGTCAGCTGTTGCGGCCGCGGCTGGCCACGGGCCAGTGATCGACCACCTCGCCGCGTTGCACCACCGTGAGTTCGTCGACGAGGTTCACCACCACGCACGAGTGGTTCGGCACCACGGCGATCACGTCGCCGACGCGGGGGCGGGGGCCGGTGGTCCAGGCGACGCAGTGGTGTTCGCTCAGCGATCGCAGCTCGGCGTCGGGATAGGCGGGCAGCAGGCCGTGCCCCTTCGCCCAGGCCGGCCGGTCGGCGGCGATGGCCTTCGAGCCGGTGTCGAGCACGAAGCGGCCATCGGCGTGGCTGGCCACCACGGTGGCGGCGACGGCCATGGCCACCTCGCTCATCGCTGCGGTGCCCAACTGCACCTGCTGTGCATCCTGGAACACGTACGTGCCGGGGCGTTCGTCGGTGACCGGGTGGCGGGCCGAGTGCAGCGCGGTCGGTGTGGAACCGGCGCTCAGGACCGACGGTTCGAACCCGGCGGCTGTCAGCAGTTCGGCCGCAGCGGCGAGGGTGCGCACCTCGTCGTCGCCGGCGTCGGGCGCCGCATCGCAGGTCGCGTACCCGTGCCCGCCGAAGGTGAACGCACCGCGCACGTCGAGCCCCGCGTCGGATGCCGCCCGCGCGATGGCCAGCACGTCGCCGACGGCGATGCCCGAGCGGTGCAGGCCCGGGTCGAGCTCGATGAGCACGGGAAGGGGTCGTGCGGCGCCCGCCACGGCGGCGCCGAGCGCGGCAGCTGCCTCCACCGATTCGACGCCCACCATCAGCGAGACGCGCTCGTGCAGCGCCCGCAGCCGCCGGGCACGGTCGGGCCGGCCGGCCCACACCGGATAGGCCTGGAACAGCTCGTCGAACCCCGCGTCGGCCAACGCCTCGGCCTCGCCGAGCGTCGCCACGGTGAGGCCCACCACGCCCGCGGCCACTTGACGCTGGATGATCGGCACGCATTTGCTGGTCTTGGTGTGCGGGCGCAACCCGACCCCGCGATCGCGCATCCGGGCCGCCCACGTGGCGATGTTCCGTTCGAGCACGTCGAGGTCGACCACCACCGTCGGGGTGTCGATGCCCTCGGGGAGCGTGATGGCGAAGGTGTCGGGGTCGTTCATGTGGCGGGTCCTGATCGTTCGATGGCGATGTCGCGGTCGCCGAGGTACGCGGCCACCACCACAGGATGGTGCGCGACCTCGGTCGGGGTACCGACCGTCACCACCTGGCCTGCCACCATCGCCACCATCCGGTCGGCGAGGCGGCTGAGCATCGGGAGGTCGTGCTCGATGACGATCATCGTGCAGTCGAGCTCACGTCGCAACGAGCGCAGCACGGGCACCAGGGCCTCGACTTCTCGCTGCGCGAGGCCCGCGGCCGGTTCGTCGAGCAGCACCACCTTCGGGGCGAGTGCCGTGATGCAGGCGAGTTCGCAGATGCGTCGGGTGCCCGTGGAGAGCTCCTTCAGCTGATGGTCGAGATAGGCGCCGAGCCCGAACCGTTCGGCCAGCGCGATCGCGCGCTCGGTCCGTCGGCGCTCGGGGCGGCTCCACCCGAGCATCGCCGACCGCACCCGCGTCGGTTCGGCGCGTTCGAACGCCGTGGCGATGCACTCCACGACGGTGAGCGTGGGGAACAGCGGCGAGTTCTGGAACGTGCGGACGATGCCCTCGTGGGCGCGGTGCGCGGGTCCGAGTGCCGTGATGTCGCGGCCCTCGAACTCCACCGTGCCGGCGTCGGGCCGGTTGAAACCGGTGAGCAGTTCGAACAGCGTGGTCTTGCCGGCGCCG
>SXGR01083963.1_pt1 | contig 19566 bp, 19 predicted proteins | sample 3174711 | NCBI WGS metagenome assembly SXGR01 (sample SAMN11356860, study PRJNA531348) | freshwater metagenome | isolation source: freshwater sample F1-60 | place: China: Fuxian Lake, Yuxi | collected 2017-12-25
CCGGGACGCCTTCACCCTGGAGATCGCCCTGGTGCTCGGGCGCCAGTCCGGGCGGGACCAGGGTGTGTCGTGACCCAGGGCGGGCACAGGAACCGCTAGGAACAACAGGATTCGCAACCGTTTCGTGTCCCGTTCGTGTGCGGCGAACACCGAGTAGCCACCGAAGTTGCGGGCGACGCGCGCGATCATTTCCTGGATCACGACGGTCTTGCCCACGCCTGCACCGCCGAAGAGACCGATCTTGCCACCACGCACGAAGGGGCAGAGAAGGTCGATGACCTTGATGCCGGTCTGGAGGATTTCGGTCTGCGGGTTGAGTTCGACGAACTCAGGCGGTTCGCGATGGATCGGTGCGTACTCGGCACCATGCACCGGGCCACGCTCATCGACCGGCTGGCCGAGCAGGTTGAACACGCGGCCGAGCACGCTCTCGCCGGTGGGCACCTTCACCGGAGAACCGGTGTCGCGGCAGGTGTCGCCGCGCCTCATGCCGTCGGTCGAGCCCAGCGCCACGCAGCGCACTTGGCCGCCACCGAGGTGGATGGCCACTTCACCGACGAGGGTCTGCTTCTCGCCGCGGACGGTGAAGTCGATCTCGACCGCGTTGTAGATCTCGGGCAGCGCATTCTCGGGGTACTGCGCGTCGAAGGTCGAACCGATGACTTGGGTGACGGTGCCGTTGGAAGCCATGTCTGTCTCGTGAGGTGCGGGAGGAACCGGCCTGGCAGGATGCCGCGGACGGAAGACCGGAAAGGTAGCGTGAAGAGCGACTCGCCGCCCGGCAGCACAGGAGGCCGGTGGGCTTCAGCCGGGCCTGCTCAGGCGAGGTGCCACGACGGCCGATCGTCGTGACCGCTGAGGGCGTCGGGCAGGGTGGCGACCAACAGCGCGATGGGACTTGTGGCCAATAATCCAACCCCTTCAGTGGCCGCGGGCATGATGAACGAGGCCCCCGTGGCGAGGTCAGCCTGCCACGAGCCGGTCCTGAGCCGAGCGGTCCCGCTTGCCAAGGTCCAGATCGTTGGCGTGTTGCCTGCGGGGAGTTCGGCGGTGGCACCCATCGGCGCCTCCAACTCATCCACGCGGAAGTAGGCCGAACGCACCCGAGTGCGCCCGCGCCAGCTTCCGCCGCAGGATCGCCAGGCTTCGTGGTCATCCGGTGGATGGAGTTCCTGATCGCTCCCGAACAGGATGCAGTCCATCGCCTGCTCAAGGTGCAGCGGTCGTTTCGGATCGTTCCTCTCCCAATCGAAGACTCGGAACGTCGTGTCGCTCGGGGTCTGGTACTCAGCCACCATGATGCCCGCACCCAAAGCGTGGCAGAGGCCGCTGGGGAGCCAGTAGGTCTGGCCCGTGCGGACGGGCTCACGCAGGAGGTCATCAATCACGCCCCCTTCATGGAGGTGGCGCCTGAAGGTGGCGGCATCGATCCCTGGTCGGATGCCTCGGTAGAGCACGGCGTCGGCGCGCGCCTCCAGCACCAGCCATGCCTCGCTCTTCATGAAGCAGTCTGGGTGCGCGCGCGCATACTCGGCGTTGGGGTGCACCTGGACCGACAGCGGTTCATCGGCGTCCAACAGCTTCACCAGCAGGGGGAAGTCCCCGCTGGGCGATGCAGCGGCCCGGCCAAGAACCAGGTCCCGCTCCGAGGCCATCACGTCCTTCAGGGTGCTGCCCGTCCCATGCCCAGCCACGATGGGCGAGGCCCCGTCAGCAATCGACGCGGGCAAGTCGGCCACCAGCCAGGCCTCGCCAATCGGCGTGGGCGGATCGGGAAGCTCGAGGAACGGGCAAATGCGGGTGCCGCCCCAGACGCGGTGCTTGAGCAGTGGCCCCAGAACGATGGGCAGCACGCGGCGTTCAGATCACCATGCCGGTGATCAGTCCTTCGAAGACCATCTTGTTGTTCACGAAGCCCTGGGCCAAGCTCACGAAGCGACGCGGGTTGAAGGATTGTTCCTTGACGGCGATCACGAATCGGTCGCCGGGGACCACTTGCCCGCGGAACGAGACATCATCGCAGCGGACGAAGCCCAGGAAACCTTCCGGCTGGCGCGTGCGCTTATGGGTGTAGCTGCAGAGCTGCGCACCCGCCTCGATCATCATGACACCCGGAAAGAGAGGCCGCCCCGGGATGTGACCAGCGCACCAGAACTCATCAGGCCGAACATCCTTGTAGCCGACTGAGGAATGCCCGTCCTCGCTCATCCAGCAGACGCGGTCCAGCATGCGCATGTGGCCGGACTGGGGCAGCAGGGCGTCAACCGGGAACGCTGCCGAGGCATCCACGCCCAGATCCACGGTTGAAATGTCGATAATTGGGGCATTTGCCACGGTTTTTCTCGCTTTCGCCTACCGAGTTCGCGTGGAGGATAGCCCAAATGGCGCGTCGTGCGTGTAGCCTGCGCCCCGCCCCCCGGGCAGCCAAACCAAGGAGACACCATGATTCACGAGCTCTATGCCAAGATGGAAAAGCTGATCGCCGACGCCAAGGCCGACCTCGACAAGGCCGCCGGTGGCAACAAGGCGGCTGGCACGCGTGCCCGCAAGCACATGCAGGAAGTCCGCTCGATCGCCGCCGACATCCGCAAGGCGATCCTCGACAACCGCGACAAGCCCACGCCCTGAGCGCCGGGCTGGTGCACGAACCCCACACCGACGGCGGGCAGTCCGCCGTCGCTTGTCGTTTTGGGCGTTGTTCAGGCCGGCAACGGCCGAATCGCCTTGGCCAGAGCCAGCATGCCCTTGAACAGGGGGTTGGAGGCATCGCCTGCGAGTTCGTACATCGCGCTGAGGCACCCTGATGGGACGCATCCGCTCAGTTCCATCCGCCGCACGGCGGGTGCAATCTGCTGCACCTGACCCGCGCTGATCGCGTCGGTCATCAGGAACGGTGTCCGGCCCACCGCTCGCAGATCCAAGGCGGTCTGCAGCACGCACACGTGGGCCTCGACCCCGCACAGGATGACGTTCGAACGCCCGTGGCCAGCAAGCCACGCCTCGAGCTGGGGCAGGACCGCGCTGAAGCGGGTCTTCTCGAATCGACACGAGCCGGCCGGGAGCGCTTGGGTGATGGCGGCCACCGTCGGCCCAAGGCCCTTCAGGTAATGCTCGCTCAGGGCGATCGGCAGCCCGAAGTGCGCGGCAGCGCTCATGAGCAGGGCAGCGTTTTCGGTGATCGCCTCGGCGTTGGCGATCGTGGGCATCAGTCGCTCCTGCAGATCGATCACGAGCAGGCAGGCGTTGTCAGGAGTCAGGCGCTGCATGGGTCAGACTCGCAGATCGACGGCACCGTCGAGCCGGCCGGCATAGCGGTCGCGCACGGCTGCAACAGTGCACGACAGGAAGGCATCGACCTGCTCCGGGGCCCGTCCGACGAACCGGGCAGGGTCGGTGACGCCGCCAAGGTCGACCTTGGCGAAGACCGGATCGCCGGCCAGCCGCTCGAGCAGATCGTTCGGCCGGCCGTACTCCTTGACCTGCGCGGCAGCGGCCACGCTGTGCACACGGATCCGCTCGTGCGCATCTTGGCGGTCGGCGCCGTGTTCGACCGCGGCCATCAGCATCGCCTCGGTGGCCATGAACGGCAGCTCGGCCATCAGCCGCGCCCGCACCTGGTGCGGATAGACGACCAGGCCCTCCACCACGTTGCAGACCAGGTCGAGCGCGCCATCGAGCGCGAGGAACGACTCCGCGATCGACAGCCGGCGGTTGCTCGAGTCATCGAGCGAGCGCTCGAGCCACTGCACGGCTGCGGTGTCGAGGGCGTTCTGCGGCATGCTCATGACGAAGCGGGCGAGGCCGCACGCGCGCTCGCAGCGCATCGGGTTGCGCTTGTACGGCATCGCGCTCGAGCCGATCTGGTCCTTCTCGAAGGGCTCCTCGAGTTCCTTGAGGTTCGCGAGCAGGCGGATGTCCGTCGCACACTTGTGGATCGCGGCGGCGGCAGCGGCAAGGCTCGACAGCACCTGCGCATCGACCACGCGCGTGTAGGTCTGTCCGCAGACCGGGTGCAGGCGCCCTGCGGGCCAGCCCAGGAGCTGCGCGAAGCGGCGCTCGAGGGCATCGACCTTGGCGGGATCGTTCGCGCACAGTTGCAAGAAGCTCGCCTGCGTGCCGGTGGCGCCCCGCAGGCCCCGCAGGGCGAGGCCGTCGCGTCGGTGCTCGATGTCAGCGAGCGACAGTGCAAGGTCGTACGCCCACAGGCATGCGCGTTTGCCCACGGTCACGGGCTGGGCAGGCTGGTAGTGCGTGAAGCCCAGGCATGGCAGGCTGCGGTGCGTGGCGGCGAAGCGACCGAGCCGGTCGATCGCTCGTGCGAGCTTCACGGCCACCAGGTCGAGCGCCTCGCGCATCAGGATCGCGTCGGCGTTGCAGACCACGTCCTGGCTGGTCGCGCCAAGATGGATGATCGCGCGCGCTTCAGGTGCGGCATCGCCCAGCGTGTGGACGTGGGCCATGACATCGTGGCGCAGCGCGCGCTCATGCTTGGCGGCGGCCTCGAAATCGATGTCATCGAGGTGCGCGCCGATCGCGGCGACCTGTGCAGCCGAGACCGGCAGCCCAAGCTCATGCTCGGCGGTTGCCAGCGCGTGCCAGATGCGACGCCACGTGCTGAACTTGCGCTGTGCGCTGAAGAGCGAGCGCATCTCGCGGCTGGAATTGCGTTCTTCGAGTGGGCTTCGGTAGCCGGTGTGCATGGAATCGTTCATGGTGCCTTGGCGGCGCTGCCGCCGATCCTGTTCTCGGTGCCCGCGCGCAGGCGGGCGATGTTGGAGCGGTGCTTCCAGATGACGAGCGCGCCAAGCGCCGCGTTCACGGCGACCATCGGCCAGACCCCCTCGATCGACCAGCCATCGGGCGTGCGTGCGTTCCAGGCGAGCGTTGCTGCAGGCAGCACGGCAGCTGCCACGATCGAGGCCAGCGAGATGTAGCGTGACACGAGTACGGTGATGATCCACATCGCGAACGCCGCGAGCACCGGCACGCCGACCGCGGGCCAGATCGCGCACAGCCCGCCGAAGATCGTGGCCACGCCCTTTCCGCCCTTGAAGCGGATCCATGGGCTGAACATGTGCCCGAGCATGGCCGCCGCCGCGATCCCGACCCACTCGAACTGCATGCTCGGGGCGAGTTCTGCCGCAGGCTTGCCCCAGAGTCCCGCCTGCGTCCCGGCGATCGCCACTGGCACGAAGCCCTTCAGGAAATCCAGCCCGAAGCAGAGGAAGCCCCATGGGCGGCCGAGCACGCGGCCCACGTTGGTCGCTCCCGGGTTGCGGCTGCCTTCCTGCATGATGTCGCGACCGTGCGCGCGCACGATCAGCACGCCGAAGGGCACGCTGCCGCATGCGAATGCCACGAAGGCCATCAGGAGCATGCCGCGATCCTACGGCAGCGCGAGCCTGCCTTCAGGAGCGCCAGAGTTCGCCCAGGCCCCGGTGCACGGCCCAACGGTTGGTCGTGGTGCGCAGTTCCGCGGCGAAGCCCATCGCCACCAGCGGCGGCCCCTCGACTTCGGCCTCGAGCCCGTCCGCGTCGATCCAGAGGTGGATCAGCTTCACGCCTTGCCGCTCCGCGAGTGCCTCGGCCGCTGCGCGCACCGTCTCGCGAACCTCGTGGTCGGCGAGTGCGCGGGGCAGGGCGTGCAGCGCCACCGCAGCCATCGTTCAGAACACCGCGCTCGGTTCGCGCGAGGCACGCGGTGCAGGCGCCACGTCGCCGAAGCTCGTACCGATCGCACGCGCAGCCGACACGAGCGGGTGGTCGACCGGCACAAGCCGCTGCTTGCCGGCCGAGGCCATGAGGTCGATGTCACTGAAGATGTTGTTCTGGCGCACGGCGAGCCGGTTGCGCGCGCCGTCCATGAGCATGGCGATGGCGTGGTAGCCGAAGTGCGTGGCCAGGATCCGGTCGGCGGCGATCGGCGTGCCCCCACGCACGATGTGGCCCAGATTCGTGCTGCGCACATCGGCCGTGGTGCGCTTGGCCAGTTCCTGCGCGACCCACGCGCCGATGCCACCGAGCCGCACGGGATCAGGGCTGGTGGGGTCGATCTGGCGGATCATCTGGCTGCCGCCCTTGGGCATGGCGCCTTCGCCAACGACGATGATCGCGAAGCCCGGTCCGTGCGCCACGCGCCGATCGATGTACTCGCACATCGTGTTGAACTCGAACGGGATCTCAGGGATCAGGATGATGTCGCTGCCGCTCGCCACGCCTGCGGTCAGCGCGATCCAGCCGGCGTTGCGGCCCATGACCTCGCACACCATCACGCGGTGGTGGCTGTCGGCGGTCGAGTGCAGCTTGTCGAGGGCGTCGGTCGCGGTGGCGACTGCAGTCAGGAAGCCGAAGGTGATCTCGGTTCCGTGCAGGTCGTTGTCGATCGTCTTCGGCACGCCGATGATGTTGATGCCTGCATCGACCAGGCCCGTGGATGCCGCCATGGTGCCGTCGCCGCCGATCACCACGATCGCATCAAGGCCGTGGCGCCCGACCGTGGCGATGCACTGCTGCGTGCAGTCGGCGAAGATCGGCGAGCCGTCGGAGTTGCGACCGATCGACCACTTGCGCGGGTTGCACCTGTTGTTCGTGCCCAGGATGGTGCCGCCGCGCGTGAGGATGCCCGAGACGTGGGCGAACGTCAGCGGATGGACACGGTCCTCGATCAGGCCCTGGAAGCCATCCTCGATGCCGAAGACCTCGATGCCGTGCTGGAGCATCGCGGTCTTGGCGACCGCGCGAATGACGGCGTTGAGTCCGGGGCAGTCGCCGCCGCCTGTGAGGATGCCGACGCGCTTGATCTGGGACGGGCTCATGGGAGTCCGGCGATGGTAGCGGGTGCCGCGATCGCTTTCGCTACCATCGCCCGCATTCCATGAAGGAGTCCATCGTGAGCGAGCAGCCCTCGGGCGAGCAGGAAGATCCATCGGTTCTCGTGGCAGCGCGACGCGCCAAGCTCGAGCGGCTTCGCACGGAACTCGGCGTCGAGCCGTTCGGCCAGCGCGTCGACGGCATCACTCCACTCTCGCAGGCCCGCGCAGCCTTCGACGAGGCCGCGCATCTGGCCTACGAGGATGGTGCGAAGGCGGCCAAGGCCGATCCTGCCGTGCGCGTCGAGGACCGCCGTGCCGCGGTCACCGTTGCCGGCCGCGTGGTGCAGCATCGCGACATGGGCAAGCTCGTCTTCATGTGGCTTCGCGACCACTCGGGTGACCTGCAGGTCAGCGTCTCCAAGGCCAGCGTCCCCGAGTCCGCGTTCAAGGTCGCCTCCATGGCTGACTACGGCGATCTCCTCAGCGTGACCGGCCGCGTTGGTCGCACCAATCGCGGGGAGACCTGCGTCTGGGCCGACGGCGTTGCCATGCAGTGCAAGAGCCTCGAGCCGCCTCCGGGCAAGTGGCACGGCCTCTCCGACGACGAGACCCGCTATCGCCGGCGCTACGTCGACATGTACGCCAACCCGGCCACGGTGCGTACGTTCCAGCTCCGCTCGCGCATCGTGAGCGCGATCCGCCGCTTCATGGAGGCCCGGGGGTATCAGGAGGTCGAGACCCCGATGATGCAGGCGATGGCCGGCGGCGCCGCCGCGCGCCCCTTCGCCACGCACCACAACGCGCTCGACATGCAGCTGTTCATGCGCATCGCGCCTGAGCTGTACCTCACGCGCCTGCTCGTGGGCGGCCTGCCCAAGGTCTTCGAGATCAACCGCAACTTCCGGAACGAGGGCGTGGACCGCAGCCACAATCCCGAGTTCACCGCGATGGAGGCGTACGAGGCCTTCGGCGATTACATGACCATGCTGGAGATGGTCGAGAGCCTCGTGCACTCGGTCGCCTGCGATGTCGCCGGCGTGCCCGAAGGCGGTGCGGTGGCGCTGCCGTTCGGCGACCTCGTGATCGATTACGCCAAGCCGTTCCGCCGCGTGCGCTATGAGGAGCTCTTCCGTCAGGCCTTCGGCTTCGACATGGAGGACGAGGCGCGTGTGCGCTCGGCTGCGAAGGAGCTGCATGTCGAGGGCGCCGCAACCAAGGACCTGTGGCTGGTGGTCAATGAACTCTTCGAGGAGAAGGCCGAGGCTCTCCTCGATCCATCGAAGCCCACGTTCGTCCTCGACTATCCCAGCGCGATCAGTCCGCTCACGCGACCGAGCCGCAGCCGTCCGGTGATCGCCGAGCGGTGGGATCTCTTCATCGCCGGCATGGAGATCGGCCCGGCCTACACCGAGCTCAACGATCCTGACATCCAGCTTGCCAAGTTCACCGAGCAGCTCAAGGGTGCCGACGAGGAAGAGAGCACCTTCCGCTCGCTCGACGAGGACTTCATCACCGCCCTCCGCGTGGGCATGCCGCCGGCGGGTGGCATGGGCATGGGCATCGATCGCTTGGTCATGCTCCTCTCGAACAGCCAGTCGATCCGCGACGTCATCCTCTTCCCGCTCATGCGCGCGGAGTGAGCGCGCTGCCGAACCGTTCCACCACGACCACGACCACGGCCGACCGCGGCTCAACCAAGGGTTCACTGCCATGACCACGACCTCGTCCCGCATCGTCCGCTCGATCGCGCTCATCGTCCTTGCGTTCGTGGTGCATCCGGCCGCTGCCGGATGGACCACCGTCGAGGAAGCGTGGTACACGATGACCCTTGGCGGCCAGCCGTGCGGCCATCTGCGCATCGAGTTCCAGCAGGACGGCGACCTCTTCCGGACGGCCTCGGAATCGACCCTCAGCGTTGGCCGTGCGGGTGCGGCGATCTCGGTCACCGTCGGCTCGACCTTCGACGAGCGCGCCGATGGAACCCCGGTCGCAGCGTCGATCACCCAGTCCATGGGCGGCGCACCGACCACGACGTCGTGGACCTTCGGCCCAAACGGCATCGAGGTGAAGGCCGAGCAGGGCGGTCGGGTCACGACATCGACCAAGCCGTTGCCGCCTGCTGGCTGGCTCACGCCTCGCGCGGCCGACGCGCTCCGCAAGAAGGCGCTGAAGGATGGTGTGGCGATCGTCGAGTTCACGACGATCGATCCGCAGAACGGCACCACTCCGATGACCGTCAAGAGCCAGCGCACCGGGACCGGCCCCATCACCGTCATGGGCAAGCAGGTCCCGGGAACGACCTGGACCACGCGGACGTCCCTGCTGCCGATCGACACCACCGAGGAGTATGACGCCAATGGCCTGATGGTCCGCCAGGTCACGCCGATGGCGCTCGGTCAGATCGAGGCGTTGCTCACGACGAAGGACAAGGCGCTCGGTGGGGGCGGCGCGGCTGGCGCTCCGGCAGCGGCCGCGCCCGAACTGGTCGTGGCGAGCTTCATCCAGCTCGGTGCATCGGTTCCCAATCTGAACTGCGCCGAGATCGTCGTGTGGGACCTGCGCACGAAGGATGGTTCGCCGCTGGACCTGCCTGATGCGGGTGGCCAGACAACGAGCGTGATCGAGCGCGGCGAGCGCGTCACCGTCCGCCGCGGCGGCTCCACGCCGGCGCCCACGGGCGATGCGCTCAAGGAGTTCCTCGAGCCGAGCCAGATGTGCGACACCAACGACGCCCGACTGAAGGCACTCGCCAAGCGTGCGCTGCGCGGCAAGGATGGTGCTTCCACCGCCGAGCGTGCCGAGGCGCTGCGTGTATTCGTGCTTGAGTACATCGAGCGCAAGGACCTCGGATCCGCTTTCGTGAGTGCGAGCGATGTCGCGCGTTCCAAGTCAGGCGACTGCAGTGAGCACGCCGTCCTGCTTGCCGCGCTGCTCCGTTGCGCGGGCATTCCCGCCCGTGGCGCGACCGGCCTCGTCTATGCGGACAGTTTCGCCGGCGGCAAGCATGTCATGGGTTGGCACATGTGGACGCAGGCCGTGATCGACGGCGCCTGGGTCGATCTCGATGCCACGCGTCCTGATTGCCCCTTCGATGGCGGCCACATCCTCACGGCGGTCACCGCGCTCGGCGATGGGGGCCTCGGCAGCGACCTCGGGAGCGTGGTCACGCTCATGGGCAACCTCGCGGTGGAGGGCGTCGAGGTCGGTGGTGCGCGGAAGCCCGCACCGTGAGCCTGACGCAGTGGCCGAGCGACGTGCCGCGCATCGCGGCGCGTGATGCGAGTGGCCACAAGGGGACCTTCGGCCGTGTCGTCATCGTTGGTGGGTGCACGCAACCACCGCTGGTCATGGTCGGTGGCCCAGCGCTCGCCGCACTCGGCGCGCTGCGGTCCGGGTGCGGGCTCGCGGAACTGGCCATGCCCTCATCGCTGCTCGTGGCAGGGCTCACGATCGCGCCCTCTGCGGTCGGTCATGCGATCGAGGTCGAGGGGCACGGCGTGCCCACGGCCCGTGCGCTCGCCGCGCTCGCTGATCGCGCTGCCGGTGCCGACGTCGTGGTCTGCGGCCCCGGACTCGGTGCCAAGGTGGGCTCGATCGTTCGGTCGATCATCGCGTCGGCGCGTCGGCTCGTCCTCGATGCCGATGCTCTCAACGCCATCTCGTCCGATGCGGTCCCCCAGCCGCCGTCGGTCGTCGAGTCGGAACCCGAGCTCCGCACCGCACTGCGAGGGCGCGCCCCGGGAACCACTGTGCTCACACCACATGTCGGTGAGGCGCAGCGCCTCGCGCGCGCGTGCGGGCTCGACGAAACCGCCTCTGCAGCCGAGTTGGCCCAAGCGCTCGGGGCCGTGGTCGTGCTCAAGTCACACGAGACCTCGATCGCCAGCGCCACGCAAGCTTGGTCCGTCCGCGCTGGAACCAGCGCTCTGGCCACAGCGGGGTCCGGCGACGTGCTCGCGGGCATCATCGCGGGGCTGTGGGCGCAGCACCACGAGTGTTCCGCGTTTGACCTTGCGCGCCAAGCCGTCTGCCTGCACGGCCTCGCCAGCGTGCGGTGGTCCGCATCGCATGGCAGCGCCGGATTGCTCGCGGCAGACCTCGCCGCATTGCTCCCCGCCGAACTCGAGCGCTGGCGGCTCGGCGGCGCGCCAACGATGCGGTAGCCTCCCCCGTTTCCCCACTCAGGATCCACCATGACCGACCGCCCTCACGTCAAGATCAAGGACATCCAGCCCGGCAGTGCCATCGCGGGCGTCTACGGCCTCCAGAACCCCCAGGTCGGCAACACCCGCATGGGCAAGCCGTTCTTCAAGACGATTCTGCGTGATGCCACCGGCGAGGTGCCGGCGCGGCTGTGGACCTTCGACGAGGCCCGGCTTGCTGAGGTGTCGCGCACGGGCTTCGCATGGGTCACCGGTCGAAGCGAGACTTACCAGGGCTCGATCCAGATCATCTTGGAGAGCGTCGAGGCGGTCGAGGTCGATGCCGCCGATCTCGTCAACCTGCTGCCCAGCACCCCGCGGAGCATCGAGAGCATGTTCGCGCGCGTGAAGGAGCTGCTTGGCACGCTTGAGCATCCGGGCATGCGCGCGCTCGCCGATGCCTATCTTGGCGATGAAGCCCTCATGGAGGGCTTCTGCCGCGCACCGGCGGCCGTCAGTGTGCACCACGCGTTCATCGGGGGGCTGCTGCAGCACACGCTGCAGCTGATCGAACTCGCTGATCGCATGCTGCCGCTGTACCCCGAGCTCAATCGCGACCTCGTTCTCATGGGGCTCTTCCTCCATGACCTGGGCAAGGTGTGGGAACTCGATTGGGAGCGTGGCTTCGCGTACACCGTCGATGGCAACCTCGTCGGCCACATCGTGCGCGGCGCGGTGGTGCTCGAGACGAAGGCGGCCGTCGTTCGCCGCGGCGGCGCCGACCTGCCGCGTGAGGCGGTGCGCGTGCTCATGCACATCGTGCTCAGCCACCATGGCCTGCCCGAGCATGGCGCGGCCAAGCTCCCGAGCACGCCCGAGGCGATCTTCGTGGCGCAGCTGGACAACCTCGATGCAAAGACCTTCATCGCGATCGGGCAGGCCGACCGCGGCTCGATCCGTGCAGGCGTGGCCGAGTTCACCGACCGCGTCTGGTCGCTCGATACCCGGATCTACCGTCCCGACCCGCTGAACATGCCGGCCAACGTGCCGGCATCGTGAAGGATCGCCGGCCACGTGCGGTCATGGGCGAGCGCTTCGGTGCGCCGTTGTTCACGGGCTGGAGCGCGCTGGCGCAGGTCCTCAAGTTCCAGCGCATAGCGTGAGCGAAGCGATTCGATGACATCGCGCATGGCTTGGAACGCCGTGCGCCTGGCCGCGGATCCCGTCGGTTCGCGCTGCATCGCCGCGAGCATCATCTGCCGTTCCTCGAGCGCGCGTCCTGAAGGGTCGAGCAGTTCCGGATTGGTCCACGCGCGGCGGAAGAGGTCAACGGATGGCGCGCTCGGCTCCGACAGCGGCAGCAGTTCCGTCGCGGTCGCGATCGTATAGGGGCCCGGTCGCACGCCGATCCATGCATGCCACCAGGCGTCGCCTGCGAGTTCATAGGTGCCGCCTCCAGTGCCGTGCACGAAGCGGGAGAGCAGCAGTCGAAGCAATCCGCTTGCGACGAAGGCTCGCGGCAGGATCGACTCGCCCTTCGAGAGCGCTTCACGCACCGCCGATGCCGTGGCGCGCCGACGAACTCCGCCCTTGCCCCTGAGCCAGAGCGGAAGTTCGCTCTGGTCGCCGCGCTCAGCCAGTGGCGTGGCGGTGCGAGGTGCATGCACGAGCGATGCGTTGAAGGTTGCAGCACACCTGGCCGGATCCGCAAGCATGAGGTCCACGACGGCGTGCCCGACGGCGGTGGTCATCAACGATGACGTCGAGACCGTGATGGCGCAGGGGCGCACACCGAGCGGCACGAGCACACCTTGATTCGCCCGCGCTGCCTGTACGGCCACGCTGGGTGCATCGGCATGACGCTCAAGCTCATCGAACCATGCCCTCAGGCGCTCACCGATCCACGGCAGCGGCCAGCCGACACCGCCAAGTCGATCCCGTCCTGCCGGCCGTTTGACCGCGGGCATCCACGCCGTGGCAGCGCCGGCGACCGCTGGACCCCAGCGGACCAGCAGTCCATCCACCAGCCCATCGCTCAGGATGGGTGCACGGATCGAGGTCGCGTCGTCGTTCGCATCGTGGTCCACGATGGCGTGCACGCTGGCTCCGACAGGGGCGCTCCGCACCACAGCCGCTTGCTTGGCCAGGATGCCCATGTGCCATGGGCCTGCTTGGTGACCGAATCCGTGCGCACCGGTGGGAATGCCGAGCTGCCGACGGCTTTCATCGAGAGCCCCCGCGAGCACTCCGGGGATCGCGCCGCGAAGATCCACACCGAGTGCGCCGTGGCCGGGTTGATCGACCGGCCGGGGCGTGGCGTGGTCCATCGTGCGCTCGCCACTCATGCGAGCCGCAGCGATGCGGGCCGCTGGGCGGGTTGGTCGAGTCGGTGCAGTGCATCGGCCCGGCGGAGCTCATCCATCCTTTCGAGTTCGCGCTCAAGCGTGGCTCGGTAGGTCGCCAGCCGACGCGATGGATCGTCCAAGCCGTTGCCGAAGGTGCGGTTCAGGTCCACGTACACGCGGGAGACCGGGATCTCGCGCACGCGCAGCCCCAGCGCAGCAACCTGCACCCAAAGCTGCAGCGGGAAGTCGTAGCCGGTCACGTCGAGCCCAAGCCGCGCCATGGCATCAGTGCGATGCGCCTTGAAACCGCAGAAGGAATCCGTGAGCGACCAGCCGAGTGCATCGTTCAGTTCAGCGGTGATGGTGCGGTTGATCCTCCGTCGGTCGGCGGGTGCGGCATCGCCCTCGGGCATCAGATAGCGCGAGCCGCTCACGATGTCGGCGTCGTCGTCGCGGATCGCGCGTAGGAAGTCGGGAATGAATCGAGGCTCGTGCTGCTCGTCGCAGTCCATCGTGATCACCCAGTCGTACCGGTGCGCAGCCGCGAAGGCAAAGGCATCGCGCAGCGATTGCCCGTAGCCCTGGTTGACGGGGTGCCGGATGCAATGCACGGGCTGGCGCGCGATGAGACGAGGCGTGTCGTCGGTGCTGCCATCGTCGACCAGCAGGAGGTCGAGGCCGTACGGCCGCACGGCGGCCAGAACGCTGTCGACATGTGCCGCCTCGTTGTGGACGGGGATGGCGATGAGGGTGCGAGGCGTGGAGCGCATGGTGTGGTCTTCGCAGCGGCCGGGCCTTGGTTTCGTCGAAGCGATCAGCGGCCGTTTCAGCGGCGCAGGGCCGTTCCCTGCAGGTCCCGGACGACTTCATGGCTCGATTCGCGCAGACGCAGGCCGAACACCCGAACCAGGTCGCTGGTTCGCTCGGCCACCGGGCCAACCCCGGGCAGCACATAGAGTTCCGAGACATGAATGGCCTGCGCGCTGGTCATCGTGGATTCGAATCGGACCTTGACCAGTTGCACGACGGTGGGGCCGGTCGGCAGCTCGGCCAGCATCGCACCGCCATGTTCGACCGTTCGTCGCGATGGCCCCTGTGTGCGGGCCTCGCCGCTCTTCAGGTACGTCACTCGCATCTGGGCTTCGGCCGTCATGATCTCGCCGGGCGCGAGCCGTGCCGGAGCCATGCCGAGTGCCGGCGAAAACTCGCTTCGTGAGCGATCACCGACGGCATCCACGGACTCGAGGAACCAGCGGCCCTGCTCGTCACGGCTGTAGCGCTTGATCTCGTCGCCGATGCCGTCGACCTCCATGGCTCCCACCTCAGGGAATCGCTCGGCGAGGGCTCGGCCCGACGCTACATCGACCCACTGTTCGGGTGGGCGGCCTCGACCCATGATCTCGTCGCCCGTCAGGGCCACGGCGTGGTCGGCTTCGAGCGCCGATGCCCTGAACGCATACGGCGCCTTCGGGGGCGTGCACCCGGTGAGCGTGGCCGCGAGGGCCAGGCTTGCGGCGACGATCGCCCATGAGCTGCCTGATGCGAGTGCGCTCATCGGATCGGAAGTCCCGCGGCCTTCCAGCGCGCCTTGATGTCGTCTTGCGTCGAGAGTTCGGTCGTGGTGCCGTCGGCCTCGATGCGCTTCGCCAGCGAGCCGTTGGCATCGAACCAGGATCGCTCGACAGGCTTGTCTCGGCCCGGCTGGGATTCAAGGAGCCATTGCTTGCCATCGCGCGTCCAGCGATCCTGGCGGATCGGCAGTTGCGCAAGCCGCCCGTCGTAGACGGCCATGCCGAACTCACCTGTGAAGGAGCCATCGCGAGGCAGCAATCGGCCAAGGTGCCAGAGTTCGCCCTGCGACAGGTAGTAGCGGGGGTCCGGTTCCCACTCGAGCTCCGTACCGTCTGGAATGCGCGCGCTCGTCGTCATCACGTGCAGCACGGGCAAGGGCTGTGCCGACGTCGGCGGCGGACGAAGCCCGGTCTCGGCAAAGCTGCGGGCCTTCTTGCCGATGCGGTCGGTCGCGATCGCCGACCAGCTCTCGCTCTGGCGGTCCCAGGCGGTCCAGAATCGCGCGGCGGTATCGGTGAACGCACCATCCTTGATGCTGAGCACCGTGCGAGACTGGATCTCCGTGAGCAAGCCTTCGTCGCGATCGATGCCCGCAAAGCGCTGCGGATCCCTGCTCGGATCGACTTCGCCGCGCAGTCCAGGCCGCGAGGAGAGCGTCATGTAGCCGATCTCGGCAGGGCGCCCATCGGCATCGAGCCGATGGATGCGGAACCAGCGCGCCGTCGGCGAAGCCGCTGCACGCAGCATCGCCGGATCGATGCGCTCGAGGAGTTCCGAGCCCGCCTTCAAGCGCTCGACCTGTCGCACGGCGAGTGCGTCGCGATCGGCGAAGTTCCAGCTGGCGAAAAAGTCCTTCAGGGTTGCACGCGCGGGTGGGAAGTCGAGCGAGCTCGAGACCACGCTGCACACCAGGAACTGGCTCGGAGCGATCTGCACGAGGTACCAGCCCGTGATGGCGGTGGTCGATTCGTCGAGCGGAACGCTGGCGTAAAACAATCGCCCCTCACGCTCGCCGCATGGCAGCAGTTCGTTCGTGAGGATGGTCGGCTTCTGCCCGCGGTCCTGCATCGCGTGCAGGTGATCGGCCACGAGCGACTCGCAGGTGGCATCCAGTTCGCTCGGGACGAGGATCGACAGCCTGCACCGGAACCGCGGTGGATCCTGCTGGTCATCGAGCACGAAGGCCGGGGTCGCGCTCTGCATGTCGCGCGCGAAGACGGCGCCCTTGGGCAAGTGCAACGTCATGCCCAGGGATTCGATGGCGGTTGCCTTGGCCTCGAGCGTGGGTGGCAAGGCTGCTCGCTTGGCTGCAGGAACAGGGTTCTCGGACTTCGTTGTGCTGCTCGGCTTCTGATCCGTGGTTATCGGTTCATTTGGGGTCGGCGTCGTTGGCGTGCCAGTGCCATGCCGAGGTGGCGTCGAGGGCTGTGCTTGGTCAGTGGGCTTCGCTGGCTTCGGCGTTTTCGACCGTGCAGGGGGTTGCGCTGGCGGGTTGCCCTGCGCAGCCCCTTTCGCCGAGCCTTGTGCGATCGCGTTGGCGCTGATCGCGAGCACCGTCGCGAGCATGCATGTCCTCATAACGAAATCGCTTGCCATTGCAGCATCCTATTCACTTCGCTTTCGCCTTCAACCCGCATTGACAGATTGCGGAAGATCGCTACTCTTGCCGATTCCCCCCAACCGGACGGGTCATCCCCGCAGCGTCCGCTTGGAGCCTCGACTGCAGGGAAGACGACGAACGAACCTAGAAACCAAGGCACGAACGAACATGCACGGACGGATTCGAATCCGAATGGAAGCCTACGACCACCAGGTGCTCGATGCGAGCGCCAAGGAAATCGTTGAGCAAGCCAAGATCAGCGGCGCGCGCGTCGCTGGACCCGTGCCGCTTCCCACGCGCCGCGAGTCCTACACGGGCAACCGATCGCCCGTCAGTGACAAGACGTCGCGCGAGCAGTTCGAGATCCGCACCCACAAGCGCATCATCGACATCACCGAACCCAACGCGCGCACCATCGATGCGCTCAACCGTCTCGTCGTCCCCGCCGGCGTCTTCGTGAAGATCAAGGCGTAATCGAACCACCCTGTCATCCGGCGCCCCGCGCGCCGGAGTGCCCCACAAGGGCCAAGTCCAAGTGACCTCTGGCCAGTCCCTGAACCGAGCATCAAGCCATGCCAGCCATCATCGGAAAGAAGATCGGAATGACCCGCTACTTCACCGCCGACGGGAAGAACGTCCCGGTCACGGTGATCCAGGCCGGTCCCTGCGTCGTCACGCAGGTCAAGACCAGCGAGACCGATGGCTACGCAGCCGTGCAGCTCGGCTTCGAGGAACTGGCCGCCCGCAACTCCAGCATGCCCGTCATTGGCCACGATGCCAAGGCCGGCAGCGATCCCCTGCGCGTGCACCGCGAAGTCCGCTGCGCGAGCGATGACGAAGCCAAGGGCTTCGAACTCGGCCAGCGCATCGATGCGAGCTGCCTCGACGGCATCAAGTTCGTCGACGTGATCGGCACCAGCAAGGGCAAGGGCTTCACCGGCACCATGGTGCGGTGGAACTTCAAGGGCCTCTGCGCCAGCCACGGTACCGAACGCAAGCACCGCTCGCCGGGTTCCATCGGCAGCCACGGCACCGACCGTGGTCACGGCGCAAAGATCAAGAAGGGCAAGAAGATGGCCGGTCACGTCGGCGACGAGCGTGTGACCGTCCGTTGCCTCGACGTGGTGTCCATCGACGCCGCCAAGAATCTCATTCTGGTCAAGGGCGCTGTGCCCGGGGCCAGCAACGGCTATCTGTTCATCCGAGCCAGCAACCGGCTCTACAAGCGAAAGGCGCGCATCCAGGCCAGCACGTGACCTGGATGATCCCGCAGGCCCTTTTCACCTGACGCCCCGGCCACGAGCCAACGGCGCAGGCGGACCGGGAACCGCGGGATCGCGACAAGACTGTTGGACCTGAGTCAAGCCGGTCCGAGCCCTCGGTCGTGATTGGGGCAAGGCAGGCAAGGCGCATGGCGGGAGACCCCGCCGAAGGAAAGAACCATGATCGAACTTCCCATCTACAACAAGGAAGGCAAGCAGGTCGACTCGCTCAAGATCGACCCCGCCACGCTCGGCGGCGAGGTGCGCGTTGCGCTCCTCAAGCAGGCCTACGTCACGACCCACGGCAACCAGCGGCAGGGCTCAGCCCGCACCAAGAGCCGTGGCTCGGTCGAGGGCTCGACCCGCAAGGTCTACAAGCAGAAGGGCACCGGCAACGCTCGCGTCGGTGCCGCTCGCGTCCCCAACCGCAAGGGCGGCGGCGTCGCCTTCTCGAAGACCCGCACCCGCGAGGACTTCCGCACCGAGCTCCCCAAGAAGATGCGCCGACTGGCCAACCGCAATGCGCTGCTGGCCAAGCTCGTCGACAACGAAGTCAAGTGCATCGACTCGCTGTCGTTCAAGGCACCCAAGACCGCTGACTTTGCCAAGCTGATCCGCGCCGTCGGCGTTGATCGCACCTGCCTGGTCGCGCTCGCCCCCGGCAACGACTCTGCACTCAAGTCCGCCCGCAACCTTGCTGGCGTGGACTGCTGCAGCGTCGACCAGCTCTGCGCGTTCGGCCTGCTCAACCACCGCTACCTCGTGGTCGACAAGGCTTCGCTGCAGTCGTTCCTCGATGAGAGCGCCTTCGCCAATCAGAGCGCCGTCGCCAAGGAGACCAAGTGATGGAAGCCACCACCGTCATCCGTCGTCCGCTGCTCAGCGAGAAGGCGACCGCGTCCAACGAGGCCGCGAACCAATACGTGTTCGAGATCGACCGTCGCGCGACCAAGACCGATGTGAAGAATGCGATCCAGGCCATCTACAAGGTCCGCGTGCTGGCTGTCCAGACGCAGAACCGTCGTGGCCGCGATCGCATCTACAAGTTCGGCCTGGTTCCCGCCAAGGTCACCAAGCGCGCGATCGTGCGCATCCACCCCGAAGACAAGATCGAGCTCTTCTGAGCCACGGAGCCTGAACGATGCCAATCCGCGTCTACAAGCGTGTTACCAACGGCCGGCGCAACGCCAGCGTGAACATTCACGCCGAGGTCACCAAGAAGCGCCCTGAAAAGAGCCTGCTCCGCCCGCTCCACAAGACCGGCGGCCGCAACTGCCAGGGCAAGCTCACCGTCATCCAGCAGGGTGGTGGCCACAAGCGCCGCTACCGCCTCATCGACTGGACCCGCAACAAGCTCGATGTCACCGCGAAGGTCATCGGGATCGAATACGACCCGAACCGCTCGTGCCACATCGCGCTGGTCGAGTACCCCTGCGGCGAGCGTCGCTACATCCTCGCTCCCAAGGGCCTCACGGCTGGCGACACCGTCACCAGCAGCAAGAGCAGCATCGATCCCCGCCCGGGCAACTGCATGCCGCTGGCCCACGTGCCCGCCGGTATGGACGTGCACAACGTCGAGATCATCCCCGGCCGCGGCGGCAAGCTCGTCCGCAGCGCGGGCATGGCTGCCCGCCTCTCCAACAAGGAAGGCCGCTGGGGCACGCTCGTCATGCCCTCGGGCGAACTCCGCCAAGTCAGCCTGGATTGCCGGGCCACCATCGGAGCCGTCGGCAACCCCGACCATGCCAACGTCGTGCTCGGCAAGGCAGGTCGCGCCCGCTGGCTCGGTCGCCGGCCGCGTACCCGCGGCGTGGCCCTGAGCCACCACCAGCA
>SXGR01368574.1_pt1 | contig 19558 bp, 20 predicted proteins | sample 3174711 | NCBI WGS metagenome assembly SXGR01 (sample SAMN11356860, study PRJNA531348) | freshwater metagenome | isolation source: freshwater sample F1-60 | place: China: Fuxian Lake, Yuxi | collected 2017-12-25
AGCCCATTGGTATTGGCGACGGCGAACAGCGGTGCATCCAGGCCATTCACCGACACCCTGACTCCATCTAATTCAAGGGGCAGCGGGATGGACGGAGCCGACGTCACGCCTGCCTCGCGAACGCCGCCGGCAAATACGACCGCCGCCGAGCCCGGCGTCATGCCGATTTCGAAGCTGGCCGCGTTGGTGATCGACCGTGAGGTGAAACTGGGAGCGACTGCCGCATCGATTTGAAAGACCTCGCCGTTTCCGTGGTTGGCCAAGTAGAGTTCGCCCGCCTCATCTTCGCCGAAGGTTGAAATATTGATGCGGCTGGCCAGCAACAAGCGATTGTTGAAAAGCGGACCTTCGCGGCGAATGCCCCAGATGCGGCCGGTGGCATAGTCGCCATAGACATAGGTGCCGCGCAGGGAAGGCCAGCGCACGCCGCGATAGACGAAGCCTCCAGTGATTGAAACATCTCCCTGGCTGCGCGTGTACTCGTGGACGGGCAGCGTTAACCCGGATCGATCGCAGTTCCGGGGCGGGTCAAAACACGCCAGACCTTCCATCACACGCCAGCCGTAGTTCTCGCCACCCTTGCTGAGGCTGGATTGAAAGTCGACTTCTTCGGCGCGGTTCTGTCCCACATCGCCGATCCAGAGATCTCCATTCTCGCTGTCAAACGAAAATCGCCAAGGATTACGTAGCCCCAGCGCCGAGATTTCAGGCCGGTAGCGGGTGTTGCCAATGAAGGGGTTCGCGAGCGGAACAGCCTACGGGCTGGCGCCGGATTCGGTGTCTATGCGCAGGATCTTGCCAAGGAACGTGCCGGCGTTTTGCCCATTGTTTAGCGGATCGCCGCCGCTGCCTCCATCGCCGAAGCCGACATAGAGGAAGCCGTCTGGACCGAAAGCGAGTCCGCCGCCGTTGTGATTCTGGAACGGCTGCGACTGGCGGAGAATCACTTGTTCGGAGGCAGGGTCGGCGGAGTCGGCGTTGGTCGAAACGAGATAGCGCGCCACCACGCTCTCCGTGCATCCGGGGTTGGTGTAATTTACATAGAAATACTGCCGCACTTTGAATCCAGGAGGAAAGGCGAGGCCGAGCAACCCGCATTCGCCGCTTGTACGCGTCCTGGTCCGGATATCGAGAAAAGGAGCGGTCACCAACGCGCCATTCCGTGCGATGCGAATGACTCCGCTCTGCTGCGCAATGAGCAGCCGTCCCGACCCGTCGCGCGGCGGCTGGATGTCGATGGTATTGATCAGCCCCGAAGCTATGCGTGTGAGCCTGATCTCCGGCTCTTGCGCAAGAGCGCTAAGGCATACGGCGAAGGCGAGTAGATTGGGCTTTCGCATATACTCATTGGACCATGCGGCGTTGTCTATTTTTCCTTTCACTAACCAGCTTGGCGTGGGCAGCAGAACGCCCCGTTCCGCCGCTGGGCGTGACTATTCCGGTTGCCGACAAGACTCAACTCGAATTCGGATTGAAGCGGCTTGGCGCCAGCGTGGCCGAGGCCAAGAAGAAGCACGGCGCACGCTCATTACTCGTGGCTGACGTCTTAATTTTCCACGAAGCGGTCCGCTATGCGCTCGAAAACGGAGAGTTCCTGAAGGCCGAGGAGATTCAGCGAGCCAAGGAGATGCTCCGGCTGGGCCAGGAACGCGCGGACTATCTGATGGAGGGCCGCACGCCGTGGGCGGTGCAATCCGGGCTGGTCGTACGCGGGTATTTTTCCCGCCTTGACGACAGCGTGCAACCGTATGGCTTAGTGGTGCCGTCGAATTGGTCTCCCGGCTCGACTCATCGATGGCGCCTGGACACGTGGTTCCACGGGCGCGGCGAGACGCTCACTGAGTTGAACTTTCTGCAGGACCGCATTACCAACGCCGGCCAGTTCACTCCCCCCGACACGATCGTGCTACACCTCTACGGCCGCTTCTGCAACGCCAGTAAGTTCGCCGGCGAAGTGGACTTGTTCGAAGCGCTTGAGGCGGTGCGCTCGCAATACCGGATTGATGCCGACCGAATTTCGATCCGAGGATTCTCGATGGGCGGGGCTTCGGTGTGGCACTTCGCCGCGCATTATGCGGGGCTGTGGGCCGCCGCGGCGCCGGGCGCGGGCTTTTCCGAGACCGCTGAATTTCTCAAATTTTTCGAGGGCGAGAATGTCAAACCCACGTGGTGGGAGCAAAAACTTTGGCGGCTCTACGACGCCACAGTGTATGCGGCCAACTTCGCCAACGTTCCGCTGGTTGCGTACTCAGGCGAGACCGATAAACAGATGCAAGCGGCCCTGGTGATGGAACGGGCACTGGGTAAAGAGGGAATCCGGATGAAGCATATCATCGGACCTAACACACCACACCGCTATCATCCCGAGTCGAAAATTCTGATCGACGATGCCATGAACGCGATCGTCGCCAGGGGCCGCGAACCGTATCCGGAGCGAATCCAATTCGTGACCTACTCTCTCGCCTATGACCGCATGAATTGGGTGCGCATCGATGGACTTCGGCAGCATTGGGAAGCCGGGCGCATCGAAGCCGAACTCCGCGCTCCACGCTCGGTGCGCGCCACCACGTCAGGGATCACGGCTTTCACGTTCGACTTCGGCTCCGGCGGCTTTCCATTGGAATTGCATCGCAAGGTTACCGTGACGATCGACGGGCAGCCGATCACAGTGCCGGGGCCGTTGTCGGATCGATCCTGGGCTGCGTCGTTCGAGCGCGCGGGCGGGGCATGGCGCGTGGCGGCAGCGGCGAAGGATGGCGACGGCTTCCGGAAGCGCCACGGCTTGCAAGGGCCGATCGACGACGCCTTCATGAACCGCTTCATTATCGTCAAGCCGACCGGCAAGCCGCTGGTGCCCTCCACCGCCGCCTGGGTGAATGCCGAGATGAATCGCGCGATCAAGGAATGGCGTCGTCAGTTCCGCGGCGAAGCGATCGTACGCAACGACGCGGATGTTTCCGTCGAAGACATCCTGACGGCGAACCTGATTCTCTGGGGCGATCCGGGCAGCAATCGAATGCTGGGGCGTCTGCTGCCCAAGCTGCCGCTTTCGTGGGATGCGCTCAAACTCGGTATCGGTAAGCAGAGCTTTTCCGCAGCCGGTCATATGCCGGTGATGATCTTCCCGAATCCGCTGAACCCGATAAAGTATGTGGTGATCAATTCAGGTTTCACGTTCCGCGAGTACGACTATTTGAACAATGCAAGGCAAGTGCCGAAGCTGCCTGACTTTGCGATCGTGGATCTGTCGACGCCGCCGGATGGGCGCTGGCCGGGCCGGATCGCGCACGCGGGGTTTTTCAATGAACGCTGGGAGCTGGCCGAGCCGCCGGTGGAGACCTCGCCCTCGCGAGGGAAGGCCGCCGTTGCTGTTCCGTAGAATGCTGAATCGGCAATTATGGCACTTATCGCGGGCGCGCGGTAAGTCGCTTGACGGAGATCGGCCCGCGGAAGCGGAGGTGCCCGGCGGTGAAGTTGTTGAAGCCGAGCTCAGCGGCAGTCACGCGCGCGGGCGTGGCGCCGATGGTGTGAGTGATGGAGTCCGAAGCGATTTCGATGCGAACTTCCTCGACGTCCCTGGGAACCTGCGCGTCGGCGACTTTCTTGTCGCGAACGTTACCTTGAGAAACCCACCAGGTGAGCTTGTCGCCGCTCAGCTCGAAGCGGATGGAGCCGCCAGTACCCGAGAGGAAGATCCAGCTTGGCCGTCCGCCAAGAGCCCCTAGCACGCCCCCTTTCCGGCGAACCTGAAAGGCGATGGAATTGGCCGAGCCGGACAGGGCGAACTGTCTGCCGCCATCCAGTTTCCACCAACCATCGTCGTCCTTCCATTCCGGGGGGCCCAGCAACTGGGTGCCAGCAATATTCGAAGAGCCGCCGGGTTTTGGTTCCGATGCCGGAACCAAAACCAATTTGGGCGGATCGAAAGCAATGGCGACGGACTGGCCGAGCTTGACGCTGACCTGTCTCAGCTGATCGGTGCCGCCGGGAGACATGCCCTTGAAAGTGTAGTCGCCGGCCGGTAAAGTGAGCGTGCCCGGCGCCGCGGCCTTGGGCGGTCCACCGGCAGCCGGGCTGTAGGATACGCTCATGCTTGCGCCCGACACCGAGAGTTGAACCACGCCAGTCCCGATGAGGAGATCGCGCCAGGCCAGAACCGAATCGGCTCCGGCCTTGACGTCTACCTCGCGGTCGGTGGCCATGTGGTTCTCAGCTTTGAGTCCGATCCGATGACGCCCGGGCGCCAGAGCGATCGAAAATGGCTCATTCGCCTTCGTCTCGCCCGCCGGCTGGCCATCGGCCAACACTTGCGCGCGGGCCACCGAGCCCAGGATTCGCAGCGAACCCCTGGCCGCCTTGAGCTCAAAAAGTTCGCGCACCCCACGGCCCTTCACGAGCGTGACGTTGCGCTCGGGCGGTTCGATGAAGCCTGGCTTGGAAACTTTGATCCTGTAGATGCCAGGCGCCAACTGTTCGAGTCGCTGGCCCTTCTGAACGATGCCGGACTGCTTGCCGTTGATCTGCACGATCGCGCCTTCTTCATTACTCAACACCGTCAGATCGACGCGGCCGGGATCGGCTACGAAGATAACCATCGCGGCAGCAACCGAGCTGGTCAAATCATAGGTGCGCGTATCGATGCCGTCGGAAACGCGCATCGGTTGGGGTGTGTCATTCAGGCCGGTGAGATCGAGGCCGGCGGGCGGCACGTCGACCAGATCCGCAGCACCCAATATCCCCTTCTTCGGGCCAACCAGCTTGCCGCTTTTGCCGAGTACCGAAACGGCGGTGAGGAACATCTGCGTGGCGGCGGCAGTCTTTACAACGGGCACCGCACCGGGCGCAATGGTAAACTCGACGACGCCCCGGCCTATGCCCTGGAAAAATTCCATCCGGTGATCGCCGGGTTCAATAGGGATGCGTCCTTGCGCGGTGACAAGCTTGCCGTCCAGCGTGGCACGCGCGCCACTCAACGCCAGCACAAGTACGGGCGGTTCCACTTCGGCCTGAATCGGCGCTGTCGGGGACATTCCCTTGGTGACCTGAATCGGGATCCGCATCGGCTTGATGCCTTCGCCGTAAACCTCAAGCTCATAGTTACCTGCCTCCAGGTCCAATGTGCGGTTGGCGCCAAAGTCCTTTTCCCCCACGCGTACCCTGGCGGTGGGAGGATTCACTGCCACCTCAAAAGTCACATGGTTGGCCGTGGCATCAATGGGCAGAGGGGGCGGAGGAGCAGGCCTCAGGGCGAACCAACCGATGACTAAGAGAACAGGAACGGCAAAGGCGGCGATCCACAACGGCGGCTTCCCTGCTGGTGGCTTCGGGGTTGCGGATGGCGGTTGAATCGTAATGGGCTTTTGAACAGTCGCGGCCGGAAGGGGAGTAGGAGGCGGCTGCTGGTGATGATGAGCCGAAACCTGTGGCGTCGCCGGCTGGGGCTGTTTCTTCGAGGCTTTGCCGGAAGGTTTTGCCGGAGGAGGAACCGCTTGGGCAGGCGCAGCATGAGGTGGAAGCGGTGGAGCGAGGTTAGGAGGATTTGCCTTCGCGGCTTCCTAGATAGTATTGCTCAATTGGTTCTTCAACTGCGTCAACCGGTTGTCCAGCGGATAAGCTGCCAGCCCCCCGAGAACCTCCTGATAGGCGGCCTTGACATTACCGGCGCCCTGCAACTCACAGGCGCGCGTGAGCGCTTCATTCACACCGGCCTCGCGGCGTTTGTCACCCACTAGTGTCTTCAGGCTGCGGGCTTGTGTATGGCTGGCATCGAGCGCCAAGGCCTGATCAATCCATTCATCGGCGGCGCCCCAGTCCTGCTCGATCTTGGCTCCTGCCTGCGTCACCAACGCTTCCACTAATGCAGCGCGCGCCGCCGGGCTGCGGTCGTCGAGGGCGACAGCCTGGCGAAGGACGGCGACTGCTTCGGCGAGCTTGCCCGACTGGCGCAGTTCCTGGCCGCGGGCAATCAGATCCTGGCCTTCGCGGCTCCGGTCCAGCCCTTTCTGGGCCAGTTTCTCGAGAGCGGCCAACTCCGAATCGGCGGGAAACTCGGCCAAGGCCGAGGCGACCAGTTCAAGCGCTCGCGGATGGTCGCCGGCATTGAGAGCCGCGTCGATACGCTCGGCCCAGCGGGCTTTGGCGTCAAGGCGCGACTGCTGCTGACGGCGCTTGTTGAGGCGTTCGATCTCGAAATCCAGGCCGGGGAACTGCGGGTTGATGCTGCGCAAAATTTCCCACTGTGAGATGGCTTCCTGGAAATGAACCGTGTCTTCCAGGCTACGAGCCTTGGCCGCGATGGAATTCACCAGGTCGCGCTTGGAAGAGACGCCCTGCAGGGCTTGCTTGAAGTGGGCCTCGCCCGGGTGTCGCGCGACGGCTTCCTCCAGGATCTTGACTCGCCGGTCCAGGTCGGGCTCGGCGTCCACTTCCCGGTCTACGCGGGCCATGTCGGCGGACAGCGCTTGCCGCTGGCCTTGGCCGAGGTCGAACCGTAGCGCCTGGAACAACGCGTGGTTTGGATGCCGGGCGAGGATCTCTTCGCACAGCGAGCCGGCGGCGGCGAAGTTTCCATTGGCAAGATGGTTCTTGGCCTCTTCGTAACTGCTCTGAATCGTGTCGTGCTCGGAGCGCACCTTGTTATAGAAGGTCTGATAGGTAGCGGCCAGATCGCCCTCGGCGCCAACACCGCTGCGGGCCTGGCGATCGACCTCGATGACCCGCTCGATCTTACTGAGCGCGGCAGTGACGTCGCCCCGTTGCCAGGCGTCTTGCGCCTGATCGTACAACTCACGCTTGCGAGCGCGCGACTCTGCTGTGGCCCGCTCACTGCGCTCGATCTCGGCGCGCAAGCCGCTGGCGGCGGTGTCCTGCGGATTGATGGCGAGCGCATTGCCCAACGCTTCACGAGCCAGGCTGAATTTCTGATTAGCGAGATGTTGGCGGGCCAGCCGGACCCAGCCGTCGATCTGGTCGGTGCTGCGGCGCGATTCGATGTCGGCCTTCAACCCGAGCGCCCCGGCATGGCGCGGATCGAGCTGCAACACTTCCTGCACCTTTTGCAAAGCCAACTGGTATTCGTTGTCGGCCAGGCGGCGGCGGGCGCTATCGATTAGTTGGGTAATCGTCCGTTCACGGACGGTAGTGTCGAGCCGGTTGCGCAGGCTGCGAATGGCCGGGTGGAGTTGGCCCTCTTCCTCGAGCTCGGAGAGAATCTCGCTGGCGAATTCGAACTCCAGACCGTTAAGCGCCTTTTCCACCTTTTGAATGCGGGGCTCCACTTTGTCCGGACGGAATCGCTCGAGCGGCTGATTGCGGAGCGCCTTCTGGAGGTTGTCGGCAAACTCACGCGAGGTCTGAAAACGGTGATAGGGCTTCTTGGCCAACCCCGCGTGAATTACCTGGCTGAGCGTCTGGCTCACCAACGGGTTCAATTCGTTCAACGGCGGAGGCGAGGCGTGCAGGACGGCCCGAATCACCTCATCGCGATTGGAGCCGATGAACGGACGGCGCCGCCCGAGAATTTCGAAACAGACGACGGCGATGGAATAGATATCGGACTGCGCACTGGCCGGCTTCATCTCCATCTGCTCAGGCGCCATGTAGTAGACGGTGCCCTTGAGACCGAGGGTGGTATGGGTGCCGGTGAGGTGAGCGATGCCGAAGTCGATGATCTTGACCGAGTCGTCGGCCAGCACAAAGATGTTGCTCGGCTTGAGATCGCGGTGAATCAGGCCCCGCTCGTGGGCGGCTTGGAGCCCGCGGCAGGTTTGCGCGATGATCTCCACGGTGCGTTCGACGGTCAGGCGCTGGGGCTCGCCCTTGATGATGCGGTCCAGCGTAGTGCCGGGCAGCAGCGGCATCACGAAGTAGGGTTTATCGACACCCGCTTCCTCGAACTGGCCGACGTCGTAGATGTCGACGATGTTGGGGTGGTTGAGCGAAGCCAGGACGCCGCATTCCTTGCGGAACATCTCGAGCGCGAGTTCGTCGCCGCCGTCGCGCAGGGTCTTGAGGGCCACTTCGCGCTTAAGATCTGCGTCGTAAGCGCGATAGACGATGCCCATCCCGCCTTCACCGAGGATCTGGCGTTTTTCATACCTGCCTTTGATGGCTTCGCTTGCACTCATTTTCTGTGGCGCCGGGGGATTCTACTATTTTCGACTGGGACCGAACAGACCGTTTCGCAGGTAGTGTCCCCTTAGCGTTGCACACCAAGTATGTCATCGATATCGGTGAGCCAACCGCGGAATCGATGCTCGAGAAGCCGGATGATCAGTTCGAGACGTGAGGGCGAGGCGAGCTCGCCGTGCGGGCCTGCGCCGCCAGCGCGTGCCGCTGCCGCAGTTCCTCGCGTTGCCGTCTACGCTCGAGCAGCAGCAATTCGCGCCGGCGCGCCAATTTGATGTTGTCCTCGATCACGCGCCAGAACTTCGCAAAGTACATCCCGGCCGACAGCAAGCTGAAGAAGACGACCACCCACATCCAGAAGGCGGCCCAAGGGCGCATCGCGACGTGGCGCATTCCCAACAGCGCCAATGACACCGCCACCACCTGGGACACCATCTTGGTTTTGCCGAGGTCGCTCGCCTTGATGGTCAGCCCCGCCGACGCGGCGATGCTGCGCAGTCCCGACACGGCGAACTCACGCCCGATGATCAGAATCGCCATCCAGCCTGCCAGCTCGCGCACTTGCACGAGCGAAATCAGGGCAGCCGAAATCAGCATTTTGTCGGCAATCGGATCAAGGAGCGTGCCGACGGTTGTGATCTGTTTCCACCGGCGAGCGAGAAATCCGTCGAGCAGATCCGTGAAAGCGGCCGCCAGGAAGACGGCGAGCGCCAGGTAATCGTTGGTAAGAACAAAACCACCGATGCGAAATTGGACAAACTCCTGCACCAGCGCCGCGACTAGCATCGGCACGAAGAAAATCCGGAGCAGCGTCAACAGGTTCGGAACATTCATCGCCGCGGATTAATTCACTATAGCAGGGTCATTCAGGCGCGGGAATACGGAATCTCTCCAGTCTTCGGAGGAGCGATTGGGAGACCTCGGCTTTGACGATTGCGCCGTCGGCAGTCCACCGTTCACTCTCCACTCGTGAGTATTCATGAAGCAGATGAAGCTGGCTCGACTCGGCATGGGAGAACTGAAACCACCCCAGTTGCAGTGGATCCAGAGGGAGTAGTTCGTCAATCGTCCGCGCGAGTTCCTCCAGCCCCTGGCCGGTGTGGGCACTCACGGCCACGTACCGGGGGGCGTCGAGCGAGGCCAATCCAAATTCCGCCAGGATACGATGAACCGGATCGTCAGGCCCACCCCGCAGTTCGGCCCAACGGTCAGCCTTGGTGAGCACGAGTAATTGTGGCGTCGCCGCAGCGCCGATTTCCGCTAAGACACGAATGACTTGCGCCGTCTGTTCTGCGGCGTAAGGCGACGACCCGTCGACGGCGTGCAAAATCAAAGCGGCTTCGCCTACCTCTTCTAGCGTGGCACGAAACGCCTTCACCAGCGTGGCCGGAAGGTTGGCGATAAAACCCACGGTGTCCGATAGGAGCGCGCGGCGGCGGCTGGGAAGCTGTACCTGCCGCACGGTGGGATCAAGCGTAGCAAACATCTTGGCGTCCGCCAACACGCCCGCGCCCGTGAGGCGATTGAAGAGCGTAGACTTGCCGGCGTTGGTGTAGCCGGCTAATGCCACGGTGACTAACGGAACCGATTGACGCTGGCGGCGCTGATTGCTGCGATGCGAACGGACAGACTCAAGCTGATCGCGCAGTTTCTTGACACGCTGGGCAATCTTGCGCCGGTCGGTCTCCAGTTGCGTTTCGCCCGGGCCTCGCGCTCCGATGCCGCCACCTTGGCGAGACAGTTCCACCCCTCTCCCGGTGAGGCGGGGCAATAAATAGTCAAGTTGCGCCAGTTCCACCTGCAACTGGCCTTCGCGCGTCCGGGCGCGGTGAGCAAAAATATCGAGGATGAGTTGGGTGCGGTCAATGACCTTGCATGGCAAGGCCTTTTCGAGATTACGAAGCTGGGTAGGAGACAGGTCGCGATCGAACAGCACGAGGCTAGCGTCCAACGCTTCGGCCTGCTCCGCCAGCTCGGTGACCTTGCCGGCGCCGATCAGTGTAGCCGCTTCGGGCGCCTCACGGGACTGAATCACACGCGCTACCACTTCAGCTCCGGCGCTTTCGGCGAGAGTCGCCAATTCATCCAACGATTCGGCAGCGGTGAGCGCGCGGGTTTCAGGGGCAGCCCCGCGGGTGTGCCGCTTCAGATCCAAGCCGACCAGGATTGCTCCCTCCCGGCCCGACCCTCGCAGTCCGCTATTGTTCTTCGGAATGTTCAATGGTGACTTACTGGCCTACGCCTCACCGGTTTCATGACCCTGGGGAGCCGTCGCCTGCCCAGGCGCTCCGGGCGCGACAGGGCCGGCGGACAGGTACGGCGGTCCACCGTGAACCGGGCGCGACACAACCACGGTCGAGATGGCGTGTTTGAAAATCAATTGTTCCTGGTTGTTGGATTCCAGGATCACAGAATACTTGTCGAAACTCTTGATTCTTCCCGACAGTTTGACCCCGCTCATCAAATATATGGTGAGGAATACCCTCTCCTTGCGGGCACTGTTGAGAAAAGCTTCCTGGATGTTTTGGGCTAGCTTTTCCATTTCTTGTTTTTATCCTTTTTCAGCCGACAAAAGAAAATGCCGCCCGAGGCAGGAACAAAAGCCTTTGTAAGATTGTAAACGATTTGAGCCCTATTCGTCGTGTTCGTCCGCGGCGGCCTCGGGCCCGGACGCAACCAAACGTTCCAATTCGGCTCGTCTCACTGAACGGAGGACTGCCTTGGCGGGGTCTCCGAGAACCTCCAGGCGCACTTCGTCGACAAGGGCGAATTCATCCTCCAGGTTCAGCACCGGTATATCATGGATTCCGGGGATGCGTGCAATGCCATCCTCTTTCACTACGCAATCCCGCCCGTCGGACAGGCGAAAATGCACGCGCGTCTGTTGGCGGATCGCCATTTTTCGAACGTCAGTTAGCTTCATTGTTTTCTTGTCAAAGGTGTATCGAAAAGCCGGCTGAGACTTCGACGAGAGTCAATTTGCCGGACTGGCCGGGAAAGTCAAACGGCTTACCCTGCAGGTATTGCCGGACGTCGAAGCGGATGAGGTATTTCGGCGAGATTCTGACTTTGATCCCGCCTCCGTAGTTCACGCCGACCTTATTGGAACCACCGCCATGAGAAACGGTCTGCCCCGGATAAATCGTATTGCTGAAGTGCACGCCACCGGCCGCGAATGGGCGCACTCTCGAGCCTTCCGAAGTTCCGTAGGCGAGGAAGTTGTAGAAGCCCTGATGGATGGCGGTGCCGGCGCTCTCCGACGGGAGCACGAAGGCCGTGCGGTTGTAGCCGTAGCCCACTTCGTGCCCGCAGAATGCCCAGTTGTTGATCGTCATGCGACCGCCAAACCGCCAACCATCCTTGAGTTGAATACGATCAGTCCCGCCAACCGACAAGGTGCCGATATCGCGTCCGGAGATCCGGCTAACCCCCACATGGGCGCCTGCTTCAAACGATTGAGCGGCCGCCCCAACGGTGAAGAGAACAAAGCCAGGTAACAGCAGCAGTCTCATCTACACCACTATGACATGCACTTCTCCGGGTCCGTGAACGCCTCGCACCAGAATTTGCTCGATGTCGGCGGTGCGGCTGGGACCGGTAATCAGCACCATGGAACTGGAGCGGTCCGACGGCGCCGGATGTAACGTCAGGATTTCATCGAGTCCAGTGAGAATCCGTTCGCGGGGGACGACCGCTATGTGGCAGGGAGGCAGCACTGAAATCATGCGCGCCTCTTCGGCGGATGAAAACAGGACGAAGGATCCGGTGTCGGACAAGGCATAGTCGACTGAGGTGATCCCGACATCGAGATGCACGCAGGCTTCGCGCAGTTCTGCACGATCGGTCAGTCCAGACTCTACCCCTTGGAGCGAGGTGATACCGCACTCGGCCAGGAAAGGCGCGTTCGAAGCAATCGCGCGGCGGCCACCGAGAATGCGCTCGGCGCACGATCGGGCCTCGGCTGGCGAGGCAGCGCGATGAGCCTGCCCGTTCAGTTTTTCGAAAGCGGCGATGAAGACTTCGATCCGCTGTTGGAGATCCATCGCCGGCACACTGATCAATGGAGGCGGCAGGGGAGGAACACCCGCGCCGGGGGCGCGGCCCAAGGCGGTGCGTACTTTGTGGAGAATGGCTTCGCGTGACGTCAGCATGCTATTGATCCCCTGAACCGGTGGGCGGGCAGTAGATGCAGAAACTCATCGGCGACCTCCGCTGCGCTCACGCCATAACTCGCGGAAGCTCTTTTCCGGCGGTGGCGGCAAATCACGCTGGCTGAGCCAGCCGGCTACCGGGGGGATGGCCATCACGCCAGGAACCTTGTTGATCCACGCGCCATCGCGACGGCCCGGGAAGAAACGCGGCGCCAGTCCCGCCAGTAACGCATAGAGTCCCGGCCGGGTCATAACAAAAGAATAGAGCTGGAAGACGAGCTTTTCCATGCGCCCATCGCCGGCCTTGCGTTTGGCATCGATCACTTCGTGGCGCAGTTCGAGCAGGATTTTCGGGATCTCGATCTTCACCGGGCAGACCTCGGCGCAGGCGCCGCACAGACTCGACGCGTACGGCAGCCAAGGGTCGGTGGAGATTCCGTGAAATTGCGGTGACAGGATGGCTCCGATCGGACCGGAGTAGACCCACGGATAATTGTGGCCGCCAATCTTGCGATACACCGGGCAATGGTTCAAACAGGCACCGCACCGAATGCAGTAGAGAGATTGCCGCTTCCCCTCATCCGCCAGCACTTTGGTGCGGCCGTTGTCGAGCAACACCAGGTAGAATTCCTCGGGGCCATCGATTTCACCCGGGCGGCGCGGACCGGAGAGAAACGAGGTGTAGACGGTGAGCGGTTGCCCGGTGGCGCTACGGCCGAGGACCTTGAGGTAAGTGGCTAAGTCCTGCGCGCGCGGGATGACCTTCTCGATACCCGCCACCGCAATCTGGATCCGCGGCGCCGAACTCGTCAGTCGCGCATTGCCCTCATTCTCGGTGATGCTGATGGCACCGGACTCGGCAATCATAAAGTTAGCGCCAGTGATGCCGAGTTCGGCCGACAGGAACTTCTCACGCAGTACCCGCCGCGCGATCATGGTCTGCTTCTCGATCACCACTTCGCGCTCAACACCCAGTTTCTCGGTGAAGAGGTCGGCCACGTCGTAGCGGGTCTTGTGCAGCGCCGGCGCGACAATGTGATACGGCTTTTCGTTGGCCAACTGCAGGATATACTCGCCGAGGTCGGTTTCAACGACGTCGATATGGTCATGCTCGAGTTCATGGTTGAGCTCGATTTCCTCAGTGGTCATCGATTTCGACTTGACCACGCGCTTGACGCCTTTTTCACGGCAGAGTTCGCGCACGAAGGCGACGGCTTCTTCGGCGTCGCGAGCCCAAATGACTTGGCCGCCATGCTTGATGACGTTGCGCTCGAGCTGCTCCAGATAGAAATCGAGATTGTCGATTGTGTGCTGTTTAATGAGGCGGGCCTGTTCGCGATAGGCCTCAAAATCGTCGATCGAATCCGCACCGATGGCGGCCTTGCGCTTGTTCATCAGGCGGGCCGTGGAATCGTAGATCGCGGTTTGCAACTTGGGGTTGGAGACGGCGGCCGTCAGCTTTTCGGCGGGGAAAAAACTCATCGGGTCAGTGTGCCCTTCTAGCGGCTGGCCAGCACTTCGGCCAGATGGATTGTACGGACGTGGCTGCCGGAGCGGAGCAGCGCGCCTTGCATCTGCATGAGGCAACTGGAATCGATCGACACGACATACTCAGCGCCAGACCGCTGGATCGATTCAATCTTGGTGCGAGCCATGCCGCCCGAAACCTGGTCGAACTTCACCGAGAAGGTTCCCCCAAAACCGCAGCACTCCTCACAAGTATCCATCTCGGCGAATTCGAGATCGCGCACGTTGGAGAGCAGACGGCGCGGCCCGGCTTTCACGCCCATTTCGCGGAGAGCGTGGCAGGAGTCGTGATAGGTCACCTTATGGGGAAAACGGGCGCCGACGTCCTCCACCTGGGCCACCTCGGTCAGGAATTTAGAAAACTCCCATACCCGCGCCTCGAGCGCATGGGCCTGACGAAGCTTGCCGGGGTCCCCTTTGTATAGGTCAGCAAAGTGGTGCCCAACCATCGAGCAGCATGAGCCGGAGGGAATTACGATGTAGTCGGAGTCGCTAAAGACGCGGAGAAAGTGATCGGCTACGTTGCGCGCTTCGTCCCAGTAGCCGCTGTTGAAGGCAGGCTGGCCGCAGCAGGTTTGATCCTCGGGAAAATCGACCCGGTATCCCAGCCGCTCAAGGACGTCGGCCACGGCCAATCCGGCCTTGGGGAATAGTTGATCGCCGATGCAAGTGACAAAAAGAGAAACCTTGCCCGCCATGAACTCTTTAGCTTAACGCAACGGCAGGGGCAATAGACTTCCTTAAGAAGACTTTCGGCGCGAAACGCCGAAGGCAAAAAAGCAGATGCCAACCACGAGTAGGCTCGCATGTGGATTCGGAAATGCGGTCGAGAGCCAATCTGGCAGGCTTAGATATAGGTTGAAGAGTGTCGTCATTTGTTTCAGCGCCAACATTTCCTGAGGTTAGAATTTCATTTGCCTCTGATAGTAAGCAATGTAGATGTACAAGTCATGAGCCGCCACCATAGGTTTTTCTATAGGGGCGTCGGGATGCTGGACCAGTACTGCCTGGCTTTGCCCGCGTGGGACTCGCCAAACTGCGGGTGCGGTTGGTAACATCGGTAGCAGAGTCATGCTGCGACGACAATTTTGCGTTTGGCTGGGTGTCGGCGCGCTTACCATGGCACGCCAGTTGTCAGGCTTTTCTTCCAGCCTCCGCGGAAAACTAGCGCCTGGAGCTAAGCCGGCTGTGGTGAACCAGGAGGGCCGAATTGCGCTGACCGGCGATACCGGGACGATGCTGGTGTTAGCGGACCTTCGTCTGGCCGATTTCGATTTTGAGTTCGTGGGCCAGCCAGCTGGCGAGCTTGGAATTTTCCGGGTTGGACCGCTTCACAAGCGCTCCATGTTCGTGCTTAGGAACGGCAAGCGACTCATGGTCACGTACTGGTGCGAGGTCTGCTCGATTCGCACGTACACGCCCGGAGTCTGCATGTGCTGCCAGGATGAGACCGCCGTGGACCTCAATGAAAGGCTGGAATCGGACGACCTCGGTACCAGGTAACCGCTAGCAGCTCCTGTTTATGACCTCGCGTCGAAGGCGTCGCACGCCTCGCGATTGGCACGTGAGACAGGTTCCCATAGTCTTATTCACTGCTGCACTTATGCTCCAAGCCCAAAATTACACCGCTGAACGGATGACAATCGATGGTATGCAAGTCGTGCTTCTGGCCGACTCGGCGGCAGGGATTGAGGTGCGTATCGTACCTGAGATCGGTAACAATGCCTACTCGATGAAGGTCAAAGGCCACGAAGTGATGTGGTCGCCGTTCAAGATGCTGACCGACTGGCGCCAGAAGCCCGCGATGGCAGGCAACCCGTTGCTGGCGCCGTGGGCCAATCGGCTGGACCAGGACGCCATCTTCGCCAACGGCAAGAGGTACGCACTCAACGATTCTCTGGGCAACGTCCGTCGCGACGGGAATGGCAAGCCGATTCACGGGCTGGTTACATTCGCCTCGCAGTGGAGGGTCATGGAAGTAGCGGCGACGGCCGACGACGGAGCGTCGGTGACCAGCCGGCTCGAATTCTTTCGCGAGCCAGACTGGATGGCGCAGTTCCCCCTCGCACACACCATCGAGATGCGGTACAGGTTACGCGGTGGCGCGCTCCAAGTAGAGACCGTGATTGAAAATCTGTCGTCGGCGTCGATGCCGGTGTCGATTGGCTACCATCCATACTTCCAACTTACCGACTCGCCACGCGATGAGTGGCAGGTGTCGCTGCCCGCACGTGAGGCCGTTGTGCTTTCGAACCTACTGATCCCGACCGGCGAAAAGACGCCGCGCGATCCGGCCCCGATGCTACCGCTCCGAGGCACACAACTGGACAACGTCTACTCAGGACTCGAGCGCGGCAAGGATGGCAAGAGTGTCTTTTTCGTCCAGGGCAGGTCTCAGAAGCTGGCCGTCGAGTACGGGCCCAACTACCCGGTGGCCGTCGTGTATGCTCCAGCCGGGCGCGCCTTCATTTGTTTTGAGCCCATGGCGGGGCTTACCAACGCGATCAACCTGGCACACGAAGGCAAGGCTTCGCTGCAGACGATCGCAGCGGGCGGGCAATGGCGGGAGAGTTACTGGATCAGGCCCAGCGGCTTTTGACAACGCCGCGCGCACCGAAGCCGGCACACGTCGCCCCTTGATTTCTGCCGTGGCCAGCATCATACTGCTGGGCATGCCCAACGCTCGAGTGTGCTTGCCAATTCTGTTTTGCCTGCCCCTGGTCGCGGCGGAGGACGTCTTCCTGGCGCGGGTGCTGGAACGTGCGCGACAGCACATTTCGCAACTGCCGGACTTCGTTTGCGCGCAGACCATTGAGCGCGCCACCCGGGACCCGGCGCAGCGGGAGTTCCGGGTAAAAGACCGGCTTTCGACGATCGTGAATTGCGCGAGATGGTGTCGCGCGGGATCGTTTCCACCGGCGGCTATGCGCTTTTCCTCCAGCACGTGACACAACCCGGCTCTGCCGAATTCCATCCCGGAGGCATGGTTGCCTACGAAAACCGGCAGGTTCGCCGCTTCCAGTTTAATGTGCCGTGGGAGCGGAGCGGCTACACTATCTCAGTTCCGCCGCACCAGGCCCGGGTTGCTTTTCACGGCTCGCTGCTTGCCGACGAGACCCCCCATGACGTCCTGCGGCTGGAGATCGCGGCCGATGAAATACCGCCAGAACTGGGATTTGACCGCACGCAATCGACCATGACGTATCGCTTCCTCGCCGTTGGCGGTGCGCAATTTCCATTCGCTACCGAAAGCGAGACGCTAGCCGTCACGACCGAAGGCCATGAATATCGCAACCGGGCACGCCTGGCAGACTGCCGCAAGTACTCGGCCGACTCCAAAGTCTCGTTCGCTGCAGAGAAAGACGACCCGCTTCCCGCCGGGGCTGCGCTAGCACAACCGGGCCCGGCCGTTCGAAGGTTGCCGCCGAATCTACTGGTCGAGGTCGCGCTTGAACAGGACATCGCGTTCGCTGGCGCAACGCCGGATTCGCCCTTTTACGCCACCCTGGCCGCGCCGCTCCGCGACGGCAATGCGACGACGATCGCCCCGGAAGGGTCACTGGTATCCGAGCGAGTGCTGGAATTGGCGCGCCTGTTGAAGCCGGTGGATCGCTATGAGATAGTGCTTCGGCTCGATCTGGTCACGCTGCCAAGCGGCGAAACCATCCCGTTGACCGGCAGGCTCCGGGATACCGGGGGCGGGGCGGGGCGGGTCTCATCGGACAGGAAAAACGGTTGATGCCGGCCTTCAACAAGAAACGCATGAACCGGTCCAGCGTGCTGGTGCGCGAGACCAGTCGCGAGCAGGCGGTGTTGTATTGGGACGCGCGCCATCCACGGATCAAGAAGGGTTTCCGGATGCGCTGGCTCACCGAAGAATCATCGGAATAGCCACGCGTCACGCAGGCGCCACCCGCTCCACCCGGCCACCATTGCAAACAAAACGAGGCTGATGGCAACAATCGCATGCCGTCGTGCTGCTGGCAGGGTGCGGGGCAATGACGGATCCTCGGCGGCGGTGACGCGCACGTGGACCGGTTGAGACGACTGGGCATCGACCCAATTGTTGATGACCACAAAATATTCGCCAGAGCGCATCACGAGGAAACGAAACTCTCCGGCCCGCGCATATTCGGTGACCGCCAACGTGTCGTGCGGCCGGCCTGCTTGAAACGCCTGGACATCGGCCGCCGTCATCAACAAGGCGCGCACCTGAGCGGTATCGGCCTGCGTCTTGTACGAGCCGTGAAGATAGGTGGGCCGCTCCACCTTCACGGGAATCCCGCGCGCGAGAGAGCGAGGCACAAGCAAATCTTCATCGAACACGACCTGCGGAGGAGAGGCGGCGAGCAGTAGGAAAGCCAGGGCGAGCACGCCTCTTCAGTGTAGCCAGAACGGCCCGCAGGCCTAATATCCTATCGCTGTGCTAATTTGTATACAGGTGAACACAGAGTGACTGAGACGCTTTCCATTCGAATTGACAGCGAGACGAAAAAACGCCTGGACTCGCTCGCCGTCCGTGCCAATCGTTCAAAATCCTTTCTGGCGGCGGAAGCGATTTCGGCCTACGTCGAATTGGAGTCCTGGCAGATTGGCGAGATTGAATCCGGACTCAGGGACTTGGATTCGGGACGGACGGTCAGTCATGATAAAGTCGCGAAATGGCTGAAGTCATGGGGCAAGCCGGGTGAAGGCAAAGCACCGCGATGAAGGCTGTCTGGTCTCGCAACGCGATCCGGCATCTGATCGCGCTACGGGAATACATCGGGAAGGACTCCGAACGGAACGCCACGCAGGTGGCAACCGGTATTCTGGAAGCTATCGAAGTCTTGACAACTCAGCCCGCCATGGGGCGGCCGGGACGCTTGACCGGAACACGTGAGTTAGTCGTTCCAGGCACGCCCTACATCGTCCCCTACCGCATTCGTCACGGAACACTTGAACTGATAGCCGTGATCCACGGGCGGCAGAAATGGCCGGCCAAGCTATAGTTGCTGAATTCCGACCACGGCCCCAACCTAACTACAACCGCTGGTCCCGCCGCAGTTCTCGCACTTATAGCAAGAGCCGTTCACCACCATCATGCTCCCGCATTCCGAGCAAATTGGCGCATCCATTATTACGGGGGTGAACTGCAACTTCCTCTGCGCATCCGGCTCAGTAGGCTTCAGCACCTGCGTCCCCGAGTTATCGATCTCAGTAATTCCATACTCCGGGGTGATGAACTTGACGCCCATCCAGCGGAAAATGTAATCCATGATCGACTTGGCGTACGGGATGATCTTGTTGCCCGTATAACCACTCGGTTCAAACCGGACGTGCGCAAACTTGTCCACATAGAACTGCAGCGGCACGCCATACTGCAAGCCGTAACTGATCGCGGTGGCGAAGCTGTCCATCAAGCCCGAAATCGTCGAGCCTTCCTTGGCCATCGTAATAAAGAGTTCGCCTGGAGTCCCGTCCTCGAACATACCAACGGTGAAGTAACCTTCGTGCCCGGCGATCGAGAACTTATGCGTGATTGAAGCCCGCTCATCGGGCAGCTTCCGTCGCACGGGCCGGTACACGATCTTCTCCACGATCTGCGGCGCCACGGCGGCCACCACGGCCACGGCCTTCTTCTCTTTATCCTTATCCTTGCCGGTGTTGAGCGGCTGCACGCCCTTGGAGCCATCGCGATAAATCGCCACGGCCTTGATGCCGAGCCGCCAGGACTCGGTGTAGGCGTCCATGATCTGCTCAACCGTGCATTC
>SXGR01314446.1_pt1 | contig 19553 bp, 20 predicted proteins | sample 3174711 | NCBI WGS metagenome assembly SXGR01 (sample SAMN11356860, study PRJNA531348) | freshwater metagenome | isolation source: freshwater sample F1-60 | place: China: Fuxian Lake, Yuxi | collected 2017-12-25
GGCGGTGGATACGGCCCGCCTGGTGGCGCTGGGCGCCATCTGGGGGGCCTCCTTCGCCTTCGTGCGATGTCAGTTTTGCCTACGCCTGTTGGACCGATCATCAGAATATTTTTAGGCGTGACTTCTTCGGCCATCTCTGCGGGAAGATTCATTCGGCGCCAACGGTTGCGCAGCGCGATGGCCACGGCGCGTTTGGCGTCTTGTTGGCCGATGATGTGTTGATCGAGTTCGCTGACGATTTCACGGGGTGTCATCGAGGTATCTTGGGATGCGCTCATGCCACCGCTCCGAAAGTCAGCGTCTCGATGGCGTGCGACTGGTTGGTGTAGATGCAGATATCTCCAGCAATCGTCAGTGATTTGCGCACGATTTCTTCTGCGGAGAGTTGCGTGTTCTCTCGCAGCGCCCGTGCCGCAGCGAGTGCAAATGGTCCACCCGAACCGATAGCGAGAATGCCACTTTCGGGTTCAACCACATCTCCAGTTCCGCTAATCATCAGCGAGGCTGTGGAATCGGCGACCACGAGCATCGCCTCAAGCCGCCGCAGTGCGCGGTCGGATCTCCAGTCTTTCGCCAGTTCAACAGCGGCACGGGTGAGATGCCCTGAGTATTTTTCCAACGCACCTTCAAACCGCTCAAAGAGCGTAAAAGCGTCAGCAGTGCCACCGGCAAATCCAGCCAAGACACGATTCCCGTAGACGCGTCGCACTTTGCGAGCGTTGCCTTTCATCACCGTGTTACCGAGCGTGACTTGTCCGTCACTGCCCATCGAAACCGAGGCACCGTCGCGAACGACGATGACCGTTGTGCCATGCAGATCAGCCATCTTCAGGAACGTTGCAGAGGGGGCGGGGATAGTGGCGGCGGCTGCAACTCATTGCAATCGCAGGCGATTGATTCGAAATCGGACTTCAGCCAGGTAAACAAGCATTTCAGCTGGTTTTTTCTTGGAGGATGACGTTAAGGCTTTGTCCGCGCAGCGACTGAAGCAGGTCTTCTGCTGCGGCTCGATCTGCATAGGGGCCGACGATAACCCGATACCACGTGCCGTCCGGTAGTTCGACCGGTGTCATGGACACTGGCAAGTCTTGAAGAAGCAACAGCGCCCGTACTGATTCGGCATCGGCGACGCTGCGGAATGATCCCGCCTGAATCAGATATTCCCTGGGTTTTTCAGGCTGTACTGGTTCATCGAGTGATCCTGGTGGCGCGTAGGTTTTTGGGTCGACCTCAACTTCGTTCTGGGTGAGTAGCTTCGGAAACTCGAATTTGAGTTGTGGCTTAGTCTCTTCAACTTTTGATGGAGGCGCTTTGGGCTTGTCCTTGGCCAAATACTCGGGTCCGTAGGCGCCGACGAAAACCAGCGCCATGCCAAAGAGAATGCCAAATGCAAAACTCGGCGCATGAAACAGTGTGTACGAGCGTTTGTCAGGCTGGCGGCGGGGTTTCACATAGTCTCTTGGCATGGCCGTGATCATAGAGCCTGCATTGGGTTGAGGCGACGGTTTTACGGTTCATCGCGAGAATGCCATTGGATGGTTGATGGAGTGTTCGGCGTCAGGAACCTCAAGTGCCGTCGTAGGGATCAACATCAATGGACCATCGCAGTGAGCGTGGGGCTTCAATCAAACGCAGCTGACTGCAGACGCGCTGCAGAAGTGTTCGGTTGGACGCTAGCAGCAGCAGCTGTTGGCGGTGACGGTTGGCAATGCGCTGGATCGGCGCAGGTGCCGGACCGGACACTTGAATGGATGAGTCGATCCGACTCTTGAGTGACTCAAGGAAGCCTGTGGCCTGAACTCGGTCGAACGCGTCTGCTCGAAGGATGGCCATTGCAGAGGCAGGTGGCAGACCGGCAGCGATGCGGCGATCCAACTCCTCAGTGGCGAACGTTTCGTAGCCGTTTTCGGCCAGGCTGCGAAGGGCGGTATTGTCGGGTTGCAGGCTCTGAATCCACACCTCTCCGGGTCGTTCCGCGCGCCCGGCTCGTCCCGCCACTTGGATGATGGTTTGAGCCGTGCGCTCTGGCGCGCGAAAGTCCGGCGACAGAAAACCGCTGTCAGCATTGATGATCACGACCAGCGTCACGGCCGGAAAGTGGTGACCTTTGGCGAGCATCTGGGTGCCAACAAGGAGCATCGGTGCTCCGCTAGCGATCCGGCGCAAATGTTCATCCAGGTGGCTTTGGGTACGGGTGGAGTCACGATCTACCCGAATAACTGGAAATCCGGTGAAGAGGCGCTCCAAGGCTTCTTCAGTGCGTTGAGTTCCTGTACCGAGTGGCAGCAACGTTGGGTGCCCGTTGGGACACTTGGCTGGCATTGGAGCACGGGCGCCGCAGTGGTGGCAGATTAACCCGGCAGGTGTTCTGTGCGTCGTCATGCGACTGTCGCAGTGAAGGCACTCCGCGATCCAGTTGCAGGTGGTACAAAGGAGAACGGGTGAAAAACCGCGACGATTGACATAAGTAAGTACTTGCGAACCGTCTTCCAGGTGCTGGCGCATTCGACGAATCATGTCTGGTGCAAGGCCGTCTTCGAGGACAACTCCACGGATATCCAGGATCTGCAAGGGTGGCAACGTGGCGCCGCCGGGTCGTGACCTGAGATAGAGCGGCTGATAGCGACCCCGTCGGGCGTTTTGCAGGCTTTCGAAAGAGGGCGTTGCACTGCCGAGGACAACGGGTATGGCAAGCGTCATGGCTCTTTTTACGGCGACGTCGCGCGCGGAATAACGAAGTCCATCCTGCTGTTTGTAGGAGCTGTCGTGTTCTTCGTCGACGATAATCAGACGAAGTGAATGAAATTGGGCGAAGACCGAGGAGCGAGTGCCCACTAACACTCGTGAGGTTCCTGACCGACAGGATTCCCAAGCGAGTGCCCTTTCCTGATCACCCAGCGCGGAATGGAGGATCGTGGCATCAGGGAATCGAGCCCGGACTCGGGCAATGGTCTGGGGGGTTAAGCCGATTTCTGGTACGAGTAACAAGGCCTGGCCATCGTTTGCAACGAACTGAGCCATGGCCTGGAGGTATACCTCGGTCTTTCCGCTACCCGTGATACCTTGCAGGAGAAATGGAGCGAAGGTCTCGCGTGCGGCGTTGATACGCTCGAGTGCGAGTTGTTGTTCTTCTGAAAGTGGAAGCGCAATGGCAGTATCGTTGGGGCCAGCGCTAGGTGAGCGGTCACTGACTGCTTCTGCGGCTGAGATTGCGAACCCTCGCTCATGGAGCGACCGGATGAGGGCCGCTGAGAACCCGCTTTCGGAGAGGAGCTCTTCAGTACTCCACGCGTGACGGAGGAGGTGGTTGTAAAGTGCTCGTTGCCTTGGGCTGCGACGCAGGATCGCGGCAGCGTCAGGACGCTCAACGACGGACCACACTCGCTTAAGCTTAGGACGCGGGTCTTTCTGAGAAATCCCCGGCATGCAAGCTGCGAATACTTCTCCCAACGGGTGGTGGTAGTACTCGGAGAGCCACCGGGCCAGGTCCATCAAATCCGGTCCCACGACCGGCGCATCGTCAATCAACTCGAGAAACGGTTTAGCGTCTGGCCACGGGTCAACGGGCTCGGCATCGGTACAGATCCCCGTCAGTGTGCGACCCGCAAACGTGGTCTTGATTCGATCTCCCCGCAGCGGTTTTCGGCAGCCAGCAGGAATCCGATAGTCGAACTCACGAAACAAAGGCACAGGCAAGGCGAGACGTACGACCCCCATCGCCAGTGTCGCAGGATGGAGCGCCTTCGTTTCAAATGGCATGCGTGACTGGGAGTTAATGACTGCTGCTTGCTGTCCAGAAGGTCCGGCGGGTACTATTCCCGGCCCAAAAATCTAGCCAGGAACGGCAATGAAAGCCGACATTCATCCGAACTACAAGCCGATTAAAGCTGCCTGCAGCTGCGGCAACGTTATCGAAACCAACTCGACCCTGGCGCGTGACATCCAGATCGACGTGTGTTCTTCCTGCCACCCGTTTTATACCGGCAAGCAGAAGATCATGGACACGGCTGGTCGTGTTGAACGATTCAATCGCCGCTTCGGTGCGCGCGGTACCAAGAAATAGTCTCGCACCCTACACCCTACACCCGACTGACTGACCGACAGTGCCGCACACCGCGTGTGCGGCTTCTCTGTTTCATGCGACAACTCTCGATTCAGGGTTCCTTCATCCCGTCGGCTCTCTACTCTGCTTTGCGGTAAATTCTGATCCGTACTGAGACACGCGCTGCGTGCTGCTGGCATTGGTTGAAAGCTGAGAGGAGAACATGTCTTACAGGCTCCCGAGGAAGTTACTCCTGGTCTTAGTGCGCCGACTCAGGCGGAGCTTGTTCGTGGTCTTCGCCTTTGGCTTCGCGACGTCCGCGTTTGCCAGTGATGCTACGGAACAATACAACGCCTACGTTGAAGCCGGTCTGATCTACGAGAACGAGGATTGGCAGACGTACGTCACCCAAGTGGGTGAGCGGATTCTCGAAGTTTCGCCACACGCCGACAGGCAATACACGTTTATCGTCCTCGATGACCCGATCATCAACGCCTTTACACCGGGTGAGGGATACATCTATCTGACGCGTGGGATCATTTCCTATATGCGCTCTGAGGATGAGCTTGCCGGTGTTATCGGCCATGAGATTGGCCATAACGTTGCGGCGCACATTGGTGAGCGCAAGGCTCGCAGTCGTTCCACCACGATTCTGGGTTGGCTCGGCATGATCGCGACCATGTCTCCGGCAATGCTTGATCTTGCACACACGCTCTCTGCGACGGCGAGCGCCAGTTACGGCCGGAAGGACGAGTTAGAGGCTGACAATCTCAGCGCAGATTGGTTACTCAAATCTGGCTACAACCCTATGGGGATGGTTGAAGGCTTTCAGATGCTTGAGGACCACCAACAATTCGAACAGAAGGTTCGCGGTCAGAAGCCGGTTTACCACGGGATTATGCGAAGTCACCCTGAACACCAGAAACGTATCAACGATCTGGCCCATCGTGGTGATCAATATCAGCTGGGTGGCGTGCGAGAAACGGAGCGGGACTTCTATCAAATGCTCGACGGCTTAGTGTTCGGCGACCAGGCCGCAACGGGCGTCGCCAAAGGCAACAAGTTCTATCACGGCGCACTGCGTATCGTGATCGAGTTTCCTCAGGGATGGGATACGGTGATGGCGGGTGCATCGGTGCTGGGACGAGCACCGGCGCCAGAAACAGCCACAATCACGGTGCAACGGCACATTCCAGCCAGCGCGGGTCAAACGCCACAGACGTACGTCAAAGAGACCTTGAAGCGTGATGACGTGATCAACGGTTCGTCGTTCAAGGTCGGCGAGTTCGACGCGTTTGCTGGAGAAATCAAACAAGCTGATCCGAGTAGTCCAAAGAAGCAAACGATTGGTGTTGTCTTCCGACTCGGTGATGTTTTTCTGTTTCGCGGAGAGTTGCCGACCGGGGGTGATTTCAAGGCATTCGAAACGACGTTTAAGACCACCATGGGTGGGTTGCGTGGGATGACGATCGAAGATTTGCGCATCGCCAACTCGCAGCGTCTGAAGGTCATTGAAGCGAAGCCCGGTGATACGTTTGAAAAACTGGCTAAAGGAACGGCACTTGGCCCAGGCGGTCCTGATCTTCTGCGCGTAATTAATGGGCTCTACCCCAACGGTGATCCGCGCGCCGGTGATCTCATCAAGGTCGTGCAGTAGTTACACACCAGGATCAGCTTGCCCTCGAAGCGCAGCCACATAAGGCTCGCTTTGCCAACTGGGCCATCGCTCTTTGTTACGAGCAATAGTCCGTGTTGTCCAGAAAGTATCTCCTGGTAACGGAATACCGATACATGCGAGTTGTTCGGGCGTCGCGTTATCGATGATGTGATGCCAGGGCTTTCGAAACCAGTAAGGCCATGCGGACCAACCGATCATCTCGTTAGCGGCAGCGTGATAACTCGCGGTTAGCGTGAATCGATGTCCTGCAGGCGCGGTGAGATTGGTACCGCGGTGAAATACGTCGATCCCATAAGCGAAGACTGAACCGGCAGGACCGGCGCCTGATCTTTCAACACGATGTAGTGCCTGCTGATGTGCTTCACTCGGAAACATCGCTCGGTCGCGTCCTGTGATGGGGTCGCTTTCGGAGTGAGGGACATAGTGAATAGCACCGTGGGCATCGGTGATTTCAGTGAAGTAGATCATGAAGTTGACCGTCTGCAGAGCAAATTCGTCGGCTGGAACGGTGAGCGTGTGATTCTTGAAGTCGCAGTGAAAAAGCTGGTCATAGTCGATTTCACCGGTGAACTTCGCCCAGGTATGTGACTGATAGAGTCTGACGTGTTCACAACCGAGCGCGTCCTTTGCGAAAGCGATCAAGGCAGGGTGCAGGCCGATGAGGTTTATCGCTTTGGATGCGTTGAATGGCATGTCATCAAAGTGCAGAAACTGTTCGCGTGTGAATTGACCAATGTTCTCGCTGGATTTGAGATCGACCGGGCGAAGCATCCTCGCCGCTTCCAGGTGTTCTCCGTAGAGATGATGGAAATCGGTAACAACATCTGCCACTTCAGTGGGCGTCAAGAGGGAACGCATCAACACCGCGCCCTCTTGTTGCCAGGTGTCCACGTCAGATCGTGTGTGTTGTCTTGTCATGGAGAGAACAGGTCGGTGCTCTGAATGGTGGAGGTATCAAGTACTGGCACAGGCGCGGCTGCACCTCCTTCCCCATCTTTGGAGCTGCCCTGACCCTGTGCGGCGTTGTCGATGCGTTGTCTTGCTGTGTTTTCTGCGAGGAAATACTCGAACTCCCCACCACCGACGCGCATGTTTACGAGCCCTTCTGGCTGATCGTTGAACCGATCAGGTACACCGTCGAGTGCTACTTTCATGTAGTCGACCCAGATTGGAAGCGGTGTGGTTGCGCCGAATTCACGTTTGCCTAGAGGCTCGAGTTCGGTGAAGCCGACCCAGACGCTGGTCGCGACGTCGGGTGAATAGCCGTTGAACCAGGTGTCTGCGGCTTCGTCGGTCGTCCCGGTTTTGCCGGCCAGGTCCTGGCGTTTGAGTACAAGGGCGCGCCGTGCAGTACCTCGACGAATCACGTCCGTGAGCATGTCGTTCATGATGTAGGCAATGCGCCGATCAATCGCCGGCTCGAGGCAGCCTGAGATGGCCTTAGGATCCGCGCTCTTGCCCGTTTCCGGCGTGTCGATCGCATCTGACGGTGATGAGGCCGTCTCCTCGATGGGCGGTTCCACAGCGAAGGACTCATGGCATACCTGAGCCGGGTGAGTACTGACGAGGTTAACGCCCTCAGAGTTCAGTAATCGATCAATACCCCATGGTTCGATCAGATAACCGCCGTTGGCGAAGACCGCGTACGCACGAGCCATTTCCAATGGCGCAATGGTCATGGTGCCGCCACCTACAGCGAGCTGTGTATTGCGCGGGAAAGTCGACACCTGAAATCCGAAGTTTTTCGCGTAGTCGATCATGTTGCCGGCACCGATATCGAGTAGTACGCGGATCGTGACGAGGTTGATGGATCGATACAGCGCTTGGCGCAACCGAGTAGGACCGTTGAACTTGTTGTCGCTGTTCTTGGGTCGATAGGCGCTACCCATGCCCTTGAGCACCAGCGGTGCGTCGAGGTACGTCGTTGCCGGGGTTCGACCATTGTGGAGTGCTGCGGCGTAGACGAATGGCTTGAAGCCAGAACCGGGCTGACGAGCCGCTTGCGTGGCGTGATTAAATTGTTTGAGCGCGAAGTCGTAACCACCGCTCATCGCGAGCACGCGCCCCGTGTCGGGCTCAAGCGAGACCAGGGCGCCTTGAATGCGTGGTTTTTGTGCGAGCAACCATTGCTCGCCGGATTTTCGAATACGCACGATGTCGCCAACGGATAGGACGTCGGTCAGCCTAGATGGTGAGGCGCCTACTGCATCCACACTCAGATACGGTCTTGCCCACTTCACCGCTGCAAGATCCAACCTCACCAAGGTGCCGTCGGTGACGATTAATTGTGCCTGCTCCGTATCAACAGCGAGCACGGCTGCTGCTTCCAGCTCGGAGTCGGCCGCGATGGCGCGTACGGTTTCCCTGGCCAACTCACGCGCCTTGTCTGGGTCGGTGGCCAGCATGCTGATAACAGCGGGACCCAAAGTAGATTCAGGGCCTCGATATCCATGTCGTCGGTCGTATGCTTCGAGTCCGGCACGTACTGAGTGGGTTGCTGCCTGTTGGAGCCTGGCATCAATCGTCGAATGCACCTCATACCCGGCTGTGTAGAGATCTGGAAATGTTGGTATAAGTTGCTGACGGATCCATTCAGCGGCGTATGGTGCGGCGTGTTCAAGTCGTGGTTCGAAGAGTCGAGCAGTCAGCGGCCGCGCTACGGCGTCTTTGAATTGAGCATCGGTGATTGCGCCTTGTTCAGACATTCGCTGCAACACCATGTTGCGTCGTGCGAGTGACTTTTCCGGCCCGTTAATGGGGTTGTTGGCTGTAGGCCTCTGGGGAATCCCTGCGAGTAGTGCGAGCTCTGCAAGGTCCAATTCAGTGAGAGATTTGCCGTAATACGTGCGCGCTCCGGCCTCGGCGCCATATGCACGCTTCCCAAATGGAACTACATTGATGTAGAGCTCCAGAATCTCGGCTTTGCTGAGTTCGTTTTCGAGCTTCAGCGCGAGCAACATTTCTTTGAACTTGCGAATGAACTTACGTTCGAGGCCGAAGGTTACGTTGCGCGCAAGCTGCATAGTGATGGTACTGGCTCCAGAACCGAGTCCTTCACCGGTGACGAGGTCGCCGATGAGCGCGAAACCATCGTTCGCCATCGATAGCAGATCGATACCTGAGTGCTCGAAAAAACGCTTGTCTTCGATACTTACAATTGCGTTGATGAAATCCTGGGGGATCGCGTCGATCTTGAGCGGAATTGTTCGGCGCTCGCCGAATTCAGCGAGGAGTTCGCCATCCCTCGCATAGATGCGCAGCGGCGTTTCCAGCTGGACGTTCCGGAACGACGCGGCATTTGGGGTATGGGGATCGAGATAAAGCCAGGCTGCAGCGAGAGTGAGGACTGCACCACAAAACACAATACTCGCGGCCCAGATAATTGAACGAATGAAAGGTCTGGTTGGTAACGTCATCGCACAGTTACTGTATCTGCTTTCGAGGAGTGGGAGGAGAACACGTTGACAACAAGTACTGGGACATTAGCTGGTGATTCTGCGCGAAATTTAGTCATTCACTTTACGTGGAACATTACGTGGAGAGTTGCAATGCGTTTGATTGCTCTCGTACAGGGACTGGTATTTAATGTCGTCTCGCATGAAACGGACGTAAGTGCCCGCGCCATTAAGGAATTCTAACGTGGCCTGGTTCAGCAAAAAGTCGCCGACGCTACTTGGGCTTGATGTCAGCTCAACCTCTGTGAAGTTACTGGAGTTATCCAGAAACGGGGACCGTTGTCGTGTCGAATCCTATGGTGTTGAGCCGCTCCCGCCTAATGCAGTCGTCGAAAAGAACATCAATGATGTTGAGGGTGTAGGCGAAGCCATTCGCAGACTGCTCAGCCGAGCAAAACCATAACCAAAACAGACGGCAGTTGCGGTTGCGGGTTCAGCGGTTATCACCAAGACCATTGAAATGGACTCGACGCTCAGTGATGAAGAAATGGAAACGCAGATCACTGTCGAAGCCGATCAGTACATTGCCTACCCGCTTGACGAAGTCGCCATCGACTTTGAAGTGCAAGGATTATCGGAACGGAACCCTGACCAAGTGGAGGTGCTGCTCGCTGCTTGCCGCAAGGAAAACGTTGAGCTACGTGAAGCGGTTCTTGAACTTGGCGGGTTGAAGGCTGCAGTGGTTGATATCGAAGCCCACGCCATGAAGCGGGCGTTTGATCTCGTAAAGCCTCAACTTGGCAGTAACCCTGACTCACTCGTTGTCGCGATTATTGATATCGGTGCGACGATGACGACGCTTTCTGTGCTCGCGGAGGATCGCGCGATCTACACGCGGGAACAGCTTTTCGGCGGTAAGCAACTGACAGAAGAAATCCAGCGTCGCTACAGCCTCTCCTATGAAGAAGTCGGACTTGCAAAGAAGCAAGGCGGTTTGCCGGACGACTACTACGAAGAGGTACTGGAGCCCTTTATGGAAGCGGTGCTTCAACAGGTCACCCGTTCACTTTAGTTCTTCTTCTCCTCAAGTCAGTACGACGATGTGGACTACATTGTGCTTGCTGGCGGTACGATCCTCGATCGACGGGCTATCGGAAATGATCGAGAACAAGCTCGGCACGCCAACAATCATGGCAAATCCGTTCGTTGACATGTCATTAGCCTCCCGCGTTGATGCGGAAGCGCTGGCCAATGACGCACCGGCGATGATGATCGCTTGTGGGCTCGCCATGAGGAGTTTCAACTGATGGCCAACATTAACCTCCTGCCATGGCGCGAGTGGGAACGCGAGCGCAAGAAAAGAGAATTCCTGATCAACCTCGCAGGTGCGGCGCTTATTGGTGTGGTCATCGTGCTTGCGTGGGGACAACAGCTCGATGGATCGGTGACCTACCAACAGGGTCGTAATGACTATCTTCGAGAGCGCATCTCGGTTCTGGACGGTCGAATCGTCGAGATCGCCAATCTGCGCGAAGAGCGGGCAGAGCTGCTTGACCGCATGCGTGTGATCCAGGAGCTGCAAGGTAACCGCCCGGTTATCGTGCGGATCTTTGATGAGATGGTGCAGACACTTCCCACGGGTGTGCACTTCTCGCAATTGGAGATGGCGGCTACAACGCTTTCCATCAGCGGTATGTCCGAGTCTAACAATCGGATTTCGGCGCTAATGCGAAACCTAGACAGTAGCGACTGGTTTGCAAACCCGGTGCTTAAGACGATCAAAGAAGAGACAGATAGTCGGGTATACGGAAAAGGTGCTTCGGTGTTTGATTTGACTGTGACCCAAGTCAATCCGAACGCAGCAGCAGATTGGGACCTTAGTGAAGGTCCGGTTGCATCGACGCCGCCTGTCGCTGCGGCACAGGAGTGATCATGGCACTCGCGGATTCACTCAAACAGTCACAAAGCGTAGATATCAGCAATCTCGACTTCAACAACGTTGGCTCGTGGCCGACTGCGCTGAAGGTCATCATGATGACACTGCTGCTGCTGTTGATCCTCGGTGGCGGCTACTTTCTCTCAATCAAGGACAAGCGTGCTGCCCTTGGAGTTGCCTCCCAAGAGGAGCAAGAGCTCCGGCTTCAATACGAAGACAAGGCGTCAAAGTGCAACCAAACCTGGATCGGGTTAAACAATATCTAGAACAGTTCCCGATCCCGGAACTGGCGATGGTGGTAACACTGTCCCAGGACCAGGCCCTGTATGCATTGGTTCGCGATCCTGCGGGCGGCGTACACAAGGTGCAGGTAGGTGATTATCTGGGTACGGACCACGGACGCATCACGTCCATCGATGAGATTGAAGTTCAGTTGATGGAGATCGTTTCCGACGGCACAGGTGGCTGGGTGGAACGAGCGCGAACCGTGACTTTGGGAGGAGGAGAAGAAGAACCATCATGATCAGCTCAAGCAGGATTCCGGTTTCCGGTAAAGCAACGTGGTTTGCTGGCACGGTCGCAATGGTGTTTACGCTGTTGTGTGGGCAGGCAGCAGCTGCAGCACGACTGACCTCCATCGAATTCTCTTCTCTGCCCGGTGATCGGACAGAAATTCGCATGGCGTTTGATGGCGCACCGCCGGTGCCGAACGGATACACAACCGATCAACTCGCACGCATCGTCCTGGATATGCCCGGAGTGGTCAGCTCGCTCACTGAAAAGCACCACGAATTGGGCGCTGGCAACGCCCGCAAAGTGTCGGTGCTTTCCACCAAGGACCGCACACGTGCAATCGTCAATCTGACACGGCTGGTCGGGTACGACACCGAAGTCCGTGGCAATACGTTGTACGTGCTCGTTGGTGGTGATGCGAGTGGTGTGCCTACGCCTACTCAAAACACCGAAACCGCTGATGCCGTAGCTACTGCAGATGTGGGTGATTCCGCGGTCGAGTCGATTGATTTCCGCCGCGCCAAAGACGGTGGTGGTCGTGTTGTCATCCAACTCTCCAACCCTAAGGCCCCTGTTAATGTGGAGAGTGATGGTGGCAAGGTCCGTGTCGAGATTCGTAATACGGAACTGCCGGCCAATCTTCGTCGCCGACTGGATGTCACTGATTTTGCGACGCCTGTGCAAGGTGTTGATGCGATTCAGGAAGGTGATCACGTCCGCATCAGCGTCACCGCCGCAGGAAATTACGACTACCTCGCCTATCAGGCAGACAATCAGTTATCCATTGAAGTCACACCACTCACCGAAGAAGAAATGGAAGAACGTGGTGATGTCTTCAAGTACACCGGTGAAAAGCTCTCGCTGAATTTCCAGGAAATTGAAGTTCGCTCGGTTCTCGAGTTGATTGCCGATTTCACAGATCTCAACCTGGTCGCGAGCGATACCGTTACGGGTCGGATCACATTGCGACTGAAAAATGTCCCGTGGGATCAAGCACTCGAGCTCATTCTAAAAACCAAGGGACTCGATCAGCGGCAGGTAGGAAACGTGTTGCTCGTTGCTCCAGCAGCCGAAATCGCTGCGCGTGAGAAACTCGAGCTGGAAAATCGTAAACAGATTTCTGAGCTAGCACCGCTCCGAACGGAGTTCGTTCAGGTTCGTTATGCGAGTGCCACGGCACTCTTCGGTTTGTTCAAAGGTGGTGAAGAAGGTGCTGCACCCACCAACATCCTTTCGGATCGAGGTAGTGTGATTGTTGATGAACGCACGAACTCGATCATCATCACGGATACGGCGGACCGCCTCGATAACTTCTGGCGGATCATTTCGCAGCTGGATATTCCTGTATGACAGGTCTTGATTGAAGCGCGGATTGTTACAGCAACTGCGAACTTCTCTGAAGAACTTGGCGTGAAATGGGGGGGTGGATACCTCGAACGAAACGGTGCGGAGAACGCGCTGCGTGTCGGTGGCTCCGAAGAAACGCTGACCGAAGTACACAACTTCTTTGCTGGGGATTTGGATACGGACATTACCAGTCCCGGGAGCATGGTCGTCGACTTGGGGGTAACTCAACCTGGCGCCACCAGCATCGGTATCGGTTTCTCCCGGCTTGGCTTTGCGATCATCGACCTTGAGCTTTCAGCGTTCGCCAAAGATGGTCATGCCGAAGTAGTCTCGCGTCCAAAGGTCATTACCGCAGACAAGTCGACCGCGTTGATCGAGTCCGGTGTTGAAATTCCTTACCAGGAAGCGACTTCGAGCGGAGCGACCAACGTATCTTTCAAGGATGCTGTCCTGGCGCTCGAAGTCACGCCACAGATCACACCCGATGACCGAGTCATCATGAAGTTGAACGTCAAGCAAGACACCGTGGGCGTTGTGTTCAACGGTGTGCCGTCGATCAACACGAACGAAGTCGAGACGGAAGTGCTGGTCGCGAATGGGAAACCGTTGTGTTAGGCGGTATCTTCACGACCGACAAGAACGTTTCGACGACGAAAACGCCGTTCCTTGGCGACTTACCGTATGTCGGTCGCCTTTTCCGCAATACGCTCGAGCGCGATGACAAACAGGAGCTGCTGATATTTATCACGCCGCGAATCATCGCTGATTCGTTGACGGATCAATAAGGTCCACAGCAGCGACTCTCCACGACCACAACCACATTGGTCAAAACGGGTAGACTAGTGGCGCATCCCCGCGCCACTTTTCTTTCATGGATAAACCGCATAGCATCTTTCTGGTTGGACTGATGGCGGTCGGCAAAACTACGATTGGCCGGCTGCTCGCGCAGTCGCTCGGGAAACAGTTTTTCGACAGCGACCATGAAATCGAAAGTCGAGCCGGCGCGGACACCAGCTGGATTTTCGAGCGAGAAGGTGAATCGGGCTTCCGTGATCGTGAAGAGGCCGTGATCGAAGAGCTGACACGCCGCGAGAATATCGTGCTCGCGACCGGTGGCGGTGCGATTTTGCGTGAGGCGAATCGGCAGGTGTTGTCCTGTAGGGGTGTCGTCATCCATCTCGACAGTCCTGTTGATCGGCTTGTTGAGCGCACCAGCAAGGACCGGAAGCGACCTCTACTACAAAACGGTGATCCGAGAGAAACGCTTACCAATCTGCTGCGCACTCGTGGTCCTCTCTACGAGGCCGTGCGTGATTATCGGTTCGTCACTGATCGGCAAAGCCCGAAATCGCTGGCGCGGAACATCGAAGATACGCTGCGCCGGGATGGAGCCATTCAGTGATCACTGTGAACGTAAATCTCGCCGAGAGAAGTTATCCGATCCACATCGGCGAAGGCTTGCTGGACGATGGGGCGCTGATTCAACAGGTCATCCCTGGGTCCCAGGTTGCGATCATCACCAATACGATTGTCGGGCGGCTCTACCTTGATCGTTTGATTGCGAACCTGCCCGCTCGCAAGGTTGATGTTCTCGAGTTACCCGACGGCGAGGTGTTCAAGACGCTAGACACTTGGTCAGGAATTCACCAATTTCTCGGCGAAAAGCGCCACAACCGAGGGACTACCATCGTCGCGCTAGGTGGAGGCGTCGTTGGGGATATGGCCGGATTCGCCGCTGCTACTTGGCAACGTGGCGTACGTTTCGTGCAGATTCCAACGACCTTGTTGGCACAAGTGGATTCATCGGTCGGTGGCAAAACCGGTGTGAACCTTCCGGTGGGGAAGAACCTCGTAGGCGCCTTCTGGCAACCGGCTGCAGTGCTGGCCGATACCACCGTGTTGTCCTCACTACCGGAGCGTGAATATCGCGCTGGGCTCGCAGAAGTTTTGAAGTACGGCATCATTCATGACAGGGCTTTTTTTGACTGGCTTCTCCAGCATCATGAAGCGCTGCTTCTAAGAGCTCCCGAGGCATTGACAAATGCAGTTCGTGTGAGCTGTGTGACCAAGGCCAGTGTCGTCGCTAGAGACGAGCGTGAAGAGGGGCGACGTGCCATCCTCAACTACGGGCACACCTTCGGACACGCCATCGAGAGTCTCTCCGGCTATGGTCACTGGTTACATGGAGAAGCGGTAGGTCTTGGGATGGTGATGGCCGCCGATCTTGCTGCTCGCATGAAGATGCTTCCCTCGGCGGATGCACGAGCGATTCGCAAAGCCGTCGCAGCGTTTGGATTGCCGGTTGCGCGACCACAGGAATTGACCGCCAAAGCGATGAAACTTGCCTTCGGCATGGACAAGAAGGTCTTGGATGGTAGAGTGCGATTCGTTCTCGCAACTCGCATCGGGTGTGTAGATATTTGCGACGATGTGCCGTCGTCGCTTCTGGATGAAACGCTTAACACGGACTTTCTCTGCGAATTCGATGACTGATGGCGAACATGGGTTTCTTGGCCTGACGCACAATCCGTTCGCTTCGGAAGACACATCCTTTTTTGAAGGTGGCGATCGCAAGACGAATCTTGAACAGTTGCGCCACATCGCACAGTGGTCCCGTCGAACGACCCTGGTGACCGGATCGCTAGGTGTCGGCAAGTCGACACTCTATCGTCAACTCTCGATGACACTTGAGCCGGGTGTGAAAGCTGCCCGGATCAATGGTGTATTGGTGAATACGCTTCGCGAGGTCCTCTGGGCGGTTGCACAAGGTGTTGGCGCATCAGTCAGCAACGATGCCAATTGGCAGATATTGGCAGAAGTCCTCGCCACGTACTTTATTGGTCAGGAGCGTCAGGGACGTTTTTGCCTGATCATCGTAGACGATGCCCACCTGCTTGATTTTGGATCGATCGAAGAGCTCTTGAAACTCACCCGCAACAGTCCTGCGCGCCTCTGTCTTTTTGGAGAGCCTTCGCTCGTTGGACTCGTCACACGACCGGCCCAACGTCAGGAGCTCAGCTGGCATGAGGTCAGGCTGAGTCCATACACCCTTGAAGAGAGTGAAGCCTACATTGCGTGGAAACTCTCGCTGGCGGAGTTTCGCGGCAAGATGCCGTTTTCCTCCGCCCAACTCTCGAAAGTACAGAAGTTGTCGGGAGGGTTGCCCGCATCGATCAACCAAATTTGCGCAGACCTGGTCGAGCGCCTCGAGTCCGGGCAGCCCGAGCGTAGTGGCGCGAGGTTTCCCGTTGCGCATGGACTGATCGTTGTACTGCTCGTCGTTGTAGTGAGTCTCGCGTACCTCGTCCTGTCGGGGGTAGAACCCGACAATGCAGCGGATGTTCCGACCTCCAGAGAAGTCACCCGTACGACAATTCCACTTCCTGGTGTTGCGACGCCAGATCCCGACCCAAAAGACGCAGGAACACCCGAGGGTCCCACGGATGCTGCAGCGACTGACGAAGCTAGCGCGACTGATGTCGGCATTGAGACCGAACCTGAGGAGTTACCCGTTGAAGAAACTTTGGTGGTTCCCGAAGAGCCCGTTGTGACTGATACCGCTCCCGTGCTGACGCCGATGCCGGAACCTGCCGACATCCAGGCGAAGCGGGACCGTGAGGCCAATCAGATCGTGCCTGCTGTGGAAACGCCAGCTGTCGATGTGACAGAGCCAACTTCCACATCCACACCGGTGGTATCCATTGGGACGGTGCCGTCTGGTACACGTGATTCGCAGTGGCTACTTGCGCAGCCTTCTGCGCTGTTCACCGTGCAGTTGGCTTCGTTTTCGACTGAAGATCGATTGGTGAACTACCTCAATCAGCAAAAGGATCCGTTACAGTTTGGCTGGTATCCCATCGAACGGGGTGGCAAACGGCTGTTTGTGGTCACCTTCGGGCAATTTATGAGCAAGACTGAAGCGATGCAGGCGGCCGGTGCATTGCCGCCGGAAACAGGAAAGGTAGAGCCGTGGGTGCGTCCCATGTCGCTGGTGCACGATGCGATCAAGGGTGGGCCACGGTAAATCGTCGCTTCCCCTCCGCTCGGAAGGGGCGTAGCCAGACTGACTTCGCGCAGTGTGTTAAGGCAGGCGAGTTGAGCCCATCAAGTAACGATCCACCTCGCGGGCGGCTTCACGACCTTCGTTGATCGCGCGTACCACCAACGACTGGCCTCGTCGGCAGTCCCCAGCGGCAAACACCCCTGCAATGTTCGTCGTATACCGACCGTAGTCCGCTTTGTAGTTGGAGCGTTCATCGTAGGCGATGCCAAGGGGATCAGAGGCTGCGTGTTCGGGGCCAAGAAATCCCATCGCCAACAGCACGAGGTCTGCCGGCCACACTTTTTCGGTGCCGGGAACGTTTTCAAAGCGACCGTTCTTCATCTCAACGTTGGTGGTCTTCACGCCCTTCAGCTGACCTTTGCCGTTGTCCTGAAACTCCAACGACGAAATGCTGTACACGCGAGGGTCATGCCCATCACGCTGCGCCGCTTCCTGATGGCCGTAGTCGGTGCGGAAGATACGTGGCCAGGTAGGCCAAGGGTTATCTCCCGCGCGCCCTTCAGGCGGTTTCGGGAACAGCTCAAAGTTCACCAGTGATTTGCAGCCATGGCGAAGTGAGGTACCAATACAGTCTGTACCTGTGTCACCACCGCCGATGACGATGACGTCCTTACCCTTAGCACTGATGTACTGACCATAGGCGAGATTGCTGTCGAGCAAACTCTTGGTGTTTGCCGTCAAAAATTCCATGGCGAAGTGAATACCTTTGAGCGGGCGACCAGGAATCGGCAGATCACGGGGGAGCGTCGCGCCTGTCGCGAACAACACCGCTTTGTTTTCTGCCTTCAGTTTTTTTGCATCGATGGAGCCATTGCTGCCGTCAGCCACTGCAACACCGGTCACGAAGCGAATACCCTCGGCTTCCATCAACCTGATGCGTCTATCAACGACTTCTACCTTGGCGAGCTTCATGTTCGGAATGCCGTACATGAGTAGACCACCGACACGGTCGGCCCGCTCATACACCGTTACCGTGTGGCCGGCACGATTCAGTTGCTGCGCGGCGGCAAGTCCAGCAGGACCTGAGCCGATCACGGCAACCTTGCGACCGGTGCGTTCTGCGGGCGGTTCAGCGACCACCCAACCTTCAGCGAAGCCGCGATCGATGATCGCCATCTCGATGTTCTTGATCGTGACCGCAGGATCGGTAATGCCGAGTACACACGAACCTTCACAAGGTGCCGGGCAAACCCGCCCGGTGAACTCCGGGAAGTTATTGGTCTTGTGCAGACGGTCCAGCGCCTCGCGCCACTGCCCGCGGTAAACCAGATCGTTCCACTCAGGAATCAGGTTGTGTATCGGGCAGCCATCATTGGACTGACAAAAGGGAACACCACAATCCATGCAGCGGGCGCCCTGGGTCTTCAGGCGATGGTCATCATGTGGCGTGTAGATCTCGTGGAAATCCAGCAGACGCGTCGCGGTATCGCGGTATGACGCAGCGTTGCGTGGAAATTCCATGAACCCCGTTGGTTTGCCCATCTGAAAGTCTGTCCTTCCGGTTCTCTCGGCCGCACCATCAGCCCGCGCTGACGGCGTTCCCGCGCTGTTCGATCACCCGCTTGTAGTCGGTCGGCATGACCATGACAAACTGACGCACGGAATTGCGCCAGTCTGCGAGCAGACGCTCGGCCACGTTCGATCCGGTATAGCGGAAGTGTTTTTCGACCAACGTCTTTAGTTCGCGGTCGTGTTCATCGTCTACGACAGCTTCAAGCGCAACCATCTCGCTATTACAGAGGTCGGTGAATGTGCCGTTCGGGTCCCATACCCAGGCAATGCCACCGCTCATGCCGGCAGCGAAATTTCTTCCCGTCGTTCCAAGTACGACCACGCGACCACCGGTCATATATTCGCAGCCGTGATCGCCTACACCTTCAACTACCGCGCTGGCACCGCTGTTGCGTACGCAGAAACGTTCTGCAGCAGCGCCACGTAGATATACCTCACCGGTGGTTGCGCCGTAGAGACAAACGTTGCCAACGATGATGTTGTCTTCAGGACGGAAGCGGCTTTGTTTTGGCGGGTAAACGACGATGCGTCCCCCGGAGAGGCCTTTGCCAACGTAGTCGTTGGCATCACCTTCAACTTCAAGTGTCACGCCCTTCGCCAGCCACGCACCGAGACTTTGGCCCGCACTGCCCTTGAAGCGGAAGTGAATCGTATCGTCGGGGAGCATTCCGGCACCCACCGTACGAATAATGCGATTCGACAACATGCCACCTACAACGCGGTTGGTGTTGAAGATCTGCATCTCATGGAATACTCGGGTACCACGCTTGAGGGCAGGCTCGGAAAGCTCCATCAGCAGGTTGTCGAGGGATTTCTCCAAACCATGATCTTGATGGTGCACACAGTACGAGCCGAGGAAATGGGTCGGTATCGGTGCCGGTGTGAGCAACTTCGAAAGATCCAGCCCACGCGCCTTCCAGTGATCGACTGCGGGCTCCACAACAAGCGCGTCCACACGACCCACTATCTCGTTCATGTTACGGAAGCCGAGTTCCGCCATGATCATGCGCAGCTCTTTGGCCACCATGAAGAAGTAGGTGATGACATGCTCCGGTAGACCCGCGAAC
>SXGR01119915.1_pt1 | contig 19552 bp, 16 predicted proteins | sample 3174711 | NCBI WGS metagenome assembly SXGR01 (sample SAMN11356860, study PRJNA531348) | freshwater metagenome | isolation source: freshwater sample F1-60 | place: China: Fuxian Lake, Yuxi | collected 2017-12-25
GAGGTGATGGAAGCGGCGCATCGCTCGGCCGCGCAAGATGGGGCCTGGCTCACACTGCCTCTATATCCGGAACTCGAACCAACCTGAAGTCCTACAAAAACCAACTAAGTAACGGTACAAGGATAAAACACATGAGCAAAAACCCCCAATCCAATTATCAGAAAAGAGTTGTCACGGTTTCTGCTAACCCTGCCCTTGGCCGCCAACTCAAAAAGCGACTCAAAGCTGGAGCCGTCCTCGTGGGCGGCATTGGGACGGAGTATCTGCGCCCCTCATTGGTCAAGCTTTACAAGCAGGCTGGCTTTGACTTTTTCTACATCGAATACGAACACTGTCACTTTTCGATGACGACTCTGGCCGACACCGTACTCTGCGCGCGCGACAACGGGCTACCCGTGATCGCCAAGACGCCACAACTTGAACGCGCAGAGGTCGCCAAGCTGCTGGAATGCGGCATTGTTGGCATTCAATTGCCGCGCACTGAGTCGCGCGCGGACGTAGAGACACTGCGCAGCTACTTGAAGTTTCCCCCACATGGTACGCGCGCTATCGCACCGGGCTATGGCAGCAGCGGTTATGTGCAACCACCAAACTGGGGGGCGTGGATGCGCGAACAGGACGAAGAAACCTGCTTAGTGGTACACATCGAAACTCGGCGTGGCTATGAAAACGCCGAAGAGATTATCAGCACGCCAGGCGTCGACATGGTCTACGTCGGGCCGGGTGACTTTTCTATCGAAATGGGACACCCAGGCGATTACGATCATCCTGACGTAGCCATTCCTCTACGCGAGATATTGGTACTTTGTAAAAAGCACAATGTGCCATTTGGCACCACAGCCTCTAACCCCGCCGCCGCGGAGCAATTGGTGGCGCTTGGTGCGCAGTTTTTTGAGACCAGCGATGAACAAGCCTTGATTTTTGATGCGGCGTGCAGGTTAGTGGGCGCGTATCGCCAATTCTGTCCAGAGCTATAAAGTGTGCCCTCCTTTGAATAAGCGGGCGTGAATTGGAGTTTTCTGTGACCATACAAAAGGCTGCTCCTCACGTCCAACTTATGCCGGGGAGCGCCCGCTTGTCGATAGTCATTCCTGTGGTGATGATGAGCTTCTTATATGAGGCCCTGCTGGACTACACGTTACCACTTTACTTTAGCGCCCTGAGCGCAGCGGGCCTAGGCTACCCGTCTGATCTTTGGTCGCAGTTGAGCAAAATCCGAATCGTACCGTATATTGCCGTATCAATTGTGGCTGGACTGCTGGCGCGGCGTTATGGTGAGCGCCTGCTCTGGAGTGCGTCCCTTCTACTTCAGTTCTTGGTTCCTATGGCGTTTGCTTTGAGCCTGAAACCGTCATTGATTCCAGCTATTGCCTTGTGGCAGGGTGCGACCGGCGCCCTGATGTGGACGGCGGGTATATCACTGGTCCAAATGGTGGCTCCGGCAAAAAAAGGGTTAGCCAATGGTCTCGTGATGTCAGCGATGGGTGTGGGCAGCTTTTTTGGCCCGATCTTTGGCCGATTTTTACTCTATCGCCACGAGCTTTCGCCGCTGTCGAGGGACGGCAACTGGGTTGTGTGGGCCGCCCGGGCGGTGAGCTTCGCCCCAATGAAGATCAAACCGCAGGTTGCGGAATTTCAGATAATTTTTATAATGATGGCAGCCATCACTCTCTTCTGCGGTTTACTGGTCGGATGGTGGGGCCAACAACAGGGTCAGTTCGAGAAAGTTTCCAGCCCCGATTGGCATCGCACTTTGCACGATCTCGGACGAGTGGCGCGCACCCAGCATTTCTGGCTTATGGTACTCACTTTCTGTGTACTAGGTGCGCTGCCGTTGCAGGCGTCGAATCAATTCCTACCTTACCGCGCCGAGGAGCTCGGCCTGAAGAGTGGCGCTCAGGATACGGGCTGGCTGTGGCTGCAATTACTCCGAACCATTATGTGGGTGCCGGGCGGTGCCGCGGTAGGCTACCTAGCTGGTCGACGTGTTGGGGGAGCTGTTGCTGCTGCTCTGGTTGCAGCAGTAGCATTGGCTAGCCTAGCAATTGGCCTGTGTGAGAAACCCTGGCAGCTCTTTGTCTCAGTGGCTGTGTTTGAATTTTTGCGACAATTCGTGCGCTGGTCGCAAACGGGTCATCTGGCTGAACACATGCCTGACAATTTACGAGCTACATCTATCGGCTGCGCCGTGTCTCTTTCGGGGCTGAGTATGACACTATTTGGATGGTTCGCTCCCGTTGTGTGGGACCCCGTCACCCAATCTGCGCCCCCTTTTTTGATGGCTGCTATGCTGTGCGGGATAGGTGGTTATGGGCTGCTTCTGTTCGATCGACGGGGGCTACTGGGCATTCGTTAATCCATCGCTGACGAAGCCATCTTGGTAGTCGCCGCAGAGTAACATTGGTCTAGTCACTATGTGGCGCGCTGTTCGGAGGTGCAGGTCGGGCCTCGCTTGGCCAAGAGATATCAGGCCAAGGCTATGCCGCTGCACTAATCCGAATTTGCATTGGGTCAATACTGGCGATATTCCCCAGGATGTTTCGCGCACTCATTTATGTTTGAACCCCCGATTGATTTTCAAATAGGATGCAAGCGGCTGGCTTTTTCTTAACAACGCAACTTGATAATTCGAAGCTAAGTGTTCGCAATTTTCTGGTAAAGCTCCGAAAAACATCTGTTCCACAGACACCACTATTAGTGCCCATGATATACTGATTATCCGTGATTATTGACGTACACACACATCTGAGCACAACATCTCAGTGGGGCCCGGTTTTCGTAGAGGCATTTAAGCGAGCGCATGCTACTACCGACGTGGACTTGCACGTGACGCCTCAGCGGCACTTTTCAGCGATGGCGGGTGTGGAACGCGCAATTGTTTTTGGTATTAATTCGATTTCCATGGAGATGCACACCCCCAACAACTCAATAGCTGAATATGCGGCGGCTCATCCAGAGAAGATTATTGGTTTTATGTCGATTGACCCCAACGATCCCGGAGCTCTTGATGAACTTGAGCGGTGCTACCGTCAACTTAATCTACGCGGTATCAAGATGAGCCCCGTCTACCAGAACTATCACCCCTGTGAGGAAAAGGCTCGCAATATTCATCGTCGAGCTGAGCAGCTGGGACTTCCGATTCTGACACACGCAGCTTTGCACTCGATTGCTAAAACTCCAATGGAATTTGCTAACCCTCTACTATACGATTCTGTTGCTACCGAATTTCCAAATCTTAAAATTATCCTCGCACACATTGGGTTACCTTGGTTCACTGACGCCATGGTGATTGTGCGAAAACACAATAATGTTTTCGCGGATATCTCTCCCGCTCGACATCGAACTTGGATATATCATGCTTTAGCGCAGTTTCAGGAGTTCGGCGTGCTGGACAAGTTGATGTTTGGTACTGACTTTCCAGTTGGCAACACTGAACAGGTGCTCGCCAATCTACGAAATATCAATCAAATGGTTGAGAACACAGGCATGCCGCGCGTGCAACCTGACTTAGTTGAGGAATTAATTCACCGTGATTCCTTACGGCTGTTGGGACTTGCCTGATTGTTTATATTGATACCCCGTTGTCTTTTTGAGGTGATGCAAAAGCTTGCAGTATCTCTATACCTTGGAAGGGCCTTCGTTTGGTTATTCTGGCTAGTTGAGCATCTGAATCGTCACTTGATAACAACTAGTTTGTTGCGGAGGCCGTTGTCGGCTCTTCGTAGAGAGTGCATGGAGGTTGTTGCACCGTGACGATTAGTGAAAATGGTACTAGTGAACCCCGGGAACACCCAATGGCGACTCCTAAAATCGAATTGCATTATAGTTTTAGTTAGTCCGTTGTCATTGGTAACTGCAGTATTTGTTTGTGTCCTTTTGTTTAGTAATATGGCTTTGCAACTTATTTTGGAGTAATGAAGCGGCTCGTATTTACCGGCACTAAAGGTGGCACCGGCCGCAGCATAGTTGCTGGGCTGCGTGCTGGGGGTATGAAGTGCTTGGGGTTGGTGTTATTGCACCTGAGTGGTCGGAGTCTGGTTACGTTTGGTTTGATTCATGGGCGGCCAACGGCCGCAGCGATGTTTTTGCTAGGACCAATGACGTCGTGTATTTGGTAGTTGGCCCTTAGATATCTGGTCCACTACGTCTGTCGCGTTTAGAAATCCCATACTCGGTGGATTTGATGTCTTGTAGGCTGTTAAAATAATGCGGTGTTAATAGACCTGTAATGGCTTTCAGCATCATGACTTATGGCGACCTCACTAGGCAACCTTCGCTGCTAATCATAGAACATAGTCCACAATTTCCTGAGAGTATCCACGGATTGGCAAAAATATCTATAAAAGGTTCTTGCGGTTGGCTGCGGCCGGTGGTATCTGATTTCAGTTGCCGCACTACGATTTTGTCGGATTGTTTATGACGGGACTTATGATCGGCGATTACGGCAGCACTTTGGAAATAATGGGTCTGGGCTTTGCACTCTGTGGAGTTACGTAGATGCCTGCGATGGAGCGGCATTATGTCAGGTATGGCTGGAGTTCAACAGCTCTGGATTTGAAGTGGGCAATGTCGGTGCGGAAGACTATTGTCTTGAGGCACCGATTGTTTTGTCGTTGTTCCCGTATTGTCTGCAGATCACTGACATCCGAATCACTTTGGGCACTCATTGGACTTCTTTCGTTAGGGGTTAGGTGCGGCGTTTATTCGGGTGGAGGGCTGCTTACGATTGGAGAGAGACACGAAATAGGGCCCAGTTTTGCTTTAGAATTCTACAAAGTAGAGACATTGTCTTTGCTCTGATTGGGATAGCTCGTTAGGCCTTTATCGAACACTTGTCTGGAACTGTGCACATCGACTGGGACACTGTCGCGAAGGGAATCATTTCACCGGAGGGTCCGGCTGTTGATCTTGATGGTCAGATCACGCTTGTAAGTCGCTGGACTGGTAAAGTAATTCGGCTCGGTCCTGCTGGTCGTGTGACTGATCTGGTGCAAACTGGAGGAAAGCCGCAATCTGTGGCTTGGTCACCCGCTGGCCGGTTACTGCTGGCTGATTCGAACTTGCAGTCTTTATTTGAGATTGAGCCTGGCACCAACGCTCTCAGGACAGTTGTCAACTCTGTAAATGGCAAGCGACTTCTGGGGCCAAATGATCTTGTCGTGGGCGACCACGGTGTCGTCTACCTGACAGATCCTGGATTGGAGATGGAAGGACTCGGACAGATCGTGCGGGTTGATCTCATCAGCGGTCAAACCTTGTTGCTGGCGGATGGGTTGCGTTTTCCAAACGGAATTACTATCACTGCGGATGGTCGTTGGCTGATGGTGGCGGAGAGCATTACACACCGCATCCTGCGGTTTGAGCTGCTAGAAGGCGGGACCCGTCTTGGGCCGGTTGAGGTGTTTTATGAATTTGCTGACTATCATCCGGATGGCATCGCTTTTGACAGTGATGGAAATTTGCTTGTTGCTATGTGCGGCGGTGGAACCTTGGATGTTGTTTCTGCGTTAGCGCGCGTCACAGCATCTATTCCCACTGGCGGTAGCCGCGCGACTAACTGTGTATTCGGCGGTGTAGATTTTCAAACATTATTCGTGACCGAAGATGATCAACAGTCGGTTCTGTCCACCCGTTGGCATGTGCCAGGGCAGCGGCGGTTTTCCCGGAGTCTTTGTAGAAGTGTATGAGAGCAGAAATAGGCTCGAACAAAGGTATGCGCCATAAGACGAGTGAATTCAAGTTCGCTTTCCGCCCTTTCGGTGTGACGTCAGCGCGTTTTCTCTGCGTTATTTTTTGGCGCTGACCTTGATATCGCACTAATCGCAAGGGTCGAGCACGGTTTGTTTTTTGCGGATCCATGTTGGGGATGCTGCGCCGCACTGGTCTGAGTATCTGCAGCTCAAGTGTTTGTTTCAGTTCTACTTTGTGGTGGGTCCAGGCTGTTAGGTTTCCCCTTCGACGCAGCTTACGTCAGTTGTAACTCCAATTGGAGTTTGCTATTCCCGCGGTGGTATACAATTTGGGCACAGGGTGTGATTGGGCAGATAGATGTTAGGGTCGTTCGGATTGTGGTTTGCAACGTCAGGTAGTTGGATTCCGTTCTGTCGATGTCTGGGGTATCTCGGCAAGCGTTGTAGCATGCAATGCTGATCTGCGCCGGTCTTTTCCAATGCTTGTCGATCGTGGCGAGCTAGCGGCTATCTTGTCGTCGACGAGGAGCGTTTTGACTTTTATGCAGGTTTTGCGTAAATCCCCTGCGCTGTGCTCGAGTTGCCTCACTGGAAGGCGTGGCTAGGATCTATGGCGCTTGATCAACATTTGCACTAACTTCCGTTGGGTGTTCACTAGACATCCTTAGTCATGCTTGGGCTCGCGCGCAAGCGGGACATTTATGATATGAGTTTGCTCTGGCTGGTGTGGTACCGTCCCTTTACGACGGTGCACTGGCATCACCTGGTCACCACACTCTCAGTATCTGGTTTTAATATGTACTTGTTAGGCCTTGAGGGGGTTCATGGAATGGGCTTCGAAAGATGTGAAAAACCAGATCATTGAGCAGATTACGAAGTATGCCCCCAATCTTCTTAAACTTATGGAGTATAGGTTTCTGTATTCCCCATTCGGTATTGAGGAGCGTGTGGCTATGCCAGATAAAAGTATGCATCATATAGATTGAGACCTGATCAGATGCTTCATCACCGACTACTGGGGGCTGCGCTAATTTCGCACACCGATCCGCAACGTGTACCTCTGCAGCGCGGGCGGCTACGCAGGTGGTGGGGTCACCACGGGAGTTTCAGAGCATAATGCCGCCCAAGCCGTACTACTTGGCTGGGGCAAATCCGCAAACCGTCGGCGAACCAACGATTGACCATTAGGAAACTCATAGCGATATAACTCAGAAGGTTTGTAAATAATGAAAATAAAGTCGATTTATACACGTGTCATGGGAGTGTCAGGGCGAAACTGGATTTTTGTCTTTGTGGAAACTGACGCAGGTATTACAGGCATTGGCGAAGCGACGACTGAGTATCAGGAAATGGCGGTGGTCGCCGCCATTGAACATCACTTTGCGCCGCTTCTGATCGGCAAGGATCCAAGAGAGATCGAGCGTCTCTGGCAGATGATGTACCGGCTCTATTGGTGGCGGCAAGGCGTGGTAATGACCAGCGCCATGAGCGGTATCGATCAGGCGCTGTGGGACATTGCTGGAAAGGTATACGGACAACCGGTTTACCGACTGCTGGGCGGGCCCTGCCGTGATCGCGTGCGTCTTTACGCTCGCGGCGACCTGGGGTTACCCACAATGGCCGCCGAAGCCGAAGCAGCCGTCACAGAAGGCTTTACCGCATTTAAATGGGGCTTTGGTCCGACAGGACGTCCATTTGATGAAGTGGAAAACATTCGGACCACGCACGCAACAGCCCGTTCGATCGCCTCCGCCATGGGCGACCATCCGATCGACCTGATGATTGACTGCGCAGGTCTCTTTTCGCTCAACGGTGCCATGAAGATGATCCGAGGCTTGCAAGAATACCCCATTTTGTTCGTCGAAGAACCTGTGGGAATCGACAACTTCAATGAGATCGAGCGCCTGCATAAGGCTGGTCTGGGGATCAATCTGGCACTCGGCGAACGCTTGTGCACGCGTTGGGCCTTTCGCGAACTTTTGGAACGCCGTGCAGTGGACGTAATTCAACCCGACATTTGTCACACCGGTGGGATCAGCGAGTTGCGGAAAATTGCCACAATGGCTGAGATCTACGGCGTAAGCATTGCGCCGCATAATCCCTACGGACCGGTAGCATTAGCCGCGGCTGTTCATGTGGCCGCTGCTACGAGCAATTTTCTCATATTAGAATATTGTCGCTTCAGTTCACTCTTTTTTGCGGTGCAAAAGCAGGGAATTTCGGTTGTAAACGGCTTTGCCGAATTGCCAACTGCGCCCGGTCTAGGAGTGGAATTACAAGTCAACCTCATCGAGCAACACCCATACCAGCAATTGCCAATCCGCAGCTATTTCACAGCAGATGGAGCTATACCGTTGATTTAAGAACCGCAGCTAGTTATCGGTAGTGAACTATTATTGCTCTACACTCTAGGCCGATCTAAGAGCTGTAAGAGAACTTGTCCTTGTCAGAGCTTCTTATGGTTTCCTGACATACGTTTTCAACTGCTATTCAACCGAGTGGCTCGCTGAGATCGGATTTACCGCCGACCAAATATTTAAGAGCGCCTTGGACCAAAATGTCGTTAGTATCTGTATTGCACAGCTTCTGCGCGAGGAGATAGCTCTGTCTATGAAAAGCGGCGGATGCAATGTTCTGTGTTGCTGGCTGCAGTGCCAAGAAAGTGGCGCGCCGGATCGACCGCCTCAAGAAGCAACAGCAGCAAGGAATAACTGCTCGCCGGCACGATTGCAACCACTTGCTCCCAAAGAAACGATCATCGCGGTGCTGGCAAAATTTTAGGTTCCATTGTCAGCCGATTGCCTTATAGCTCAAGACTCGCCCATCTTCCACGTCCATGCCGATTTGGAAAGCCGCAGATTTCGACCGTATGCCCGATGAACGATTGCGCCTCATAAGAACCCTGATGTTTCTGTCAACCACGGCACAATGGAGCATGGTTCGTGTTGCAAACATTTACTAACGCGATGACTGCAAGCACAGCGGTCTGCGCTATGGTCTTACCGAATTCACGAAAGGACCAAGTGCCAGCCCAAAACGCACATTGATTGTACGCAAACCGAACGTGCCCCCATCCACACACGCGATACCAAACACTAGCGTGTTGCATCAACTTAAATAAGGGCGCGGATGTAAAGCTCACTGGAACGATTAGTCATAGGAAGGCTATATTATCGACCATATTCTGTCGAGAGATAACCCTTCAACAATACACAACCCGGTTGCGCTCACAGCTTTTCAAAAAATTGCAGTGCAGAGCTGTAAAATAGGCACCCCTTGAGCCTTAGTTTATCGTTGAGCTTGGGCGGAGAGATTTGGACAAATTACTGTGGTAAAGTTCGCGGGTAATTTATGCATCACGCTGCCTTAACAGTTTCATAGTAAGAAGATGAACAACGAAATGAAATCAAAATCTCCAAAGAAGCACCGTACTTCCATTGTTCCGCGTCCTCCACTGTCTGAAAGGCCGACAAAGCCATTGGACGCAGCAGTGCAAGAACAGTGCGGTAATCCAAATGCTTTGCTAAAGAGAGACTGGTGCGACAAGGAGTTTCGTACCTTGGTAACACTGGGTGAAAGTACCACAGCTGGTGGGTGGTCGAGTAACCGAGAGCGAGCTTGGGCTCATCAATTGGCGCGAATGATTAACGAGGCCCAGCGAACTCCTGCACAGCTTATCAACGTAGGGATAGGGGGCAATCTAATTTCAGATCGTAGCCCAGCCTATGAACACAGTGGGAAGCCAGCTGCGATTATGCGCTTACAACACCATGTTTTTCGACATAATCCGGATCTTCTGATCGTCTCGTACGGACTAAACGATTCCCGCGGAGGCACACCGCTGAACTTGTTTACAGTTGAGTTAAACAGACTTGTTGAAAAGGTAAGGCAAAGAATCACTCCGCTCATGGTCTTGTTAGGACCTTACTATGTCGTTGGCTTCAAGCGCTATGGACCACATTTCAATAAATCGAACCTTGGCGATCTTCAACAGTACAATGATGCGATCAGAGTTGTTGCAAATGCTCGGGGCTGCCTGTTTGTCGACTTACTTTCTGCCTATAGTAACGCAGACTGGTTGGTGCACAATGATGGCGTTCATGCAAATGATCTAGGTCATCGCATAGTTGCCAACAAAATCTTCGAGGTCCTTGCGACCAACTGCTCGGGGCTCGCGAAAGAAACTCAAACACTTGAGCAATACATTCCGCGCTGGCGGGATGAGTCAGTGCTTAGTCAGGATCTAGGTGAATGTTGACTGTTGGTCTTCAGTATTAAGGTAATTGTAGGAGAGTATCGAGTAATCGCAAGAACAAAAGCTATTTCCTTTGGCCCAAAAAGGCACCAGTTTGGATAGTATTTCTGCCACAGATACTCACAGTCACAATGTGTGTCGAGGGAATTGGCTGTTTCAACGCGTGTTTCCCTAGTGGTCTGAACTATCAATCGTTTCACAAACATGGAGTCTTCGCCTATCATCACTCAGCCTAATAAAGCTGCAGAATCACATTTCTTCGGGGACCTATGGAGGAGGTGTATAGAACAGTGTGTAGTACATATGTTGTAGTTTTTACTACCACTGCTTGTTTGGGTCGAGACGTGATGCAATCTTTACACTCAGTTGCTATGCCTATGGGAGCAGTTCCAAAGATAGGTAGCACGCTTGCATCCTTAACATCCCTTTGCTAGCTGGGGGTAACCGCTCGTTATACATTTTGTGAACCTTTTACTGGTGTGAACACGACAAAATTAACAGTGTGAGGCTGCGCTTATTTGCTCCTCAACATTTCGTGCTTAATATCAAGGTGATAGCCCACATTTATGCGGAGCGGCATGAAGTATGCACCATAACACCCCTAGTATTTCTTGCAGACATGTTGATGTTCAACCCTCACCACGAACGCTTGCGGTCTGGTAAAGGAGTTCCAAACATGTAATGGTCTGTCTCATAAACGGCACGCCTCCAATCTCTGTGTCTCAGACTATGTTTACAATATTGTTCGCACCACTTCCCGACTGTTTGTTCCTAAGCGAGCTTGCTATATCTCGTACCTAGAGCATCATCAAATTGCGGGGGCGCTGATACTACCAGCAAGACGACGCCACGGCGGGCCCGAATGGCAGAATCACTTTCTGCTTTGGTACGCTAGCACCGCAAGAAACGACATTTCGCCAAGCATCAACTGTAAAGATGTCCGAACGGAACTGGGTACGGCGCAACGCGTATTGTAATGCAGTGCGAGGCTCCAGCGCACCTAATTATTCTTCTACCTAGTAGGTATGCTCTGCCAACATACGGCGACCTTTCGAGATTTGTCTTGTCATCGACTATTAATTTGATCCTCGGGTACGACTTTCTGGACACAAATAATGCCACCAGTCGCTAAACCGACTAATAAATCTTTCTGCCCGACTGATGCGTAAAGCGCTGACGCCTCTGTTCCCTCTAACTGTTTGTGTTGTAAACAGGTAAAAACATTACCGCCATCCAACGATAAGAATACTTTGCCATCAGCAATCACAAACAATGATTTTTCATTTGAACATAGAGCTGTTACCGGGCCGACAACTAAGTGTTCAGCAAGTCGACCCCAGTTAGCACCACCATTTCGCGAGCAAAGTAGGCCATGGTCCTCAGTGCCAGCGTAGATTACCCTGTCGCACGCGTATTGTGAAGAAAAGACAATTGACAACACCACTTCAGCACCTGTGGGCATTGAGACTTCACGCCAAGATAGTCCGCCGTTGGTCGAACGAAACATTCCGCAGCTAGTGCCAGCAAAAAGAGTTGAATCAATCGCATAGTCTGGTGATATTGATAGGCTAAGCACACAACGATCTAGTAAGCCAAAATTCCACGCATTCCAGCTTTGGCCATGGTCTTTGGTGCAGAAAACCCCATCATCAAGGGTTGTAGCAAACATAACGCCGTCAGTGTCGAAAATTGGTGAAATCGCAATTGCAGATACCGTCGGTGGCGGGCTTGGAAGATATATGCAGTCCCAGTTTCGGCCCCCGTTTACCGACCGTAAAATGGCGCCACGCAGCCCAGCTACCACGACATGCCTAGAGTCGGCATTTTGAGCGGCAGCTATTGCCATAATGGGTGTTGGTGGCATCAATTCAGATGTTCTGTACGCGGAATTCCATGTTACCCCGCCGTCAGCAGACCGTAACAGTCCCAAAATAGTTGCGCCAAAATAGGTCTCCCCGCTGCCTTCAAAATTCTTAACAGCTGCAATGGAGTAAACATAGCCGGTGTCAACAGTTTCTGGCGAAGTCATATTTATCAAGTACTCCCATAGGTTTCTGGAGGACGCTTTCTATAAACTAGCACATCTATAGTCAAAGCTAAAGCTGCGGAGTGGGTGGCATACTGCACCGCATTTTGGATCACCGCACTGGAGTCATAAATGCAGTTCGCCATCATATCAACAATTTCGCGGCGTAAGACATCAAATCCAAAGTTAAAGCCAGAAGACCTAATCCTCGGTATCCATTCGAGGGCTTCGACCCCGGCGTTGCGCAAAAGGGTATGCATAGGTGACTCAATGGCTTTGATCATAATCTGGCAAGCGGCACGTTCCTCATCAGTACTGGCCACCGCAAGTCTTCGACGTAGCAGACCCTCACACCTAAACAGACACACCCCACCGCCAGCCACCACACCCTTTTTCAATGAACCACGGATCGCCTCACTGGTACGCTCGGCCAACAATTTACGGGCTTCAATGCCATCTAGAGTAAAGTCCCCGATAACTAGCGTGGCCGTCCCACCCATTAATGTACCGATCCTCGTAAGCAATTGCTGTTGGACTTTTTGCTCAGATTGGTGGTTTTGGTATTTATATCTTTGCGAGATAGCCAAACGCTTGTGGAGGATATTGATATGATCGCGCAACGCACGAGCATCACCGCGCCCGCCAACCACACAAAAATTGTTGGCGGTAAATAATATACGCCGAGCATAGCCGAAGTGTTGTGCGGTAACTTTGCTAATCAAATCACCGGAGGCGGTGGCAAGAGGCGTAGCGCCGGTTAGAAATGCGACATCTGTTATGGCATCCCGTTGTGTTTCGACCTCAGCACCAGGAGTTTTGACAACGATTACGCACAAATTTTTACGATTCTCTGTCGATAGCAGAAGGCCAAGGGCGCGATCTGAAATATTTCTAGCCAAGATTACCAGTTGTTTTATTCCCAAATTCAGTGCTTGCGAAACCACTGGCACCAGCTCGATTGGTTCATTAATATCTAAATCGGTAACAAGCACTGCAGCGTTCTCAAAAATCGTGCACCCGAGCTTGATATCTTCTATGAAAGCTCGCGAGCTAAGAGCTCCGTCCCAGTATGATCCTTCAGTATATGTACGTTCAAGTTCATATCTATTGCTTGAGTGGATCTCGAGCCGACCATACTCTCCAATAATATGAAAAATTTCGCCTAGTACCTTTGCCAGCGACGGGTCATGACAAATAGTTTCTGCCAATGCAGACAGCTGCTTTTCACCAAGGACGCAAACGCTTTGGGAATTGATCTCTTCGAGCATGGGCGGCACCAGTTCCTCGAGGCATTTGCGCAGCAACATGGGATTACCGCCGTCTTCGACGTAGCGCATACCTTGGTTGAATATTGATTGGAAGAGAACCGCCGCCGTAGCAGTTCCCTCAACTGTGTTTTCACCCAAGGTGCAGAGCATTTGGCGGACAAACATTGCACCCATATCGTGTCCACGTTCTGGCAATTGGATTAAACGACGAGCTATTGTGGCACCGTTATCCAGTATTTCACCCGGTTTGTTTTTCCCACCGATTTTATCTATGAGTACTGTTCGAGGCACCGGACCTAACGTCGGCCGGATCGCGTTGATTATCAAGTTTGTGCCGACCACAAACTGCCTATGGGTTTCGGGCTGAAAGACTAAGCCGGGTTTTAGAGCCTTCCTCATTTGGTTGCTTTCTAATCGCTACACTACGCTCGGATCAAGATAGGTAGTATAGCATAGTAAGCGAGCCTTTTCGTTGGTATAGAGCTAATTACACTGGCCAGACCGTATGCATCAGCGCTGCTTGGACGGCTATGAGCGTTATTGGAAGGGTTTAGTTTTGGGTAAAGGGTAGTCGCTGTAGTATTGCGTTTTCACTTAGTTATCTTCTGTGCAATAGATCGGGTTCATGTCTGCTATTCTTTGGGTTTGTTTAAGTGAAACACTTGGTATTGACTTACACACTTCCAGTGGAAGCTTCTGGACTATGCAGGGTGTGCTTAACAAATAGTAATGAATTATATGCCTTGCCGTGCGCCAAAACCTGATAAGGTACAGTCTGGTGGCCTAACTAGAGCACGATTACTCGGAACTGGCCTCCGTCTTGCACACGAAGTCTCTTCCGCGGGTGTCTGGAATGTTCCTGTGCTATTCTATCCGCGGTGGAGGTTTTCGTTTTCTGGAAGCACTTCTGGTTGCACAAGTTTTAGACACTGGTTGCAATCGCGGGACTGTCTCCCTCCGACATGCGTCCATACCTTGGGTCGGTTTACCATTCCAGACTGATCAGCATCGGCAAAGACCCCAGTCTCTGCCCCTTACAGCAGTCAAGTACCCGTATCACATCATTGAGGTTCGCGAGAATCCCAACAAAGGTGTGTAATAATTTGGTCTCTGCATCGATGCCAATATGACCCTTTGCCAGGAGAAACCAGCAGTTATCTTTCTTGGTACCACTCGGCACTTAATTTAGTAACGCCTACAGCAGCTTTCCGACCGGTGAGCATACCGCACGCCTGCATCAAGCCGACAACCGACTCGAGAGACTGCTGCAATAAGCAATATTTCTCAAGTAGATGGCGAAATTAAAGAATCAAGATCTCGTTAGAGGGCACATTCGTCCCGTGAGCCTCACTCTGAATTTTGCGCACAAAAGGTATAAAACACAACTGAATTCCTCTTCCTAGAACACTGAGGGCATATCAATGCCGCAAACGGTCAGTTCTTAGGATTGCAAGAAGAGGAGGCAGGGACTTATCAGTCTCTGCCAGCAGTACATGCGGGGACATCACTATGTGGAAATTTCATGGGTAGTGTTGAGAGTAATTAAAAATAAATTGATACGCGTGTCATCGAGCCAGCATTCAGCGCCAATAAACATGAGAGTCAATTGTGTTGTACGCTGACCCTGCCACATCACCACCAGCGCCGCTGGAATTTTACTAAACACCCCAATCTGTTTTACAGCGCCCAAGCCTTGGTCGGAAGAATTGGCTACTCGTAGCTCCTTTTCCGGCTCAATCGTGTCCCGGCTGCCGTGATAATTGCTTTGCACTCAGCGCGGGCGGCGGTGTAGTCCTTCACACTAAGGTTAGTCCCCTTGAGGTAACCCAGAACTATAGCCTCAGCATCAGCAACTTCTTGACAGACGCCGGGGACTTCTGAAGAGATCTCGGTGGGAATTGAGCAAATTCCGTTAAGGTCACCGTGCAATAGGGTGCCCGGGTAGATTACCAGGCCACCAACGGTTACCGGCACATTTAGAGACAGCATATGGCAATAACCGTGAGCACAGATCGTCCCATTCGTAAATGCTGGAAAATTTAGTGCTGCGACTTGAGCAAGATCGCGGCCGGCGCCTGAAGTAACCAAGCCAGCAGCTCCGAATGATTTGTATGTCGAACACATTAAGTCTCCAAACGTAGCAGAGGCACATGGTACGTCAAGATCTTGAAAAACAATGACCGGCGGGCCAGAGAAATAAGCAAAAGCTTCGATTTGTTGATCGATTTCCAAGCACGGGTTACCACTGTGTTTTGGTGAGCTACTGCGGAAGGTAGTTGTCAACGCAAAACCAACCATCGGCGGTAGCTTTGGATAGCAGGCCGTAATGCTGTTGTTCATGTAGCCTGAGGTTCGTGGGTAAAGATTCCACAGTTCGATGGCATTCGCTATGGTGGGCGTATCGTAATGCGCCAGTTGTTTTAAGGTATTCATTGAGACACTTGGGTAGTTTGTCACGAGGGTGCTCCATGGTTTGGATTTGTAGGGATGGCCCGAAAAACTGAGCGATTAATGAAGTAACAGTGGCTGGAATCAAGGTGCGGTTGTGTTGAAGGCTGGCGAAATAACTGGTCTATGCAATACTAGGGTTGTCGTTGTTGTGTATCTGTACCATCGTAAAGAAACCCGCCCGCTATTGTTTCTATTGAATGCCAAGCAACCTGGTGTCGACTTACACAGTCGCCAGAAATACCTCGAGCGTCACCCCAAAACTTCTACAAGCAAAACGAAACAATCTACGCAATGTTCTTTATAAAAGCTTGATAACTCATGTGTTGCTAACGGAAGAGTATACCCCGAAACGGGTAATCTACTTCCGCGGAAATAGACTCTTGTTAGTGGTCGGCCTTCCACCGTGTCTTTCCATGCACGGCTATCTGGTATAGGCACTGATGTACGCTGCATCGAAGGGGTAACCTGGCAGACTGGATCCACCACAAAGTAGAACTGAAACAAACACTTGAGCTGCAGCTAACATATTTTGTACGTATATAGCTGGACTCCGTGATTTGCACGTAACAGAATATCGAGTGCGAGGACCAAGTAATGTAAGTTTTATTCACAAATATTCAGAATCACGAGCTTCACCATCGCGGCTCCTTGTGATCAAAGAGGGTATCTGTAGTAAATCCTTTTGGATTCATCATTGATTTAGATAAGTTACAGATAAGGTTCACCAATAATACTGCAGTGTTCTTAAACCAAGCACTTTTAGTAACTTCCAATTAATTTGCGTTGTAGCCAGTGCTATGTTCAGCTGTGTTTCGAATGAGGTGTGGTAGGCAATGGCGAATTCTATGCGTTCATGTTGCGCGCCTAGACAGAAGTGAGGTATATAACCAAACGATAAGTGCATATTTGGAACACCAGCAATCTGTAGTTTGTTGGGACTATGAAGCACCTAGGGATCTCTATTTCTGTCGTCAATCATTGCTGCGACCGTTTTACCTACTTATGTTTGCTTGCCATGAACTATCACGCAACCGGACCTGGCGGACTGCGCGCGTCAAATAATATTCGAATTGAAGAATTTCCTCCTTATTCTGCGGGAAGTGGGTAACGCCAGTCATGCATTAAGGCGATAGTGCACCTTGTTTTTACTCGAATTGCAAGGTTCTCAACACCTTCGAAAATATTCATAATTGCTAAAGTATTTTGGTTAAACGCAATATGAAAATTTTTTGTATGCGTGCGTGGTCTCCTGCATATGGAAAAAGAATCATGATAAGATATAGAATAACAGTAGTGCAAATAACACGGGCTTTTGATGCCGACAACTGATTGCACTGCCTAGTCATACTTGTCGCAAAGCAACATAGACCAAGGCATATGCCGTGCGGAGCCCAAACTTTATTGGGCCACAATCGTGTACTGGATCTCTTTCACTCAGGCAAAAAATATGGAAAGAGATCTGCTAAGCGCTCGAGACAAATAATTAGTAGTCGGAATATGCGGTCCCCTCGGTTGAGATGGTTGTCGGGGCTTATAAACCGGAAGTCGTGAGATTTTGTAATTGTACTAGTCCCTATTTCAGCGCTGTTCTCTGAGCTTTGCATTTTACGTATCGGTGTTAATTCAAATTGTGACTTGGAATGCTTTCCTTTATTGTGGCACGACCAGATTGTTCTTAGAGTGGCGGAGAGCCACCGAAGATTCTCCATTATAGGCTTTACATCAGGCGGATACGGCTGACTTCTCCGCCTAGTGTATTTAATATTTTATTGGGGGTACCGGTAGGTGTTCGATAACTGAAGCACTTCTGTGGCTGGCTGTTGAACGAATGCTCTGGTGAGCTTAAGTCAACCTAGAGAGTTTTACGAAACCAGTCTGAAAAGCAGTGAGTCGCTGCTAAGACCGTTTGTGTTTTCAATTCCTCATCCCTTCCCGACTGCGAAAGGGTAAAAAACAACCGCGTACCCGCGAGTGGTTGACACTACCGCATCAACAATACTGTGTTTGATTGTGATCTACGATTCGTCCTCTAACTATTGCGAACACTTATCCAGCTTTGCCTGAAAGCAAAATTAGACCCGTGCAGTTACCTAATAACTGGCTTAATGAGCAGTCAAGTTTGGTGTTTTAGACGTTGCCTTGGAGCGTAGCAGAGCTGCGCATCGATTAGACAGGAACAGCGCTCTTATGCTTATTATTCTAGCCGTATCTACGGAGCGGGTGGGTGGCGTTCATAACTCGCTCAGAGACAATCAAACAATGACCTTGTTCACGAATTGACAACGTTTACTAACTGATTTACTTGGAAACCCTCCACATTCTTAATTGCAACCTCCATCAAGCGAGACCGAGCTTCCTTTGTGGCCCAAGCGATATGCGGTGTTATAATGCAATTCTTTGCCTTAAACAGTACATTGTTGCTCACTGGTGGCTCAACAGAAAGAACGTCCAAGCCAGCGCCGGCAATTACACCCGCGTTGAGGGCATCGGCAAGATCTTGGTCAATAATCAAAGGGCCTCGGGCTGTATTGACCAGAACCGCGCTATGCTTCATAGTTGCCAGCCGATTGCGGTTCATTAGACCCAGAGTGTCAGGAAACAAAGGGCAATGCAGGCTAACCACATCCGATTCTACCAACAGTTTCTCCAGTGTCGTAGATTGCACTCCAGGCTCAAAAATCGGCGCTTGATCATTGGCGATCACACGCATGCCGAAGGCAGTTGCAATCCGGGCTACTTGACGCCCAATGCGCCCTAGGCCAACAATTCCCATCACCTTGCCATCTAACTCAATCAAAGGCGTTAGCCAGAATGTCCAGTCCTGGCTGGTCGCCCACTGACCGTCAACCACCGCATCATGGTGCTGCTTAACGTTGTGGCAGAGCTCCAAGAGCAGCGCGAATACGAATTGCGCCACAGAAGCTGTGCCGTAAGTAGGAATGTTGGTCACGACAATGCCTAATTCCCTGGCAGCTTGCACATCCACACAGTTGTATCCAGTTGCAAGAACTCCAATATATTTGAGTTTGGGTAATTGGTGGAGGAATTCGGAACTGAGGAGTGTCTTATTTGTCAAAACTATTTCGGCATCGTTCGAGCGTTCTAAAATTTGCTGGTTCTCGGTTCGATCGTAAATCTCCACGTCCCCCAACTGCCGTAAGCTTCCCCAGGAAAGATCCCCAGGGTTCAACGCATAGCCATCCAATACAACGATTTTCATGATTTTGCCTCACTCTGAATACTTAAAGTTCGAAGCGGGATCCGACTTGCACACAGTCCTCTTCTAGTCGTCACTCGATTAACTACAAAATTTCATGCTGCGCCCGACGACCCACGCCCTCAGTTGATCCACAGGATCTCGCGAATCGCCTACGGGTCCGCAGTCACACACGCCGCAGTCGTGGCCGTTTTCATAGTTTCAAATTCTGCCTCTAACTATTTCCTTGTCGTCTACTTGCAATTGCGGTACGCGCGAAGAGAGGTCTCGAAGTTTTGATCTTTGCCACGAAGCATAGTTTCTGCGAGCTGGAACGATAGCGACTGCAAATCAGTTGAGAACAATTTGTCCATCCGACCGTTTACGGGGTCAATAATCCTATTGTCAGCGCCCGCTTTTACCGCGAATGATAAAGGATTATTGATCAACTGGCGTTAAGGATGTTCAGCCGAGGCAGCGGTCGATGTGCGGCTGCGCGTTTGCAGCGGGCAGGCCGCCTTCCAGCACGGCTTTCATGAGCACGATGCGGCCGCGCGGCGAGTCGGCTTCGTCCCCCAGCAACTGGTAGGTGGGGCAGGCGGGCAGGCAAAAGCCGCAATGCACGCATGCGCTAATGGCCTCGGCCATGGCTGGCGCCTGTGCGCC
>SXGR01252584.1_pt1 | contig 19552 bp, 16 predicted proteins | sample 3174711 | NCBI WGS metagenome assembly SXGR01 (sample SAMN11356860, study PRJNA531348) | freshwater metagenome | isolation source: freshwater sample F1-60 | place: China: Fuxian Lake, Yuxi | collected 2017-12-25
GCTGCCGTGGTCGGCGGTGCAAGGGCACGGGGTAGGGCAGCAAAGACCAATTGAACTGCGACTGAGCGCAAGCGAGTTTCTGGATCGGGTTGCGTTATTGATACCGCCACCGCGCAAGCATCGGCACCACTACTTTGGGGTGCTGGCGCCGAACTCGCCGTGGCGGGAACTGGTGACGGCGCAGGCTGGGTGGAAGCTGGCGGCGGGGCTTAAGCCACCGCGGCCAAAGGCAGCGGATGCAGACAGCGGCGCTCCGCGAAGCGGACACCCGGCGTACCGGCGCTTCGTCGCACTTGCCGGGGTGGACGATCACCTGGTGGACCGGGACTATGGCGCCCTCATCGCAGGCAAGCCAGGGATGATCTTTAAGGTCTTCCTGGATGGCCAACTGGCGGCAGCAAGTCCCGTGATGCGCATCTCCCAGGAGCCGTGGCGCTTCGATGTCCTGATCCCGCCCGCGAGTCGGCAGATCAACCTGGTCGTGACGAGCTGCGGCGAGAAGCACCCGTACAACCTGGGCAACTGGGTGGACGCGGGCTTTGTCACAGGCTCTGAAACGAGGAGCTACGGTGACTCGGAATGACATGAGCTGAAACGCATGGTTGACGAAACCATCGGACTCGAGACCCGGTCGAGCCATGGCCCACAGGCTCCGTCCCGCGTACACTTGCTGCCCGGGATCAACATCGGCAAAAGTCCGTTCGGTGAGGTGATCTGCCGCCCTGCTTCTCGAGGCAAGTATCAGCCGCTTAGCGACAACGGGTTAACCAGGTGCGGGCTAATCGTCCCAATTGGCGAATCAGTGCGGATGTGAAGGGTAGATTTCATCTTTGATGCTCATTGCAGTCAGATCAGGCGTGGTTGGAATCGTTGATCTTCTTGATGACATATAACGGCACTTTGGGTTGGCGGTCATGGGTCAACAAACCGTTAATTTCCTGCTCCACATCGGTGATCTGGGTGTAACAAAATCCGTGTATGTGGGGGGATGCGTACACCGCTTCCACCACCGCCTGGTAACGTTGGATAAAATCATCGTCATTTTCTGCCGTCGTGTATCCCCAACCGGCCTGTTCACCCTTGCGGTAGCCGATGCCGCCGAACTCGGTCAGCATAATCGGCTGCCCGTTGTAATCGTGGTCGGGCAGCGTCAGAATGCGCTTGGCTGGTTGAGCCGCTAGAATGCTGGCCAAGTCGGCGTAGCGTTCGCGCAGCACAGGCCCCTGCCCCTCATAATCGTGGATAGTCAGCAGATCAGACGTAGCATGTTCCCAACCGTCGTTGGAAATCACCGGTCGCAGGGGATCAAGCGCTTTGGTCAGCGCGTACAACGAGTTGAGATGGGCCGGTTGGCGGGCATCACCTACTAAATTAGGTACCCCCCAGCTTTCGTTCAGGGGAACCCAGGCCACTATGCTAGGGTGGTTGTAGTCACGGCGCACGGCAGCCTGCCACTCGGTGGTTATGCGCTGCACGGCAGTCTCGCTGTACCAGTAGCAGTTTGCCATCTCCCCCCACACCAGGAACCCCATCCGGTCTGCCCAGTAAAAGAAGCGTGCTTCTTCGACCTTCTGGTGCTTGCGCGCACCGTTGAAGCCCATCGCTTTAGTGAGTTCAATGTCGCGGCGAATCGCTGCGTCCGAAGGGAAGGTGAGGATGCCATCGGAGTGGTAACCCTGATCCAGCACAAACTTCAGGTAGTAAGGTTGGCCGTTCAACAAGAACTTGCCATTTTCCAGCGACACGGTGCGGACGCCGAAGTAACTTTGTACTTCGTCCAACACCGCACCGTTCTGCTTCACCCGCACGGTCAGATCATACAGATTGGGAGTCTCCGGACTCCACAGCTTTAGGCCGCTGCTCGCCCCTAAAGATATGCTATGCCCACTGATACCGGGGTTGGCGCTCCATTCTTTTCCTGGTGTATTGCTGTTTACAGTGAGGGTCTGGCTGGCGATGCTCTGGCCGCCAAAGCTGATGCTGGCTTCAAGCTCAACTGCGCCGCTGGTGTCACCGCCCAATTCATATTCAATGTCGATACTGGCCGAATCGGCGCGCGGTGTTAGTTTCAGCCGTGCGATGTGCAGATTGCCTACTGGCTCCAGCCACACTGTCTGCCAGATGCCGGTGGTGCGTGTGTAGAAAATCGAGGCAGACTCGCGTTCCCAGAACTGCTTGCCGCGCGGCTGCGCCCGGTCAGCTGTCAAGTCCTCCGCCCGCACCACTAGCGCATTTGGTCCGGTCTGCAACAGGCTGGTGACATCCACGCTGAAGGGGGTGTGACCGCCTTCGTGGAACGCCGCAAATACCCCGTTCACCCACACACTGGCGCGGTAATCCACCGCCTCAAAGTTGAGGTGAATACGCTGGTTAGTCCAGGCCGCTGGCAGCTCGAATTCACGGCGGTACCAGACGATGTCGTGTATATCGTTGGTCCCGATACCGCTGAGCTTGGCCTGGTATGCAAAGGGCACCTGAACCGACTGTGACAATGCGTGGTTTTCGTACCAGCGTTGCGCTAACCCCCGGTTGGCGTCGTCAAAATCAAAATGCCATGTTCCGTTCAGGTTGAGCCACTGCGCACGTTCTAACTGCGGACGTGGATATTCAGGGCGTGGAATAGTCATTATGTTATATCCTGATAATCAGTAATCTCTAAGGGTTAGGTTCAAGTTCGGAGTGCAACGAGTCGATGATGATGCTGAAAAAGGTCAAAGGATTGAGCTATCAACAGTTCTGCAGGGCCCTTCTACCGCGGTTATTACAGGTCGTGCCTGCGGAATGGGGTGTTTTCGACTCATATCCCTAGGTGAAGGCAGCGGGAAAAATATCGTGTGGCATGCAATACAGGGTAAAAATGAGGCGAGGAGGTGGGCCCATTTGCGACGGGTTTGCCCTCTTCGAACGTGACCAAATCGAGGTGCAGGCTGCGCTGTACGCCATCCGAGTAGCTCACGTTCGCGCCCGTCCAGGCATGATAAACCGTCCACAGATCCTCTCTAATATCCGAAAAGAATGCGTGCCCACCCGGCTCCATCGCCGGATTCTTACATGCGAACCACGGTTCAGCGAGCGGATTTTCATACGGTCCCGTGATCGTTTTGCATACCGCATACTCGACGGCATACTTATGTGATTCCCACCAGTAGCCCGAATAGATTAGGTAAAACCTGTCCTTAAACCGGAACATGGCGGGATTCTCGATCAGGGGCCATTCCCACGGCTTATCCCTGACGATCAGCTTGAAGGTTTATCAGTCAGGGTCATGCCATCGGGGATAAGCACCTAAATCCAGATTGCCATCTCCAGCGCGCAGCAGTTGCCGTTGATCTTCCACAATAGGCAAATCTGGCCGTCACAATCTCGGTAAGCATAGGCATCGATCGAGCTGCCGAGCTCACCTTGGTAAACAAGACTAGCTAAATTATATTTACTAGACGCTTGTGACCGAATATGTTATGTTGTAAGGAATTATTTGTTAGGTTGGTCAGCTCGTTTGTTTCTCAAGGTGGGCTTGTTATGAAGATCGTCAATATCGAAACCATCCATGTCAGCCGCTTCATGTATGTCAAAGTTGTGACCGATGAAGGGATTGTCGGCATTGGCGAGTTGCATCCGGCCAGCGGTACGGGTGGTATGCCCTATCTGCCGCTGGCCGGGGTCAAGTATTGCGCCGACTACCTGATCGGGCAAGACCCGCTGCCCATCGAGCGGCATTGGCAGCATCTCTTTCGCCGCTGTCTCTTTCGCGGTGGTGCCGATGTCATGGCTGCGATTGGTGCCCTTGACATTGCACTGTGGGATATCAAGGGCAGGGCGCTGGGCAAACCCGTCTATGAATTGCTCGGCGGACCTACGCGTGACAAGGTGCGCCTCTACACCCATTTGGGGGGCAACACACCCCAGGCGCTGGCCGAAGAGGCCGCGGCACGGGTGGCAGAGGGGTTTACGGCAGTGCGTCTCTATCCCTTTGGTGACTTTGGCACATCCGATTTTGAAAAAGGCCGCGGGCTGGAAAACATGAGTTACAGCGCCATGATCCGCAATGCGGAAGCCCGCGTGGCTGCGGTGCGCCAGGCTGTGGGACCCGATGTAGATGTGATGATCGATGTAGTCAACCGCCTCACGCCGGCCGAGGCGCTGGCCGTGGGGCGGGCGTTAGCACCCTATCAACTCTTTTTCTTTGAAGACCCCATTGAGCCAGAAAACATGGATATCTGGGGGTATGTCGCGGCGAATCTGCCTATGCCCGTAGCGATGGGCGAGCGACTCTACACGATCTACCAGTTTCAAGATTTGCTCAGCCACAAGGGGGCAGCTTTTGTGCGTCCAGACCCGTCGCTGGCTGGTGGCATCACCAACCTCAAAAAAATTGCAGCCCTGGCTGAAGCCCACTATGTGAGCGTCGCCCCCCACAACCCACTGAGTTGCGTGCTGACCGCCGCCTGCGTACAAGTGGATGCGGCCATCCACAATCTTGCCATCCAGGAGTATCCGGGCGATGAGAATGCCAGCCCCAAACGCGACCTGGTCAAACAACCGATCAAACGCGTAGGGGGGTATCTGCTCGTTTCTACCACACCAGGTATCGGCATCGAGTTGAACGAGGAAGCATTTAAGCACTACCCACCTGTACCCTACACCCGTCCGCCGTTGATCGCAGCGGATGGCAGCTTGCGGGATTATTAGACCGGGATACCGATCATGGATCAAACACATTATGTGCGCCAATCCGCTCGCCCCCTTCCTGAAAGGTTGATTTTCGAGTGCATCGGGGCAGTCCAGCCTCATAGTAGAAAGTAATCATCTACTTTAGGGCCGTGATGACCTATCCTGTCAAGCTAATCCGCTGCGGATTGGGGATCGGGGCCGTGAAGTGAGGAAATTGTCGTTCACCTGTAGGGGCAAGGGCTTGCAGTGTAGTCCCCTACGGAATACGACTGTGAATCAGCATAGGAGATACCAACCTGGGACCAAAAATCAGCATTATCGGCGCGGGAAGCGCAGTGTTTTCGTTGAGTCTGATTCGCGATCTTTGCTTGACGCCGGGGTTGCGCGGCAGCGAGATCAGCCTGATGGATATCAACGAGCAGCGGCTCGATTCAATCCATCGCCTGACCGTGCGTTACGCCGAAGAGATGGACGCCGGCATTACCGCCACGAAGACGACCGATCGGCGCGAGTCGTTGGCCGGCGCTGATTTCGTGATCAACACCGCGCTGGTTCCCGGTTGGGAAAAGCTGCGTGGTGGCTGGGATATCGCCCGGCGGCTAAGCTACCGCTGGGGCGGCAGTCTCCACGTCATGCACGACGAGGCCTTCTGGATCAACTATCCTCAGCTCGCCTTTTTTGAAGAGGTGGTCGAGGATGTGCTCGATGTTTGCCCGAACGTCTGGTACCTGCAGGTGGCGAATCCCGTGCTCGCCGGAACCACTCACCTTACCCAAAAGTACCCGGCGCTGAAGATCGTCGGGCTGTGCCATGGCTTTTCCGGCGTCTACCGGATCGCCGATGCGCTCGGGCTCGATCGCGACAAGCTGACCTACGAGATTCCCGGCGTGAACCACACCTTGTTCGCCACACACATTTATTACGAGGGGCGGGATGTCTTCCCGTTGCTCGATCGCTGGATCGAGGAGGAGGCTGAAACCTACTGGAAAACCGCGAGAAGCAGCGACGATCGCAGCCCGCAGGCGATCGATCTCTACAAGCGGTTCGGCGTCTTCCCGAACGGTGACATCTGCACTCCGGGTGGAGGATCGTGGCCGTGGTGGTATCACACCTATGCCGCCACCGAAGCACGCTGGCAGGAGGACCCCGAAGTCTTGTGGGAACGTTACTTCACGCACGGCGTCGAAGGAGTCGATGAAATCGAAGCGGCCGCTCGCGACGAATCGACCCCTGTTTCGACCGTGTTTCCGCGGAAACACTCGGGCGAAGTGATGGTGCCGATGATCGAGGCGCTCGCCACCGACACCGCGAAGGTTCTGATCGGGAACGTGCCTAACCGCGGCGAGTATGTGCCCGGTGTGCCGCGCGATTTTGCGGTCGAGATTCCCCTGCTCGTCACCAAGCGTGGCATCGAGCCGATCCAGGCGAAACCCTTGCCCCAGGCCGTGATCTCGCACATCCTGTACGACCGCGTCGCTACGGTGACGCTGGAAATCGAGGCCTTCAAAACGGGGAGTAAGGCGCGCCTGCTCGAGCTGGTTCAGCTCGACCCGTTCACGCGCTTGCTCCAGCAGGCGGAGACTCTGCTCAACGAGATTCTCGATATGCCCGGTCATGAAGTGCTCAAGGCACACTACGTCTAGACAGGCGCGGCGATAGAGGAGGGGATGATGCTGAGACTCGAGGGGAAGGTGGCGATTATCACCGGCGCGGCCGCCGGGATCGGGCAGGGGACTGCCGAGCTCTTCGCCGAGGAAGGCGCGAAGCTGGTGTTGGTCGATCGCGATGCCGTCGGTCTCGAAGCCGAGCGGGTGAAGATCGCGGCCATCAATCCCGATGTGCGCGTGGTAGCCGGGGATGTGGCGTTGCGTTCGACCGCGGAGGCAGCGGTGAATCTCGCGGTGAGCGAGTTCGGCTCGCTCGACATTCTCTTCAACAATGCCGGCATCATGACCTACGGAGATTTCACTGAGGTCACCGAAGATGGGTGGGATACGCTGCAAAATATCAACATCCGCGGGATCTACCTCTTCGCCCACGCCGCGATCCCGCAAATGCTCAAGCAGGGCAGGGGCGCCATCGTCAACACGTCGTCGGTCATGGGCTGGTTAACCGAACCGGGCTACGAGGCGTACACCACCTCGAAAGCGGCCATCATCGGTTTCACCAAAGCACTCGCCGTTTCCTACGCGGAACATGGGATTCGGGCCAATGCCATTTGCCCGGGTTGGGTCGATACACCCTTGAACCAGAAGCTGGCGGCGGACCTCGGCGGTCTCGAAAACCTCACCCCGATCATCAAGCGCCAGCAACCGCTAGCTCGTATGATCTCGACACGCGAGATCGGTTACGCCGTTCTGTTCCTGGCCTCGGACCAAGCCTCAGCGATCACTGGTGTTGCGTTGCCGATCGACGGCGCGGCTTCATCGGCGATTTAGCGGAGAAGATTGCTCGCTGCTGTGAGAGCACTGTATTAAAGTGACCGTGCTGACAGGGCGAAGTCCTACTGGGACTAAAATCGGCTCGAGCTAAGTCTCGGTGAGACTTTCCCCTGTGAGCACGGTGTCTTTAGACACATGCTTTTCCAAAGCCGACCATTACCTATTGACCACAACCACCTACCAGGAGACTGTAAATGCTTGAGCTCTGGGTACAGAAGGGACCGAAAGGTGTGCGGGGGGCGGCAATGGCATTGCTTCTCTTGCCTCCGGCAAGAAGTTGCGGACGAAAGGAGTCCAATTAATTCCTGATGGGAAAGGCTGATCCTGTAGATTCCCGATGGAGGGGGAATGGGCGATCTGCGGACCCGTGATCCCGAACCGGTCGCGCGCGATGTATGGCGTGTTGGTGTCGGCCGATGGTGCGATTGATCCCACTGCGACGGCCGCTCTGCGGGCTGACTGAATGGTGTCTGGTCGCACTGAGGATGGGTGGTGCCGAGCGGTGTACCTGATGGAGATTCAGTGATGACCGTGTGTCTTGCGGGCAGGCAGTCCAGAATTTAGGGTTGATCTGTAGCCGAGAAAACCAAAGACCCTACGCCGTTTGTATTGGCGGCGATAATGTAAGAGTTGTTGCACTTGATTATAAGCAGCGCCGCTGGCATGCCGGGGGCGATCGCAGTCCGGAGTTGCAGAGTGCAGTGCGCCGCGGTGTATCAACGCCGATGGCCAGAGCGGACTGTGGCGTACAAGGCGGCGCGGCAGTATTTGGATAAGTGGGTGGCGCAGCGGCGCGCGGGCCGGATATTCTGGACTATCAATGCCGTTGTGGAGACATTGTGCAATTTGCGTTGGTTACGTTCATCAGATCTCTCCGAAAATTGAGCAAAAGTCGCTTATCGCCATGGTGTGTTTGGTGGGTCGCCGTTAGCACAAATTGGGACTTGACAAGATAGTCCAAATTCAAGTATAATCAATAAATGTTGAATAAAGCCAAAATTGCTACTAAGATGTGGCTCCTTGCTAAATGTTTTTGTTAAGCGAGGTGGCCAGGCTTAAGGAGGTGCATGCTGCTCGAAATTCATATAGCATTTAGCCTATAATCTTAACGTGCCACGTAGTCGGAGAGAACGAACGGTGCCTAATCACTGAATTTTTCAGGAGAAAAAATCATGTCAAAGAAAATTGTAAGTAGGCGAGACTTCGTAAAGGCAACAGCCCTCGGTGGCAGTGCCATCATTCTTGCGGCATGTGCAGCGCCACCCAGCCCGGAAGCGGCTAAACCAGAGGCAGACAAGCAAAACACCCCTGTCCCGGCCCCCGCTACTGAACCGGCTCAAGTGCGCTATGCCAGCTTTGATTGGTTTGCCAATGTACCCGGTCAGAAGTGGGATGTATATAATCAGACCGAAGCGATCCCCCGGTATAAGGAAGAACACCCCGACGTCGAGATTCTTTGGGAGCCGCATGGCGATGGCTGGGATCAAAAGGTTTTAACCCAAATGGCCGCCGGCACCGCGCCCGACGTTATGTCCGTTTGGCCCCCCATTATCAATACTTGGGCAGAAAAGGAGCAATTGCTCGATTTGCAGCCATTTGTCGATGTGGATATCCCCAATGCCGACGACATTTTCGTCAAAGCCGGCTGGGACCAATGTTGGGACCCGATTTCGCAGAAGCGCATTGCTCTGGTGACTAACATTGATGTGACCAGTGTCTATTATAACGAGTTGGCCTTTGCCGAGGCAGGGGTGCCTATGCCAACGCCCACCTGGAGCACCGACGACTACGTGGACGCCGCCACGAAACTTACGCAGAAGGATAGCAGTGGCGCGACTACACGTTGGGGTGGTCAACTGCGCCCGGACTATGTGTTGGGCTATTTCTACTATGTGGAAGCCTTTGGCGGCGCCGTGCGTGATGTGGAAACGCTAATGAATTGTCGCCTTGGGGAGGAACCGGCGTTGCAGGCTCTCGAGTGGATCCGCAAAGGCATGTGGGATCTCAACTGTTTTGCGCAAACCTCCCAAGTCAACGCCAGCGGCATTCCCAATACCTGGAACGGGGTGCTGCCCGCCAATATTCTTGCCTTTGCCGAACGTAGCGCAGATCAATTCTTTGCCTTGGCTGATTCACTCCCTAAAGATTCGTGGGATATTGCCCATGTCGCCAAAGGTCCCAAGGATCAGGCCAGTATGTGCGGACCGGATCAATTTTGTATGTACAAGGGGGTGGTTGAGCGTGGCAATCAGGATGCGGCTTGGCAATTCCTCAAGTGGATAGGGTCCAGCGAATACTACCAGGATAATATTTCCACCAAGAGCGGGCGCATTCCCGGTTTGAAGAGTGCGGCCACCAAATGGCCCGCCGCGCTACGTGCCCTCGATGGTCGCTTAGATAATGTGGCATTGGAAGTAGTTATCGACCAAGTGAACATCGGCGAAGCGCGCGCTCCACAACTCTTCCGCTTCCAATCAGTAGCTGAAGAGATACTCATTCCGGCTATGGACAAGATTTTTATTGAAGGCAAGTCCGAGGTATCGATTATGGTGGAAGCGGCTAAACAGGTGACAGAGGCGCAGAAGGCCGCGTTCGCGCGGGCCAGCGGGTAAAGTGACTGGGAGATTGAGAGATTACCTCGGGTGTTCAGCAGGAATCTCTCAATCTCTTATTCCCTATAAGCGTAAAGCGTGTCAAATACTGCACTCAATCGGCTTATAACTCTGAGAGATGGTAGTGGATGACGTCAGGGTTTAGCAGATGGTGGGGGTCGGGTTCTTCCCAAAAGCGGCAAGACCTTCTGACCGCATATCTTTGTGTGGCACCGTGGCTGATTGGCTTTTGCGCGTTTGTTGTTGGTCCCATGTTCTTCTCATTGGGCTTAAGTCTTTACGAATCAGATTTACTCATCACCAATTACTTTGTTGGACTAAAGAACTATCAGGAACTCTACAGCGATGAGTTCTTCTGGCAGAGTCTGAAGGTGACCTTCACTTATGCCTTCACCACCGTGCCGCTGGGGACGGCGATTGCGCTGCTCCTTGCTACCCTGCTCAACCAGAAGATTTTAGGTTTGGGACTTTGGCGTACGATCTACTATCTGCCCACCGTCATTTCCGGCGTGGCGGTTTCGCTGCTCTGGCTCCAGATCTTCAACCCGCGCGCTGGGCTGCTTAACAACTTTCTCGCAATCTTTGGCGTGCAGGGCCCAAGCTGGCTTTATGATTCCAACTGGGCGTTGAGCGCGTTGATTGTGATGAGCGTTTGGGGGGTGGGCGCCAACATGCTGCTCTATCTTGCCGGGCTGCAAACCATCCCCACCCATCTTTACGAAGCGGCCACCATCGACGGCGCCAACGCCTGGCACCGGTTTTGGGCCGTGACCATTCCCATGCTCTCGCCCACAATATTCTTTAATGTGACCATTAGCCTAATTGGCGCTTTTCAATTTTTCACTCAATCTTTTATTATGACCAAGGGGGGGCCAAACAATGCCACGTTGAGTATGGTGCTCTATCTCTATAAAAAATCGTTTGGTCAGGTGCGGTTCGGCTATGCGTCGGCGGTGGCTTGGGTGCTCTTTGCCATCATTATTTTTTTTACCTTGCTCTTCCAGCGACTGTCGCGTTATTGGGTCTTTTATGAAGGTGAGCAGAGCGGATAGGCTTATGAAACTGGAACAAGTCGCGCCGTCAGTGAGCCGGCCAACCATTGTCAGCATTACGCGCCTCTCATGGGCCGTTTCGGCGAGCCAAATCGTACTGATCCTGGTGATCCTGCCTGGCGCACTGCTCTTCATGACACCCTGGATCTGGATGATTTTGACTGCGGGCAAACAGACAGCCGAAATTTGGAAAATTCCGCCTGTCTGGATACCGTCGGTCTACCAGTGGCAGAACTTTATTACTGGCTGGCAAAAAGGCAATTTCGCTAGATTTTTCTTGAATACAGCCTTGATTGCGCTGCTCAATGTGGTGGCGGTCGTAGCATCAAGTTCGCTCGCGGCGTATGCATTTGCGCGCATTTCCTTTCCTTGGCGCAACACACTCTTTCTGATTGTTCTAAGCACCATGATGTTGCCGGTGCAGGTGACGCTGATCCCGCTCTATGTCATCTTTGCCAAGTTGGACTGGGTCGATACTTTTCGCCCTCTGGTTGTCCCCTTGTTTTTTGGCGATGCATTTAGTATTTTTCTCCTGCGCCAATTTTTGTTGAGTATTCCGCGCGATTACGATGAAGCCGCGCTTATCGACGGCTGTAGTCGCATTGGTGTTTTTTTTCGCATTCTGTTGCCGCAAATCACCCCGGTGCTGGTTGTGGTGGCTATTTATCAATTTACCTGGAGCTGGAATGATTTTTTTGGTCCGCTCATCTACCTCAATTCCCCTACACTTTTTACCGTCACGCTGGGCTTGACCCGTTTTATGGGGCGTACTCAGACTGACATTCAGTTACTCATGGCCATGACCGTTGTTTCCACTCTATGCCCCATCATTATCTTTTTTGGTACCCAACGGATCTTTCTCCAAGGTATTGTCATTACTGGCGTCAAGGGATAATTTATATGAGCGCAGAAACTGTTAAAGCGCAGCTACAGATGCTCTGGCCGGTGACGCGGCTGGGTGCTCCGCCAGCTGTTGCTGTGCCAACCGGCTATACCGTGCGCACCTACCAACCCCTTGACGAGCCAGGCTTTTACAAGGTTATGGATCTGGCGGGTTTCAAGAACTGGGATGATGAAACCCTACGCCCTTGGCGTTTGAAAATTCTGCCTGACGGTTGGTTTCTAATTGTCCATGAAGCCAGCGGCGAAATTGTCGCCACGGCCATGGCCAACCACAATCCCCAAGAACTGCATCCCTTTGGCGGCGAGTTGGGCTGGGTTGCCGCGCATCCTGCACATGCCGGGAAGGGTCTGGGCATGGCCGTTTGTGGCGCGGTTGTGCGGCGACTCCTCGCCGGTTTCTATCGCCGTTGCTATCTCCAGACCGATGATTGGCGGCTGCCGGCGGTTAAGTCTTATCTGCGCCTAGGGTGGGTGCCTTTTTTGTACCTGCCCGACATGGAAGACCGGTGGCGCGCGGTTTGTGAACAGTTGCAGTGGCCCTTTACGGTGGCATCTTGGCCACGCACCCCGGATGTGCAATTACATTCAACTCCAATAGAGGAAGGACAGCCATGAAAGAATTATCACCGACGGTAGAAAACCAGGGTTATAAATCCCTTACGGATAATCAAGTCGCCAGCTTTTGGGAAACCGGCTTTCTCAATGTTGGCAAGGTTCTGGATGATGAGTTGATCGCGATTTTACGCACTGAGTATGATCAGGAATTTGGGCTGGGCCGTGCGGGCGAACGGCCGGTCCGCAACTTGGCCGTCAGCAAGGCCAGTGATGACCATACCGAAGAAGATAAACAGGAGATGCTCCAGTTCATGCATATCCATGAGTACAATGTTCATTTCAACCGACTGATCTATCATACCCGCATTCTCGATATCATAGAGGATATCCTCGGCCCCAATCTTCAGCTCTATCATGACCAGGCGCTCTACAAACCAGCTCGGCATGGTGGTCCGATCTTCTGGCACCAAGACAACGCCTATTGGCAGTGCCGCCCCGCCAATATCGTAAGTTGCTGGATCACCTTGGACGATGTCGTCTTGGAGAACGGTGCAATGCAGTTTATCCCCGGCTCGCATCTGCGCCCGATGAGCCACGCCAGCGCCCAAGGCAGTAATGTGTTACTGGACATGGGCAGCCAAACGAGTGACGCCCAGGCGGTGGTGGTCGAATTACCTGCCGGGGGTGCCACGCTCCACCACTGTCAAACGCTGCATCGCACCGCACCCAACACCACCGATCGTCAACGGCGCGCCTATGCCGTACACTATATGACCCCCGGCACCATTTCGGCGCGCACCAACGAAAAATTCAACGTCTCGCTTAGCAACCCCATGGTGCGCATGAGTATATAAGGATCAGAACCCAAGGACAAACCGTTATAGAATCTTGATCAGTGGTTGTGGCGGCGCCGGGCGCAGCGTAGCCAAAGTAGCAACGGCCGATGGCCGCGGCGAAATCGTGGGTCTTGTCGATCCACAACAGAGCCAGTTGGATCGCATGTTGACCTACTACCCAGAGGCTGCGGCCGGTGCCGATTACGCCCACCTCTTGCAGGCGACCCAGCCGGATGTGGTGGTGGTGGCGGGGCCGGATCATCTGCACGCGGACCAGTCTGTCATGGCACTAGAGCAGGGCTGTCATGTGTTGATCGAGAAGCCGCTTGCCACCAAAGTGGCCGACGCCCGTCGTATTCTCGACGCTCAGGCGCGCAACGGTTCCGAGTCCAGTGACTGTCGCATCAGCAGTTGCATGATCCATTTTTGCCAGTATGATGAAGAGCGTGGTTCGCTCAATCGGCATGCCAATGGCAGAAGCATCGCCACCAACATCCTTCTGGTTCTCACGTAGAAAATATAAATACACTTCTCCCCACCTACCACTCACAATAACAGGAGGCCTATGGACAACTTTCTCTATCGCAACGCAAAGACCAGCCAGATCAGCTTCCCCCTGGGCGGTATCGGCACGGGCTGCATCGGTCTGGCCGGCAACGGACGGCTGATTGATTGGGAGATTTTCAACCGGCCCAACAAAGGCAGTGTCAACGGCTTCTCCCACTTCGCCATCCGGGCCGAACGGGATGGACAAACGATTGACGCCCGCATCCTGCACGGCGATCTCACGACCCCCTATCAGGGCGAGTTGCGGGGCAACCGCTTCAACACATTTGGCTGGGGACCACGCCGGGAATTCCTGACCGGTCTGCCCCACTTCAAGAGTGTGGACTTTCGGGGGGAATTCCCCCTGGCCGCACTGAGCTTCCGCGACGATAGCTTCCCCGGCCAGGTAGAACTGCTCGCCTTCAATCCGTTTATCCCGACCAACGCCGACGATTCGGGCATCCCCGCCGCCTTCTTCGAGTTCAGCCTGACCAACAGCAGCGACACGCCGCTGACCTACGCGCTGGCTGGCGCGTTGAGCAACCCCTTGCCCACACCCAGGCGCAACAGTGTGGAGGCAACCGGCCGCGGTCACGCGCTGCGTCTGGGCACAGAAGGTTTGCCGTCGGGTGACGTGGCCTACGGCGATCTGACCCTGGCCACCGATGCGGGGCTGGCCGACGACATCTCCATAAGCTGGCAGCAGTACTGGTATCGGGGCACCTGGTTCGACAATCTGGAAGTCTATTGGGACGATCTGAAAAGGCCCGGCCCCCTCAAAAATCGGGTCTATACCGACGCAGAAGCGGGCAGCGGCGTGCGTTTCAGCAAAGAAGACACGGGCGTGCTGATGGTGCATGTGCCAGTGGCCCCCGGCGAGACCCGACGCGTGCGCTTCGTCATCAGTTGGAGCTTCCCTACCTGTCACAACTACTGGAAGCCCAGCCCGGACAAACCCACCTGGCGCAACTACTACGCCACCCGCTTCGCCGACTCCGCGGCCAGCGCCTACTACGCCCTCGACCAGTGGGATCGTCTCTACGCCGAGACTGCACGCTTCAAAGATGCGCTCTTTGCCTCAACAATCCCTGTGGCCGCGCTGGATGCGGTCTCGGCCAACATCTCCATCCTGAAATCGCCCACCTCCCTGCGCCTGGAAGATGGCACATTCTACGGCTGGGAGGGGCTGAACCCGGAGGAGGGCTGCTGCGAGGGGAGCTGCACCCACGTCTGGAACTACCAGCAGGCATTGCCCTTCCTCTTCCCCGCCCTGGAACGCTCCATGCGCACAGCGGACTATCGCTACAATCTGCTCGAAAACGGCGCAATGCCCTCTCGCATCCAGCTTCCCATTGGCTCTGGGACCTTGGATTTCCGCCCCTGCTGCGACGGTCAGTTCGGCGGGGTGATGAAAGCCTATCGGGACTGGAAGATCAGCGGCGACGACAGCTGGCTGGCCGACATTTGGCCCGCGGTCAAGAAGTCGTTGGAATACGCCTGGAGCGACGAGAACATCGACCGCTGGGACCCGGACAAAAGCGGCGTGCTGACCGGTCGCCAGCATCACACCCTGGACATGGAGCTTTTTGGGCCAAACTCCTGGCTCAACGGCTTCTATCTGGGAGCGCTCAAAGCCGCCAGCGAGATGGCCGCGCACCTGGGCGAAAACGACACAGCCGCCGAATTTGCTAGCATATTTGCGCGGGGCAAGGCGTGGGTGGATGAGCATCTATTCAATGGGGAATATTATTTCCAATCCATCGATTTGAAAGAGCGTTCTCTGGTAGAAGCCTATGGCTCCCAGAACGATGTGTTAGAGGGTGGTACGGCCTTGGATGCCTACTGGAACAGCGAACACGGCGAGATCAAATACCAGATCGGCGCGGGCAGCAGCATCGATCAGGTACTCCCCCAGTGGCATGCCTCGCTCTATGGTCTGGGCGATCTCTACGACCCGGCCCAGGTGAAGAAGGCCAGCGCCGCCATCTACAAATACAATTTCATCCCGGAGATGGGTAAAGTCTATAACCCCTGCCGCATCTACTGTCTCAACGACGAGGGTGGGCTGGTCATCTGCGCCTGGCCCGAGGGCAGCCAGAAACCCATCATCCCCGCGCCCTATTCCCAGGAGGCGATGAACGGTTTCGAGTATTCCGCGGCGATCCATATGATTATGCAGGGGCTGGTGGAGGAGGGGATGCGCTGCATCGAGGCCGTCCGTCAGCGTTACGACGGCGAGCGGCGCAACCCCTGGAACGAATTCGAGTGTGGCAGCAACTACGCCCGCAGCATGGCCTCCTACGCCCTGCTCAACGCCTTTTCCGGCTTCCAGTTCGATATGACGCAGCAGGCCATCGGCTTCCATCCCGTGGAAGGCAAGGACGACTTCCGCACTTTCTGGTCGCTGGATTCGGGCTGGGGGGAATTTGAATTGCGAGTTGTGGATTGCGAGTTGCGGGTACTCTACGGGGAATTGCCGCTGAAAAGCCTGCGCCTGCCTTTCGTGGATGGACGGCAGGTGACGGGTGTCTCCCTGGCCGGCAAACCGGTCGCCTTCACTCGCGACGGCGACGCGCTCGCCCTGGGCGAAGGCGTAACGATTGCCAGTGGTCAAACATTGCAGGTAGACTTCTCGTGACTACACGAATCGCCATCGTCGGCGGTTTTCTGGGATCGGGCAAGACGACACTGATTCTGGCTGCAGCCAAACGGCTGGCGGCGCGGGGCTATCGCGTAGGGCTGGTGACAAACGATCAGGGCGAGGATCTGGTAGATACGGCCCTGGCCGGGGATGCGGAAATTCCAGTGGCAGAGGTAGCTGGTGGCTGCTTCTGCTGCCGCTTCCCCGATCTGCTGGCGGGTTTGCAACGCTTACAGGAGGTCGCCAGCCCGGATATGATCCTTGTCGAGCCGGTAGGGAGCTGCACGGATCTGATCGCTACGGTCTTGCGCCCGCTGGTGCAGTTCTATGGCGAGCAGTACGAACTGGCCCCCCTGACGGTCCTCCTCGATAGCAGCCGGTCCCTGGCTGACTTCCCCGACGACATCCGCTATCTACACGAACAGCAGGTGGCCGAGGCGGAGATACTGCTGCAGAGCAAAAGCGATCTGGCGGAGGGGAATAGAACGCGGATTGCGCAGAAAGGACGGATGGAAACGGATGCAGCCGCAACGCCGGTTCTTCCCGTTTCTGCGCTCACGGGTGCCGGGGTGGACGAATGGCTCGATGTGATTTTGGGCCAGAGCAGCCGCAACCCGGAGGTTCTACTGATTGACTACGAACGCTATGCCCAGGCCGAAGCCGCACTGGGATGGCTCAATGCGAAGGGGCAGGTGCGGGCCGACGCGGCCTATTCAGCCAAAGAATGGACTGCACAATTGCTGGCGGAACTGGAAAGACTGTGTGGCGAACAGCAGGCGTCCATCGCCCACATCAAAATACTGGTCACAACGTCAGTGGGCAAAGTCAAAGCCAGCCTCACGCAGGCTGGTTCCCTGTCATGGGATTTGAACAGCGCCGCCGCCGACACCCGCAGCCACGAATTTGTACTGAATGCCCGGGTCAATGCCACGCCGGGCCAGTTGGAGCAGATGGCGCTGCAGGCCATCGAAATCGCCAAACTGGATCCCAGCGCCCGCTATTACATCGAACACTTCGAGTGTTTCAGCCCCCTGCCGCCCCGCCCCACCCATCGCCTTTGACCCAAGTGCGCGCTACCGTCGCAGCGGAGACGGCTGTGGTTTCTTAGAATCGTGCCCGGCTGTTGGAAGTTTAGTTTGCGCCTCGATTACGATAAGCGCCGCTGGCATGCCGGGGGCGATCGCCGTTCGTAGTTGCGGAGTGAATCGCGGTGTTGAAAAAGCCGGCGCATCCGTACACCGAGCTCCTGCTCGACTCGGTTGCCAAAATCGGTGAAAAATGGCATGCTGTGGTGCGCCTGCCAGATATGGAAAGCAAGGAGTACGGGTATGTCGGCTGCAAGTTCGCCGAACGTTGCCCGCATGTGCGCGACATCTGCCGCAAGATGAAACCGCCCATGGTCACAACCGAAGATGCGTGGGAAGTGATGTGTTTCAAACTGGTGAATTACGAAAATGTGGAACAGCAGAGGGACGCAACATGACACAATTCAACGGCTTAGGCCGCAATCTGGGCAATCTCTCTTGGCTCAGTGAGGCGGATACACGCTCGATCAGTGCTGAGAACCCAACCGGCGCCAAAGGCGCCGGCGCTATGGCCGATCCCGAACCCAATGGGCCGGCGCGCGAGCTGGGGCGTGGCTGGAAATGCCGCCCGTACGTGACGGTCTAACCAGGCACGACCGCCCTGCTGGCGGAGATCGAGGGTTCGGGCGCCATTCAGAGCATGTGGTTTGGCGGCAGCATCATGGACCGTGATTTCATCCTCCGCATCTACTGGGAGGGGCAGGAACACGTATCGGTGGAGTGCCCACTCACTGACTTCTTTGCCATGCCGTTCAGCTTCCAGAATCCCGATCGCCCCACCGCCGGTCCTATCACCCAGATCAGCTCGATCCCGGTGGCAGTAAACCCAAACCGCGGGCTCAATTGTTTCTGGGAAATGCCCTTTCGCCGGCGGGCCAGAATCACGCTCGAGAATCGCAATCCTGTACGCGCCGGCGCGTGCTTCTATCAGGTGAACTACTGCCTGACCGAGGTGCCTGAGCAGGCCTCCCATTTCCATGCCCAGTTCCGGCGCAGCAATCCCTTGGCATATCTGGAACCCTACGTGATTCTCGACGGCGTCAGAGGGCGCGGTCACTATGTGGGCACCTCGATGGGCTGGACTATCAACAACAGCGGCTGGTGGGGCGAAGGTGAGATCAAGTTCTTTATCGATGGCGATGGGGAGTACCCGACCATTTGTGGCACCGGCACCGAGGACTAGTTTGGCGGCGCCTACAACTTCGACCTGGATGGGGCGTATACGACCTATACGACGCCTTTTCTGGGTATGCATCAGGTGCTCAAGCCCGATGGCGCCTACAGGTCGCAGCATCGCCATGCCATGTATCGCTGGCATGTGATGGATCCGATCAACTTCAGGGAGGACTTGCGGGTGACGATACAAGCGTTTGGGTGGCGATCAGAAGGCCGCTTCTTCCCAGGCCAACATGATATCTGCTCTGTCGCGTACTGGTACCAAACCTTGCCTGCGCAGCCGTTCCCGCAGCTACCAGGGCGAAATGAACTCGAAGTTGTGTGAGAAACATGCCACTTTATTGAGGAGACACACCAATGACCTACACCTACAACGGACTCGGACTGAACCTCGGGAATCTTTCGCAGCTCTCGAACGCGGAGACGCGGTCGCTGTCGGCGGAGAATCCGACCGGCGCAAAAGGGCAGGGGGGGCGACACGTCGACCCGAACCACGGACCGTCGAAAGACCTCGGCACTGGCTGGAAGGTGCGGCCATGCGTGCAGATCAAGTCGGGCGAGACACTTGTGGTTGCCGACGTGGCCGGACCCGGCGCGATCCAGCAGATCTGGATGACCCCCACCGGCAACTACCGCTTCACAATCCTCCGCTTCTACTGGGACGGCGAGGAGACCCCGTCAGTCGAGGTGCCAATTGGAGACTTCTTCGCCAGTGCCTACACGAACTTTAACACGTTCAGGCCCATTGACTCGCTACCGGTATGCGTCAACCCCGGCAATGCCTTCAACTGCTACTGGGAAATGCCCTTCCACAAGCACTGCAAGATCACGCTAGAGAACATCGGTCTTGAGCCGATGACCATCTACTACCAGATCAACGACACGCTCACCGAGGTGCCGGCCGACGCTGCGTACTTCCACGCCCAGTTCCGGCGCACCAATCCTCTGCTATACAAGGACATCTACACGATCCTCGACGGTGTCCAAGGGCAGGGCCACTACGTCGGCACCTCCATGGCATGGCAGGGGAACAC
>SXGR01032700.1_pt1 | contig 19542 bp, 14 predicted proteins | sample 3174711 | NCBI WGS metagenome assembly SXGR01 (sample SAMN11356860, study PRJNA531348) | freshwater metagenome | isolation source: freshwater sample F1-60 | place: China: Fuxian Lake, Yuxi | collected 2017-12-25
TATCTGAAATCTTTAAATATTAGGAGATATTTCAGCGTGAGGGTTGTTTTTGTTTTCACAACAATTCCTCACACCAGATATTTCGGTGACTAATTGGTACTGACAAGGAAGAAGGGGAGGGGGAAAATACAGTCTCGAATTTGAGCAGGGGGAAATGTGAGACCTTTATGACCCACTCTTCTTCAGTCTCCTTTTTACCAGCAGTCCTATCACCACCATGTACTATGCTTTGGTGCTAATGTTGGTGAGTAGTGTGCAGGGTCGAATATTATTGGGTTTGTGCGAGCGCACTGCTGATTCGAGTGCTTTGCCTACCACCAAATGGGTGCCAATTACAACTACTCGACTGTCGACTGTCAGGGCAAGTGAGTTGATTGCTACTACGACCGTCACTACTGTTAGTTATACGGTTACGACTGCTGCTACTGAGACAACGGTCTGGGCTAAGGGTGAGGAGACTGTCAGTACAACCGAAAGTGTGAAAAACACAACCAAGTCAAGGGAAATCGGTGCTTACGACTTTGAGGATATCATCGATTCTGAGGTGAAAGACTACCCCGATTTTGACGATGACAGTGAGATTGTTGTTACAAAGGTGACTGCTAGTCAAGCTGAGACATCGACGTATAGGAGCGAATTCGCCAAAACCAGCGCCACAAACGAGACCATCGCCGACAAGATTTCGGATAGGCTCGTCGCTGCCTTGGAGAGGATAACTCTGTCGGTGCGCATGACCTTGCAGACCTTTGTGTACACCATGGCTTACATTGCCTGCGGTAAGTTACTCTTTATAATGAGTCGGGAAATTAGTGTTTAATTACTGCTATACCTTCCTTTAATTATCATGTAATATAGCCAATGAATACCTATACTTATACTCATTATTTAGGGAGTGTTATCGTGGAAGCTATTCTACTGATAATTACCATGGTCACCGGCTATGGTAGGAAGATTGTTGTTGTACAGGTAATTAAATAATTACTATTTCCTATAATTTATATCGAGCAAAGACGATATTTAATAATCTGCCTTTGTTTACGTGCCGGTTGAATTAGAGTTGCGGCATTCACACAAATATTGAAGCGATTTGAACGAGTTTGAACTTGTTCAAAAAGTTTTTTGTAAACTAAACTTAAATTGGCGGTGCTAAGGTTAATTACCCTGTACGTTCAGTTCAATTGACAAGTTAATTATCGTAGGAAACCTGTGAAATCGGAGAGATATTTCTCACAGTTGATAATTGAGCTGAGCATTAATGGATTTCGTCACGCATGAGCAGTATTAGGGCTGTCTAAACGGAAACGGAAATTGCAGGCTGCTGCTGTGAGCACGTAGGCTCTGGAGCAAGGTGGGCGGAAACGTGCCAGCTGCAGAAGCTGACAGACTTTCGTGGGAGGCAGTGCTGTGACTCCGTAGTACCGATCCGCATTGGATTTTCCCGTTTTATTAGTTCCGTACTTATTTTTTTTTTTTGACAAGCAGCTGTTCTTTCCAAGGAAATTGTCTAGTTATTTCCAAGGGTGTATAATTAGGAGTTTTAACCCTATTATGTGTGATGTGCGGTTATTTTGACACGCTCTGATTTTTTTTTATTTTCAGATAGTTGTGCTCGCACGCTAACTTTAGTGTTCTTTGCGTGTTGCTTTTTTTTTAAAATTCATTCTTTTGCCCTTGTTATTCATTCTGATTAAAATCCATTTAAATTCATTCTGAACAAAAACCTTTTTGTTATTCATTCAGTTAAATTTTGAAATTGTATTTGTGGCCATGATTTTCTGTGCGGGCGCGTTGGCCGGATGGCTGTTTGCTGTGGCCATGCTGACCATCTTTGGCTCAGCAAGTGGCTGCCTGCTGGCAAGCCTGCGGTCGGTGACCGCCTTGGCAGAGAGGGCTGGTGACCTGATGGCGGACATCTCCGCCATCTTGGAGACTGGCTGGCCGCAGTTCGCGGCCGCCTGCGTGGCGTGTGGCCAGATGCCGGGGTCCTTGGCGGACTACGTGTTCGGGTGCCAGTCAGCGGTTCGGCAGCTATGGGCAGTGGTGTACCCACCCGCTTGCGTGCTTGCAGCGGAGGTCCAGATATGGCTGGCCGACTGCGGGACCCTGGTGGCGGACATGGGCGTCGACGACATCCTCGACGGCATGGCCTGCCAGGTGAGTTTATTTTACTCTATCACCCATGTGGAATTCATTCTAACGTAGCTGAGGCGGATCCGCAGATTTTTTATGATTAGGATCCGGGGGTAATAAAACGTTTAGGTAGCTTTATTATAGCTACTAACCACTGTGGGATTTTTTTATAAAAGAAACTGCTTAGGCTTATTTTGTCATTTTGTGTAGGCGTAAGCAGAAAAGAAAACTTATTCTTCTTTTATAATATTTATAGTCAACGTGCACTATTTTTGCTTTACGTTGCTATTTTTTATTGACCTATCTGCTCTTATAGCTAGATAAGGGTTGGTGCCAAATGTAGCTAATTTTACAATTTACTACTGGCTTGTTGTCTTTGATACTTATTTGTGTATTGGTGCTAGCTCAAAATTTTATTGCTAGAAAGATGATAGCTTGATCCGTGTGATTATTTTCCAGTGGAACCGGACAAGCGTGACGGCCCTGGAGGCGTGGGAGGCGCTGGAGCAGCTCGAGGAAAGCGCGCTCTCCTCCATAGCTGAGAGGGTACGTAGGTCTAGGAATTTTTCTCTAATAAATTCCTAGAGTGATGAAGCAACTGTAGTTATTAGTAGGTAGCTATGTACAATTAGCTATTAGGAAATGGGTCATTGATTAATAACTAATCAGTAGTGCTCGTTTAATGAGCTAGGTGTCCATTTTATGATGGGTTCTATTTATGAACTGCTCAAGTTGTGACCGTTTCAAGTTGTTACTCTTTCATGTTGTGACAGTTCATGTTGTCACTTTTTCCTAATTAGCCTATTAATGGTGCCGTAGGTGCAAGCAGTGAGGGACGATCTGTGGGTGCAGGCAGAGCAGGGCGGTGGCCTCAACGCCGACCTGTGCAGCCTGTACTGGAACAGCGGGAACGGCGACCTGTTGCAGCAGGTTGGCCTACAATTATATATTGTATGGGCAGCCGTTCTCCTGGCTGGGTACTTCATCTGGGGACGGAGGCAGCATGCAGCGCCTGAGTACAGAGCTACGGCTCTGTTTTACACTTATAAGGTGTTGCTAAAGAACCCTATCAGCCATCTGGTAGGGTTATTCCTGTCCTCCCGCTTAAACGATGTTTATCTAGCCGCTGTTCTGATCGTTCTGAAGTTCGCTTGCCCCTGGTTTTTCAGTGCCTTCCCACTCTGGGCGGACACTGGTATACTAAGCCTGGCGTTTGTGGTGACAGTGTTGGCTGTGTTTTTGCCTTCGCTGAAAAAGGTTGTCATGCCCCTTTTGCGTGCAAGGTCAACTGTCTTTGCCTTCTGTCCCACTGTGTTTGTTGTGCCAGTGCTTGTGTGCCAATTGCTCGTGAACATTGTTAACTTGTTCGACGTGGTGCACATTTACTGTTCTGTGCCATTGGTGAGTTTAAACAGCCATTCTGAGACTACGTGTGAGGTTGAACCGGGTGTTGTCTCTTACAGCCCGCGTGTCGCTTTTCAACCTTGGGTCGGTGTGCCCCTAAGCGTGTCCGAGAATGCTGAGATTGCTCCTAGTGCTGAGGACAGTTTTGTGTACCCTGGTTTTACTGAAAGCATTTCTGGCCTGCTAATTGTACCATATGTCTACTACGTTTACCGCCTACGCAGAGGTTAAATTGTTAATAGTAAAGTCTTCCTGCATGTGGCATGTTAAACGACAATTTATTTGTTTGTCCGTTTAAATGTGAGCATGTTAAGTTTTTCTTCAAACCTTTACTTTTTCTTGATTTTCTAAACCCCTTTTTCAAAAGAATTTAAATTAACCTTCAACTTTTTTTTCTCAATTTCTTGTAATTACTTAAAGAGCATTGTGCGGTAGGTATAAATATTGTATAATACTGTAACAGTGATATTCAGCGAATTTTATTGCTTCGCTGCGTTAACTTTTTGTTTAGCCTGTAAGTTGTTCTCTTGCTTTTTCGAGGATAAGATCCTTGGGGGGTTACTAAATATAGATTTTACTTATACGTTTACTCTATAAGAGCCCCTCTAGGATTTTTAGAAAAGGTAGGTATCGTATACATGTAGTCGCTATATCTATTAATCCTTTAATACCTATGTTTTAATCTTTAAGTTCTTTTTCTTTCCTGGTTCGCCAGCTAGATAAGCCTTGCTTGGTGCTATTTATTAGCTTAACTTAACTAAAAGGAAAAGTAAGAATGTCTTTCTGGCCTACCCTGCCGCCTCTACCTGTGGATGTGACCTCCACAACCTCTACGACGCCGTCGCCCCTGGGAAAGGATATGGCGGAGACCCTCTTCAGGGCCGCCGAGGGAGCGACCGGCAACGAGGCCATCTACGCCTCTGTGGGGGTGGTGGCGGCGTTGGCTGTCCTGATGGTGGTGCTGGCCTGCAAGTACCCGGAGAGGTTTGGGGAAATTATCCGCTGCCTCTTCTGGGGGTGTGTGGCCTGTTGGGGCGGCCTATGGCTGCACTGCGCGTGGCCGGCCCTCAAGTGCCTGTGGTCGGCCTTGGCCTGGTTGACCTGCAAGGCGTGGGGCTGCTTTCTCAGCAGCTGCGACGACCCGCCTTTGCCTAGCCATGGAGTGAGGAAGCCAGCCAGCCAGAGTGTAGACCGACCTCTGCCCCCCACTCCCGTGGTGGCTACTGTGACGAACCACGAGGGCTACCTCGTTCCCAAACCAGTTGGTCATGTCTATGAGGAGGTGGAAGGCAAGTCCATCTACATCCCCATGGGCAAGCCGCCAACCGCGCCGGAGAAGGGGGACGTCTACGCGAGCCGACTTCAAGAGGTTATCGTAGACGTGCACCAGCCACCTGTCGGTCCAGTGGATCCGCTGGCGGCCATGGCCGAGTGGCCAATCTATGTGCCCCAGTTCCGGAGCGAGGAGGAAGCTGCAGGAGACCAGCAGTGGGATCCTCGCGATGGCTACCCCTGGGGTAGCCTGGAGGCCCTGGCGGAGGAGCTGGGGGACAAGTGCGGAGAGGCCGACTGCCGTGGAGGTGGAGAAGGAGAGCCGGTGGACAACGCAGTCCCCGGGGAGGTGAATACCCCCCAGGAGGCTCAGGATGGCAGCGGCGAGGAGGAGACAGAGGAGAATGAGGAGACTGAGGAGGAGGCCGAGGGTGAGGATGGGACTCCCCTCAACATCGGAGAGCCCATGGGAGCGGTGGAGAACCTGCTCCCCGGTGCCGGACCCTTGGCCTTGTTGGCGGGGCTATTTAGTGCCGCCAATCCCAATAAGAGTTTTGACTAAAATTTGTTTTGGAAATTGATCTTTTGAAAATTCATTCAGTGTAAAGCTTCTTTTTCAATTTTTTCTAATACCTTTCGGCATATTTTTTTATAGGAAAAATGGAAAAGTTTAAGACCTACAATGAGGCTGGACAGGATGGGCGAAATTCTTCTCTAGCCTGCCGCATGAGGCTTTTATTGGCATGATAGTTCCCTCGACGATCATGGCTGTACATCTGAAGCGGAAAGCCTAATCCTGGACGGTTTGATGGGTGGCTACCGTTGGTACGACGACGACAAAGGACGACGCAGCTATAGATACTTAAGGGAATAAGTAGCGTATGAACTGACATAAGCGAGTAGGTAATGATTTCCATCAATTCCCATAGGTCGTCAGGATTGATTTCAGCTTTTGCTCTCATTTTTTCTATTACTTCAGTAGTAAGAAGGGTAGTGATTATTTCATACTCGTTATCACTCAGTTCCGGAGAGAATCGTGTACCTTCTCTATTAATAGTTAATTCTATAGGATCTTTTGAGAAAACTACTATAGGTACCTTAGAATCGATAGTACGTGCATTGGGAAATTTCCCATCAATTTTTACTACTGTTTTTGGGTTTTGCACAAGGACACCGCCATCTAGCACGCGCATGTCTGCTGGGGGATTAATTGTAAAGTTGCAAGCTTTAACTGTCTGTAAATAATCTGTTCCCGTTAACGCTTTTGAGCAAGGGTTATCCCATGTGAAATAAGTGCATGAATGGATATCGTCGTCCTCTTGGCTTGTGCAATTTAACAACCCCAACTCATTACTATTGATCGATTTTGCAATAAATCCTAGGTTAGGTTTTATTTTTAACTCGGCGGATCCATAGTTAATAGGTTGCATTTTTAAATAAGCTTGCATGGTACTGTAGATTTCAACCTCAAAATCGCATGCTAAACCTGTGGCTATTTTTGTGCATCCCGTTAATTTAACGCTTTCGTGTCGCGCTGTATGGTAGCAGTCCAGGTTTTGCATCAGTGCAGGTACGTCATCAGGTATTTCGCCTCTACTTAGCGCATCTAGCTGTATAACGTGATTGACTAAATTTTCCTTAAACCTATGGACTGAGTCACGAGAATCAAACGCGTAGGATAATATGGCTGCACCTCCTTCTAGTGGACGAGTTAATTTTTCAGATTGCCACTCAAGGTCAATACCTAATTGTAGTGAATTTAGCTCGAGTCGTAACTCTTGTGTTTTAGCTAATGAAAAACCTCCGGCAAAAGTTAAATTGCAAGGATGAGTTGCATGAGTTGGCATTGCTGGATTGCTATAATCATTAATCAGATCAATATATTGACTAATGTCGCTGATTTGCAACAGGGTTTCCTCTAAAACTCGTGTTATTCCAATTAAGTTAGCTTGGTCTTTCAGTCCTGGCATATTTTTTACCTTGGTGATCATGTTACTGATATCATCTAAAGTAGGTTTAAATGCAGCTGATGACCCAAAACTGGATAGGATTAGGGTTATAGGGAGTAGTTCTGTGTTAGTTGAAACCATTATTTCTTTTAATGGGTAGATAAATTCTAAACCTCTAGGTCGGTTTAATTTAGCTCCTTGGCTTAATTTGTCCATTAATAATAAACCCTTGATGACGAACAGTAGGATAGTGACTGGCCTCATTCTGAAAAATGAGAGTGAAGGAATATTGTGACCACCTTTTAATTTATAATGAACCTCCATTTTTCTTTTCTCCTCTATTTAATTAGTTTTAAATAAACTGCAGGGCATGTCTGTACCTAGGTTTTTCTTTACCAACCGCTAAATTTGTTATTTTTGTGTATCAGGATCCGGAGCGGAACAGGGGCGGGCCCTGCGAGACGGATCCGGCTTCGGGACATATGCAGATCTGTGCGGAGTGATAAAGGCAAGTAGCTATCCCGCATGTATAATTTAAATCAATTAGCCCGTTTAATCCCAAGTATAACGGTTCCCACGCTCTTAATTGATTGCTGATACGGCTGACTGGTTTTCACTGGGAAAATTTCTTACACAGATCCGGAAAATGATACCTAGGTACGTGTAAACAATATATTCTCCTTCTACCGAGTAACTATATTCAGCTTTAATGACCTTAGGTTTTCCTTAAGGGAAAGTTCAATAAAGAGAGACTTTTTATCAGTAACTGTTTTTATTCTGCACCTCGCATTACTGAAACTACAAGGTACAGGGAATCATAAGTAATGATTATTTTTTATTTTTAGTGAACTTCATCTACTATGCAAGTGACACTGCGGTGTGGACATCGTAGCTCAGTGTAGAGATCCAGAGGCCGCATTTTGCACTCGTGACAGTGATGAGTTTGGCAGCCATGTTGGAGACGGAGTTGGTGGCTCCGCAGGGCGCCATGGAGCAGACCGTGTCGAGGGGATCTGCGCAAAAGAGATCAGGTTAGTTCTAAAATCTCTATCTACTAAATTAGCTCATGGGGAAAATTAGGTTGTTAGCTAAGTTTACCAAAAGTTAATATATTTTAGTCTACCTAGCTAGTAGTCAGATGACAGGTAGATTCCAGCATCGTGTATCTCCGGGTGTGTCCAGGGAGTTTTGCGAGCTTTCATCTTTTCTACCATAGCCGCTGTGACTTGAGCCTTGATGATCATGCGGAGCTTTCTGTCTAACCCTGTAGATAAGCGCTTGTAGAACTCTCGTCTCTTGCGCCCATCAAGGGTGTACAACGGCTCCTGGAGCTTCCATGATGGGTCGACGCACCAGGAGGTGTTGTCGTTCTCAAGCGGCATGGCTGCCACATCTAAGGTGATGGCGGCTAATCCGCGGCTGGCCAGCTGGGCTGTCAGACAGTCGCCTGTAGTTCTGGCGATCATCTTGTCATCCATGTAGCTGGCTAGGGGGCTGAACGACTGGTAGGTTGCCACAGGGCAAATGGCTACAATGATACCTGGGTAGAGTGTCTGCGCATGGGAGATAGCTGTCGCTGCAGCTTGTGCTTGGCTTTTCCTCTCGTAGGAGGTGCCAGAGAAGTGAGGAACGACCAGGAGAGGGAGGTCAGATTTGCCCAGCTTGTGCAGAAGGATAAGCAGGCGCGACATCATGTCATACTCATAACCATAATCAGGGCTGTCAATGCTCACATAGTCGGTTGCCGTGGTCTCCATGAAGAGGTGGCTAGGAGGTTTGCTAACGTCTGGGCTAAGGTTCAGGACCTGCGTGTCCATGCGAGGTCCCAAAATCTGCAGGTTCTCGTCAAAGCTGGCAAACACCGCCTGGAACTTGTCGAGCTGTTCCAGAGGGATCTTGCCGTTGTGGCCTGCTGTCAGGGCAGGCATGCCGAAGGTGATTGATTGGCAGCACCCCCTAGGAGTGTGGTGGATGTTGCAGGAGTTGCACAGAGGCTCTCCTTCCATCCACTTGTCTTCCCTGACCTCGTCATGGTGGCTCCTATAAGCCACTATTCTGAGCTGAGTCTGATCTTTCACCAATCCTCTGTGCTCGCTTTCAATTAGTGGGTAGTGCCTCAGTATGTCTAACTTGACAGCCTCCGAGAGTGGGATGTATCTACCTTGTCGATACTTAGCTACTATGCCAGATAAGTCTGCCAGTGCTGGGTGTGTGCTAAGGAGGCTTGCTATTTTCTCGCGGCCTTCCAGACAGTAAGTGAAGGTTGTGAGCGTAGGTAGCTCTGCCTGTATCTTGATAAGCTGTGCATCTATGTTCCTACGAGTCTCTAGATATAGAAGATCCTCTTCCTGCTGTGTATGTCTAACTAATGTGGGGAGTTTTCTCTTCCTTGTGCTGTCCTTAGCCATGTTCTGGCTGTCAGTGGTGCCAGTGAGTGCATATGCCATCTGTAGGATGCTGTTGTCACTGCTGGAGTCATAAGTTCCATCGTTTAAGTTGCCACTGATAGGGAAAGCCTTCTTGTCTCCCTCCTGCTGGGTGGGCTCGTCCTCGAGGTCCATCCTTTCTTCCATTGGAGGTGTGTCACGCCCTAGCTCTTCTACCTTGATGGACAGCTCGTCCAGGTTGGTAGGGTGGTAGACTGGACTTCCACAAACAGTGCGGTCACTGTCTCTGCACGCAATATGATACATCAGGAGCGTAGGCAAGCTCTCCGTCTCAAGGGGAAGCTGCTTCATGCTAGGGCAGACGTGGGAACTGAGGCTATCAGGAAGAATCCTCCATTGTCCTGTCTTCTTATGGACTAGCTTACATGAGTCCCAGATCTTCTGGAAAATAGTGTGGAGTCGGTCCCCAGGTTGATAGAACCCCGAGTCATTGAGGACAGAGCACACGGCCTCTACATCCTCGTCACGATAGTGACCCCATTTCGCTCCTTAAATAATAAAAGCCATGTTTTAGGTTGGTTCTCATAGAATTTTTAGGTGTCTAAGCTTATGTACCTAGTTCCATAGCAATTGTTTTTATAAAATAATAACTGACTGTTTACTAATTGTTTGTTTCTATTTTTCAGGTAAGAGGAGTGTGAGATAGGAAAGAGAGAGACATGGTGAGTCAGTGATAGTTGATAATAGTGCATGCCTAGTATTTTTTTATGATGATATTTTGTTTTAACTATTTTTGTAAATGTAAAAATTAAGAGGGTGTGATGATTTAAAGTGATAAATGGCGTAGAATGAGATATTGTCGTAAAATAATCAATGACGTAAAATAATAAATGACGTAAACTAATCTACTCGTAAAGTGATCTATGCGTAAATTGATCTATGCGTAAGGTGATTTATACGTAAATTGATCTATGAGTAAGTGATCTATGAGATAACCTGAAGGTGATATAGCCTAGCTAGTGAAAATAGGGTGACCTGTGAAAATATGTGGAATTGTTGACTAGGTGTTAGGAATTTTCTTGTAGGTTGTTTTTTGTAGCAGGTTAAAAGGTGTGTGTGAGATTTTTAAAGAAACGAGAGTGTGAGATTAACTAACTGGAAGTTTTTAACAAGGAGGAGGGGGGGAAAAACTATAACGGGCGATATAGATTTAGTGATAGTAAGTAACTAAATAGTATCGGACCCTCCCTTTAAAGAGGGGGTAACAAAGGAATGTTTTTTTTTTTGAAGATTAATATTTTGTTAAAATAAGGCTTACCAGGATTAAACCAAGGGTTGGTCACCGGGGTAGGTTCAGAGAAAGCATACGGAGGAAGGACGTCAGGGCTTGCAATAGTAGGCGGAACAGGGATGGGGATGTTGAAGCTAGGTTTCGGTTTATCCGTCATGAAGGAGGCGGTGGTAATTGCTGGGATGGTAATTCCATTACACTCGCTAATAGGCAGAGTGGAGCTGGGAGGAATGTAATTAGACATGCTGAGTAGTAGGTTTTGGTAGGTGTAGAGTTCTGAAAAGCAGATTCAAGACTGAGGAAAAAGATTTTTTCTTCCTTTAAATAGTAATTAGTGGTGCCTGGGAGAGTGTGTAAGGAGTGTGTGGAGAGTGAGAGTAAAAGGTGATAATTGCAAATGATAGTGAAGATGTGGTGATATGGTGTGAGAAAAATTGCTAATGATTGGTGATAGATAATTGCTTTGGATAGAGGACAATTAGCGTTTAGAACGTTTTTTATTTCTTGTAGAGAAAAAGTCACGCAACCTTGCAGTAGCCATGGGGTTCCGAGGCCTCAATCTTGGAAGAGGCTGTAGTGTGTCCTCCTCTTCTGAATCATGTTCGGAGGAGGATTCACTTAGCACATTAGTAGGTTCATTAGTATGAACATTGGAATTAGATTTTTCTACCACTTCACTATTAATTAGTTCATTAATATCTTCCTGAGCCGCAATATCTTGCTCTAGCTCGTCAGGTATTTCAAAGTCCCCAATATTTATTTTTATTGGCAAATTTTCCTCTAATGGATCTATATCATTTCCTAATGGGTTGCTCTCTTGATTTTTCCTAGTAATGTCATTATCATTATCTACAGGAATGTCTTCATTTTGTGCATTAGCAAGTTGGTCATATAGCTGAATAGAATTAGGTACCGGTAGGTCATCAATTTTTGCTAATGATACAAAATCTTCAGCAAGGAGGTCAGCAAAATCGTGAATGAGGATTTTTGTTACTTCTTTTGGTAGGTCATTAAATAAGGGTTCACTTCCCACGTATCGTTTTAGATCGTCATTAAAGTAAAGGGCTTGGAAACCATCCACTATGCGTTTTACAAGGGTAGTGGTGTGTAGTGGTTTAACTACAATATATGGCGAAGGGTGAAATTTTAATTTTAAAGGGCGAGTGTTGCCAGGTATAATGTACCGGTCAACTACAAAAACATAGTCATTAGGAGCAAATGTTTTTTGTATTCTGTGTTTATTAGCCCGATCATGTGTTTCTTGCCTCAATTTAATGAGCTTTTCCCTTGCTGTTTCCGTCATTACTCTTATTTCTTTAGAAATTTGTTCAATGTGAACTGTGTCATTTTTGACTAAGTAATGAGGGGGTGCTAGTGGTTCTCTGTCAAAGAATGACGAGCCACAACCAGATGAGCCAAAAAGCATTTGAACCGGCGTGTAGCCCGTAGCTGGATTAATTGAATTGTTTAGAATCTTGCTGCAGAGCATAGGGAGTAATCCCCAGTTATAGCTGTCATGAGATGCTGTTGCTAGATGCTTCTTAAATAGCATCTTAACTATTCCTACCATCTTTTCCACCTGGCCTCTTCCTTGTGGGTGCTGAGCACTTGTGCCTACTACTTTTATGCCTAAAGCAGACATAGTCATTAGCCATTGTAGTTGTCTAAAACACTGAGCGTTGTCTTGGTGTATTCTTTTAACATTAAAATGTTGTAAGATCGAGGTTGTGAAATTTCTGCAAACCTCTGCTGAGCTTTTGGTTTTTAATGGTAGAATTACTACAAAGTTAGTGAAAGCGTCCTGTATTATGAGTAAGTGAGAAAAACCATTAGTTTTGTTTAAAGATTCAGCAATGTCAACATTTACTTCTTCGAAAGGATAAGTAGGAATAGGGTAAGTCCCTATTCTTGACTTGCGACTACTTCTGTGTGCTAGGAAGCATGAGTAACAGGACGTTATAAACTTTTTAGTAATTTTGTTCTTATGAGGAAAATAGTAGGACTCTAAATTGGATAACATACGTTGCAGACCTTTGTGACCAAGTAAATGGGTATGTGCTAGAAGTAGGCCAACCATAGTGGGCGGTATTACTACTTGTTGTGGTGTACCGTCGCGCATGAGTAAATCAGTGAGAAGTAGGTAACTACCTTTCATTAAGCCATCTGTTACTTCAAATTGAGAGGAGGGGGATATAAGACATCCGTAATATATCTCTTTGAACTCCATTTTTTGTTTCTCAACTATGTTTGCTCTCGAGAGTCTTTCACTTAAAATGTTTGTGGGAACCATTATATCATTAACATTATCAATCCCGCGAGTAATTGCCATTGTTATAGCTTGGATCGGAGGGGGATTATTGATTGTCAAATAATTAGGATTTTCCTCACAAAACTGAGCCCATTCAATGAGTGTAAAATTTTGTTTTGGCAAATCTGGATAAAAATCAGATACTATTACGTTTTTGAGATTTAATTTTTCGCAATCTCCCGCTGGTAATCCCTCTCTGGTGAGGAAATCTGCAAGGTTCTCAGTGGTTCGCACAAAACATAATCTAACATTTGGGTAGTCTGACAGTAATTTTAAGCACCAACGTCTAATTTTTACTGAAGAATTTGCTACCTTACTTGAAAATAAGTAGTACAATACTCTTGAGTCTGATAAAAGAGTTACTGGGACACTGCTAACAAACTTATTTAAAGAGTGTAATGCTGTTAATATGGCAAACGCTTCTAGATCAAGAATGCTACGTGACTTGAAACCTTCTGGGACTGATTTTGCCATGTAAGCTATTACTTCCATTTTACCTTTTAATTGATCCAATTTAAATTCCATGTTTCTGTTGTGAAAATAAGGGGTGTAAATCTCATGCCCATCTTCTTGATAAAGCCCATAAATTAAAGGTGGTTTAATTGAATCGTGGTTAATTTTTATTATTGGTTGCTCTTGGTGGTGTGGCAATGTAGAAATGATTATAATCGGTCTGTGCAATCCATTTGCTAATGCTTCTATTAAGTAAAATTGTGAGTCTGGTGGGTGCTGACCCATACAAAATTCATGAAGAAAGTCGCGATATGCTCCATAGTTATTGTTGAAGGTGAAATTTCTCATTTTTAACCCTAGTACACCCTTCTTTAGCTCTTTAGAAGCTAAAACCCTAAGCTCATTTGTTGATGCTGGCAATTTGCAGTTGTATAATGCTAAAATTGAAGCTGTGCTTAAGAAGAAAGAATCGTGAACGTTGTCTGTTGTGAAGCCAAATAGTTTGGCGGATTTATTTATGTTGGGTGGAGTAGTTTTAGGTAGGCTGGGTTTAGGTAAAACTATTGGCATTGAAGTGAATAATTTTGCGGGTTCATATGGAAATTCCTTATCAAATATTATTCTGTGAACTGGATCATCTAAATCTAAGCAAGTAGGTATGATCTTTTCATCTTTTACTCCCTTTTTCTTTTGAGCTAAAACTGCGCCTAAAACTCCAGAGCTTGTAGCTGCATCAACCCATAAATATTTTTCTGCACGTTCATCAATTAAGTGATTAAACAAAGGTTCGGAGATCATTAATTGTTTAATTTTCTCAAATGCTTGACGATGCTTTTCTTCAGGTTTATATGGAGTGGTACTACTGGTTAACGGGGTTAAAATGTTTACTTCGTTAATGATGTTCATCGTGACTACTCTTCTCAATGAATTGACTACGCCTAGGAAGGCTCTAATTCCTTTCTTAGAATCAGGAAATTGATATTCTTTAATTTTTGCTATACGTTTAGGATCTGCGATTACATAATCATTGCACACATACCAACCCAAAAATAAGATTTTTGCTTTGGCAAATTCACACTTCATGACTGATATTTTGGAACCATGGAAAGCTAGTCTTTTAATGACTCTTTCAAGGGCTGAGAAGTGGCTATTGAGAGTTAACTCCCATGTCGGTTGTAATTTAGAGGTAATTAAGATGTCATCAAAGTAGCTAGTAACTTCAGGTATGATAGAGCGTTGAAGTTTCACCACATTGTTTGTTTCATAGACAGGTTTTCCATCTTCATCAAGGACTGGCTCGAAATGAAGTATTTTATTGCAGGCTTCAGTAAAGTACGCTGGGCTGTTAGCGGCGCCTGTAGGGACCGATAACCACTGATAACAACCAGTGGGTGTTAGAAAATTTGTTAGTGATCTGGACTCTTCATCAAGTTTTAGACTCATATAAGCATATTTTAAATCTAATGAGGTGAAAAGAGCTTTTCCTTGTAGGAACTGTAACGTGGCAGTAACTTCAGGGATCACGGATGGTGGTGATTGTAGTAAGGGGTTAATAGGGCTGAAATCAACTATTAATCTTCCTAAACAATTTTCTTTTGCTCTGGGTACCAGATATGAGGCCATGCCATACATGTGACAATTATTTGGGGCCATGGGAGTGCGCATTAAGTAACCAAATTTGACTAGCAACTCACATATGTCTTCTAAGTGACGGGTGTCAGAGGGTGACATGTGGAAGATCCTTTTACATTTAGGAAGTAGTTCACCGGGTCGCAAACGTATTTGTGTATATCCAAGAGTTTTTGATAGATCACCAGCGTCAAGTGCATGAAGAGCCACAACTTGTGGATATTTATCAAGGAAAATGTCCTTAATGTGAGGTCTTATCTCAGGTGGGTAGGCCTGTAAATCAATTGCTTCATGTGCAGACTTATAGACTGTAGTAGGGAGGTCTAGACCTCTAGGCTCAATAATCTCTGGTTTAATGTCAGCTTCACCTACATATGTAGGTTCGTTTATCATAATTGTATCCTCATTACTGAATTCTATTACACCCCCATGGTGTAGAGTATCCTTGTTCCTTGGATATTCAGAATATGAGATCTTATGAACTGTTAAAGTTTCCACTTGGATATTTGCTTGTATAGCTGTTGGAATTATTTCCCTTCCCAAAGGATATTTTCTTATCAATTCCTTTAAGTGGTTCCTGCCGGTGTCCATTATGCAGTATGAGCGAAACTCTTTCCCTGCTAACTCTATTTTTCCGGTCAGAAATTCTTTAACAGTATTGTTACTAAAGTTGGTTACGCATACTGATACGCTATAGCACTGTAGCTCAGGGTTGTATTGTAGATTAGACCGGGATGGTATTATAGTAATCGTACTGCATGTTAGTGGAGTGACAAGTATGATGTCTGAGTAGACAAGTGGTGCTGCTGGGTGTAGGTACATCTCTATATTATCAGTACCAAAAGGAGGAAGTTCGATGCTACCTTGGGATTTACATATCCATACATCTTTTGGAGCTACATAGTACACTGTTGCTTTAACAGTAACTGGGTTGCAAAATGTAAGCTCAGGTAACGGGTCAGGTGTTACACCCGCATATGATAATATAGATTTACCAGTACGTAAACTATCGTTACCAAATAAGAAGGTAGGTACATTTGGGATATCTTCTACTATATAGAGTGTGATTTTGAATCCCTGTGAGTGTCTTTGAATTTTTACTTCACAGTCCATCCTTCCCCTAATGGTGATGCTTGTACCACTAAAACTTTTAAGTGAACCAAGGTTAGAGGGTGTTTCGTAAGGGTGTTTTCCCAGTATCTTCTTATATAAACCTTCCTGTATCAATGTTACGTCACTCCCTGTATCAGTACACGCTATAACCCGGTACTTCCCTATATAGATGGGAATGTATACTTTTCTATCTACCCCTTGTATGCTGTAACTTTGTAACGTAGTAGTACCAATTAAATGTGGTGGCTGATTGTTATCAAGACATACCATAAAGGAGGTAGCTGAGATGTTACTCATACCCGCTAGTTCTATTAACTTATTAGCTATGCCTGATGAAGAACTTGTTTCCTCTGTGGAACTACTTGTAGGTAACTTATTTACTGTAACAGGACTGGTACTGTTATTAGTCCTGCTACAGGAGTCTGGATTGAGGAACAGGTTACCAGTTTCCCATGATTGATCACAACCAGCCGCATCATGTCAATTTTTTCTTGCAAATGGGCCACCTTTTCTATAGGGGCAATATGCTGTGGGATGATTTAACCGAGGCTGTACGAAATGTGGGCAAATAGAGCAAGAACCATGGACTGGGTAAACCTGCACAGTTGTACCCGAGTCGGAAATCATGTTAGGACAGCCTTGGGCTATGGTGTGGTCCTTTTTACCACAAAGGGAACAGTAGTTGTTGTTCCGTTGCGGGGTCGAGTTCCTATTGCCTCGACCCTGTCCTTGTCTGAAATTTCCTTTATTATTGTAACCCTGGCCAGGGAAAGTTTTTTGTGGTTCGTTGCGTCCTCCTTTGTAGTTATTGTTCTTAATAGGATAACCTCTGTCCTTTCCATTATTTTTGGCGTTCCCAATCCCTGTTCCCTGTGGCGCTTCTCTAGCGTAGTTAACAGAGTAGATGGAACCTTTTGGCCATGACTTTTTAGGCTTAAAAGCGGAATCCTGATTCCGATCCTTTGAATTGTGAGTAGCGCCATGTAACTTTATGTCAGCGTCTATCACTTGCCTATGAACATTAAGGGCTTTAGAAAGTTCTGCCCCTGTAGCAGCTCTGCCTAGTTTAGCAGATAGAGAGTGTTTTGTAGTCTGGACGATTATGTTACTTTGAGGTGGAAGGCAATTTGCGAGAGTGTTACAGTACTCAATGTTATAATATGCTGTACGTGAACTACCAGCTGGGTAAATTGAGCTTGCTCTGTTACAGAGTGTCATTAGATGAGATTCCACGCTAGCTAAAGTAGATCCTTTGTTAGCTTTAAAATTGGCTAGCTGTGCTTTAGCATTCTCTGGAGTAATCCTTTTATCAAAATGTAACATCAAGTTGTGATAAATGTTATGTAAACTCTCTCCACTCTCTAGCCAGTCAACCAGTAAGAGATGAGCTTTACCAGTAGTACAATTAAGCAACATTCCTTTAAATTCTGCTTCGGACAGCTTGCATTGCAATTGGGCTGTCTTCATGCATGATAAGAATTCCATGATTGTCATTGTGTGATCTTTGGATGATCCAGAGAATTTTGAACCAGTTCTGCATGGAAAAACTCGCATGCTTTCTGCTAATTTAGCTGAGCTATTTAAAACTGAGACTGGTGAAAAGTTTGATGGGGGCTCCACCGATTGATTGATTGTATGACTGTTAAGCTCTTTTTGAATTAGATTGCATTCTATTTCAGTGGAATTTTGAGCTAGTCTGCTGAGGAGATCATTTTTCTCCTGTACCATTGCTGCATGAAATTCTTTGCTTACATCCAGGATATTACAGTCCATTTGTCTCAAGTTACATTTCTTGGCAAGTTCAGTATTATCACCAATTAATTTGAGAAAGATGCGCCCCAAGGGATGTTGCATTGTAAACTGGTAGCTTGTATTGGTATCATAATCTAGGCCAGAAGGTCCTGGTAATGGTGATCTAGGTACCCTATATTCCTCTTCTGTCCTTCTAGGAGGTGGTACGTCTTGTCCCATGTTTAAGAGACTACTAAGACTGTTAGATCTGCTGCTTAAATTCGAAGTCATGATTGGGTGATTAGGCCAATACTGTGAGGTTGAGCAATAACACACTGAGCTAATTATATATGGGGGTTTTTGTGTGTATTTTTAAGTGCTTATTAGTGCACTGCCCTGTACAGGTGTATCCTCGGAGCTCAGTGATTTATCTTCAAGAAAGCCCTTCTAGTGATTCCTTGACTAGGGTGTTATTGAGAATAGATGCCTTCAAAGGTTGGTGCCCGGCGGACAGTGATAACTGTTCTAGGGTAACACCCTCCCCTTGCTGCGGGAGAGATAATACGATAAGTTATCGGCGGGGGTAATGCAATGGACGCCCAAGTTTTTAATTCGGACGATGCACCAGTGAAAAGTGGGGACACCCTGTGTGTGTTTAACGATAACGTGGTCAGTAGGTGTTAGACTCTGATGGTGGAAATGTTATCGTTACGTTTAACTCAAACCGTTAACGTAAAGCGTTAATGAAGGTAAGAGGCTGCTGAGGCGAGGGGCCCAGGTGACAAGTTGACCAGCAGCTAGAAAAGTGAAGTGGGAAGGGGGTGCTTAAAAGGTGTTAAAGGGAGAGTCCAAGGAGATGTCAACTTGATACACACGGAGTATAGATAAGGGATAATAAATATGCCTCAATGATCGTTTATGTGGTTCAAAGGTTCCCAGATGTTACGGGAGGTTGTGGTAGAATGCTCGGCTTATAACGATGATTGAAGGGGATAACTTATGGGACCTTATCGTACGATTATCTTCTGTCTATTCGCTCACACACAAGTGTCTAAGGATAAATCTAGGGTCCAAATTATCCCACTAATAGTGCGCTCTATTAAGTGGTTATCGTGCAGTAGTCAAGGAGGACAATTGTTATCAGCTTATCTGTTTATTAGATTATAATATGCTGGTACAATATGGATTACGATAATTTGGGTAAGATGGTTAATAATATTTCCTTCCCTTGGTTATTATCCGGCTTGTTTTCTTGAAATTTGATAATCTCAATCGATAACTACAGATACTCTCTAGATCTGGTTATCGGATGCTGGAGTAGTCACTCACTTGCTGGTGGTATATAGTGATCAATGGGAGTGTTAGCCTGGTAATTAGTGGTTATCCTAAGCGTGAGAAAACCTGGTGTCGTGAAAGGACTTGCCTGGTATATAATGATTCTCAGGGATGTAGCAATCACTTATATGTAGCACTATGGGAGGTATGGGAGCCTCGACCTGTCAACCTATAGATAAGTATCTTATAGGGCCTCAATCCAGAACTGAAGAATCTTATGGAGCAGTCCCTTTTATAGTGGGGGCTGTCCATAATAGTTGTCAGGTGCCAAGGTCAACAATCTGCCCAGGTAGCCCATGGGAAAGCCTGTGTAAGCACCACGTGGTGCAATGTACAGTTGCCTGGCTGACGCAATGTACCCTGGTTGTTGCATCAGCCATGGTGGCTGTCAGAGGGGTGTAGCCAAAGCCTTACATCAGGGGGATTGGTTATACCAATGGGACCACTAAGTCAACCTCATGGGAAAGATCGGTAGTTCCCATTGTCAGCTTCAATGGGGACCGTCTTGTCATACTCAGACATGACCGGCAGTGTAGTTAA
>SXGR01615587.1_pt1 | contig 19532 bp, 14 predicted proteins | sample 3174711 | NCBI WGS metagenome assembly SXGR01 (sample SAMN11356860, study PRJNA531348) | freshwater metagenome | isolation source: freshwater sample F1-60 | place: China: Fuxian Lake, Yuxi | collected 2017-12-25
TCATCGAGAACGGTGATCCACTCTCCGCGGTCAAACGCCTGATTGATGGGATCGGCTCCCGCAATCTGCACACAGACCATCGCAGGAATTTTGTCGGTGAAGCCCCACTGCCGAAGCTCGAAGAATCCGTGATAGATCGAGGCCAACGCAGAACCATTGCCTGCCGGGCAGAGAACGACGTCAGGCACTTCCCCCAGATCTTCCCACAGCTCGTAGGCAATCGTCTTGGCACCCTCGCACCTGAGCGAGAACACTCCTGACGTGATGTTCACCGATCCGCTCGGCAAATGATCCAGAAGATAATGATAACTCTCCTCGTAATTCGTCCCCACTTTGTGAGCATAGCCGCCGAAGAGCTCGATCATCTGGGACTTGGTTTTCGACGTGTCTTTCGGGATGTAGCAGGTCATGCGAATGCCGTACATCCGCGCATAGAAAGCCCCGGACAGCGCCGCATTGCCCGATGACGCCATGGCGAGATCCTTCCATCCCTGTTCCTTCGCATACGCCAAGGCAAAAGCGCTCTCCCTGTCCTTGAAACTGCCCGTCGGGTTCATCGCCTCATTCTTGATGAAAACATCCGGAAAAACCTTCGACTGCGTCAGAGGCGTCTCTCCCTCTCCGAGGGAGAACGGGATCTCTCCGACAGGAAGAACCGATGCGTACCGCGCGATGCCCTGCTTCTTAGCCGAGAGAAGCACCTTCGGCTTCGGCATGTGCAGGATGCAGGTGTCGTACCCTTTCCTAGGCACGGGAAGCTTCCGAATATCGGATGACCTCGAGCCCGTGGTGAGCTCTTCAAACTCGATGCTGTCTCTTTCTGAAGCCATTGTGAGCGCCGGAAGAGTGAGAGGTATGGTCGACCTCCGAAGTGAAGAGGTTAAAGAAGGGCATGATACGCACCCCGAGATGATCCGACAATATTTGTCGAACCTTCTTCTGTTGACCGCGGAAACTAAACTCGCCGTTATGCTGATTCTTCGGGAGAACGTTCACGATGCCCTGACCCAGGTACTTGAGCTTCATCATGGACAGTGCCGCATCGAGTGCGGCGCAACTTACCTTGTCCTTCTCGACGGAGAACATTTCCACCTTACGATGGTCCAGATGAAGCTTGGTTTCTGTCGACGCTGCGAGAGATTCCGTATCTCCGCCTGCTCCGCTAACCGTCTCGACAATGAGCGACTGATAGTCGCGCATGAAATCGATCATCACTTTCGCAATCGGTGCCATGTCCGCTTCCCAGATCAGATAATCCGGCGGAAAACCGTTCTCCGCGGCCAGATCTTTGTAAGCCCCGATATCGAGATTGTTCTCCCTCTGGCCGGACACTGGATTCGGATTGTAATTGTCGATAAAAAGTACTCGTTGAACGTGAATCCGATTCTGCACCAGGAGGTTCGTCAACTTATGCGCCTCGGCGTACTGCCGCTCCATGGATCGAACGAAGTCGGCATCATCCATGCTCTGGTAGGCGTATGCATGAGCCGCCTCAAGAACGACGCTCGTGATGCCCGCATTGCGAATTCTCTGCAGGAGCTGACTGATGTGCTGCATGGACTCGCTGCCATTGCCGTTTTCCGAAACGGAAGAATCAAAAGTAGTCCTCGGTCTGCCGACATTCTCCTCCTGTACCTTCTGCCACGCGGCAGGCAGGCTGTCGTGATAGTGATTGGTCTGAAGAACCACGTGATTCAGTCTTTCGAAGAAAAATTCCTGATTGAATCTGGTGAGAATCGGAAAAGAGTCCGCGGCAGGTTGCGAACTCGATTCGGATGCCCGTGGATGAGATTCGTGGGAAGTCATGATTCAGGGGAAAAGCCCGCGGCCTGCAGATACATCTGCCTGTACAGCTTTGAACCTTCGAAAATGGATGCAATCCGTATCCGCTCATCGGGCTGATGGGCATACACAAGGTCCCCGGGACCCATCGTCACTCCCTGCATATTTGCGCTGTTTCTAAAGATTCTTCCTTCATCTCCTCCGTTGAAACCCCTCGCCTGCCGACCGGTCGCACCCTCAGCGATTTTGACGATATCCGCATCGGCAGGAGTCATCGATCCTTCTCCATCCTTCACGATTTCCAGCGTCACCTGCTCGCCGTTTTGCAGGTGCTGGGACCTTACGAGATCGATCACCTGATCGACCCGCTCACGATGCACGAACGGAAGCGTTCTCATATCGATCGTGAACCGTGCGAAATCAGGAGCGGTTGAATAATCTCCTTTCTTCACGTCCGCGGCTGATACCTGAGCAGTCGAAAAAGGAGGATTGTAAATTTGCGCCTCGACGTCCGCAGCACTTCCGTAATGCAACATGCGGGCATATTCGGAAATCTCATGAACGATGGTCGAACCCGCCATCAGAGCATTCTGACTCGTATTCGAGACGTGACCTGCATGCGGAGCAGTGACATTGAAGTGAGCAAGGAATCTTCCCTTGTGGGCACGCATGGGCGTGATCTTCCCATCGAGCTCCGTCGGCTCTCCTGCGATGAAACGATCGGCCGTAATGATTTTCGGATTACCAAGAAGTCCGGCAGCGAGCCTGGCTCCTCGCATGGAAAACTCCGGAGAAGTCGCCTCTTCATCATATGTGAACACAACGGTCACCTTCTTGCGCACACTTCGAAGCTTCTGCTGAATATCCGGATCCAAACCCGCAAGCAACATGCTCACACCCGTACCATGCGTATCGCACGTTCCGCGACCGAACCACTCATCATCCGTTTCCTTCAGCTTCCATGGAACAGTCGTCCAGTGCTGACCCTCGACTCCGACAACATCGCTGTGGCTGACAGCTGCAAGAACCTGCTCGTCTTCCGGATCGCCAATGTCGACCGCCAACGCAGCTCGATTGGTGTACATCGGATCCCGGTGAACAGTGAATGGCAACGGGTATCTCTGAAGAATGTCGCTCATCGACTGAATGAATGCCTCATTGCCCTCACCCGGTTGCTGGCTGTTTTCGATCATCACGGACATCAACTCCCGCGCAATGGGATACTCGGGATGAGAGAGATGGGGTGCGGCTTTACTCATGGTAAGGTGGCGAAAGAAGTATTAAATGATTACATGCGATCGGGCAATTCGATATGCAGCAAATCGGAAGCATTCAGCATCACTTGCTGACAGGCCTCCACAAGAGCCAATCGAAAATCGCGAACAGCACCTTCCGCCTTTGCAACGGGATGGCTGGTGTAGAAATTGTTCGTCATCTGACTGAGTTCCGTCATGTACGTGGCGATCTTATGGGGAGCGTTTTTCTCAACAGCCTCGCGAATCGCCTTCGGGAAGGCGGCAAGATGCACGAGAATCCCCTTCTCCAGCGCGGAAAGCTGCTCGGGAATCCGTTCGATGCTTCCACTCTCTCCCGCTTTCTCGGAAATCGCCTTCAATCTGCAGTACGCATACTGCAGGTAGGGGCACTGTCCCGACTCCACATGCTGCGCCGCATCGGGAGAGAACTCTATGTCTCTCAATCGATCCTGTCGCAAGTCGTTGAAGATGACGGCACTGATACCGACCTGCTCGGCGATGCCCTGCGAATCCATAAGATCGACGGAAGAGCGACTATCTGCATCCGCATTTCGCGATCGGATGACAGCATCGGCAGCTTCGATCGACTCATCCAGCACGTCATTCAGAAGCGCAATTTTTCCGCTTCTGGACTTCATTTTTCTGCCATCGACATTCAGGTGCCCGAAGGAAATATGCTCCGCCTGACCGCGCTCGATGTACCCGAGTTGTTCGGCCATCGCAAAGAGCATGAGACAATGCTTCTGCTGTTCCTTGCCGATGACGTAGAGAATTTTATCCGCATGCAGTTCCTGCGTTCGATAGCGGATCGCCGCCAGATCTCTCGTCAGGTAGACGGTACCGCCGCTCGGCTTCAGGATGACCTCATCTCTGGCAACTCCTTCCTGATCTTTCATGATACCGTCATTCATTTTTCCGTTTGCGGGATCGTAGAGGGACTGGCCGGGAAACACGACTGCGCCTTCTTCATTTCTCCTGAGAACATTTCTCTCCACAGCCTCCTCCACTGCGGCAGCCATGCGGTCCTCATAAAAACTTTCGCCTTGAATCGCATCGAACCGAACGCCGAGTCGATCGTACACACCGGAAAAATCCTGCATGCTCCATGTCAGGAATTTCTCCCAAAGAGCGGTCAGTTCTGGATCGCCATTCTCAAGTTGCAGGAAAATCTGACGAGCCTCCTCCACCGCCTCCGCATCCTCGGTTTCCGCATCGGTGAATTTTCGATAAATCTCCAGCAACACTGCTGCGGGATTCTCATTCAGACGCATGAGAAATGCTTCGCCATCCCTCTCCAATTCCTTGCGATACTGGTAAATGATCTTGCCGAACTGCGTACCCCAATCTCCAAGATGGTTGACCCGAAGCGGGGTATAGCCTGCAGCGGCATGTACCTTTGAAAGCGAATGACCGATGATCGTGGACCTCAGGTGCGCAACTGTCATATTTTTCGCGACGTTCGGCGATGAGTAATCGATGAGCACGACCTTACCCGCTCCTTCATTGTAGGAACCGTACTGCTCACCGGTTTCGCGAATCTGCGTGATCACATCCGACGCAAACCTCTGATGGTTGAGATGCACATTCAGAAACGGACCTGCGGTGAAAACACCCTTTACCCAATGATTCTTTGCAAATTGCTCGGCAACCTCCTTCGTAAAATCGACCGGATTGCGTTTAAGGGCAGCAGCAACCGATGCCAGATTGCACGCAACGTCGAATCCTTGTTTCTCCTGCACTGCCGCAGGCGGAACAGACAATGTCACCTTTCCTCCTAGGTAACCCATACTCTGAAGCACTGCATGCAAATCCATTTCAAGAGCAGGCAATTGGTATGAAGAAAACTCGGGAAGTCGCCTCTCGGAGGCCTCCTCTTTTCTTAGGGCAAGGGTTGCCTTCACCTGACGATCGAGCTGTCGATTGCGCGCAACCAAAGCACTGTCGACGGTGTCGCTCACGGCATCCTGCGTAGTCCTGCTACCGTCAAGAACCACTTCTCTCGACGCATCTGTTGCAATTCCAGGCAACTCCAAAGGCAAAGACATACTCGCATCGGGAGGCAATTCAGAATCCGGTGTTTGCATACGGATGGGGGGAGGTAAAAAAGGAATGAATGCTAGGCCAATATCGAACCCTACTAAAAGGATAGTCCTTGCGTCAATAGAATATTATTGTAGATTACCATCATGGAGAATACGCACTTCTCTCGTCTCGGCACCCCTAAGCCCGATCCGATCTTCGCGATCTCGAAACAGGCACAGGAATGCGGACCGGAAGCAATCGATGCGACCATCGGCGTGTGCATGGATGAGCAATCCTCGCCACTCGTCTTCTCCACCGTTCGGGAAGCGGAAGAAAAACGAGTCCGGGAAATGCAGTCCGGTGATTTTTCCTATCCCCCGATTCTCGGTCTGGAACGTTACCGTCATGCGGTGCAGTCACTCATCCTTGGAGCAAGCCAAGCAGACACTGCGTTCGCAAGTTTCTCCGCAGCAGGAGGACAGGGGGCACTGCATATGAATTTAAATCTCTTAAAGAGAATGATGCCCGACGTGTCTCTCATCCTTCCCGTTCCTGCGTGGGGTAATCACTACGATCTGCTACGAGGGGCACGCATTCCTACCGTGGAAGCCGCAACCCTCGACCAAGGAAAACCCGCGACGGATGCCATCGTCCGTACACTGCAGAGCACAAGCGGAGAGGTTGCCGTCTTACTGCAAGTAAGCGGTCATAATCCGACAGGACTGGATTTCACTTCCGAACAGTGGAACGAGCTTACCGATGCAATGGAGAGAAAAAATGCCGTTGCATTTCTGGATTGTGCGTATCAGGGACTCACGGATGATCCTGAATCCGACGCACTGGTACCGAGGCTGTTTGCAAAGCGCGATATCGCAACGCTGATCTCATGGTCGGCATCGAAAAACCACAGCATGTACGGTTACCGAACGGGGCTTGCGGGAGCGATGGTCAAAAGCGATGAGATGAAACGACTGATCGAAGGACACTATTCCGACATCAGCGGCGAGCTGCAATCGGCGGCACCCTCGCCCGGGCAGGCAATCGTCTCGATTGTGCAGGAAAGATTGAAAGAAGAGTGGCTCTGCGAACTCGAGAGCGTCCGAACGCTCATCGCACGTAAACGCTCCGACCTTATTCAGCTTCTTGCAACGGAAGAATTCAGCACTGCATTGCAGGGAAAAGGACTCTTTGCAAAACTCCCGCTGGATTTCTCTCAACTTGAAAGACTGCGAAATGAAAAGAAAGTATTTCTCCTGGACGACGGTCGCATCAACATCGCCGGAGTGCCGTTTTCACGCATAGGGGAACTCGCTGAAAAAATTCTCTCGGTTGTGCTTCGGTGATTGGTGGGCGCCAAGGGATTCGAACCCCTGACCCTCTCGGTGTAAGCGAGATGCTCTAACCAGCTGAGCTAGGCGCCCAATTTCGGTGGAAGTATACCTCAAACAGGCTGAGCATGCCCCTTATTTTATGGTTCGTCCCGCAGGTGCGGGACTCAGCCCACTGAGCTAGGCGCCCGACATTGTCAACGATCCGTTCATACCCTATCATACCCGCGCTATGTCAAACATCCTCATGATCGTCGAGATCGTCAGTGGCTCACTGCTCGCACTCCTCATCCTCCTGCAACACCGCGCATCCGGTCTCTCTGCCACATTCGGCGGAGGAGGAACGACCTACGTGCAACGTCGCGGTGCGGAAAAAGTGCTCTTCACGCTTACGATCTGGCTCTCGGTGATCTTCTTCGCAGCTGCGATTGCGCTGATGTACATCTGAAAATCCGGAGCAATGCTGGTAGACTGCCTGGTACGGATCACTATGCGTTCTCTCGTGCGGTTGATTTCGGCCATGACCAAGATCGAGCGCATTGCGCTCGGAGTTTTGGCAGGCGTACTCGTCTTCAGCTTCGCGATGCTCCTCAGACTCTTTTACATCCAAAACACCACGAACATCGCCGTGCGGGGCGGAACGTACATCGAGGGATCGGTAGGTGAGATTTTGCCGATCAATCCTTGGTTCGTCACGGGCAACGACGTCAACCGCGACATCGTCACGCTCATGTTCTCCGGTCTCATGAAGTACGATCCGGTCAGCGGAACGGTGATCGACGATCTGGCGACGGTGAACATCAGTTCGGATAACCGCATCTACACGGCAACGCTGAAACCCGGTCTGGAGTGGCACGACTCGACGAAAGAGAAACCTCATCCCGTCACCGCAGACGACGTGATGTTCACGTTCAAGACGATTCAGAATCCCGAATTCCCAAACCCGATCCTGAAGCAAAATTTTCACGGGATCGATATCGAGAAAATCGATGATACAACCGTGCGCTTCCGCCTGAGCAAACCTTACTCATTCTTCGTGAGCAATCTGACACTGGGCCTCGTGCCGGCTGCTTCCTTCGAAGGAGTACCGGTGGGAAAACTGAACCAAGCTCTCGACTTCGGCTTCCACCCAATCGGAGCGGGGCCCTACAGCTTCCTAAGCCTTCTGCAAACCGATCTCTCGAGCGAGATCACCATGAAGCGCTTCGAAAGAACGGGCATGCCCGAGTATAAGATCGATCGTATCGTGCTGAGAGTGTTCTCGGACTACTCGGCACTCCTCACCGACATCACAAACCTGAACGGCGTTCGCCTCTCACCGAGAAACGAGAAAGGCTTCCCTATTCTCCCAAGACATTTCAGACCGATGTCCTACACCCTTCCCCAGTACGTGGGCATGTTCTTCAACCTGGACCGCCCGATCCCGTCCGATCACGGCATCAGACTCGGACTGCAGCTTGCAACGAACAAACAGGAAATCGCAGACGCGGTCCACGAAACGCAGGTGATCGATACACCCCTCATGGAAATTGACACGGGTGACTGGCGATACCGATTCGACAGTGCGGCGGCGAAGGGTGCGTTCTTCGAATCGAGCTGGAATGTTCCGGAGAAGATCAGACTGCAACGCCTGTTAGAGCAACGCGAAACGAATGCCATCGGACCGCTCTCGCATCTGCCCAGAATCGCACTGCTCGGAACAGGCGGAATCCTGACACTGACGGGATCGACCGCCGACCTGAAGATGCCACTGTCAGTGAACGGCATCCGCGTGCAGACCGGCTCCAAACTTCCGGATGGGACCATGCAAACGCTCTCCGGAAGCTGGATCGTCCGTCTTCCGGCAGGAAACGGCGGAAGCGGCTCTCTTCATCTCGGAAACAATCTCGTGCAACTGACGGACGGCAAAGATGACATTGTCGATACCGCGTACCTCGAGCGCATCACGGATGCCAGAATCTTCGGTCGCTCCTCGGAGGAACAACAGCTCGTGGAAAAATTTCTCCAGTCCAAAAAACTGCCTGAGAACGATCCTGCCGCAATCACGGTGCAGGACATGACGCTCGAAGACGGTTATCTTCGTCGAAGGAGAACCGATGATCCCGTGCATACTCGCATCAATGAGAAAGGCAAGAGCTTGAGCCTCACGATACTCACGAGCTCGGTACCTGCAAGTTACGGAGTGGTGGCATCCGTCCTGAAGAAGCAATGGGAGAGCGTCGGTGTCGAAGTGACGATCGATATTCCGGACTCGAAGAAAGAATTCGAGGAAAAGCTCCTCGGGAGGAAGTATGACATCCTCCTCTTCGGACAGGCGCTCTTCGATAACCTGGACAGCTATCCTTACTGGCACAGCAGTCAAATTCAGGATCGAAGCGGCGACATGCAAAAAATGAAGCTGGACGCCTTCAACCTGTCACAGTACACCTCGTTCGAGGCGGATGCGGAACTCGTGCGGATTCGCGAAACGAACAATGCCGCCTCCCGCAAGAACGCCCTGAAAGAGCTGAATGAGAGACTGAAGAAAGATATTCCCGCCATCGTTCTCTATTCCCCGCTCTACATCTACGGCGGAGACCAGAGCATTCACGGCATGCAGAAGGGAAAATTCGCTCTTCATGCCGACCGATTCTCCATGGCGGACCAGTGGTACGTTGCCACCAAAAGACAGTTCCTCCAAGGCAAGAGCTGGCTCAGTTTCCCCGGCTGGTTCTTTGGGCTTGTGCTTTGGCGATAGTTTGCCTATGATCTTTCGGCTTCAGGCAAGGAATCCTTGCCACAAGCAACCGTATGGAAGTCCTCCTGCTCACCAACATCTCCGGCATCGGTCAGAAAAACGATCTGATCGTCGTGAAGAGCGGTTTTGCTCTGAACTTCCTGCTGCCGAACCGCAAAGCGCTGGTCGTGACACCGAGTGTCCGAAAGCGCTACGCAGAGCAGATTAAGCAGCGTGCTCTCGAACGTGAGAAGGAGCGGGAACTACAATCGTCGCTTTCGACGGCTCTTGGCGGAAAGGTCGTGCACCTCTCGGCAAAAGCAAGTAAGGCAGGAAAGCTCTATGCCGCGATTTCGGAAGCTGCCATTGCGGACGCAATCAAGAAAGAACACACCGTCGATATTCAAACGAGTTCGATCGCCATCCCAAAACCGATCAAAGCGGTCGGAAAACACGAAATCGAACTCACGGTCGGAACACAGAGCATCAAGCTGGCCGTGGAAGTGAAAGCAGAAGAAGAGGCATAACCTTCCTCTGTTGCATATGAGTGAATTTGCAGGACCAGAATCGTGGAATCCCGACGAGGGAACGGGGAAAGTATCGGAGAAGGCATCCGAGAAAGCACGTGAGCAATTTGCGGCATCTGCCGCGCAGGGAAAGCAAATGGCACGGGATGAAAAACGCGCGCGCAAGCGTGACGACCGCGTCGCTTCCACCATCAGGCAATTTCTCGGTGATGAGCGTTATGCGCACCTGTACCAGCTGATCTCCCGCCTCTCCGCACGAGACTGCCCTTCGGTATTCATCCTCGCGCTCCTCTCGCTAATCCACGAACCTTCACGCGAAGCCGTCGAAGAATACATTCTTGAACGCAATATCGTTCTGGACCTCCCGGAAAACCGCAGCCTGAAGGATGACAACGGTCTCGGCGTGGAAGCGAAAAGCTCGATTCTCCTCTGGATTTCCAGACTCAGTCTCGTCATGGCCACCGACACCGAGAAGATTCTCTCGAAACTGATGGTCGATGAAGACAATATCGACGGCACCGTTCTGCAGCTTTCAACCTACGTTCTCGTCGACTTCTTCGAGCGCCAGACACTGGCGATACCGTTTGAAGATCTGCAGCCGTTGACCATCAAAATTCTTCAGGACGTGATGGAGCCGCACATGGAAACAATGGAGAAATACTTTGCGAGGCTCAGAGAAGAGCAAAGCAAGGAAGAAGGGAATGATGAATGATGAGACGAAATTATCTCTTCAGCACAGCCAAAAACGCTTCCTGACTGAGGGTGACCCGCCCCATCTGCTTCATTCTCTTCTTTCCCCTCTTCTGCTTATCAAGGAGTTTGTCTTTTCGGCTGCGATCACCTCCATACAAGTACCCCGTCACATCTTTTCGGAGTGCCGCGATATCTTCCCTCGCAACGATCTTGCTGCCGATCGCCGCCTGAATCGGTATCTGAAACTGCGCCTTCGGAATCACCTCTTTGAGCTGCTTACAGATCTTCTCTCCGGTATCGTGCGCTTCGGAGCGATGGATGATCTGGCTTAAGGCATCCGAAGGCTCTCCCAGAAGCAGAATACTCATCTTCACGAGATCACCCGATCGGTACCCGAGGTGTTCGTAGCTGAGAGAAGCGTATCCCGACGAAGCCGATTTCAGCTTATCGAAGAAATCGAGCACGATCGACGCAAGCGGTACTTCGAAGTGCATGAGAGCGCGGTCATCATCGATGTACTCCAGCGACAGATAAATACCTCTCCTGTCCTGCACAAGCTGCATCGCAGGACCGACATCCTGCCTCCTGCAGACGATCTCGAGACGCACCCACGGCTCTCGCACTTCATCGATGTACGTCGGATCGGGAAGCTCCGCAGGGTTGCTGATGAGAGCAATGGTCGGATCGTCCACCTTCAGCAGGCTCGCACGCACCACCGATGCGGGTCGCGACGCCTTCAGTTTCACCTCATAGAGCACGCTTGGCGCCGTGATGATGAGCTCGCAACCGTACTCGCGCTCCAATCTCTCCTGAATGATGTCCATGTGGAGGAGGCCGAGAAACCCGCAGCGAAACCCGTTGCCGAGAGCCGTATTATGCTCGTAGCTGATCTCGATGGCTGCATCGTTGAGAGAAAGTTTCTCAAGCGAATCCCGAAGCTTCGGATAGTCATCGGCTTGGATTGGGTACAGACCTGCAAAGACCATCGGCTGGATGGTCTTGTACCCCGGGAGCTGCACTGCATCTGGAGACGAGGAGATCGTGTCTCCAACGCGCGCCTCCGCAACATTCTTGAGCCCTGTGACGATGTAACCGATCTGCCCCGCAATGAGGGAAGAGTCCGAAATATACTTCGGAGAAAAGTAACCGACGTCCTGGACCTCAAAATCCACTTTCGAACCAAGCAGACGTGCTTTCATCCCCTTCCTGAATTCTCCTTCCACGACTCGGACATACGCAACAGCGCCTCTGTACTCGTCCATGACAGCGTCAAAAATCAGCGCTCGTGCAAGTTGCTCCGCGTTACTGTTTTGACCGCTTGGCGGGGGAATCCTTTCGATCACCGCCTGCAGCACGGCATCCACTCCTGTCCCCTCCTTCGCTGAAATCTTCAGAATATCTTCCTTCTTACAACCGAGCATCTTGATGACTTCATTGCTGACCCTCTCCGGATCCGCGGCAGGAAGATCGATCTTATTGAGCACCGGAATGATCACGAGATTGTGTTCCATCGCCATGTAGAGCACCGCAAGCGTCTGTGCCTGAATGCCCTGCGATGCATCGACCAAGAGGATCGCACCTTCGCATGCCGCGAGTGAACGGCTCACTTCGTAGCGGAAATCCGTGTGACCGGGCGTATCGATGAGATTGAGCTCCGTGCCTTTATAGTTCATACGAACCGGCGTGAGCTTGATCGTAATGCCGCGCTCACGCTCCAAATCCATGGAATCAAGATGCTGTTCTTTAAGCACCCTCTTCTCAAGCGTGCCGGTCAGCTGCATCATGCGATCCGACAGAGTGGACTTGCCGTGATCGATGTGAGCGATGATGCAGAAGTTTCTACGGTTCATGGGCATGCAGAATAAAGTGATGTGTGACGCAAGTCTATGCCGAAATTCATGACAAGGCACCCAGAGCCTTTTTCATCGCCTCTTCTCCTCTCCGAAGCCGCATCTTGAGCTCCGACAAACGCAAAGGATCGCGCAAGAGCAAACGAAGCTCATCGAGCTTGTCTCCGGTCATCTGCGGCACGATCGTAACGGAAATCCCGAGTGCAAGTGCTGCAAGCGCTCCGTGGTACCGCTGCGACAGTACTTCCGCAGCACCTGATACCTCGGAAAGCAGCTGATCCAAAGACAGAATCGGCACGATCGAAGCTTTCGGCGTCATCGTTGCGATACGCTTTGCAATCGCATGCTCCCGTTCATCCGGTTGCATGAGAAGAACTCTGATTTCATCGAAGGGCTTCGCTACTGCAACAGAAACTTCAATAAAAAATTGGTCATCCGAATTCTGCCTCGGAATGATTGCAAGTACATTTCCCTTCGACGTCATCCCTTTTCTCGAAGCAAAGAAAGAGAAAGCAGGATCGAAGGTGAGGACAGGATCACATCGGAGCTTCCATGTGGCGATGCGCTTCAGGGATTCTTCATCGCGAACGGAAATGAACGTTGCAGCCCGAAACGTTGAACGGGCAAGCACACGACCTGCGAAGGTTCGAAAGGGCCCGACTCCCTGACATGCAAGAATGAGCGGTCTGCGAAAAACGCGTGCAACAAGCCCATGCCACCACCATAGAACGCACGCAAACACGGATTCACTGTCGGTGAAGAGAGACCCTCCTCCAAATACGACGGCATCGGAACGCCTCATTTCCCCGATCGTCCGGAACCAACCCGTGAAAAACGACCGAAAGCCAAAAGGCAGCCTTGGAGTGTCGATGCCAAGAACAACCCAGTCCACCTCTCTGAACGCAGTCACAAAGTACTGCCTCAAAGCTTCATCGCCGATATTAGAAACCCCGTAGTTTCCGATAAGAAGACACCGCATATCAGTAGTCTAGCATCTTGAAAACAAGTGTGATGCTTCATATGTTCAGGCATATGAACCTCTACTCTTTGGCCTCAGTCACAACCTCTTCAACCTTCGGAGCCTCGACTGCTGCTGCCGGAGCTGCAGCCACTGCAAACTCGTCGGAATTTGTGAATCTCTCGCTTATTCTTGCACTCTTCCCGCTGCGACCCCTGAGGAAGTTCAATTTCGCCCTGCGCACCTTCGCAACCTTCTTCACCTCAATCTTCTCGATAAGCGGAGAATGGAGAGGGAAAATCTTCTCGACACCGACACCCGATGCAATGCGGCGAACCGTGAAATTATGATCGGAAGGGCTGTGACCCCTATGCACACCGATGACGAGGCCTTCGAAGATCTGAATGCGCTCCTTGTCGCCTTCCTGCACCTTCTGGTGAACACGGACAGTGAAACCAGGCTTCACCTCCGGACGAGGTTTTATCATCTTCTCCGCCTGCGAAAATAGTGCTGAACCTGTCATGAGCTGGGAAAGTGTAGGGAAAGATAGGATGAGAGTAAAGCGAAAAAAACCTACCCACCCTACCACTACCGCAGGTACCAAACCTACTTCCTCGCCTCCTCCATTTCCTTCTCGATGGAATTCAGCACCACCATGTGCCGCGGATCATCGACGATTTCCAAAATGAAACGATCACGCAGGCTCAAACGATAGAGAAAATCCGCTTTCGAGAACAACGAGTACTTCACGCTTCGCATCGACGGATCCTGCGCAAGAAGAAGCTCGATTGCCTCCTTCTTGGTGTCCCCGACAACCAGCAAGTCCACTTTGCTGTGCGTTCCAACGAAACTGCCGGCAAGCTCGAGGAACTTCAGCCCTGGAAGCGTCTTCAGCGAAGCAACCGTGGCACTTTCTCCGCCTCGGACATCCTTGCTGAACATGCTACTGAGTTCGCTGAAATACAGGAAATCGGTGTCTGCCTTGTAATACTTCTTCCTGTTCTTATGGCGTGCCTTCACAAGACCGATACGACGAAGGTTCTCGAGCTCTCTGCGAATGGAGTTGATCTGCTCATGCAGTAGCCTGGTGAGCTGTCTGATGAAATACTCCTCTTCCGGATGGAGAAGAAACACAGAAAGAAGTTTTACTCTCGTCTGAGATGAGAACAGTGCTTTAAGGGCTTCATGAGCCATATCCAATTTTCTGTGGAAGAAAACGAAAGCTTCTGTTCACAAATGTTACTCACACATCGAAGGTAGTGCAAGAAAATTGTACAACTACTTCGTATAATTATTGTATACATCACTTTTTGTTTATTTAAAGCCATTAATTAGTAGTTAATGACATAGATTTATCTGTTTATTGAACAAATTTTTTATACAGAATTATGGTGAGGAAATCAGTGTAAAGATTCCTGGTAATAGTTTTGTCATTCTTGCCCGACCTACCTACCCTACCCAATCTTCCAAACCTTCGCGGATAAAACCTTCCATTTTTGCTGGATTTCGGCTATAATATCTAGAAATGTTCACAAACAAAAAACTCCACCTACGTGCGCTGATATTCATTGTTCTCATCGGAACACTCCATGTTGCTGTAACAGCTGGAATACCGACTGCTTTCGCACAGGGAGTTCCTCCGACACCCGTAGAACTTCAGAAGACGTTCGTGACGGTGCTTTCGATGATCACGACATTCATGCAGGTGCTGCTGCTCGTGATTCTCGACATGGTCGGCTATTTGATGAGGGGAGACTTCTTCACCGACGGCAACATGATGGGTGCTTTGAACAACATCTGGAAGCTGTCTCGGAACATCATGAATATCATCTTTGCAGTCATGCTGATCGGTGTCGCCTTCTATACGATCATCACGGCAAAAGCCGAGATGATTAAGGGAAAGTGGGCGCAATTCGTGATCGCCGTCGTTCTCGTAAACTTCTCGTGGTTCTTCCCGCGCGTCATCATGGACGTTGCGAATGTGATGACGGCGACCGTGTACTCCGTTCCGGGAATGCTCGGGCTTTCTACGTGTCGAAATTTTGAGGGGGAGGATTGCAAGATCATCGTAAAAATTCGCATCCTGCCTTCGCTGAGCCAAACACAGGATTTCTACGATATTGTCTGCGGGGGAAGCATGATGGATCCGGATTGCCAATGCATAGAAGGAATCGGATGCTACAAGAAGGCACTGTATAGTTCCGCAGCAGCTAATAATATGAATGTTGCACACGCAACACTGAACGGAATGGCCGTGAGCTTCATCCATATCGAAAAACTGACGCAGATTCCGCCGCAGATTTTCGGAGGCGGAGGGGCGGGGGTATTCCAGAATACCCTGAAAATCATGATCAACGTCATGATGGTGTTCTTCGTGCAGGTCGGCATCGTTCTTCCGATCATCGCTCTTGGTGTCGGCCTGTTCATCCGAATCCTGATTCTGTGGGTTAGCATCGCTTTCATGCCGTTCGTATTCCTCGGGTATGTGATTTCCGGGAAGCTGGGAACGAATATTTTCGGATTCGAAACGGATCTCTGGAAAGAATTCATCAATGCCGCGTTTCTGCCAACCGTGGTAGCAATCCCCTTCGTCATCGGCTTCATCATGCTCCAAACAATGGCAACGGTCCCTGCTCCTGCGGGCTTCAACCAAGACTGGGGAATTCCCCTCATTCACGGAGTCGGTTCCTGGTGGGGCTTCCTCTGGCTGTTTGCAGCCGTCGGCATCATCTACACCGGAGCGTTTGCGGCACTCAGACGGAGTGCGATTACCGGGAAGATCACGGATAAAATAAAAGCATTCGGAGACTCTGCATTCGGCGCCGCACTGCAGCTGCCTCTCCTGACACCGCTGCCGATGCCGATTGGAGGAAAGCCTGCCAATCTGGGTACGCTGGTGAATGCGCCGAAGGATGTCAGTAATTTGATTCGCGTGAAAGCAAGAGGCGAAGGCATGTTCGCGGGTGCAGATGCGCGAGCAGCAGGTGTGGATGATCGATTCGTCAATGAAACGAATGTGAAAGCGAAGGAGAATACGGACAACATCATCAGGGCACTTGAGGGTCTAAAAAATTCGAATTTTGGAACACAAGGATTCACGACAAATCTAACGATGCTTCAAAATCAAGTCGGAGGAAAAGACTTAGGAACCGTCGGCATGCTCTCAAAATTCAGGGATATCGTTCGAAACGATCCGAATCCCAATAGCCCGCTGCGTGCACAGCTCCAAACCATCGAAGATATCGTACTCAAAGCTCAGCAAGGATCGGCACAGCCGCCTCCTCCGCAACCTCCCCCGGCGCAGCCGTAACCTATGGCAATGAACACTCCGGAAACCGGCATGAAGCAAACCGACTCTCCGAAGGTCCTGGAGAAGAAATTTGCGGAAATGCACAAGCGTCTCGATACACCGGAGAATGCGAAGCGGGAGGAATACATCAAGAACATCAAGGAGAAAGCCGATAAGTTCTTCGAACGACTTCCCGTAAAAGGAGGAGCCGTGCTCATGCGCATCGAGCAAATGCAAAACGATCCGGATGGTGCAGAGGGCTTCGATGCAGCAGTGAAAACGCTACTGGAACTCTATACCGATGCTGTTGAAATGCGTGCGGAGATGTTTCCGGATACGATGAGAAAAGCTCTCAAAATCGAGGATCCGAATGTAGATATTGAATCTGATCTTACCATTGGACTCGATGTCCTGACCGGACATGACAGTCAGCAAATGAGAACACTCGGTGAAGGAATGGAGAAGATTGCCAGCGGACTTGGGGAAAAGCCCGCCGATGTGCTCGGAGGATCAAGCGCAGGAAAACGCTACTGGAAAATGAATGATGCTACGGGGTTCCCAGATGTTCTGCAGGCCAAGGTACACGAGGATGAGAAGTTCTTACTCAAAGCCGAGAAAGACATTGGCGCAACGGAAACGATGAAAAATAATCCTCGATTGCAGGATACGATCAACAAGTTGAAATTGGGAATTGCAGAATTGAAGAAGGTCAATCCGATGATGACGGGATGGTACCAATGGCAAACGACGTACGGGCCGAGAACAATGGACACAAAGCCGCTGCGTGTCCTTGGACTGATCAGCGGATTTACGGTCGCCGGCCTTGGACTCGGTCACAGTCTCTACACAGGCAAAGATCTGACATGGCCAACCGGTGCATGGGGAATTCTTGCAGCACTCTGCGCTTATCCAAATTTGAAAGACTCAATTCTCGCACCGGAAAAATATAAAAGGGACCAAACAATGGCTGCCATCGAGAAATATAATACTCCGGCCAAGAGAGAATTGATCTCGAATTTCACACCGGAATCATTCAATGAACTGATCGATATTCCGAAAAAAGAACTCCAAGATTTTAGAAAGAAAATGATCAGAGATGCGAAGAATGGACAAACAACAAGCCTTGCAGAGATCGGAAGATTGACAGACGGAAAAGAGACTCCATTATATACAATGCTATCAAATCTCAATTCAAAGAAAGTTGCTGCAACCATCGACCTTGTACTCGGCGCAAAAAAAGATGATCTTCCATTCATTCAGGACATGATTAAACCTGTCTAATGCTTCTAAAGGCGCTGCAGTGGTCCTCAACAGACTACCCTACCTTCGTAAACTCCTTGGTGTATGCCTCGAGCATATCGCCCATTTCAAGACCGATGGAAACCGTCACACGCATACCGCATTCCGCTCCCTCCTTCGCTTCTTTGATGTCCTTCTCGACGTTCTTCAGAGAGGTAATGCGACCCGTCCCCACGACTTCCCCGCCTCGCAGGATGCGGAACGGCGTGCGCTTGATGAAACCGTCCATCACCTTTCCTCCGACGATCTGCTCGGATTTCTTCGTGAGGAACACGCCTCGAATTTCCAAATGACCCGTAATCTTCTCCTCTTCAACGGGCTCGATGAGGCCCTTAAGAATCAGCTCCACTTCCTCAAGGAGCTTGTAGATGATGTCGTAGTGCTTGATCTTCACACCCTCGCGCTCGGCGGTGCGGGCAACCGCCGCCGATGCATCCACATTGAATGCGACGACGATGGCCTCTCCGGCGGACGCCATCATGACATCGCTTTCCGTCACATCTCCGATCGCGGCATGAATGACCTTGGGTTGCACCGTATCGGTCGTCAGCTTCGCAAGAGCTTCTTCAAGCGACTGCAACGATCCCTGCGCATCGGCCTTGAGAATGATCTTGAGCTGAGAAAGCTTTCCCTCAGAAAGACGGCTCACCAAATCCGCAAATCCGCGTTTCGTCTGCTGACCCTTCGAAACGGCGTATGCGGAAAGATAGGACTTAAGCTCCTTGTCGGTGCCGAACACCTGAAGAATTTCCCCAACACTCGGCAGGGCGTCGAATCCTGAAATCACCGCAGGACCGGAAGGCAACACATCGGAAATCGACTTGCCGAGAGCATCGCTCAAGGATTTCACTTTGCCGGATGCTCCGCCGCATCCGATGATGTCCCCGACCCTGAGTGTTCCGGTATTCACGATGACAGTTGCTAGTGGCCCTCTCGACTTGTCCAAATGACTTTCGACGATGGTCGCAATGGCTCTGCGATTGGGATTGGCCTTCAGCTCTTCAATCTCGGCCATCAGAAGCACGTGCTTCAAAATTTCGGGAATCCCCTGCTTCGTGAGCGCCGAACAAGGAATCATCGGCACAGTTCCGCCCCAATCCTCCGGCTGAAGGCCTTGGGCTGCCAATTCGCCCTTCACACGCTCGAGATCGGCATTCGGACGATCGATCTTGTTGATGGCAACGAGAATGGGAACCTCTGCATCTTTGGTATGATTGATCGCTTCGATGGTTGTCGGCTTCACGCCTTCCTCCGCAGAGACGACGAGAATCACAATATCCGTGAGCTGAGCTCCTCTGGCACGCATGGCGGTGAACGCTTCGTGACCGGGAGTATCGATGAACGTGATCGGCTTTCCCTCATGCAACACTTGATACGCACCAATATGCTGAGTGATGCCGCCTGCTTCCCCTGCAACGACATTCGTGCTGCGAATCGCATCGAGAATGGCAGTCTTTCCGTGGTCAACATGCCCCATCACCGTCACAATCGGCGCACGTTCTCGAAGAACAGATGGATCATCTTTGATGAGCTCCGCTAGGTTGTTGCTGAGGAGAGCCTCTACGGAAACGGTTCCCGCATCTCGCTGAATCTCCACACCGAGATCGAGTGCGATCACCTCAGCCGTATCGTAGTCGATCTGCTGGTTGATGCTCGCCAGCACACCGTTCTTCATCAGTGAGGAAACGACCTTCGGGACCTGAATACCGGTCTTCTCTGCAAATTCCTTCACGGATATCTGAGATGGAATGAGGACGATGCCCGTCTTCTTCTTGATCTGCTCCTGATGGATGGAGCGATCCGGTCGATCCA
>SXGR01332439.1_pt1 | contig 19518 bp, 21 predicted proteins | sample 3174711 | NCBI WGS metagenome assembly SXGR01 (sample SAMN11356860, study PRJNA531348) | freshwater metagenome | isolation source: freshwater sample F1-60 | place: China: Fuxian Lake, Yuxi | collected 2017-12-25
GAGACGTACCACATCGCGAGTTTGTCGCCTTTACGAATCAGCTTGCCACCCACCACCGTATCGACCAATGCAGTGCGCCGCATGTAAGCGAGCGGCGTCTGCCACCGGATCATCTCGGCGACCATGTTCGGAATCAGCGCGGGATTGGCACGCAGTTTGTTGTATTGCTCGGGAAACTGATTCAGCGCCAAAACGCCGCCACTGATGGAGTTACGTGTCGTGTCGTTGCCACCGACAATTAGCAGGACCAGGTTGCCAAGGAACTCCTGCTGCGACATGTTCTTCGTCGCTTCACCGTTGGCCAGCATGGAAATCAGGTCATTGCCGGGTTTGCCAACACGTTGTAGCCACAGGCCGTTGAAGTAAATGAGGCATTCCGTCAGCTCGGCGCGTCGCGCCTCTTCAGATTCCACGATGCCACTGTTTTCGTCGGACGTCGCGACATCTGACCAACGTGTGAGCTTGCGACGATCTTCAAACGGAAAGTCGAACAACATCGCCAGCATCTGCGTCGTGAGTTCAATGGAGACCTTGTCGACCCAGTTGAATCGTTCACCGACGGGCACGCTGTCGAGAATGCCTGCCGCACGTTCGCGAATGGTGCTCTCGAGGAGTTTTAAGTTCATCGGCGCAACAACCGGGCTCACGACCTTTCGCTGCACATCGTGTTTGGGCTGATCCATCGCGATGAACATCGGCAACGGAAATTCCGCTTCGTCATCGGCCAGCACGATGGAACCATCGGAGGAGAAGAGATCATTCCGCTGGTCGCAGTACTTCACGTCCTCGTAACGCGTGATGGACCAATACGGCCCATCCATCCCTTCGGTGCTGTAGTGCACCGGATCTTCTTTCCGCAGACGCGCGAAGATTTCTTGCCAACGACCACTCTGGAAGAGGTCAGGACGCGCCGGGTCAATGGCTGCAAGCTCAAGCGCTGCAGGGTCGGTATGCATCCAGGAAACGGCTTCGGCCATCATCACTCTCCTGTCGTTGGCTTGCGGTAGTGCCGAAACGCAGTGGTCAGATCAGAACTGGAATTCCGGAACGTTGACCCGCAGACCATCGAGAAGGTCTGTGACCGGAATCTGACACGACAGTCGTGAGGTAGGTGTGCGTTCCGGGTTGAGGTCAAGCATGGCTTCTTCATTGGTGTTGGGCGCGCCGGTCTTGGCGTACCAGGCCGCGTCGACCATGACGTGACAGGTCGCGCAGGAACATTCACCGCCGCAGTCGGCGTCGATTCCCGGTACACCATTATCGACGGCAGCGTTCATCAGGGTAGTTCCCACGGGCGCGTCGACAACATGCTCTTGGCCACTGTGGGAAATGTAGGTGATCTTGGGCATGGAGAGTCCTTCGGCAGTGAAACGAGACGTTAGAAATCGGGCGCGGGCAAATTACTCAATCCAGCCGTAAAGCTCAATTCCGGGGACGCATGGAGGTGACCTGAGTCCAAACTCAGGGCCGCTTGGTGGCCCGCCGAGAGGGTTGCACTGACTTAAGTCACTCTCTTAAGCGGCTCGGCCTCAAGCGACTCGGCTTTATGCAACTCGGCGACGACGATCGGGTAGTCCACGACGGCGATCCTGAGCATCAAAGAGCCGCTCAGGCAGACCATGGTCCGTATCTCGACGCATGTCCTGACGTCGATCAGAAAGGTGCTCATACCGGCAGCGGCAGGACGCGCGACGCGTGAAGTCCGCGAGAGGGAGCGCCGGCGCTTCATTTGGAAAGGACACCTGGTTGTGCCGGTCGCGTACCGCTGGACACGCTTGGCGTCGGTCGTACTGGATGCCAACGGCGTGATAAGGCTTTTTTGGCCTGTCGTCGGTAGCGGACGCGTTCTTGCCCACCAGCCGACGCAGAAACTTGAATATCAATTCCCCCGAAGAATGTTCTGTATCTGGACGAATCTCCCATCATAGTCCGAGCCTGGCGAGCCGTACACCCGAGTTCTCTGGCCTCAGGGTGGGTAATTCTCCCCATCTGCATGACAATTCGACGCCAGAATCCGAAATTTCCGGAAAACCGTCGACCCGTGCACTCGACCACACGGCCCCACCCGACTACATTCTTATCTACATTCGATGATCGAAAGCGACCCTAGAATTCGAGGTTCGCCGCCAGCGCCCCCGGTAGAGCCCCGGCGCAACTTTTCGCAATGTGCTAGTCCCAATGTGCTGGTTCCGATGTGCTAGTTCCGATGTGATAGTTCCGATGTGATAGGAGACCCCATGAGTACGACTGCTCCGGAAGCTGCCAAACCCCTCAACCGCGCCGACCTTTTCAAGACGTCGAACGCGGAACTCCTGGCGCGCTGGCCCATCGACGTAAACCAGGACCCCGCCGCACTCCCCCTGGACAGTTTTAATCCCGGCCATCCAGACCTGTTCGAATTCCGCAAAGAGCTGCCCTACTTCGAGCGCCTGCGCAAAGAAGATCCCGTGCACTACACCGCGAACAGCCAGTTCGGGCCGTATTGGTCGGTCACGAAATACAACGACATTATGTACGTCGACAGCCACCACGAGCTGTTTTCGTCGGACAGCCGCAAAGGCGGTATCAACCTTGGTGGAATCGCCGATCCGGATCCGGACCCCAACTTCGCGCTACCGATGTTCATTCAGGAGGACTCTCCCAAACATGAACATCAACGCAAGGCGATCGCGCCGGTCTTCACACCGAAACACCTGATGGGCTTCGAGCCGCTGATTCGTGAGCGTGCGGGTCGCATCCTCGACAACCTGCCACGTAACAAGACGTTCAACTGGGTGTCAGAAGTTTCCGTAGAACTCACCGGCCAAATGCTGGCGACGCTGTTCGACATCCCGCAGGAAGACCGGCACAAGCTGATCTACTGGTCAGACTCCGTCTCCAACCTCGGCAACCCCGAGTACTTCCCGACCATTGAAGAAGGCTTCAAGGTGTTGTGGGAATGTTTCGCCTACTTCAACAACGTCAGGCAAGAGCGGGTCAAGAACAACCAGCTTGGCAACGATCTGATTTCCATGCTGGCACTTGGCGAGGCGACCAAGAACATGCCGCCCAACGAGTTCCTTGGCAACATGTTGTTGCTCATCGTCGGTGGTAATGACACCACCCGCAACTCGATCACAGGTGGTGTGCTGGCGCTCAATCAGAATCCGGAGCAGTACGCCAAGCTCAGCGCCAACCACGCACTGGTCGCATCCATGGCGCCAGAGATCATCCGTTGGCAAAGTCCCGTCGCGCACATGGCCCGCATCGCACTGAAGGACACCGAGATCGGCGGCAAGAAAATCCGTGAAGGTGAACGTGTGGCGATGTGGTACATCTCGGGCAACCGCGATGACACCGTCATCCCTGACGCCAACCAGTTCATCATCGACCGCGCCAATCCCCGCCGGCATCTGTCATTTGGTTTCGGCATCCATCGTTGCCTCGGCAACCGGCTCGGCGAGATGCAGCTACGCGTGATCTGGGAAGAGATTCTCAAGCGGTTCAAGAAGATCGAAGTGGTGGGTGAACCGCGTTACCTGAAGTCGTGTTTCATTCGCGGGATTCGCGATCTGCCGGTTCAGGTGAGCTGAGGCGCTCATCGTGGGAGCGGCATCCAAGCTGCGATGATTGATCGTCAGATCAGATCGCGGCTTGCAAGCCGCTCCCACAACATGGCCAACCGGTCAGATTTTTAGCACCTTTGCCGCATTCTCCCGGAGAAACTTCGGCCACACCGCAGGCTTAAACGGCACACTCGGCATATCACCCATAATCCGCTCGAGTGAGAGACCCATCGGGAAATACCCCGCATAGATGATCTTGCCAGCACCACGTGTGTTGGCGTAGTCGATGATCGCCTTCGGATAGTGCTTCGGTGCAAACGCCGAGGTTGAGTAGTAGAGATTCGGCCACTTCAGCATGAGCTTCACCGCGAGATCTTCCCACGGCTCACAACCATGACGCGTGACGAAGACCAGCTCAGGGAAGTCATACATGACGTTATCGATCCGCGACACTTCCTGGGGCCACATCGGAAGGCGCGGCCCGGGAACACCCGCACACGAAAAAATCGGTACGTCCAGCTCCACGCACTTGGCGTAAATCGGATACATCTTGGCGTCATCGATGGCGACCTGTGGGTTGTACCCCGCGTTGAACGCGTGAAACGCCTTCACGCCATAGGTTTCATACTGCCTCACCATGTCACGAATGCCATCCATGCCGCTGTTCGGATCACAGGCACCACTCGGAATGAATCGGTCGGGGTGATCCTTAAGGGCCTTGTCAGAAACTTCGTTACCGCAGCCGATCATGCCCTTCTCAACGCCGTGTTTATCCATCTCTTTCAGGGTGAGATCCACGGGGTTACCCGACGCACCGTACAACTCCTTCGGCACTTGTTTGAACATGTATTCCACAGGGAACTCAAACTTCGTCGAGCCGTCTTTCAACTGGGCGCGAATGAAGTCGTACATTTTGAAGTCGGATGCAGGGAATCCGATCATCGTATCGATGGCGCCGATGCCCGATGGCATGTTCATGTTGGAGCCCTCGAATACAGCGCCTGCTGGAAGAGGTAACAGGTCGAATCACGCGGGATTGCATCACGCGGCAGCGGTGTGTTCACCTGCGAAGGTGTCGATCCAAATTGCTGGGCTAGTGGAAGCAGCTTCTCTACGTCAAATTTGTAGAGCGCCGCCGCGTTAAGCCCAAGCACCTTGCGGCGCACTTCATCGGGCAGTCCGCTGAACGTGAGCCGCAGCGATTCGGTGTTGTACGGAAACGTGCCTTCATAGTGCGGGTAGTCGTTACCCCAGAGCACCTTGTCAACACCGATGCGCTCAATGCCATTGAGATCCGCAAGGCATCGGGAACGATGCGCCATAGAAACAGTTGCGGGCTGCATAGAAGCTGGGTGTTTCCTTGAGCACCCACGCCATGTCCTTGTAGTTCATCTCACCAATCGCACCGGCCTTGATGCCGTAGTGAATGCGGTCGAGATTGGCGAGCATGTCCAGCACCCACGAACAGCCCGATTCCGTGAGGATGTACTTGAGGCGCGGGAACTTCTCAAAGGCGCCGCTCATGAGGAGGTGGCGATAACCCGCCTGGCAGTAGAACGTCACCTCGCTGATCCAGAGTGCTTCCGCCACAGGACCCGATCCGTAACTCGGCGAACCTTGACCCGAATGCTAGTTCATCACCAGGTCATGGTCTTGAATGGCGGCAAAGACGCGGTCCCACTCCGGATCGTAGAGGGGCTTCAGCCACCCACAATCTGGTGGAATCAATGGCAGGAGCACTCCACCACGAAGCCCTGCCTTGGCGATGAACTCGATGTCACGAATCGCCTCATCGAGGTCGTTGGGGAGAATCAGCCCAACACCGGCGCGGCGCACCGGATCTTCAGCACAAAAGTCCGCGAACCAACGGTTGTGAGCGCGAATGCCTGCGAGACACCGCTGGTAGTCCTCAGGCTTCGGCGGCTGCGCAGTGACGATGCTCTTGCGAAAAAACGGCGGTACGGTGTTCGGAAACACCACCTCGCCCACCACACCTTGGCTGTTCTGGTCTTCACTGCGAATCGCGAGGTCCCAGTTCTTCATCTTTTTGACGCCGTAGTGTTCCTGCGCTGGATTCTTGTAGCCGCCGCGCCACTCATCAAAGATCAGGCGAAACTCCGGGTCGAGATACTCGCGATATTGCGCATGGCTACCACCGGCGTGGGTGTCAGCGGTGATCAAAAGGTAAGGATCGTTGCTCATGAGCTTCTCCGCTCAACCAACGGCTGTGATCAGATCCATGACTTCCTCGAGTGCTGCGGCGCGTTTCGCAGCCGGCGCGTCGATGCGCAGCGTCAGACCGTTCACACCGAGATCGCGATATTTCTTCAATCGCGCCTTCACCATGTCAGCAGTGCCGATGGCACCAAACTCCGTGACCATCGCATCAGGCACACGTCGCGCGGCTTCATCACGTTTGCCGGCCTTCCACAATTGTTGGATGGCCAGCGCATCGTCCGTGAAACCGGCACGTTTGAAAGCGTCATTGTAGAAGTTGGTCTTGGCACTACCCATGGCACCCATCTGGAAAGCCACTCCGGAGCGTCGCTCTTCAATCAGCTGTTCGACGTTGTCGCCAATCGCCACGGTACAGGACACGTTGAGGAAGATATCGGAGAGCTTTCGTCCGGATTTTTCAGCACCGCGACGGATATGGTCGAGATGCGCCTCAGGATGATCCGGTGAGAACGAAGTACCCAGCCAACCATCGGCCGCGGCACCGGTGTACTCAAGTGCGTTTGGCGCGAGCGTCGCGAGGAAGATTGGAATCGGTGCGGGAGGATGGTCGAGCCGCAGCGGTTTGCCTTCGCCACCACGCCGCGGCAGCACATTGTGTTTGCCTTCGTAAATCAGCTTCTCGCCTTTAAACGCGAGGCGAAGGATTTCCACGGTTTCGCGCATACGGGTGAGGGGTTCGGCATAGGAGATGCCGTGCAACCCTTCAACCACCTGCGGACCGCTCACGCCGAGGCCAAGAATGAAACGTCCTTCCGACAGGTCGTGCATTGAAAGCGCAGTCATCGCAGTCATTGATGGCGTGCGCGCGCTGATCTGCATGATGCCGGTGCCGAGTTTGATCTTCGTTGTCAGTGCCGCCATGAAGGCGAGCGACGTCACCGCATCGGAGCCCCAGGCCTCTGCGGACCAAATGCTGTCCACACCGAGGCGTTCGGCTTCCTGGACGAGATCGATGAGATGGCGTGCGTTATTGCGGGCATATCCGCCGACAGCGATGGATGCTTTGAGCATGTGAATCTCCCCTTAATGGCTAACCCCTTCTTGCCCCAAGGATATCCGCCCCTCCCCTCGCTCCGCTATGATCCTGTTATGCAAAAACTCCCGCCCGGCTTCAGCATCGGCCACGCCACGAACAAAGACCTCAATACCGGCGTTACCGTCATCCTCCCCGAATCTTTCGCGACCGCAGGCGTTCACGTCATGGGCGGTGCACCGGGAACGCGAGAAACGGATTTGCTCTCGCCCAACCAGGTGGTCTCCACCATCGACGCGCTGGTCTTTTCTGGCGGCTCCGCGTTTGGGCTTGATGCCGCCAGCGGTGTTCAGGCCTGGCTTCGTGAACACGACCGGGGTTATCCCGTGGTGCCTTATCGAGTACCTATCGTTCCCGCCGCCATTATTTTTGACCTGCGCAAAGGTCACATGGAGGACTGGGATCGTTATCCGCCGTATCGGGAACTGGCGTTTGAAGCGTGTGACAAGGCGACTCACGCACCCGAGCTCGGTCAGATCGGCGCTGGACGTGGCGCCAGTACTGCAACAGGCGCAGGCGGATTTGGTCTGGCCAGCATGACCCTGGAAGGTGGTATCACCATTGCCGCTGCGGTGGTTTGCAACGCCGCAGGTTCCACACACGTTGGTGAGACGACGAGTTTTTGGGCGGCGCCCTTTGAAATGGGCGATGAATTTGGTGGTCGAGGTTATCCGGCACCTTGGCCACACGACGCAAGACGTGTGCGCACCAAGGCAGGGTTCAAGGAGATGGAAAACACCACCTTGGCCGCTGTGATGACAGACGCGATTCTTACCAGCGCGGAAGCCGAACGAATTGCCATGGTCGCGCACGACGGTTTTGCCCGCGCGATCTATCCCGTACACACCCCTGCGGACGGTGACATCGTCTTCACCTTGGCAAGTGAAAAGGCCGGCAAAGCCCCCGCCGACATGATGCTCTTTGGTGTCGCCGCGGCGAATGTGGTGGCTCGCGCCATCGCCATCGCGGTTTATCACGGCGAACAACAATCGCTATGAATCCCGATCAACTCAAAGCACGGATTGAATCCAAGAGAGACGATCTGATCGATCTCACGCAGCGACTCGTGCGGATTCCCACCATCAATCCTCCCGGTGATTTCTACACCCCCTGTGCGGAATTGTTGGGTGATCGGCTTCGCGCCAGAGGATTCGAGTTGAAGTACATCCGGGCAACCAACACACCCGGCGACTCGGATCGTTATCCACGCACCAACGTAGTGGCACGGCGCACCGGCAAGAAAGCCGGCCCCGTCGTGCATTTCAACGGGCATATCGATGTGGTGGAAGTCGGGTCCGGCTGGTCCGTTGATCCCTTTGCTGCCGAGATCAAAGACGGTCGCATCTACGGACGCGGTACCGCGGATATGAAAGGTGGCATCGCCGCGGCGATCATTGCGATGGAAGCGTTGCTTGAACTCGAACCCGATTTGCCTGGGACGCTCGAACTCTCAGGCACTGCCGATGAAGAGTCAGGTGGTTATGGTGGCGTTGCCTACCTCTGCGAACAAGGTCTGCTCACTCGCGATACCGTCGATCACGTGATCATTCCTGAGCCGCTCAACAAGGACCGCGTGTGCCTCGGCCATCGCGGCGTGTGGTGGGCGGAGATCGAGACATTCGGTCGTATCGCCCATGGCTCGATGCCGTGCCTGGGCGACAGTGCCATTCGCCATATGGGTGCTGTGCTTGGAGCCATGGAAACGACGCTCTATCCACAGCTCGCGCGCAAAACCACCGCGATGCCCGTGGTTCCCGACGGCGCCAAACAGTCGACCCTCAACATCAACTCTCTGCACGGTGGACAAGGTGAAGGTCATGACGGGCTACCCGCGCCGGTCGTTGCCGACTCGTGTCGCATGATCATCGATCGGCGTTTCCTCATTGAAGAACCGCTCGACACCGTCAAGGGTGAAGTGCGGGAGATGCTCGAGTCGCTGACAGGTTCACGCACGGGATTCAGATACGCGTTACGTGATCTATTCGAAGTTCACCCGACGATGACCAACAAAGACGCACCGGTAGCGCGTTCTGTGGCCGAGGCGATTCGCACCGTGCTCGGGCGTGACCCCGATTACGTCGTGTCGCCAGGGACCTATGATCAGAAACATATTGATCGGATTGGCCGACTCCACAACTGCATCGCTTATGGCCCAGGCATTCTTGACCTCGCGCATACCCCTGACGAATACGTGGGTATCGACGACTTGGTTACCTCCGCTCAAGTGATGGCACTCGCTACTTATCAACTGGTACACGGACATGGGTGATCGTCTCGCCGGTAAAACCGCCATCGTTACCGGTGCAGCATCCGGATTCGGAGCCGGTATCGCGCAAAAGTTTGTCGCTGAAGGCGCGCGGGTCTGGATCGTCGACATCGATGCCACGCGTGGCGAAAGTATGGCAAAGGGCCTCGACATGCCTTTCGCGCGCCTCGATATCTGCGACTGGAATGCTGTCCGCAACTTCGCGCGATTAGTTGAACGTGTGGATATCCTGGTCAACAACGCGGGTATCGGTCATACGCCTTCTCCTGCTGAGGATGTCGAAACGGAGACCTTTGATCGTGTGGCGAACGTCAACATGCGGGGCATCTACCACATGTGTCGCGCCTTCATTCCGCTGATGAAGGCGCAGAAAGCAGGCGCCATCATCAACATCGCTTCTACTGCGGGTGTGCGGCCGCGAGGCGGGCTCACCTGGTACAACGCGTCGAAAGGTTGGGTGATCACGGCCACCAAGTCGCTCGCCGCAGAACTCGCGCCTTCGAACATTCGAGTCAACGCGATCAATCCAGTCGCAGGTGATACACCGCTGCTCTCGACCTTTATGGGCGGCGACTCCGAGGCACTGCGTGCGAAATTTCTCGCCACTATTCCCCTCGGTCGCTTCTGTTCACCCGACGATGTCGGTGCGGCGGCTTGTTACCTCGCGAGTGACGAAGCCGCCATGGTGACAGGCGTGGCGATGGAAGTAGATGGCGGGAGAGTATTGTAGGTACTCCGCCTTGATTCTCCAGGAACTCGAATCCGCCGCAGCGTTGATCTATCACTTCATGCAGCCCACTCCACAATACGCGTGGCCACTTTTGTCAGCGGCAGTCGGCGCCGAAACCTGGGTCAAACACGAAAACCACACCCCCACCGGGGCATTCAAGGTTCGTGGAGGACTTGTCTACCTTGATCGACTCTCGAAACGGCCCGATCGCCCGGCGCGACTGATCACCGCGACACGCGGCAACCACGGTCAGAGCATTCCTTTTGCAGCCCGCTCCTGTGGAATTCCTGTTTCGGTGCTCGTGCCCGAGGGCAACAGCGAAGACAAGAATACTGCGATGCGCGCTTGGGGTGCAGATCTCGAAGTCTTCGGGTCTGACTTCGATGCGGCGCGTATGGAATCGGAGCGTCGCGCACAAAAAGGCGAAGCTGAAATCGTGCAGTCATTCCACGTCGACCTGATCCTCGGCGTTGCGACGTACGGTCTTGAGCTGTTTAGAAACGCGCCACCACTCGATGTGGTCTACGCCCCCATCGGCATGGGGTCGGGCATCTGCTCGTTGATTCGCGTACGTGATCTTCTTGGCTTGAAGACCCGCATCGTCGGTGTCGTATCGTCAGGCGCCGACGCCATGGCCCGCGCCTTTCAAACCGACAGACCAGACCCTTCAGAAAGTGCGCGTACGTTTGCTGACGGTATCGCCGTGCGTATGCCCAATCCTGCCGCCGTTGCAGAAATCCGCGCCGGTGCTGATCACGTCGTGGTCGTCACCGATGATGAAATCGCCGAAGCGATGCGCCTTCTTTTCCGCACCACGCATCAGGTCGCCGAAGGCGCGGGTGCTGCCGGATGTGCAGGACTTATGCAGGAACGCGACCAGTGGCGAGGCAAGCGTGTCGGCATCGTCATGACCGGTGGCAACATCGATCCACATCTCTTCGCCATGGTTTTAGGCGGACGAACCCCCGGGATTTGAGCCACAGGGGCCGCTCGAAAAACGCTCGAGTTGCACACACTCATGTGGGGACGTGTGTCGTCGTCACTTCTGCAAGCAGCCGGTCGCCATCACCACGGACTTCCGTACGAATCACCGTGATTCGTCGCCCAACCCGAACTGGCCGAGCAAGCGCGCGAACGGATCCACCTTGTTGGTTAGCCAACATCACAGCATGCAGGTCAACACCCACCATAAAACGTTCTTCACCCGTTTTGGCGAAGTAAGCCCGCCCTGCCGCACCGGTTGCCAGGTTGTCGGCAAGGGTGATCAGTACTCCGCCATTGATGTTGCCCTTCGGGTTGCAATGATGACTTTCGATGACGATCTTCGCCGCCACCCTTTCACCATCGCCGTCGTATTGCATGCCGATGTATTGATCAAATGTCATGGGCCCGCCCCCGAGGTATGAGGCCAGAATATACATCGTCGCCGCAAACAACTTTTTTGGTTAAACCCGCGATGGACCAGATGTTCGCCCGTGGGCATCATGGCGCTCAGGTATCCAAGCCTCGCGGGGAGCGAATGGCCGGAAGTCTCAGAGACCAGTTGATTGCGGCGGGCCTTGTCAGCAGCCAACAGGCACGCAAAGCCGAAAAACAGGTCAAATCCGAAAAGCAGGCGCAGGGTAATAGGGCAAATGCCCAGTCCGCCATTCAAGCGAAGGCGCGCGCCGAAGCCGAACGCAAAGCGGCCGAGAAAGTCGAGAAAGACCGCGAGCTCGCCCGGATTGCCAATGAAAAAACCGCCAACAAGGCGCGTAACGCTGAAATTCGTCAGCTGATCGCGCAACACGACGTTCGGCCGAAAGAACAGAAAGAAGATGACGTGCTGTATAACTTCCTGCATTACCAGAAGGTCAAACGCATCTGGGTGACGAAAGAACACCAGGCGATGTTGGCGTCGGGTCAACTCTTCATCATCAGCACCGATGGACGCTTTCATCTGGTCAGACCTGAGGTCGCCGAACAGATTCGAACGCGCGATGCGCGTCGTGTCATCGAGCCGCGCAGAGAACAACCTTCTGCGACGGGCGAAGACGATGAGTATTACGCCAAGTTCAAAGTTCCGGATGACCTCGACTGGTAACACCTCCACTTGAATCGTTAACAAAGAAGGACACACAAATGACTGACCATCTTCTCGAAGACTTCAGCGAAGGCATCCTCACCCTGACCATGAACCGTCCGGAGGCCCGCAACGCCATGAGCGGCGAGATGATGGGCGCGTTGGACAGCGCAGTACGTCGAGCGTCACTCGATCCAGAGGTGCGTTGTGTCGTACTCACCGGCGCAGGCAACGCGTTTTGCGCAGGCGGTGATGTAAAGGGTCAAGCCCAGGCCGCTGCGGAGCGCAGCAAAGGAACCTCGAGCGTCAGCATCGAAGCACGTGTGCACGGTCTGCGTTCGGGCATGGAAACGTCGCGCCTCCTGCACGAAATGCCAAAACCCACCATCGCCGTTATCCCCGGCGCGGCTGCGGGTGCCGGGTTGTCACTGGCGCTCGCCTGCGATATTCGCCTGTGTGCCGCCGAAGCCAAACTCACTACGGCCTTTGCCAAAGTCGGCGCATCAGGTGATTACGGCGGCTCCTATTTCTTGCCACGACTTGTGGGTGCGTCAAAAGCACGAGAACTCTATTTCACGTCAGATGTACTGAGTGGGACCGAAGCCCACGCACTCGGCATGGTGAATCACGTGTGGCCCATCGCCGAACTTGCCGAGCGCGCACATGCCTTTGCCGTGAAGCTCGCGAATCTCCCGACCGCCGCCATCGGTTACATGAAGAAAAATCTTAACGCCGCGGATGAAGCGAGCCTCTCTCAGGTATTCGATCTCGAAGCCGAACACATGGTGCGGACGATGTTGACGGAAGATCACGCCAATGCGGCCAAAGCGTTTGTAGAAAAACGACAGCCGGTGTTTAAGGGGCGCTAGGTCGCTTAGGGAAGCTCTGATTGATAGGATATTTCTGTCAGAGCGAGGCTGGAGGAACGGAGGAAAATCGCGGATATGCAGTAAATCCGCGATTTTTTGAAGCGACGACTAACGAAGCTATGGCGGAAACAGACATTACTCGGAGATTACTTAGGTGAAATCGCCCGTGTGGAATCGATGGGTTTCTTGCAACGTCATCCTCATAACGCTGTTGACGGGTCACGTTGCCGCTGATTTCGCCGGCGACTCCATCGCCGCGCTCGACCAAGACAAGGATGGAACGGTTGCGGTCGAAGAGTACGTGGCGTGGCAGGTCAAAAACCTCGATCGCCATGAGCGCGACAAGGTCGCTGGACTTTCGTTGGACGAGTTCGCGCAATCGCTGGATGAGCGGACGCGGTCGAGCGCACCAACACTTTTTAACAACAGTGACCGCAATACCGATGGTGTTCTCGAAGCCACAGAGTTCGGCGGTTATCACGGCTGGATCTTCAACAACATACTCGACAGCAATCGAGATGGCGCCTGGACGGCGGACGAGTACCGAGACTTCCTTGCAAAAAATCCAGGCGCAGGACCTGCTCAACAAGCCCGAGCGATGATCGCGCGACTTGATCGTCGCGATCAAAACGGCTCGGTCAGCCTGCAGGAATACCTTGACGTTCAAGCACCGAAGTTCCGCACCTTCGACACCAGTGGCAATGGTTCATTCTCAAAGGCCGAGTTCAAAGCTTCGCTCGAAGGTAATGCCCAGCGTCGCGCTGCGGCGAGCTTCAAACGGTTTGATTTCGACGGTGACCGTCGCCTCAACCGCCAGGAGTTTTTTGACTATCACGGCCGGATATTCAACAACGTCCTGGACCTGAACCGGGACGGGGAATGGTCGGTTCAGGAACTTGAGAGCTTCCTGAAGTAGACATCCGCACCCCGTTTACTTGCAGGATTCCAGTTCCGTGCTTTATTTCCCGCAGGACCTGCGGAGAAAGAGATCATGGAATCGACTGGCCTGCTACCGAACCTCTACTGGATCGATGATCGACTCATTCCCCTGCTGACTGAACTCGCGGAAACCGTGGGTCAGCTTGCCGGACGGCAGGATGCTCTCGGCATACTCAAACCGTCAGGTGAAGGCGCAACAACCGATGAAGATGCGCTCACTGGACGTGGCACACAGAATCTCGATGAGTGGATCGGCCGACTGGTCACGCGGTGGCTGCCAGAGCGGATCGCCTTATGGCACTTCGATGGTGAACGCCCGGCTCACTTCGGCCTCACCACAGCCGAACGGCTTGAATTGCTGGATGCGCTCATCCAGGCCATCAACAGCGGGATTTACCATCTCGATCAACAACTTAAGCGTGAGTGCATGAAGCTCAAGCTCGTGGGTATCCCGCTCAATCGGCGTCAGCTCGGCATGGTCAACCTGCTCATGGGTGAGTTTCCGAAAAAGCTGACGTCCACCAAATGGGCCCGGATTACCAAGTGTTCCCCGGACACTGCGCTCCGGGACATTACCGACCTCGTTTCCCAAGGTGTGTTGATCCGGGATGGCGCCGGTGGACGCAGCACGATCTATTCACTCGCGGTTTACCATGGCCTTTTCCCTGAACTTTCAGTCACATCCCTGGGGTAGCCACTCGCCGGCCTATTGCCTATAGTCGCGCCTCCCTTGCATGAGCTGAGACTGCGGCTTTTCAAAAACGCGCTCCAGCCAGAGAGAGAAGGTTCAGACCCCATGATTCTCGCGCTCGACGTCGGCAACTCGCAGATCTACTGTGGTGTGTTCAAGGACGAACAACTCATCGTCCAGTTCCGCCGCGCTTCCACGAATAAGGCGTCTTCGGACGAGATTGGCGTATTTCTTCGCGCGGCGCTGCGTGAAAACGACATCGACCCCAAGACCATTGAGATGGTGGTGTGTTGTTCCGTGGTTCCTGACCTCAACTACTCGATCCGTGGATGTTGCCAGAAGTACTTCAACGTCGATCCGCTGATGCTCAGGCCCGGCATCAAGACCGGCCTCAAGATCAAATACAAGGATCCCAAGGAAGTCGGCGCAGACCGTATCGCCGACGCCATGGGTGGCGTTCGTCTCTACCCGAACAAGAACCTCATCATCATCGACTTCGGTACTGCGACGACGGTTTGCGCCATCACCAAGGACCGCGAGTTCTTGGGTGGCAATATCCTCCCAGGCGTGCGTCTCGCCATGGAAGCTCTTGAAGCGAAAACCGCACAGTTGCCGACTGTCGAAATCAAACCTGTGAAGTACGCCTTCGGTCGTTCCACCGTAGAGAGCATTCAAAGTGGTCTCTACTGGAGCAACGTCGGCATGGTGAAAGAGATCACTTCGCGCATCACTGCTGAAGTGTTCCAGGATGAAAAACCGATGCTGATCGCGACCGGAGGTTTTTCGCACCTGTTTGATCGCGAAGGATTGTTTGATGCCGTGGTCCCCGACCTCATTCTCGTGGGACTGCTAGATGCGTTGCGCCTGAATCCGCAAGGCGAAGAAGAAGAGTAGGAACGAGTAACCAACAGCAGCCTTGTGTGGGCTCGCTTGTCAGCTATCAATCGGAGGTTTCCAGCATGCAAGACGTAGTGATCGTAGACGCAGCCCGTAGCGCGGTTGGCAAGAAAAAAGGTTCGCTCGGCTGGGTTCACCCGTCCGATACGCTCGGGCCGGTGATGTCGCAGATGCTCAAGCGTAACGGCCTCAAAAGTGGTCAGGTTGATCAAGTCGTCGGGGGCTGCATCAACAAACTCGGCGCGCAGGGTATGAACATCACCCGCACAGCATGGCTGTCGCAGGGTGGTGATGAGAAGACCCCGTGTATCACCATTGATTCCCAATGTGGCAGCTCGCAACAAGCCGCTGGTCTCGGCTATTCCATGATTCGTGCCGGCATGGCCGATGTTGTGATCGCCTGTGGTGTCGAGAACATGACGCGGCTGCCGATCGGTTCCGATGCCGTTGGTTTACCGAAGGAAATGGGTAAGCCCGTTTCCAAGAGCTACTTCGAACACTACGAGTTCACCAGCCAGTTTGAAGGTGCTGAGCGCGTCGCCGAGAAGTATCAGATTACCCGCAAAGACGCCGACAACTTTGGCCTGCAGTCTCAGCAGCGTGCGGCCAAAGCCCAGGATGACGGCCGCTTTAAGTCGCAGATCATTCCGCTGGAAATTCCGGTGTTTGATGACAAGGGCGAAAAGACAGGCGCAACCAAGGTATTTGAGCGTGACGAGATTCCACGTGATACGAGCCTTGAAGCACTGGCTGGTTTGAAATCCGTAGCCCGTGAAAACGGTGTGCACACCGCAGGTCAGTCATCACAAATCGCAGACGGCGCTGCAGCAGTGCTCATGATGTCTGCAGCGAAAGCCAAAGAACTCGGGCTTACCCCGAAGGCGCGTATGGTGGATTCCGTGCTCGTCGGTTGTGATCCCGTGCTGATGCTCGAAGGACCGATTCCTGCGACAGAAAAACTGCTCGCGAGTGCGGGTCTCAAGATCAACGATATCGACGTGTTTGAAGTGAACGAAGCCTTCGCATCGGTTGTGCTGGGATGGGCCAAGGCAGTCGGTGCTGACATGAACAAGGTCAACCCGAATGGTGGCGCCATTGCCCTCGGTCATCCGCTGGGTGCGACCGGTTGTTTCCTCATCACGAAGGCCGTATATGAGCTGGAGCGAACCGGCGGACGTTATGGACTCATCAGCATGTGCTGTGGTGGTGGTCTTGGCACCGGCACGTTGATCGAACGCATCTAACCCTCTGCCCTGTGAACAGGGTGGTGTGCACCCGAGGGACTCCCACAGAGCCTCTGGCATGACAAACGCCCTCTGGCGCGGCTTCGCCACCTTCGTTGCGAAGCCCGCCGTTTCGATCTTCATGATGAAACTGGCCACGGCCATCGATGGTCCGCTGATGCGGGCGACCCATGGCAAGCTGCGGCTTTCTTTCGTGATCCCGGTTCTGCTGCTCAAGGTGCGGGGTCGAAAAACCGGCACCCTGCGCGAAATCCCGCTGCTCTATGTTCCGGATGGGCAAGACTGCTTATTGATCGCCTCGAACGCAGGTCAGGGACACGTTCCCAAGTGGTATCTCAACCTGCGGGAATCCAAGGTCGTCGACATCGTGACGCGTGCAGGATCACGAACGATGCACGTTCGTGAACTTGTGAATGAGGAACGGCGTGATGCCTGGATTAAGGCGACGACACTCTATCCAGGCTACGTGCGCTACCAGCAGCGCACGTCTTATCCAATACCCGTGATTCGGCTGTCATCGACCGCCTGAAGTCTCCGCGCTTTTTGTGCCTTCAGCTTTGATCTTATCCGCTTCGAGAATACGCGCGCCGCGAAGCATGTTCCCCATGGCGTAGTTGCCTTCATGACAGGCGTACTCGAAGAGTCGATCTTCCGTCTTCGGCCAAGGGTATTCGCCACTAAAGGGGCCCGACCACACCGTGGGGTCTTCGACGGTAAAGCTGTAATTCAGCGTCTTGTCGTCGACTTTGCGGAAGCGTTCCGTGACCTTGAGGTTTTCACTCGCGAGATAAAGTGCAGGGGTATCGCGGAAGTTGGTGGTTTCCACAAGCAGCGTGTCGCCTTCCCACCAGCCGATGGAATCACCCAGCCAGTTACGCACGTCCTTCGACGCATGTTCGCTGTTCATGCGCACGATACGCGCGTCGTGAATCATCTCCGACAGGATCATCACGTGGGTATCGGTCTGCACGATGCGATGCAGGTTGTTGTAGAGCGCCGGTAGCATCGGCGGACCGCCGGTTGAACTGAAGCCGAGCAAACAACGATCAGAAAGTGTTGTGGTTTCGGGGTTGTCCCACGGTCCAGGACCGGGATACCACCACGCCTCACCTTCATTGGGGCGGAACATCGCAAAGAACTGCTGCGCCCGCGCCATGCCGTTAGGCGTGAGCTGCGGCTGACGACCGTTGGCAGGTTCGTGAAGGATCGATGTGCGGAACTTGCCGTCAACGAGCGCCGCCGTTTCGCCGTTGTCGATCCAGAACGTGTTGTAGCCACCGACGTTACCAGCGGCCCCTTCGGAGCCATCCCCCCCAGAAGGCGGCGCACCACGATTCGGGTCGCTGTCCTTCTGGCCTGCGTCCATCGCCGCCTTCGCCATGGCTTCCATCTTCCGTGCTTCTTCAAGCGTCATGTAGAGCTTGTTGCCGAATGCTTGCGGGCGTTGCAGCGGCGTCAGCGTCGCGATGTCGTACGTTCCGGAAATATCCGGCTTCGCCTCTGCAGTGCCGATCGAGGCAAAGGCTAGAATTACCAACCATTTTTTTGAGGGGTAGTTCATAAGTCCTCCTCAGCGTGGCAGCGGATTGCGGCGGAATTCACCGTACATCAGCTCTTCCACAAACTCGACACATTTGAAGTCCATCAGCTGCGCATCGGGCTCCATGCGGCGGTAAAGCGGCATGGCAATGGTCCACGGTGCCGTGAAGGTGGCAGGATCTTCGATACGCGCTTCATACCAGAGGTGATTGGCGCTCATGGGCGTGTAACGTTCCGTCACTCTGAGCTGTTCGCTGTGATGATTGCCGGATCGATCGAACCAGGTATCCGCCAGTTGTCCGGTGACTTCCACGACGAGGGTGTCGCCTTCCCACTTCCCAAACGACTGACCCATCCACGAATCGACGGGTGCTTCACCCGGATCCGTCATCAGGATGTCACGCACCGCGCCTGCGTACTGGTACGCCATGAAAACCGAGTTCTTATTGTGAAAGATCTGAAAGGGCTGCGGCATGTAAGTCGCGCGCGGCACACCAGGCAGGAAACACTTCACCTCCGGGTCACGATTGGCCCAGTCCGCCTGATTTTCCTGCTTCTTTTTCAGTGCCGCTTCCGTGTACGGAATCTTGCCGCCACCCACAATCACGCCGATGCCGGGTGGAACGGATGCGGCTGCACCCATGCGCAACACGGAAACTGCAGGAACCGGCCCTGCAGGACCGTCACGCAATTGCACGCCAGCGCGAGCCATGTGACGCTCAACGTCCCAGTGCGCTTCATTGAGTGCTTGCCAGATACCGTTGATGTCCGGTTGTTTCATCCCCTTGAGGCGAGGTGCCTGGTAGTCGGAAGCGGTGGCGGTTATCGCCAGCGTGGCGATCACGGCAATAACAAGGCCACGCACGATGAGTCGCATTCGGTTGCGCATGATCATTCGCCTCACACTTCCATCGGCTTGAGCAGCCGTGGCCATTGTTCCCGAGTTGCTTTCATCGCTTCATCCACTTCGTCCACGCTCCATGGCTTACCTTTGGGATCGTGTTCGCCAATGGTGAGCACCTGCCAGGACAGGAGCGAAATGCGGTTACCGCCAACACAGAACTGACGGCCGTTCACGTCTTTTGCCTCATCGGTGCAGAGCCAAACGACCACAGGCGAGACCTTCTCCGGTGCGAAACGATCAGCCTGCCTTTCCTCCATGATGTCTTCCGTCATCCGCGAAAAAGCAGCAGGTGCGAGCGTGTTGACGGTGATACCGGCCTTCATGCCTTCGAGTGCGAGCACACGCGTAAAGCCGGCGATGCCGGCCTTAGCCGCACCATAGTTCGCCTGGCCGAAGTTGCCGATGAGTCCAGAGGTGGAGCTCGTATTGACGATGCGACCACCCTGACCTTGAGCCAGCATCACGTCCCATGCGGCGCGTGTAACCAGGTAAGTGCCACGCAGATGCACATTGATGACGAGGTCCCACTCTTCGTGGGTCATCTTCTTGAAGGAGCGATCA
>SXGR01545974.1_pt1 | contig 19517 bp, 14 predicted proteins | sample 3174711 | NCBI WGS metagenome assembly SXGR01 (sample SAMN11356860, study PRJNA531348) | freshwater metagenome | isolation source: freshwater sample F1-60 | place: China: Fuxian Lake, Yuxi | collected 2017-12-25
CTCCGGCTCCGGCTCGAACACCTCCGCCAGGACATCGGTGTGGACGCCCAGCGCACTCTCGACCGCGCTCTCGATGAACGGCGTAGGCTCGGGCTCGACTCGACCGCTGCCTGCAAGGAGTCCCTCGCTCACGGAGGAGGCGTCCACCAGCTCGACGGCGCCAAGGTCGGTGATCTCGACTTCGCCGTCGTCGGCCGATGCCACCGCGGCCATCTCTCCGAGCGTCGGCTCGAGCTCCGCGGGCCGCACCGGCTCCTCGAGCGTCGCCTCGAAATCCGAAGGAGGCTGCGCCGACGCCGCGACCGCCGAGGGGCGCTCCGAAGCCCCCCGCGTCGCCGCCCGCGACGAGTCATGTGCCTCGTCGTCGATCCCCTCCCACTGCTTTGCCCGGCGCCGAATGGACGCCGCACCAAGCGACGGCAGCGGCGGCGGGCGAACGCGCGGTGGAGGAGAAGCATGTGCCTCGCCCGGCTCTGCGTGCGACGTTGGCCGGCATCGATCCACCGTCTCCGGCTCCGCGCTCACCGGCGGCTCCAGCGTGGGTCGCTCACTGCCGAGCGCGGCATCGGCCTCGCTCGTCGGATCGCGTTCCTCGCCTGCGCCATCGCTTGCGTGCAGCCGTCGCGAGCTGGACGGCTCCGGCGTCGCGTCCGCGAAGAAGAGCTGGTCGAACAGCGCATCGCCGCGCTCGGAGTCCGGGATCGCATCGCAGAGATCCGCGGCCGCGCGCGGTAGCGGCGGAGGCTCGCCCATCGCGCGGCGCGGAAATCGCGACGGAGACAGACCGGCCGGCGGCTGGGATTCTCCAGCCTTGGGCGGTGGCTTGCTGGGTCGGTCCCCGCTCATTTCACTTGGCTCCCATGCCGAGCCGCTGTCGCAGCGCGACGAGCTCGCCGGACAACGCAAACGACAAGAGCGCCCGCGCACGCTCGTTGGTCTCGAGCGTCGCCCGAGCTGCGGATCCCTTCGGCCCGGCGACGTCGTCGAGCGCCGCCGCCGCATCGCCGGTTGCCACCACGGTCATGCGATCGAGACTCCGTCGCGCCGCCGCGATCCAGGCCGCGACGTCGGGCTCGCTCGCGCGAACGGCCGCGCACAAGTCGGCCGCAACTTTGCGAAGCTTGCGTGGCATCGCTCGTTTCACCGCGCGCTCGACCTCCGTGTAGACCGCGAGCCTCGGCTCCGGCACGGCGACCCCAACGTCAAGGCTCACGGCCGCGACGATCGCAGCGACCGTGTCCTCGTCGAATCGAAGTACGAGCGAGGTCCCGCGCCGCAGCCCGAAGGCCTCGCGCGCGATGGCGGCACGCATCGGCGCGGTGAGCGGCGCGCGTACGTCTTGGCCCACGACGAGCGCGGGAAGCTCACCGGCAACACCGACGACCGCCCGCGGATCGCGCCCCCCGACGTACAGCTCGAAGTCGGCAAAGCCGAGCGCGCCCATCCATCGCGACACCTCGACGCGGAGCTGCGCCCCGGCGTCGACGCGCTCGCGCCGACCGACGCCTTCGCTCTTCAGGGATGGACCGAGCGCCTCGGAGACGAGCCCCGCGATCGCGGAGAGCAGAGCCGCGAGCGGCCCGGTGTCATCCGGGTCGCCGATCGCGAGGATTTCCGCGCGATCGAGCACGACGGCAGGCTTCTGGCTCGAGCGTGCGTCGAGCCGCGACGCGACACTCCTTCGCTCGCGGTCCTCGTCACCCAGCGCTTCGAGCACGCCGAGCACGGCGCGATGTCGATCCAGCTCGCTCCCCCATGCGAGGATTTCTGCGAGGAGCACGAGGCGCGGAGCATCGAAGGGCGAGGTGCCGAGCTGCGCCAGCAGTCGCTGCCGCCCGACGTGCAACCACTGCTTCTTCTGTGCAAGGTCGAGCTCGGTGCGGAGCACGAGGCCGAGCGCTTCGGTATCGTCCGGCGCCTCGCGCAAGAGTCTGGCGACGGCTTTTTCTGCACGCTTGGGCTTGTCCAGCTTGTCGCGGTAGATGGCCATCGCGAGCCTGGCCGCGTCGATGCGGCCGCTCGCCTGCTCGCGTTCCTCCATCAGCTGCTCGAGCACGCTGGCGGCTTGCTCCCAGCGCCCGAGACGGGCCGCGGCGCGCGCGAGGCGCTCCCGCACCTTGACCGTCGAGAGCCCGTCCTTGTGCACGAGCTGCAGAACCTCGAGCGCGAGTTCGGGCTGTCCGAGCTTCTTCTCGTAGAGATCGACCGCGGCCATGGCGGACATGAGCCGCTGCTGCGCGGGCGCGTCGGTGAGCACTGCGAGCCGCGAGAGCAACGGCGCCGCTTCCGCGAATTCACCCCCATTGATGCGGATTTCCGCGGCGAGCGCGAGCGCACCGACGTGGTCGGGCTCGAGCATCGTCACGTCGTTGAGAGCCGCGAGCGCCGCCTCCTTGTCTCCCCTCTTGCGGAGGACGCGGGCGCGTTCCCAATAGAGCTTGGTGAGCTCGGCCTCGTCTTCCGCGACGTCCAGCCTGCGCGCGATGAGCCCGAGGAGCAGCTCGTCGTCGTTGCGGCCTCGCACGCGACGAAAGAGCCGATCGAACGCGATGGCTCGCCGCGGATCTCGCTCGAGTGCGCGGGCGAACGCCGCCTCGGCCTCGTCTCCGCGCGCGAGTCGCTCGAGCAGAATGACACCCGCATTCTCCCACGCCTCCGCGGCGCGCGCGTCATCGCGCACCTGGCCGGCGATGCACAGCGAGGCCTTTGCGAGCAGCGGCCAGTCGTCGGTTGCGGCGGCTGCGGCGCGCAGCCCCTCCCACGCCGCGAGCTCGCCGGGCGCCTCTTCTGCGACGGCGAGAAACGCTTCCTTCGCGGCGTCGTTACGTCCCGCCGCGAGATCGGACCAAGCGGCCAACCGTGCCGCGTCGGCATTTGCGGCTTGCCCGAGCGCGTCGCCGAGCCCGCGCAACGCCAGCGCACGCCGGTTCGTCGCGCAGCCAGGTGGCGCGAGCTCGAGGTTCGCGAGTCGTGCCGCCGGGTCGGCCGACACGATCGGCTCCTCGCCGCGCGACGCTCCTGTGACGACGGCCATGCCCGCCGCCCACGCCCGCAGCGCCGGGCGTTCCGCCTCGTCAACGACCTCAGCGAGGAGGCGACGAGCGGCGAGCTCATCGGTGGCGTCGCCAAACTCACGGGCTGCGCTCAGCCACGCGAGCGCCGCGGCCACACTCTCTTGCTCTCGCGCCCAGGCGCGGGCGGCAGCGAGGGCCAGCCCGGGATCACGCTCGACGAAGCGTGCACGACGAAACCGCTCCGCCAGGGCGACCGCGCGCGCGGAGCCGCCGTGAGACTCGAGGCGCGCCAACGCGGTCTCGAGCTCGGGGCTCGCCGGCGCGTTGGCCGCAAACAAGAGCTCTCCAAGGGCCGCCGCGTCGCCGATCTCGCCATCGGGATCGGTGGCAGCGAGCCGCCCGAGGACCGCCGCGGGATCGAGCTCGCCATCGCGCTCGACCAACGCGAGCCCAAGCTGCTCGAGCTCGCTCAAGATGCGTCCCGACGCGGTCCGCCGCCCGAGCGCAGCGATCCGCGCGCGCGTGGCACGGTCATCGACGCCGGAGCAACGAAGGGCCCATGCGAGCAGGGGGCCCGCTGCCTCCGGGGCCCGCACGTGCGCGCGCTCCATCGCCGCGATCGCCGCCACGCGATCCTCGGCTCGCCAAAGTCGAAGGCCGGCCTCGAGCTCTAGCGCCGCAGCCATGGCCGGCTCGCTCACGGCCGTCGCGCACGCCGAGAGCACCGCGGCTGCGGCTCGGCCACCGTCGCTGCGCTCGCGTAGCTCGGCGAGGAGCAGCGCGACGATCACGTCCTCCGGCGCATGCTCGTGCTCGCGGGCAAGCCAAGCCGTCGCGAGCTGCACTTCTCCGCACCGCGCGCCGAGCCAGGCCGCTACGGTGACGAGGCCGCGGCCGAGCGCGATGTCCGCCTCCCCCTTCGCGAGCTCGTGAACGCGTGCTGCGCGCTCCTTGCTGGCGCTGCCGTCGGCGTACGCGACGAGCGCGCGCCCGAGCCACCCGGTGGCCCCGTCGCAAGCGGCGAGCCGCGCGAACGACGCGATCGCGCGCGGAGCGTCCCCGTGCTCCAGGCAAACACGGCCGAGCTCGACGGCGAGGGCCGCCCGCTCGCCGTCCCCGACCTCGCGCGCTTCGATCAGGCGCAACGTCGCGGCCTCGTAGCCGGCGTCGTCGCCGAGCGCACCGGAGAGCATCCGGTCGATGCGAGCCAGCGCGACCGCGTCGGCGCCGAGCTGCGCCGCCCGCTCGAGCGCGTGCTTCGCCTCCGCCAACCGTCGCGCGCGCAGCGCCCACACGAGCGCCGCAGAGAGCCATGCACGTGCCCTCGCTGCGTCGTCCCCTCGGGCGGCCTTCTCCTCGAGCGCGCGCGCGAGCCGTTCACCGCCGTCGCCTGCGAGCAGCGAGAGGCGTCTCGTCTCTGCGACGACGCTGCGCGGATCGAGCTCGAGCGCCCTCGTATAGGCCGCGATCGCCGCCTCCGCGTCGCCGAGAGCCTCTTCCGCAATTGCGATGCGGACCCACATGGCCGCGCCGACGGCGCCGCTCACTCCCAAAGCGACCTGCGCGCGCGCGCACGCGACGGCGCCCTCCGCGTCCCCGACCGCGTCGCACCCTGCGATGTGAAGCCGGGCGACGAGCGGCGAGTCGGGCATGCGCTCGCGTGCGGCAGCGAGCGAGTCGGCGGCACCGGCTTCATCTCCCAGACGACGGCGCGCGTCCGCCGCGCGGAGCCACGCGGCCGCGGCGTGGGCCGGCGTCCTCAGCGGTCGAGGCACGCCCGTCGCAGCCGCGAAGTCCGGCGCCGCGAGGCACGCGGTAATGAGCTCGGCCTGGCCCTCGAGCGCGCTCGCCGCGCCTTGTTCGTCCGACGTCCGCACCGCGATCCGCTCTTGCGCGAGACGCGCGAGGTATCGTGCGCGCCCCTCGAGGCCCACCGCCTGCTCGAGCAAGGCCGCGGCCACTTCCGGCGCGCCGAGCGCCACCCGAAGCTCCGCGAGCGCCATCAACAGCGTCGCTTGAACGGTACCGTCGGAGGCGAGCCCCGCGCGCGCCGCTAGCGCACGAGCCCGCGCCGCTCTGTCCCCATCGCGCGCCGCCGCGAGCTCGAGCGCGAGCCACGCCGCGGCGTCCGTCGGATCGAGCTCGACCGCTTGCTCGAGGCACGCCCGCGCGCGGGCAGAGTCGTTGTCGACGTCGGCTCGATACGCCGCGAGGTCGAACAGCGCGCGCGTCGTCTCCTCGGTGTCGCTCGCGGTATCGACGAGCCGCTCGTGCAGTGCCGCCATGCCGACGTCGCCACCCCGGCGTGCCATCGACGCGAGCAGCGCCTCGAGCGGCTCGCGGAAGCCGCCGTCCGCGTCAGCGGCCGCCCGATACGCCTGCTCGGCGGCCGGCTCGTCGCCTCGCGCCGCCTCCAGCACACCGATCTCGTGGTGGAGGATCGCCTGCCGCGTCGCGTCACTCGCGAGCGCCACTTCGGCTCGAAGGCGAGCGAGCGAGGCGTCGATGCGTTCGGGTGAGCTCTCTACCGTCATCCGCTTTGTGGCGCTCGAAGCTCGTGTTCCTGGTCAACGAAAGCCAATCACCGCCTGACACTGCGGGCGGTGTGCGTCGCGCTGTCGTGCACCGCGGTGGCGATGCGCCTCGACCTTAGCGAAAGCGCACACGAGAGCCCACCTTTGAATCCGCGCGGGGACCTCTCTCATGCACCGCGCTAGGCGAGCAGCTTGTCGAGCTTCTCCTCGACCTTGCCGGAGATCATTCCCTTCATCGCTTTCAGCAAGAAAGGCAGGTCGATCTCCACCCGCACGACGCTCGACGTCACCTTCACGATCCCGGACGCGCCCTTGGCGGTGCCGCTGTCGGCCTTGAAGCGAATGTCGTCGCCTTGCCAGTTCCAGCCGATGCCGAGCTTGCCCTCCAGATCTTTGGCAAGCTGCTCGGCGCGCAGCTTCGCGTCGGCGAGGCCGAGGTTGTGAGACCTGCTGATTTCGATGGTCGCCATCGCGGCCGCGACGCTATCCCGTTACTTGACCCGCCGCACGATCCAAAACCCCCGCGGCGTCTCGACGGGCTCGCTCACTGCCTCTTTCTCGAGGCTGAACACCGCGTATTCGACGCTCGGTTCGAGGATCCCGCGGAACATCTTGCCGGCATCCACGGTCGAGCCGGCGTCACCGCGCTTCACCGCCGCGGCGAAGTCCTCCCGCGCGGCGACGGCGAGCTCCTCGGCGAGCTTCAGCGCGTCCGCCTTGCTGCGCGTCCCAGGGGCCGCCCCTTGCGCACCCGCGAATTGAATCAGCACGACGCCGATCACCATGCTCTTCGGCGCCTTGCCCAGGTCGAGCGCCGCGCCCGAGCCATCGGGCGCAGCCACGCCGTCCGCCGCCTCACCGTTCTCCGGTACCGGCGCGCGGGCCAGCTCGGCGGAAGCCGCGGCGTCGGCCGCCACCGCGGTGTCGGCGTTCGCGTCGACCGTGCCCGGGGCGGCCGCCCTGTGGGCGCCCCCACTTGCGGCGGGCTCCGGTCGCCGATGAGCGCCGGCCATGCGGTAGTCGCCACGCGGCATGACGAGCAAGCCGAGACCGACGCCCACGAAGGCGAGCAATACGGCTGCGGCGGTCTTGTTCATGACGCGGCCTCGCATACCACATGAAACGCCGGCCATGAAAACCCGGCCATGAAAACCCGGCGCGATGCTGGTAGCGTTGCCCGCGATGAATCCGCTCGCCTGGCTCGGGTTCGGGCGCAGCAAGGCCCGCCTCGAGCACCTCGCCGCGATTCACGCGCGCATTCGGCAGCTCTTGCCGGACGACGAGCCCGTGGTGCTCCGCTACATCGTGACCGTGGCCGTGCTGCTGACGCGCGTCGCGCAGTCCGATGGCCGCTTCCTCGAGTGCGAGCGCGACCACCTTCGCGCGCTGTTTCGGCACATCGATCGCCTGCCCCCAGCCGGCATCGACGCGCTCTGCGACACGCTGAACGAGCACGTCGCGCGCCTCACCGCGGACGAGCTCGACGTCTGCTACCGGGAGCTCAAGTCGCTCTGCGATGCCGGCGAGCGCATGCAGCTCATGCGCCTCCTCGCGAGCCAAGCGACCGCCGACGGCGTCGTCGAACCGGCGGAGCACGTCGCTCTCGTCGAGATCGCGACGGCCCTCGGCGTGCCGCTCGATGCCATCGAGCCGCTCGAGATCGAGGCGCTCTCCGAGGTCCCCTCGCGCGTCGTCCCATCCCTCACCGACGAGGCCCCCGCCGACGAGGCGCTCGAGATCCCGCCGCCTGCGCGCCTGCCGACTAGCGGCGACGACTAGCGGCGACGACTAGCGGCGACGACTAGCGGCGACGACCAGCGGAGCTCCGCTGGGCTCTGCGGCCAGGCGTTGTGATCCATCAAGCGTACTAACCGCGGGCATCGGCGCTCGGCTTTTTCGCCCGCGCACGCAGCCGCGAGAGTCGTCCGCGCAAGTCGAGCGGCTCTTGCTTCATCACGCTCACCACCACCGAGCCGATGAACAGCGCCGCGCCCCCCAAGAGCAGCGCCTCGCCGACGTTGAAGCAATAGTGCCAGTTGCCGGCGCCGCCGACGGCCATGATGAAGAGCCCCGCGACGCCGACGCCCATGCCGACGACCGGATCGGGCCCTACCCCGGCCATAGCAGCTTCACCGGCTCCATCACCGTGCGCGGGCCCGGGCGCCACCGACGCGTCTTCTTTCTCCACTCGGCGACGCTAGCACGCGCTCCGCGGCGGCCGCATGTCGCGCATCAAGGTTCGCGCCCCGGAGCTCTCTGGCCCGCCTCGCAGGGAGCATGGACAACCGTTGTCTCACTTCACACCGCGGATGGATCCCACCGAGCCCGGCGCCGATGTAGGCCGGCGCACGCTGAAATTTGCGAAATCTCCCTGGTTTTTCGCCAGATCGTCTGAAACTCTCGCAGGCGCATGAGCTCGAAACGACGTGGCACGCCTGGTGCACGACGGGACCCGCTGCTGGTCGGAGTCACCATCGTGTCGGAGAGGACGAACCAATTGCGCGCGGGCTTCGCGCTGACCTTGATCGCTGCGGCGACGCTGGCCTCGGCTCTCGGCGGCGGCTGCGACGACAGCGCGGGGCCGCAGCAGCTCCTGCTCGCGACGAGCTCGGGCTCGGGCGGCAGCGACGGCGGCGGCGCACCGAACCTCGGCGAAGAGATGTTTCACGCGCTCGAGGCGGACCTCGTGAAGGAGTGCGGCGCTTGCCACAAGCTCGGCGGGCTGGCCGACACGCCCTTCCTTGGCGATCCGGACTCGCAGAACCCCGCCCCTTATGACGTGATGACGAGCTGGCCAGACTTCGTCGTCAAGGATTGGGCGACGAGCCTCCTCGTCAGCTGGCCCGCGGCCGGGTCGCACAGCGGCCCCGCCCCTTCCGAGACGCTCGGCGCCGCGCTCGAGGCCTGGCTCGCAGAAGAGGCGAAGGCGGTCGAGGACGTAGCCAACGCGCCGTCGCCCACGATCGCGCCGAAGAAGCCCATCATGGGCTTCAACTCGCTCTACCTCGACGCGCTCGGCGCCGACTTCACGGGCATGGCCATCACCTTCTGGGCCGAGGAGCTCACCGACAAGTCGCTCGCGCTCACCGAGATCCAGCTCTACCCGACGCCGAAGCTCGGCCTCAAGTTCGAGCACCCGCTCTTCGTCGTCTACCCGATCGGGACCATCGACGGCGAGCCGGATCCCATCGACAGCTTCTCGAACGTCGCGGGCGAGGTCGAGGCGGGTAAGCCGGCGAGCGTCGGCCCGGGCACCCTCGTCCTCAGCAACTGGAAAAAGGGCGCGAAGCTCTCTTTGGCCTTCGACGTGCTCGAAGTCGTCGACCCGGCGGGCGGCGGCGGCGGCATGGGTGGCGGCGGCGGCGGCGACGTCGGCGACGGACCGTGCCAGGCCCTCGACGCCTTCACGGCCGAGGCGGCCCCCGCGCTCTCGCCTTGCGTCGGCTGCCACGGCGGCGGCAACGGCGCCGCGACCAACGCTGTCGACATGTCGGACCTCGACAACGACCTCTCCTCGGCGTGCGGGCAGATCCTCAATCGCATCAACTTGAACAACCCACCTCAGAGCCAGCTGTTCGTCACGACGAATCCCCAAGGCGGCGCGAGCCATCCATTCAAGTTCGGCGGCAACACCAACAACTTCAACAATTTCGTGAACGCGGTGACCAAATGGGTTCAAGCAGAATCTCCGTGAAGGCACGCTCGGCGCTCGCAGCGCTCGGGCTCGCTGTGGTCGGCACGACGCTCGGCTGTGCCGACGAGGGCGGCACGAAGGGTCTCGCCGCCATCCCCGGCAAAGAAGACCCAGGTGAGGACCTCGGCGGCAACGCCACGGCCCAGAACCAAGAGCCCACGGTGCTCGACGAGCGCGTCGTCAGCTACTCGGACGCGCTGCGCACGGCGTCCTTGAAGCTGACCGCTCGGCTGCCGAAGCTCGAGGCGATCGAGCGCATCGCAAACGCCGACGACGCCGAGCTCGAGTACGAGACCGCGCTCGACGAGATGCTCGACTCGCCGGAGTTTCAGCTGCGCATGATCCGCTACTTCCGCGACGTGTTTCGCCAGGGAGGCGACGCCCAGATGAACACGGCGCCGAACTTCGCCGCGCGCATCCTCACCGAGGGTCGCCCGCTCGCCGAGCTCTTCACCGCGACCGAGAACAACTGCCCCTCTTACGACAACGACACGGGCGCGTTCGTCGACGGCAACTGCGACAACAACGTGCCGAAGCACGCCGGCGTGCTCACGAACCCCGGCACGATGAAGCAGTTCTATTCGAACATGGCGTTCCGGCGCGTCCGCTGGGTGCAAGAGGTCTTCGCCTGCACGAAGTTCCCGACCGAGTTCTCGGACACCCCCGAGGCGAAGGGCGCGGGAACCTATACGTCGCCGTGGGACTTCGGCTCGATCTCGAATACGCCCATCGATTTCCACGACACGAAGGCGGTCATCTGCGCCAACTGCCACACGACCATCAATCACCTCGCGCCCTTGTTCGCGAACTTCGACAAGGACGGCATGTGGCAGAACGACATCCAGGTGATGACGCCGCTCATCCCCGATCCGGTAAAGACCGAGCTGTCGCACTGGCTGGCTGAGGGCGAGGCCACGGCGTGGCGCGTCGATCAACCGGCCGCGGATCTGCCCGCGCTCGGCCAGGCGCTCGCCGCCGATCCGAACGTCACCGAGTGCCTCGTGGCGCGCCTCTGGAACTTCACGATGTCGAAGGAAGACATCGTGACTGACCTGTCGACCGTGCCGCTGGCGGTCATCGGGCCGTACATCAGCGAGCTGTCGACGAACGGCGCCAACCTGCGCGAGACGCTGCGCGCGATGTTCAAGAGCGACGATTTCGTGAAGTTCTAAGCCGACGAGGAGAACGAAAATGAAGACGAACAAGCTCTACCTTTTCTCGGCTCCCCTCTTCGGCGCGGCGCTCGCGCTCGCTGGCTGCGACAGCGACTTGCCGACCGGCCTCGCCGTGCCCTCGGGCTACGAAGACGGCGCGCACGTCGGCGACGCCGACGACAACGACGACCCGACCGACAACGCGACCTCGCAACCGGGCGGCCTCGCGTCGGGCGAGGACAACACCTTCGACCACATGGATGGCCTCGGCGAAGAGGGCCACAAGGATCCGTTCGAGGTCCTCGCGCAGCGCCAAGAAGAGGGCGCCCCCGAGATCCGCGCGCGCCTTCATAGCTGCCAGAAGCCGCAAATCGCGGCGATCGGCAACATGCTCGCGGCCTTCGGCGTCGACCTCGCCAAGACCGGCGACCCCGATCCGGCGGGCGAGCTCTTTCAGAAGGGCAAGGACGCGCTCGGCGAGGCGAACTACGCGGCGCGCACCGGCGAGACGCTCACCTGGAGCAACTCGGGCGCGACGAAGCTGCACGACATCTTCGTGCAAGCGGCGCCCGAGATCATCGCCGCGATGCCCACGCTCGAGCACTGCATGGTCGCCGGAGCCGGCGTCGCCATGTTCGACGAGAAGAACCGCTGCAACGAGCGGGCGATCACGTGCCTCATCGGGCGCCCCGCCAGCGCCGAGCACGTGGCCATTTGCAATCACGCGGTCGACAACGCGACCAGCACCGAGACCGGCAAGATCATCGCCGTCGCGAGCATCCTGAGCGCGGCCCATTCCTGCGAGTGAGGAGAACCACCATGATCGATCTACGCATCAAGAACCTGAGCGGAAACACCCGCCGTGGCTTCCTGAAGTTTACCTCGGCGGTCGGTGCGGCCTTCGCCCTCGACCGCAGCGAGGTGCTCAACGTGATCGCCGACAGCGGCGGCAGCGCGCTCGCCGACGAGGCCGCGTGCGCCAAGCGCAACCGCTCGATCCACGTGGTCGCCGGCGACGGCGGCTTCGCCTGGTTCCAGCTGCTCTGGCCCCACACCGAGATCGCCAAGGCGCAGAACGACGGCTTCGCGTTCCACGCGCCCGGCGAGGCGAAGGACGCGAGCGACACCGATCGCCCGTTCGTCTTTGCGCCCGAGACTCCGTGGCAGAGCATGAGCAAGCTCCGCCGCATCAGCGCCTATATGGCGGGCCAGAACGAGACGCACGACCCGCAGCCCACGACGGCCTCGAACGTCGGCGGCGGCATCAGCATGCTGGCGGCCTCGGCGGCGCTCAACTCGGCCTTGCCCTCGCTCTTGCCCGTCATCGGCGTCACGCCGTTCAACTTCGGCAACGCTCCGGGCCAGCCGCAGGTGACGACCGTCGGCAACCCCGACGGCATGGTCGACCTCTTCAACAGCGCCGCGTCCAAGCAGATCCTGGCCGCGGGCTCCGACGCCGCGAACTACGAGGCCTACTACAAGGCATTCCTGAGCCTGGGCCGCGCGGCGAGCCGCCCCACGGTGCAGCGCCAATTGCGCATCACCAAAGCGAGCGCGAATTTTCTCGGCAAGAACCTCGCGACGCAGCTGCAGCCGACCGACCTCGACCTCGCGCGCTACGGCGTCGACGGCGGCACGCCCAACAAACTGCGCAACATCGCCTACACCTTCATCACCGCGGTCAACGCGTTCAAGATGGGCCTCACGAACAGCGTCATCCTGCCCGCGATGCGCGACGATCCCCACGGCGCGTTCGCCGACATGAACACGCTGCGCAGCACCGTCGCGACGCTCGGCAAGATGTTCGACGAGCTGATGAACGATCTGCAGAGCGTGACGGACCCGGCCTGCGCGGGCAAATCGCTCGCGGACGGCACGGTCATCACGATCCACGGAGACACGCCCAAGGATCCGCGTGACCGCGGCGGCTGGCCCGACGGCACGCCGAACAACAGCAACTGGCTCTACGTCTACGGGGCCGGCTACACGAAGACGGGCTGGTTCGGCGGCGTGCGCGCCGGCGGCGGTGTCGACGGCTTCGATCCGAAGACCGGCAACGACGTCCCGAACCAGGCGAGCAGCATGACGGCGCCGGCCGCGAACGCCGCGGTGCTCTACGCGATCACGCAGGGCGACATGGTCGCGGTGAACCAGTACTACAACGGCGGCTCGATCGCGGGGATCGTGAACGAGCAGCTCATCTGACGCGCCCGACCGCGAGCACACGAATTCCCTGAGCCGCGGCCGCCCCGCGAGATTAGACTCGGCCCGTGCTCGCAGTCGGTGATGTCGCGCCCGAGATCGACGCCCACACGACCCGGGGCGCGCGCTTCGTCTTGAGCTCGCAGCCGGGGCTCTGCACCGTCGTCTATTTTTTCCCGAAGGCGTTCACCCCGGGGTGCACGCGCGAGACGCGGGCCTTCAGCGACAACTACAACGAGCTCTTCCTCGCGGGCGCGTCGATCGTCGGCGTCAGCACCGACGACGGCAAGACGCAGTGCGAGTTCGCGGAGTCGATGGGGACGCCGTTTCCGCTGGTCGGCGACGACGAGAAGAAGGTGTCGCGAGCCTACGGCGTCTTGTGGCCACTCTTGCCGCTCGCCAAGCGCGTCACCTTCGTCGTCGGCAAGGACCGCAAGATCAAGGCGGTGTTCCGCGCCGAGTTCGACATCGAGGCGCACAAGGCCGGCGTGCTCCGCTTCGTGCACGAGTACTGCGACCACATGCGCGCCTCGATGCGCGCCACCTGGCAGCCGGAAGAGCCGACGGACTAGCGACCGAACACGTCGAGCGCCGCGCGCGCCGTGCCGACGTGCACCGCGACGACCTTGCTGATGTCCTCGGTGTAGCCGCCCGCGAGCACCCACGCGACGGGCACACCCGCGCGTCGGCAGGCGTCGAAGACCATCCGGTCGCGCGCGTAGAGATCCTCGAGCCCGACGTCGAGCGGCGAGTAGGGATCTTCGCGATACGGGTCGGCGCCCGCCTGGTAGAGGACGACGTCGGGCCGCGCCCGCTCGAAGGACGGACCGAGCGCTCGCTCGACGATGTCGAGGTACTGCGCGCCGTTCGCGCCGTTCGGCACCGTCACCGACCAGGCGTTCTCGGTGTCGGGCGCGCGCTCGAGCTCGACGTCGCGGTGGGCGCGGTTCTCTTTGTAGTAGTTGCCGTAGACGCTGAGGTTGAAAAACCCAGGGCGCGCAGCGCAGAGCGAGGCGGTGCCGTTGCCGTAGTGAAGATCGAGATCGACGACGAGGCACCGCGCGATGCGGCCAAGGTGACGCGCGTGCTCGTAGGCGACGGCGAGGCCGTTGAAGGTGCAGAAGCCCTCGCCGTGGTCGGCGTGCGCGTGATGAAACCCGCTCGCGATGTTGCCGGCGACACCATGGTCGAGCGCCGCCGAGAGGGCATGGATGGTGCCGCCGTTCGTGTAGCGCACGGCAAGGGCGAGCAGCGGCGACCACGGAAACTTCTGCGACTCGGCGAGCGCGCGCGGCTCACCGGTCGCGACCGCTGCGACGTATTCGGGCGTGTGTACGCGCAGGAGCTCCTCGTCCGTCGCAGGCTCGGGCTCGCGGATCGCGACGGCCAGCCCCTGGCGCTCGAGCTCGTCGCGCACGAGGTCGAACTTTCGCATCGGCATGACGTGCTTGCCGATGTCGGCGGTGTAGCGCGGCGAGTGAAAGAGCTGCATGGGCGTCAGGCGAGCTCCGCGGCGACGCGCGCGAACACCTCGAGCGCCTCGGCGACGTGCCTGGGCGCGAACACGAGCGCAGGGCGAAAGCGGATGCTCGCGGTCCCCGACGAGCCGACCTCGAGGCCCGCGTGGCGGAAGCGCTCGAGCAGCTTCGGCAGCATCGAAGGCTCGCGCACGTCGACGGCGGCGTAGGTCCCCGCCCCGCGCGCCTGCGTGAACACCGACGGAAAACGCGCCTCGAGCTCGCGCAAGCCGGCGACGAGAAACTCGCCGGTGATGCGGGTCGAGTCGAGCAGGCGATCACGCAGCGCGACCTCGACGATGACGTCGAGCTGCGCCAGCCGCACCGGATCGCCGAGGAAGGTGTTGAAGAGGCGGTACGGCTCGGCCGGCAAGAAGTCCTCGCGCAGGTAGACGCCGCCGAGCTGAAGCTTCTTCGAGAAGGTGACGAGATCCGGCGGCTCGCTGAGCTCCCAGCTCTCGTGCGCCCACCAATGGCCCGTGACGCCGCCGCCGGTCTGCACCTCGTCGGCGATGAACGCCGCGCCGTAGTCCGTGCAGAGCTTGCGGAGCGCGCGGAAGAACGCTGCGCTCGCGTGCCGATCGCCGCCCTCGCCTTGAATCGGCTCCACGATGATCGCGGCGACCTCGTCGGGGTGCGAGTTTAGAACGTGTTCTACTGCCTCGAGCGAGCGCGCCTCGATCGCGCGGTTCTCGTCGCCGTATTGTGCGAGCGGGAAGCGATTGCCCGGAAAGGGCACCGCCGGCCACGCGAACGACGGGAAGTCGAGCTTGTGGATCGCCTTGCTGCGCGTGAGCGAGAGCGCGCCGAGGCTTCGGCCGTGAAAGCCGCCCTCGAAGCTGAGCACCTTGAAGCGGTCGACGCCGGGCTGCTCGTTCCGGAGGCACGCGGCGAGCTCGTCGGGGCTCGCGGGCTTGCCGCCGCGGCGACGGTGCGCGAGCCGGAGGAACGCGGCCTTGATGGCGTTTTCCACGGCCTCGGCGCCGCTCGTCACCGTCATCACCTGCGTGAGCCCGGGCGGCGCGATGCGCATGAGCGCGCTCTCGACGAGGTCGACCCACTCGGCCGGCGGCGCGACGCCGAGCGCCGGTCGGTAGCCCGCGGCCCAGTCGAAGCGGCCGCTCTTCCACGCCGCGAGGAGCTCGGGGTGGTTGTAGCCGAGCGGTACGCACGCGATGTGCCCGTAGAGATCGAGCATCACGTTGCCGTCGACGTCGACGAGGTAGTTGCCGAGGCTCCGCTTGGCGTCCTGATAGACGTGCACCGTGCGCGCGTCCTGGTGCTTGGCGTGCCGCGCGCGCAGCGCTTCGGAGCGGGGGCCGGGGATCGCGGTCTTGACCGAGAGCCGCTCGGGCTCGCCGGGAAACGGGGGCGCGGGGACCTGGGGGAGGCTCGCCATGCGCGCGATCATCGGCGATCGGAAGCGCGCGCGCCAAGCACGAAGTCACGCAAGGCGGCGCGAAGTCACGACGGCGCGAAGTAAGGCGCCAAGCACGAAGTCACGCAAGGCGAAGCGCGATTCGGCTAGCGGGGCGCGGGCGTTGGCGACGCGAGCTCGGGCAGGTGATGCCGCAGCGTCGCTTCGCGGGTGAGCGGAGCGAACGCGGCCGCGTCATCGAGCGAGGCGGGCAGCGGCACGAGCGGCACCGGATCGAGCGCGGAGCGAGCGAGCGCATCGAGCGCATGCGCCAAGGGCCGCGCGAGATCGGCGGCGCGGCAGTGCGTCGCGAACACGGCGTAGAGGTGGCGCGCGTAAGCCGCGGCGAGGCGTGCCGGCAGCGGAGACGGCGACGGCGTCACGGGCGGCGCGTGTCCGAGCCAGCGCACGACGGGGAGCAGCGGCAGCGGGCGCGCGAGCTCGGTCGCGTTCGAGCGATCGCGGAAGTCGGGCTGGCAATACGGCAAGGCGAACGGCGGAATGGCAGCGAAGCCCGTTCGCCCGTATGCGACCAGGCGCACGAGCGTCGGCGGCGAGTCGAGCTCGGCCGGCTCCATTTCGGCGGCGACGAGCACGTCGGTGTCGGCGACCGTGAGTAGAGCCTCGGCGATCGCCCGACGCGCGAGGGCCACGGGCGCGGCGCGAAACAGCGACGCGAGCCCCCCTCGCCGAAATTCCGGAAGAACGAGCGTGTGCGCGAGATAGACGACGCACTCGCGCCGCTCCCGATCGATGGTGACGTGGGCGTCTCGCACACCGGCGAGCGTGCCCGCCGCGTCTCGAGCCACGAGCAAGTGAAACTGCCAGTCGACCCTCCTCTCGTCGCGGTCGAAGAGCTGCCCCGAAGCGCCGCGGTCGAGCCAGCTCGAGATGACTTCGCGTCGTTCGATCTCACCGCGCTCGCCAAACTCGGCGAAGAGCGCAGCGTAGGCTTCCTCGAACGCGAGCCCGGAAGTCGCGACCCGCTCGATGCGAAACTGCGACAGCGAGCGGAGCGCCTTCTCGTCGTGCGGCTCGAGATCGCCGCGATCGAGCTCGAGCGTTGGCATCACGCGAGCTCGCCGAGCGCCGCGTCGAACGCCGCGATCGCGAAGTCGACGTCGCGCTTGGTGGTCACGAGATGCGGCCGCAAGCGCACCGAGCGCACGCCCGTGTACGAGGCGAACACCCCGCGCCGCATCGCGCGCTTCAGAAACTCGTCGCGCGCCTGCACCGTCGGCAGATCGAAGGCGAGGAGGAAGCCCTTGCCGCGCGGCTCGGTCATGTGGGGGTGCCTGGTCGCGAGCTCTTCGAGACGCGCGAGGAAATAGGCGCCGGTGTCGCGCACGTTCGCGAGCAGGCCGTCCCGCTCGATGGTCTCGAGCGTCGCGAGCCCGAGCATCGCGCGCGCGCGGTCGCCGTTCTTCGTCTGGTACATGCGCCCGAACTGCGTGACCGCGTGCTCGTTCGTGACGAAAAATCCGCCCATCTGCATCTTCTTGCCGAAGGTCATGAGGTCGGGCGGCCGCGGGAGCTCGAGCTGCTCGTGCGCCCAATAGCTGCCCGTCATCCCGACGCCCGTCTGCACCTCGTCGAGCACGAGGAGCGCGCCCGCGCTCGCCGCCAGCTCCTGCACGCGTCGAAAGAACGCGGGGCTCGCGTGCCGATCGCCGCCCTCGCTCTGGATCGGCTCGACCAGGACGGCCGCGACCTTCCCCTCGTGCCGCTCGAGGATGCGCTCGAGCTCGGCGATCGACCTCGCCTCCCTTGCCTGGTTCTCGTCGGCGTGGCGGTCGAGCGGCCAGCGGCTCGACGGAAACTCGCACGTCGGCCACGGGAAGGCCGGCATGTCGGCTTTGTGCATGAGCTTGCTGTGCGTGGCCGACAGCGGACCGAGCCCGCGCCCGTGAAACGCGCCCGCGAACGAGACGACGACCGCATCGCTCCCGGCGTTGTCCATGATGCGCGCTTGCTCGGCGACGTCGAGCTCGAGCGGACTCTTGGGCTGCCCCGCGCCCACGCGCCGCTTCTCCCCGTGCGCGATGAAGCACACCTTGAGCGCCGCCTCGACGCCCTCGCCGCCCGCGTCGACGCAATAGATCTTTCCCATCCCGCGCGGGGCGAAGCGCGCGAGCCCCTCGAGGACGTCGAACCACGATGGCGTCGTCACGAACGGCGTCGAGGTCGGGTTCACGACCGCGTGCAAGAAGGCCTCGCTCTTGGCTACGCTTGCGAGCTTCTCGTGGTTGTAGCCGAGCGCACCGAGCGCGAAATTGGCGAACAGATCGAGGAGGACGTTGCCATCGACGTCGACGAGGAAGACGCCCTGGCTCTTGGCGTCGTCGATGACGAGAGCGCGATAGACGCTCTGCATGTCGAGCGCGCCGCGCGCCATTTCCTCTCGGCTCTTCGGACCAGGAAACTCGGTGCGAACCTGGGGAACGAGCGCTTCGATGGTCATGATCGGCTCAGCGACGAATAGGCCGGCGTCGCGCTCGCGCCAAGCTCCGCGAGCCTCGCTCGGCGTGCTCCGCGAATCCTCTCGCCGAATGCGCGCAGCGAAACCCGCGCGAGTAGGCTCGGCGCATGCGCCTCGCGGCCGGCATGTGGGTCACCCGAAGGTGCGCCTCGTCGAGCCGCTCGGGGAGGCGATGATCGCGGGCCGCGCCGGCGCCGGCGACCGCAAACGAGCCAATGACGCGCGATCGGGGGCCGAGCCCGGAGGGGGGCTGACCATGGTAGCGTCGCCGTCATGAGCGCCGCAATGAGCGACCCTATCCGCTCCCTGCTCGTGATCGACGGGCAAGAGTGCCCGGCCGCCGACGGGCAGACGATCGACACCTTCAATCCGGCGACGGAGGAGGTGCTCGCGACCTTGCCGCGCGCGAGCGCCGAAGATGTGTCGCGCGCGGTCGGCTCGGCGCGTAAATCGTTCGAGTCGGGCTGGGGCCGCCTCAACTGCGAAGAGCGGGCGCGGATCCTCTGGCGCGCGGGCGAGCTCATCACGAAGCACACGGCCGAGCTCGCGCGGCTCGAGACGCTCGACACTGGCAAGCCCATCGGCAACGCGACCGCCATCGACGTGCCTCGCAGCGCCGAGACGTTCGAGTACTTCAGCGGCTGGGCCACCAAGATCCACGGCGAGACGATCCCGGTAAAAGCGCCGTACCTCAACTACACGCTTCGCGAGCCGCTCGGCGTAGTCGGCGCGATCATTCCGTGGAATGTCCCGCTGCTCCTCGCGGCGCGCAAGGTCGCCGCGGCCCTCGCCGCCGGCAACACCGTGGTGCTGAAGCCGCCAGAAGAGGCGAGCCTCTCGAGCCTCGCGCTCGGTCGCATCTTGCTCGAGGCGGGCGCGCCCCCCGGCACGCTCAACGTCGTCACCGGAGTCGGCGAAGAGGCCGGCGCCGCGCTCGTCGCGCACCCGGACGTGAACAAGATCTCGTTCACGGGCGGCACCGAGACGGGCAAGCACATCCTGCGCGCAGCCGCCGCGACCTTGAAGAAGGTGACGCTCGAGCTCGGCGGCAAGAGCCCCAACATCGTCTTCGCCGACGCGGACATCGAGCTGGCGATCGCCGCGGCCGCGCGCGCGATCTTCTACAACCAGGGCGAGATCTGCACGGCGGGTAGCCGCCTCCTCGTGGAGCGATCGGTGCACGATCGGGTCGTCGAGGGCGTCGCCGCCGCGGCGAAGGCGATCAAGCTCGGCGATCCGCTCGACGGCAGCACGCAGATGGGCCCGCTCATCACCGGCGAGCACAAGGCGCTCGTGGAGAGGTACATCGCCTCGGGCGTCGCCGAGGGAGCGAAGCGCTTGTCGGGGGCGCCGCTCGAGGGGCCCGGCTACTTCTACCCGCCCACCGTGCTCACCGGTGTCACCCCGGACGCCGAACTGATGTCGACCGAGATCTTTGGCCCCGTCGCCGCCCTCGTGCCGTTCGACACCGACGACGAGGCCGTGACACTGGCCAACGACACCGAG
>SXGR01118571.1_pt1 | contig 19508 bp, 4 predicted proteins | sample 3174711 | NCBI WGS metagenome assembly SXGR01 (sample SAMN11356860, study PRJNA531348) | freshwater metagenome | isolation source: freshwater sample F1-60 | place: China: Fuxian Lake, Yuxi | collected 2017-12-25
GCATGGCAGGGCGGCAGGGCCATCAGGTGAAGCTCCCCGGGGTTCCAGGCCGACACGATCAGCCGGCGGGAATCCGGGTTTGTCCGGATCTGGGATACCACCTCCCGGAGCTGGTGGATCGACCGCCCGTCGAACGACCGCCAATCCGTCCATTGTGCGCCATACACCCGACCCAACTCCCCGGTCTCCTTGTTGGCCCATTCGTCCCAGATGCTCACCCCATGCTGCTGGAGCCAGCGGACGTTGGTCTCCCCGCGGATGAACCACAGCAGCTCGTGGATGATGCTCTTGAGATGGACCTTCTTTGTCGTGACGAGCGGAAAGCCGTCGGACAGCGGATAACGGGTCTGGGCACCAAAGATCGACCAGGTCCCCGTCCCGGTCCGATCCGCCTTGTAGGTGCCCCGCTCGAGCACATGGCGCAGCAGATCGAGATAGGGACGCATCGCAGGCGAACGTTGGCCGGGTACGTTCGAAATGACAACGAGAGTCCGCACCCGTGGCGGGTCCTGTACCGAGCCGATTCCGTCTAGGACCCCACCCAGGGATCGTGACTCGCCCCACTTCGGGACCGGAGTGTGGACATGAAATCGAGGCACCGGTCACCGACCGGTGCAGCCCCTTTCACACTGACAGGCCGACCCACAGATGGTTTCGTCCACCAAGCCGACCGATGCAGAAGCTTCCTCGGGTATCCATTGTCATCCACGACTTCGATCCCAACCTGGGCCAGGGACGCTACTGCCACGAGATCGTGCGACGCCTGGCCGACCGGTTCGAGTTCCACATCCACGCGAACATCTGGAAACCCGTCGACGCCCCGAACACGCACTACCACAAGGTTGCGGCGAACCGGTTCAACGTCATCACGACGATTGCCTCGTTCCTCCCCTTCGCGGAACTGTCCCTGGCCCGGATCCAGCCAGACCTGATCCACGCCCAGGGGCTGAGTTCCTGGCGGACCGACATCATCACCGGCCACATGTGCAACGGAGCGCGGTTGAGGCACCTGCGGGGGGCCGGATGGAGATCCCGATGGTTTGCGGAGTTGATCAACCCGTTCGAGCGGGCGTTCTACCGCCAGAGGCGGGCACGACATCTCATCGCCATCGCCCGCAGTCTTGGAAGAGATGTCGAAACCCAGTACGGATGGCAGGGCCGGACCCATGTCATCTACCACGGCACCGACAGTGTCCGGTTTCGACCTGCAGCCGATCCCGAGGAGCGGAGACGGCTCCAGGAACGGTTCAAGGTGCCCCAGGACCGGTGGCTCTGGATCTTCATGGGTGAGGCTGTGAAGGGGCTTTCCGGCGCCATCGACCAGCTGCAGCAGTTTCCGGACGCCCATCTGCTCGTCGTCTCGAGATCCAATTTCACCGCGTTCCGCGAACAGGCGCGCGCCCGGGGTGTCCTCGATCGGATCACGTTCCATGGCTACGATCCGAGGCCGGAGGAGGCCTTCCGTGCGGTCGACGTCTTCGTCTACCCGGCGGCCTACGATCCCTTTGGTCTCGTTGTCACGGAAGCCATGGCGTCCGGGTTGGCCGTCGTCGTGGGCGTCGGGGTCGGCGCCTCGGAACTGATCGAGGACGGGCGCAACGGCATGCGCTGCGATCCCGACGATCCCGAGGGCATCCGCCGGGCGCTGATCCAGCTTTCGCAGGTCCCGGACAACGCCGCGGCCCTCCGGAGGGCGGCCCGGGAGACGGTCATTGACCAGTCGTGGGACCGATGCGCCGAACAGACCGGCCGTATCTACGAGACCGCCCTCCAGGAGCGACTCCCCTTGCACAAGGTGAGGCCCACAGGGTGAGGCCCCTGCCCTTCGGGTGCCGCTCTCACGGCCCGACCACCACCGCCGGGGTGCCGGTACGGACGCGGAAGTACTGGAATGGGGCGGTTTCTCCTCCGGCCGAATCACCGGGGACAAACAGGGGCAGCTGGTCGTAGATCCGGGACAGTACCGGACGCCACCCCACGCGGGATGTCTCGTGGAGGTCCGAAGCCGCTTCGACCACCAGGGTGCTCCCCGGGTTCGCAAGGACATCCAACTGGACCGAGCCGCCGCTGTTGAGGCGGAGTCGCTTCACCACCGGCGCCAACACCTCACCCGACAACGCCACCGCACTTGGGGCGAGGGTCTCGGTCAGGAGCGTGTAGCCATCCCCGGTGAACTCCACGTTCTTCAGAGCGAACTCCCCCTGCCAGTTCGCTGGCACCGTCGCCCCGACACGGAAGGTGAACCGTGCGATCACGCCACCTGGGACGACTCGATTCGTGGCCGAGGAGACACCGAACCGAAGACGGCCCCCGACCGGCTGATTACCCCAGTAGGTCTGGAGATCCGCCGGCAGGGAAGGTCCGGTCCCATATCCCGAGGGGGTCACGAGGCTGATGAGCTGAGGGGGATAGACGAGCTCGAAACTGAGGCCACGGAGATCGGTCAGGTTCCGCTTCGACCGGACCTGCACCTCGAACAGCCCGCCTCGCTTGGCCGTGAGCAGCGAAGGGGTCATCTCGAGCCAGTCCGATTCGTTGCCCGCCCGGGCCAGACGACGCGGCCCAGGCCATGGGGCACCCGCATTGCGCGGAGCCGGTTGGGGATCCTGTCCAATCACCACCCGCATCACGCGAACAACGTCTCCGGAGTCGAGGCTTCCATTCTTGTTGAGATCGTTGAGGGCGACATCCCAGGACCGCTTGGCATCAAGGCCCACCACGAGCCGCTGCAGAAGTCCGGCGTCACCGACATCCAGCCGCTCATTGCCGTTGAGATCTCCGGTCACACGGCGGGGCAGCAACCGGACCTGTCCCGGAATTCCAGCGACCCCGACCACCGGATCGCCCTGGTCATTCGAGACCTCCAGCAGCTCCGGATCGACATAGGCTTGGAGTCCGATCGGCGAAAAGAGGCTTCGCACCCGGAAACTGAGCGTCCCCAGCGTGTGCCGGCCTGCCGGCAGGGATTCACCCGCCGCAGCCAAGGTGACCCGCACCACCCCGGGAACCTCGGTGTTCACCGTGATCAGGCCACTCGGCAGCAGACTTCCCGGCTCGAAGGCGGGTTCTGCCAGGAACTCCACGTAGTCGTTGTACCGAAGGTTGAAGGTGAGTCCCGACAGCGCCGATTGGTTCTGGAGCTGGATCGGAAACGCCACTCGCTGGCCCTCGCGGGCATCCACGGCATCCCCGACCACCAACACGCTTCCCGCACTCCAGATGACCACCAGGTCATTGGTCGTGGAATTGCCCGCGACATCCCGGGCTTCAACAGCAAACCGGTTCTCTCCTTCGGCCAAGCGGACACCCTCCACCTGGAACCGCCCCGCCGTGAGAGCCAGCTGCTGGGGGGCCAGGCCGTCCCGGATCAGCAGGGCCGACGCAACCTGGTCATTGTCCCGTACTTGACCCGAAAGGGTCACCACGTCCGTGGCACTCAACCCGGCTTTCGGGGTGATCCAATCCACGACGGGGGGGGAGACATCGACAAATTCGCCGGAGAGGACCGCGTTGGTTTCGACCCGCCAGACCCGTTCCAGTCCGTCGGCGTCGATCGGCCCCCCGGGGAATCCCAGCCATCGGCGCAGGGCCCAGCCGGGATTCGGAACCGCCGTCACAACAAGGGGGAACGCCTCCTCGTAGACGTTGGTAGCGGGCGACAGGCCGAGGGCACCACCCGCAATGGCATCCGCGATGCGAACCGTGAATTTCTGGGGCTCAACCAGTGTCACCGCCACACCGGCCGACGCCGTCAGGACCCCGTCGCTGACCGTCAACGTCACCGTCACCAGGCCACCCGCTCCCGGGGAGGGCAGAATCGACAGCGTGCGGTTGGCACCCTCACCTCCGACGACCAGCCGCCCATTCGGAAGGATCGCCGTGTCACTGCTCGACGCAGCCACGACGAGTCCATTCGGTCCGTCCGGATCCGACAGGACGACCGGAACGCCGGAGATGCCCTTCCGAACAGGCACCGACAGGGTCGAGGCCACCTGGATTGCGGGAGGCTCGTTGACATCGGCCACCACAATCACGAATTCGAGATTCTCGGTCGTCACCCCATCTGTGGATTCGATCACAACCGGATTCGCCCCGACGGCCGCCTGCCCAGGAATGCCCTCAAGACGCCCCTCTGCGGGGCTGATCGAGGTCCAGGTCAACCATCCGGGCAAGACCTTAGGCTTGAGGGTGATCGTCTGGCCGATTCCCGGCGGGTTCGCAGCGATCGACGCCAGATAGGGTTGGCCCTGTGTCGCCTCCAGCGGGGGGGTGCCCACGAAGCCGAGCGGACGTCGCTCGACCGTGGTGGTCACGGCGAACGGAGCCGTCACGACTCCCCCGTGCGCATCGCTCACGCGGAGCGTTCCCTTGAAGGTTCCCACCGTCGCATACGCATGGGAGACCTGGGCACCCGTCGCCGTCGACGCATCGCCGAAATCCCAGGAATAGGTCAGGGCCTCGGAACCCGGATCCTTGGCGACCGCCCGGAAATCGCCGGCCTGACCGGCGACGAGTTCGGCGGGGACCGCAAGACTCTCCAACGTGGGTGGCACGTTGGTGACCTCGAAGGACACCGGCCACGGCAGGCTGGACGCCACCACCTCGCTGCCGATCGCAGTGGCGCGGGATGCAAATGTTGCAGTCGGCCGCGAGCCTTCGAATTGCCGGAGCTCCCATCGCTCGGGAGCATGCACCCAGTACCCGCCCGGACTGGAACCGCGATTGCTCGGAGAGGGATTGACTCCGGGTTCCGACAGCACCAGCCCCACCGTGCGACCTGCCGTCTGGTTCACATTCGTCCAGACCACGGTCCAGGTCAGTCGATCCACCACCTTGATGTTCACCTCTGTCAGCCGCTGCAGGAAGAGGCCGCTGTTGATGCCAAAGACCGGGCTTTCATACAGGAGGGTCTGAGGCATGCGGGAGGCGCTCCCCGGATACTCGGGCCCATCGTTGAGATAGAGACGCAGCCGCCCTCCCGCCGCTGCCCGCTCTGCGACGGTCATCCCGGACAGATCCGCGAAGTAGGAGAACGAGACCTCGTGAAGGGTGTCATTGGTCCGGGTCAGCACCACCTCGGCCCCCGTCTCCTCGCTGGCAAGATGGTAACCTGCAGGGGATCCCACGCTGTCGAGGCTGTCGTAGACCGGCACAAGGCCCAACTCCGACACCACCAGCTCCGCACGGTGCCTGCCCGGCGACAACAGCGGCAGCAATGCCGTGAGACCCTGCACCCGACGACCGTCCGGAAGCGTCCACAGCGCCTGCACCGCCCGGGATGGCCACGCGTAGTCCGCAGCCGCGGATACCTCCACCAGCTCGCCCTCGACCGCACCGGTGGCGACAGCGGACCGGATCACCGGAGCCCGGTTCGACACATCGAGGCGGAATGTCGCCGGTATCGTCGACCGCCCCTCGGCATCGGTGACCGTCAGGTTGAAATCGATCACCCCGGGACGAAGGCCTGCGCCCGGAAATGTCACCAGACGACTCGTGGATTGGACGCCATTCGGCAGCTGCCACAGATAGGTCAGCGGCGCCGTACCGCCGCTCACCATCGGCTCGACCACGACTGTCTCGCCTTCGACGGGATCGACATTGGAAATCCCCTCGACCAGCGGTGGGGCTGTCGGCCCTGTCCTCAAACGGATCGAGGTCAGGTTCGACATCCAGGAACTCGGTCCAGAGAGGGGTCCGGAGGGGGCGAAGGTATAGTTGAAGAGGCCCGAGCTCCCCGTCACGCCGCCCGCGTTCACCGCCGCCTCGTAGCTGGAGTAGAGGGAGAGATCCCAGACGCGGACTTCCAGCTGGACCGTCTGGCCATAGCCAACACCCGCCAACTCACGGAGCCCTCCCCCCCAGAGGCCCGGGGATGCAAATCGCCCTTCCCCCTTGCCATTCACCGCCACCAGACCAGTCCGGGTGTCCATGAACAGCCGAGCCACGTAGGAACCCGAGGCCAGCGGGGTCCCATCCACACCCAGGACCAGCCGGTTGGTGTCAAAGACACCATTGCTGAAGTAGACCACGGAGTACGGAGTCAGTTGGAGCCGAAGTCCCCTGAAGTCGGAGTTCTCCCCGAAGGTCGCCGGAGGCGTCAGCCCTCCCCCAAGGTTCGAAACACGGACAATCGTCTCCGCCTTCGAAAAGGCCTGTGCGTAGGTGTCACCCGTCATCGCATCCCAGGCGCGGACCAGGATGTCGACCCCATCGCCAACATTGGCCGGGGGCACCACCAGCCCATTCACGAAGAACAGTCCGTCCAGCGTGAGAGCCTCCCCGGAGGCTCCCCCTGGCGACAAGGTGACCAGACTGGGCAGGAGCACGAGCTCCACACGGCCCCGACCGGCCTGCAGGGGCGTCCCATCCATATCGAGAACGAACGCCTTCTGCGTCGCCCCGGCAGGTACAAAGTTGTTGTTGGCATTGAAGGTGCCCTCGGCGAGCACAGACATCAGGGCCAGGAGGTTCCAGAGGACCCACCGTCCACATCGAGCAAGGGAGAGATTCATGTGAGGAATGGAACTATCGGGAATGAAGAGGATCACCGGCTTGGCCAAGTCTTCCGATTTCTTCATCCGGGGCAAGACTCTCGTTTGGTGAATCGGCAGGAAATGCCGGACGGAGCCGGACGGCGACTCCCACCGCGGCACGGACACACGGAGGTCGCCAGCGGGGTGGGCGCATCCCGCGCCCCGTGATGCAGGGCACTGCCTCACCCACCGGTGGACGCCTTCGGCGTCCGTCGGGAGGCCTCACCTCCCTTGTCCGGGTCTGAACTCTCGACCCGCCTTCGGCGTCCCCCTTCCCTCCGCGGGATCACCGCGGCTGTTTCCCGATCGCCTTCAGGAACTCCTCACCACTCGGGGCTGTCATCGCCAAGCGGTGCCAGACCCGCAGCAGTTCCGCATCCTCGACCCTCTCCAGGTGTCGATTCCACGAGGGCTTCCAGTCGGGAAACCGGGCCTCAACCGAGGCCCTCACGGCCTCGACCCAACCGGTGCGCAACCCGTCCTGTCTGCCTTCCTGTCGGCCTTCCTGTCGGCCCTCTTGTCGACCTTCCTGTCGACCCTGTTCAAGGCCCTGTTCAAGGCCCTGTTCAAGGCCTTCACGGCGGGCGTGGCGTTCGAATGTCGTGAGATACGTCATGGGGCTGTCTCCCTCCTGTTGTCTGACCTGTTCCAAGAAAATCCGCTCCTCGTCGTCCGGCAATGAAATCGACCAATCCAACACCCGAGTCAACACCTGCCCCTGCTCCTCGCTGTATCGCCTCGACCTCATCAGGACCGCCATCCGACGGAACAGCGCCGCCTTCCCCTCCCGACGCGCCACCGGATCCTTCCGATGCCGTCGTGTGACACGCTACGCCAGGATCACCAGGTTCACCGGGTTCGGGTCCGACTCCAGCTCCGCGTCGGTGACGTCCGACAGCTTGCAGATCGGGAACCGGAACTGGGTTCCCATCCCGCCGACTCCACCCCTCAGCTCGTCCGGACGCCATTGGGGATCCGGATCCGCCAGGATCGCCAGGCTCATCACCGACGGCCCGAACCGTCGGATCAACGCCGAGTGGTAATGCAACATCCGCTCCGCGAACCGCCGGTCCTTGCGGCGCTGGACTTCCACATGCGTCGGGACCCAGTCGAGGCCCAGGTCCTTGACCGGAACCTCGGCCAGGAGGTCGACCTGCTGTCGGGGTCGCGGCGACCCACCCAGCGTCTCCCGCAGTTCCTTGTCCAGAAACCGCACCGGCCTCGACCGGTCGATGAACCCCGCAAACGCGGGGTGGATCCGTTCGATGCCTTCCGGAAAGAACCCCATGAGGGTCTCCTTCCAGATCGCATCAAAGTCCGGGCCGCGTGGTTCCATCCACCCACTCTGGCAGCCGGGCGGGCCGCTCCACCATCGCCAGATTTAGGGAGGCAACGAGGCTTGTGGACACACAGGGGGGAACGGGGGGGACTCACACCACGACGCGAGGAACAACACCGGTAGGGCTGTGCTCCGTCACGGCCCCATCTCAATCCGTCACGCGTTGCGCACCCGTGAAGGGAGACGGGGTCCACTCCCGCGACGGAGGAACCCGGCTGGGCCTGTTCGATCCGCTCCACCCTCGCGGTCTAGATGGGGACGCAACGGAGCGCGTCCCTACCGGAGGGCGCTCCCGCGCCCATCAACGCAGGCCCGCGTCAGGCGTGTCTGAACCCTCAGCTCTCAGCTCTCAACTCTCAACCTCCTCAAGGCACCCGCACGCGCCAGAAGCGGGCTCGGGCGTTCGGATCCGGCGTCACCGTCACCCGCACCGGCTTCCCGGCACCCTGCCCCGTCAAGCGCTGCGCCTCCGACCACGACGACAGATCCGTCGTCGTCTCCAGCACGATCGCCGCACCCACCCCGGCTTCGACATCGAGCGCCAACGGCCCGCCGTCCAGAGTCGGCGTCGGTACCACCACCTTCGGCTCCACCGGCGGCTGCGGGTTCGTGCTCCGGATCTCACCCCGGATATCGTCCAACGCCCGGATATCGAACCCCGCACCCGTCACCTCGGCCTTCACCAGCTCGATCGGCCAGCTCGCCTGCGCGCTGAATCCCGCTGTCGGCAGGAATGTCAGCACCGCCGCCACGCCCGTGCTGGTCGGCCAGATCGTCGACCGCACCGCCGCCAGGTTCACACTGCCCGCCGACTCCGCCCACAGCGGCAGGGCATCGGACGGCACCAGCGCCCCCACCTGCTTGTCGGTCAGGGTCAGTGCCGAGGGATAATTGACCGTGAAGCTCAGTCCGGCGATCGCCGCCCCCGCACGGGTCAGCTTCACCACCACCCGATACGGCTTGCCCACCTGGGCCACGGGTCCATCGGGGAACTCCAGCGTGGCGACGTCATTGGTATTGGAGCCTGCAGGGCGGAGGGAGCGGGCGGGCTGAGAGTTGAGAGCTGAGAGTTGAGGGTTCAGATCGGCCTCGCTCGGACCCACCCGCGGCGCCGCTTTCGGCTGGGGGTCCATGCCCACCACGACTCGGAGCACCTTGACCACGTCGCCGCTGTCGATGTTGCCCGAGGCGTTGAGGTCGTTGAGGGGGAGATCCCACGTGCGACGCTCCTCGAGACCCACCTGAAGTCGGCTGATGACCACCGCATCACCGACGTCCAGGCGTTGGTTCGCGTTGTTGTCGCCCTTGATCTTGCGGGGCGTGATGCGTCCCCCGCCCTGCTCTGTGACGTTGCCGGCGTTCAGGAAGGCCCCGGTCGGGCTGGCGATGCTCTCGATCCGGGGGATCACGGGGGTCACGAGGCTGAAGGGGACGCTGCGGGCCCGGAAGCTGACGGTGGCCACGACATTGGAACCTGAGGGGAGGGCTGTGCCAGCGAGGGCGAATGAGCCGCTCACCACACCCGCCGTGCCGAGGTTCACGCTGTTCACGCTCTGTCCCACAGTCGAACTCCACTCGACCTGAGGATCCGCCAGATGAGCCGCATCATATTCGAGGCGGAAGGTCGCGCCGGCGACGTCGGACTTCCGGGTCCTGAGCAGGATGGGGAACGACACCCGCTGACCTTCCTGGACCGGTGCGGCATCCACGACCTGGAGGACGCGCTCGGGTTCCCAGACGATGGATCGTTCCTCGCTGGTGATGTTTCCGGCGGCATCGGTGGCGGTGAGTCGGATCCGGTTGGCGCCGGCCGATAGGAGCACATTCTCCAGGGCGAAGGCCCCCTTGGTGTCGACGGCAACGGCCAGTGCCGTGCCTCCATCGCGACTCCACCGAAGAGACGCCACACCCACGTTGTCGGTCACAACACCGGCAATCCGTACGGTCTGCTCGGGGCTTGCACCGTCCTTGGGCACCTCCCAGGCCAGCACCGGCGGCGCGATGTCCTTGAACGACGCCGTCACGGCCCGATTGGTGACCATCGAGAGATTCTTTGGATTCTCGGATCCCGTGAGGTCCCCGGTCCAGGCCTCGAATCGGAACCCATCCTTGGGCTGGGCCGTCAGGGTGACGGTCTCGGTGGGCAGGTATTTCGCCTTCGAGGGGGCGACGGTCACCGTGCCGCCCTGGTTCCCAGCGATCGCGACGGTCAGGACGGTCATCTGGATGACGTCGAACGACTGGTCGATCTGGGCCGGCAGCCACAGCGGACTTCCGACCTGTCGGGCGCGGACGGTGACGCGTCCGGGACCGGTGAGGGTCAGGACCTTGCCGGCGACGGTGGCGGGACCGCTGACGATCTCGTAGAGCATGGGCAGGCCGACGCTGCTGACGGCCTGGAGGGTGATCGGGGGATTGCCCACGATCTGTTCCGGGATGGGGTCGAAGGCGATCGTCTGGATCCCGCGGGTGACGGTGAACCGATTGGTGACGGGGGCTGCTGCCAACCAGTTGGCGTTGCCGGCCTGGTCCGCGGCGACGCTCACGACACCCACGCCGGTGAGCTTCAGCTGATCTCCAGACAGGGTCGCGGGTCCTCCCACCAACCGGAAGGCGACCGGCAACTGGCTCTTGGCCGTGGCGGTCAGGGGGATCGGATTCGTCGAGTACGGAACATCGGGAAGGGCTGTGAACGCGATGGTCTGGGGTGCCTTGGCGACGACGACGGTCTGGCTCGCAGCAGCCGCCTGGTACAGGGCATTCCCAGCGTTGAGGGCCTGGATCACCACCGTGCCGGCTGCGGAGGCCGTGAACATCTGACCGTCGATGATCCCGGGCCCACTGACGATGCGGAAGGTGACCTCCAGTCCGGCGCTGCTGGTGGCTGTGAGCTTGAGAGCCGGGTCACCGAAGGTGCGGGCACCGACTGAGGTGAACGTGAGCGTCTGCGGGGCCTTGGTCACGGTGAAGGATCGCTCAATGGGAGGCGCGGCGAGGTAGTTCTCGTTGCCGGCCTGCAATGCCCGAAGGGTGACGGCTCCGACCCCGGTCAAGGTCATCTTGCCGCCGGAGAGCTGGGCCGACCCCGAGACCACCTCGAAGTCCACAGCGAGCTTGCTGGTGGCCGTGGCCACCGGAGTGATGGGATCCGGAGAATAGGGACGGTCGGCGAGGGCAGGGAACGTGATCGTCTGGGCGGCCTTGGCAACCTCGATGGTCCGCGTGTCGCTGATCGCCTCGTACAGTGAGTTTCCAGCCTGGGTCGCCGTGAGCAATACCGGTCCCGCACCGGTCAGGGTGAGGGTCGTTCCCTGCAGGGTCGCCTTGCCGGATTCCAGGACCAAGGTCACTGGGAGTCCGCTGCTGGAGACCACGGCCGCATTGAATGGAGCATCCCCGAAGGTCTTTCCCGCAAGGTTCGGCCAGGTGAGGGTTTGGACCGCTTTTTGGACCGTCATGGTGTGCTCGATCACCGCAGAGGCGAACTGCTCGTTCCCCGGCTGGATGGCCCGCAGCACGACCTGGCCCACGCCCGTGGCGGTCAGCTCACCCTGGGTCAACGTGGCCGGACCCGAGACCACGCTGATCGCCACAGGCAACCCACTGCTCGCCGTGGCGGCGACAACCCCTTTCTCGAGGTAGCGGAGGGTTGGCAGCAGGGACCAACCCAGCGTCTGCGGCTGCACGAAACGCACGGCAAGGCCAGGAAGCGTCCGCGACTCCGAGAAATCCGGGGAATAGGCAACAATCCTGAGATCCATGGTCCGGGCGACACCAAAGGGCCCGCCGTAGGGTGTCGAGAGGAAGTCCGGCGTCGTGCCGTCCTCGGTGTAGAAGAGGATCCAGTCCGGGCGCACATACCGCAGCTCGAGGCTGACGGGGGATGCGGTCCGCAGGGTTCCCTGGACCAGCTGGCCATCCGCAAAGATCTCCAGCCCCGGGGACCAGGTGACGACGGCCTCGGCACTGGTCACGGTTCCGCCGCTGTTGGCCACGATCGCGCGATAGGATCCGGCGTCCGCGGAACGCAGCGACAGGATTTCCAGGGTCGAGGACGTCTGGCCCTCGATCATGACCCCGTCCTTGGTCCATCGGTAATTCGGCGCGGGATCACCCAGCGCCGTGACACTCAGGACAATGCGGTCGCCCTCGATGCCAGCGACCGACTGGGGCGGGGTGATGATCACGGGTGGGACGGCTGCGGGCTGGACGGTCACGTTTGCGGCCGCGGTGGTGACGCTTCCGGCCGAATTCGATGCCACCAGTCGATACGGACCGCCATCAGAGAGGGTGACACCGGTGAGCGTCAGGGTCTGGGTGGTCGCCCCGGAGATCCTGCCTCCGTCGACGAGATCGACCCCGTTTTTCTGCCATCGGTAGGCAACCCCTTCGCCGAGTATGGAGGCGGTAAGGGTGAGGGTCTGGCCGGCTGTGACCGTGGTGCTGCTGGGCGACGCGGCCACGGTCGGGGCCGTGACAGCGAGGGTGAACCCCTCGAAGCTGGTGCCGGCGGAGTCATGTCGCCACGTGGGCCAGGGGGAATCCGACGAGAGTCCGGTGACACCCCGGGCGCGGAAGGCGGCGGATCCCCTCCCGGTGCGGGCCACCAGAATGCCTCCCTTCGCGATCATGACCGAGGTGACACCCCCGGCGACGGCATAGCGGCCGGCGACGGATCCGTCGGTCGATTGGACGCCGATGACGGATTTGTGGCCGCCACACCAGAGGATTCCCTGGTTATCGAGGGTGAGGATGGGGTTATCGCTCACCTCACCGTGGACCTTCTCCCAGATCTTGGCGCCGGTTGAACCGTTGAAGGCGAGGATTTTTCCTCCCCGGGCACCCACATAGACCCGACCTGCGGCGTCAGAGATGGGGCTTCCCGGAGCAGTGCCAACAACCGCCTCCCAGATCTTGGCGCCGGTCGAGGCGTTCAGGGCGAAGAGTTTGCCGGACAAGCTCGTAGCCAGAATCCGTCCCCCGGGACCCAACGCGGGTTCCTGGACCGCCTCGCCTCCGGTGTCGAAGCTCCAGACCTTCCCTCCATCCGAGGCGCGGACGGCGGTGATCAGATTGTTGAACGATCCACCCCCGTAGACCAGGAGACCGCTCTTGAGGATGACCGGGCAGGTTCGGGATTGGACTGGGGCGCCGACCTTCCAGGTCTGGTTGCCCACCCGGTCCAATCGGATGTACTGGTTGGCGCCTCCAAGGTGGTTGCCCAAGGTGCCGAAGAAGATCGCATCCGAACCATCGAACGAGGCCGCCGAGGGTGCTCCGCCCAAATTCCGTTCCCACAGTTTCTCTCCGTTCGCCAGATTGTGGCCATAAACCCAACCATTGGGCAGGGCATCGGATCCAAACACGACGCGGCCTCCGGTGAGGATGGTGGGGGAGGAGCGGTTGCCTCCCGAGACAGCGACCTCCCAGAGGATGTTGCCGGTGGCGATATCGAAGCAGGTGACTCGTCCGGGGTTGCCCGTCTGGACCACCACACGCCCGGTCGCATCATCAATCGCAACCGCCGACGCCTCTGTGGTCGTGCGATTGAGAGCCCACAGCTGGGACAGGAACGGCGTTGGAACCACGGTCACCGCGGCAGCCGCCGTGGTGGCGGTTCCGGCTGAATTGACGCCCACCAAACGGTACTGTGCCGCATCCGAGGCCACCACTCCAGTAATGGTCAATGTCTGGCTATCCGCCCCGAAGACCCTTCCGCCATTGCTCAGATTCGATCCATCCTTTTGCCAGACATAGGAGACTCCCGTCCCAGTGATGGCTGCCGACAGCGTGAGGGTCTGGCCCTCGGTGATGGTCGTGGCGACGGGGTTCGATGCGACCTTGGGAGCCTCGGGACCCGGAGGCGTTCCCGAAAGCCGCAATCCTCTGAAATCGGAGTTGTTGCCAAAGGTGGCCGGCGGGGTTGTCCCGCCACCCAGGCTGCCCACAGTGACGGTGGCCGTCGCCTTGACCGTGGCGGCGGCATAGGTGGTCCCGGTGGAGACATCCCAGGCCCGGACCACAAGGGTGGCGGTCCCCCCGGTTGGGACCCCCGGCACGGCCATGCCGTTGATGAAGAAAAGACCGTCGAGGGTGAGGGCAACCCCAGTACTCCCGTTCGGCGAGAGGGTTGTGTTCCCCGAGAGGATCTCGACCCGACCGTTGGCCTTCGCCAATGGGCTGCCGGACGCATCGAGCACGAACGCCTTGGCGGAGGCTCCGGCGGGTGTGAAGTTGTTGTTGGCGTTGAACGTGCCCTGGGCGGCAGCTGCGAATGACAGCAAACTCCCCAGCAGGAGGAGAGGCCAACGAGCGATGGTTCCGGATTTCATACACATGGAACGGGAAACAGTGGTTCAAAAAGTCTAGATCAGGGGAATACGAGTCATGGAACACGAATACGCCAGAACTGGGTATGGGAATTCTCGTCCCGAGTCATATGAAGGCGGATTTTTGAGCCCAGACCTTGACCGATCAAACGACGGTCCTCGGTCCAATTCATCAAATCCGTCGTTGTTTCAAGGACCAGCGTCGTCTGCGCATCCGCCTCGACATCCAACAGGAGATCCTCTCCGGTCATGGACTGGGACAGCACCATCTTCGGGTTGCCGGTCGGCAAGGGAATGCCGAGGACCTCGGCCCGAACATCGACTGGAGTTCGGACATCGAATCCCGCACCTGCGAGTTCCGCCCGAGCCACCTCAATCGGCCACGAGGCCCTCGAGGTGATCTCGGCGGTGGGCAGGAAGGTCAGAACCGCTGCCACTCCAGTACTGGAGGGCCACGGTGTCGACCGGAGTGCGGCGAGCTGGACGCTTCCTGGTGCATCAGCCCAGAGGGGCAGAGCGTCCGACGGCACCAGGTTCCCAAGCTGTTTGTCGATCAGGGTCAGGGCCAGGGGATGGTTCACCGTGAAGCTCATGCCGGAGATCACGGCTTCGGACCGGCTCAGTTTCACGACGACGCGGTAGGGCCTGCCCGGCTCGGCCACGGGGCCATCGGGGAACTCGAGGGTTGCTACGTCGTTGGTGTTGAGGCCCGCGGAACGAAGCAGTTGGGAGCTCAAATCCTGGGGCCCAACACGAGGAGCCGACTTGGGTTGGGGATCGAGACCCACGACAACACGGAGAACCTTGATGACATCTCCGGTGTCGATGGACTTGTTGCCATTCAGATCATTCAGGGCCAAATCCCAGGGCCTTACCGGTTCCAATCCCACCTGGAGGCGGCTGATGACCGTGGCATCACCGATGTCCAACCGTTGATTGGCATTGTTGTCGCCCCGGATCTTGCGAGGAACGATTGAAACACGGCCCGGTAGTGTCGCATTGCCGAAGTTCAGGACTGATCCCGTCGGGGTGCCGATGCTGACAATCTCCGGATTCACGCTGACATTGGTGGACCAGGGAACACTTCGGGCCCGGAAGCTCACAGTGGCGATGAGATTGGTCCCTGCGGGGAGCCCTGTCCCTGCCAGGGCGAACGATCCCGCGATCTCGCCAGGAACGCTTGCATTCACGTTGTTGACGCTCTGCCCGACGACGGCACCCCACTCGACGCGGGGATCCGTCAGGAATGCCGGGTCATAGCCCAGCCGGAAGGTCAATCCCGCCACGTCATCGGTCTGGCTGCTCAACTGGACCTCGAACATGCTCCGTTGCCCCTCTTGCACCTCCAAGGCGTCGACCACCCTCAGGAGCCGTTCAGGAACCCAGACGACGGCACGCTCCTCGGACGTCTCGTTCCCGGCGGTGTCTCGTGTGACGATGCGGAACCGATTCGTCCCCGGGTTCAAGACGAGATCGTCCACCCTGAACCCGCCGCCGAACCCGATCACGAGAGCCACGGGGGCACCTCCATCCCGACTCCAGGTTGCCTGGGGCGCCCCGACATTGTCGGTGATGCGTCCACTGAGGGTGACCCGCTCATTACCTGTGGTTCCACCCACAGGCTGCTCCCAGGCCAACACCGGGGCGATGGCGTCCTTGAACCGGGCGGTCACGACACGGTTTGCATTCATGGCCAGCGTCGTCGGATTGGCGGAGCCCGACAGGTCGCCTCCCCACGACTCAAAGACGAAACCTTCGGCAGGCTTGGCTGTGAGGGTCACGGAATCCGAAGGTTCATATCGCTCCTTGAGGGGACTCACCGAGACGGTGCCACCGACCTGACCCTCGATGGTCACCGACAGGGTGGCCTGCTTCAGGATCTGGAACGTCTGTTCCACCTGACCCGAGAGCCATAGGGGACTGCCCGGATTGAAGGCCCGGACCGTAACCGCTCCGGAGTTCAGGAGGGTCAGCTGGTTCCCGGAGAGCGTCGCGGGACCCGAGAGGACGACGAAGGCGACACTGAGACCAGAGCTGCTGGTTGCCTTGAGCGTGACCGAGGCCGAGGAGAGGAACTGGTCGCCGATCGGGCTGAAGGTGATCTCCTGGGAGCCACGGCTCACCACAAAGCTGTTGGTGACGCTGCTGGCGGCCGCGTAGTTGGCATTGCCGGCTTGGTCCGCGGCGACAGCGACCGTGCCGACTCCAGTCAGGCGGACCTCCGAACCACTGACTGTCGCAGGGCCACTGACCAGACGGAACGAGACAGGCAGGCCACTTGTGGATTCCGCCTGCAGGGGGATTCCGTTCGTGGAGTAGCCGCGATTCGCCAGAGGCGCGAAGGTGATCGCCTGGGAGGCCCGGGTGACGGTGATCGTCTGTCGGGCCGTGGCGGCCTCCACCAGATCAGTGCCGTTCTGGAAGGCCTCCACGACGATGTCGCCCGCACCGGACAGGGTGAGCTGGGACGCCGAGATGCTGCCAGGACCACTCAGGACGCGGAATGCCACACCGAGACCCGAACTGCTGGACGCCGCCAGCGTGACAGGGCTGGATCCGAAGACGCGCGATCCCACCGTGGTGAAGGTCAACGTCTGAGCCGCCTTGGTGACCACGAAACTTCGGTCTTGTGGCACCGCTTCCTCGAAAAGTGCATCCCCGGACTGAACCGCCCGGACCGTGACTTTGCCGACGCCGGTCAATTGCAGACGGGAACCCGTCAGGGTTGCCGGTCCGTTGACGACCTGGAACTCCACCGGGAGCCCCGAGGTGGACGTGGCCACCAAGTTGATCCCATTGGTTGTGTGCGAACGGTCCGCGAGCGAAGCGAAGGTGAGACTCTGCGCCGCCTTGGTGACCTGGAACGTCCGCTGCACGGCATCCGCCGACATCCAGTTGTCATCGCCGTCTTGCGCGGCCTCCACGGTCACCTGGCCCACACCGGAAAGACGGATGCCACTGCCGTCGATCGTTGCAGGGCCCTGCACCACACGAAGACGGATCGGCAAGCCACTGGTGGTGCTTGCCGTCAGCGGGATCGGATTCTTGGAATAGGCGACGTCGGCAAGGGCCCCAAAGGTGAGAACCTGGGTCCCCTTGGCGACATCGATGCTCTGCTGGACGCTCGACGCCTCATACAGGGCCGTGGCCGCCTGGAACACCTCCACGACGATCTGTCCGGCGCCCTTCAGGGTCAGGACATTCCCCGCGATGGAGCCTGGGCCGCTCACGATTCGGAATCCCACGGCACCCCCTGCTGAGCTGGAAGCTTGAAGGGTCACCGGAGCATCGCCGAACCGCTTCGAGGCGACCGCCGTGAAGGAGATCTTCGGAGTCCCTTTCACCGCCGTGAAGACCTGATCCACCTGCGCGGGCGACCACAACGGGCTGCCCACCTGGCGAGCCCGCACCGTCACGGAACCGGCACCCGTGAGGGTGAGCTGGCTCCCAGAGACTGATGCCGGTCCGGAAACCACCTGGAACACCACGGGCAGGCCCACGCTGCTCGACGCTGTCAGGTTGATCGCGGCACCGCCCAACACCTGATCTCCAATCGGGTTGAAGGTGATCTCCTGGGTTCCTCGAGCCACCGTGAACCGGTTGGTGACGCTGGTCGCCGCCAGATAGTTGCTGTTTCCGACCTGATCGGCCGCCACAGCAATGGTGCCCACGCCCGTCAGCCGCAGTTCCGCGCCGGAAACCGTCGCCGCACCACTCACGAGCCGGAACGATACCGGCAAGCCGCTTGTCGATGAGGCCGAGAGCGGCAGGGGACTGGTGACATAGCCCTGATCCGGTATCGCGGCGAAGATGAGGGTCTGTGTCGATTTGGCGACCACGATGTTCTGGCTCGCCGCTGCGGCGGCGTAGAGATCCGTTCCGGCCTGAATCGCCTGGACGGCGACCGTACCGGCACCGGTGAAGGTCAATCGATCCCCCTCGATGAGACCCGGCCCGCTCAGGACACGATACGTGATGGGGAGATCCCGGTTGCTGGTTGCCTTCAAGGTCACCGGAGCTTCTCCGAAGGTCTTCGCGCCAACGGAGGCAAAGGTGAGGGTCTGGGCGCCTTGCGTGATGGAGAAGGTTCGGTCTGACGGTAGGCTGGGCAGATAGTCCTCATTGCCCTGTTGTTGCGCGCGAACGACGACAGATCCGACCCCGGTCGCCCGGAGACCCGTACCGGAGACTTCGGCGGGACCGCTCAGCACCTCGAAGGTGACCGGGAGCTTGCTGGACGCCACCGCCACGGGCGTGAAGACGTCGGGTGAGTAGGCTCGATTGGCGATCGATGCAAAAGTGAGCGTCTGCTCCGCCTTGGCCACGGTGAACCCTCGGGTCTCACTGACGGGTTCGTAGTTGGAATTCCCGGACTGGGTTGCCTCCAGGGTCACGGTCCCCGCTCCGGTCAGGGTGATCGTGCCTCCGGACAGGGTCGCCTTGCCCGACCCTACCGTGAGAGCAACGGGCAAACCGCTCCCGGAGGTCACCGTCACGCCAAACGGCGCCTGCCCAAACGTCCGATCCTCCAGAATCGGCCAGACCAACCCCTGAACGGCGCGACCGATCTGGAGGGTCCGCTCCTCGGAGACCGCGGCGAAGATGTCGGTCCCAGCTTGGCTGGCCACGAGAACGACCGTCCCAACTCCAGTCGCTGTCAGCTGATTGCCGATCAGTTGGGCGGGACCTGAAGCCACCTTGAGGGTTACCGGCAATCCACTGGTCGACGAAACCCCAACAAATCCAGCCTCCTTGTACCTGAGGTTGGGCAAGGCTCCCCACTCCAGCACCTGCGGTTGCAGGAACCGAATCGAGATCCCGTCGAACACCCGCGAGTTGGTGAAATCGGGCGAGTAGGCCACGACCCGGATATCCACCGGCCCCGCAATGACGAAGGGGCCCGCATAGGGATTGGAGACAAAGTTCGGCTCAGTGCCATCCAGAGTGTAGAACAACAGCCAGTCGCTCAGGGCGAACTGCATGTCGATCGTCACCGGATCCAGAGTCCTGTAGACGCCTCTCGAGACCACTCCGTCGACCAGGACGCGCACCCCATCGACAAAGGTCACCACCGCGGGGGCGCTGACGACGGTTCCGGAGGAATTGCTGACCCGAACCGTGTAGGTCCCGGCATCGGTCTTCTGGAACGCCTCAAGGACCAGTGTCTCATACCAAATAACCTTAAATATCGGTAGAGTTAGCTGGTTCTGGGTGTTGGGACTCTGTAATCTTGCCCATGCCTCGAACACGAAAGCCCCTGGATGCCCTTGGCCAAGCTCCTCGGGTCGCCCAGCTGCTCCGCTCCGA
>SXGR01666134.1_pt1 | contig 19486 bp, 21 predicted proteins | sample 3174711 | NCBI WGS metagenome assembly SXGR01 (sample SAMN11356860, study PRJNA531348) | freshwater metagenome | isolation source: freshwater sample F1-60 | place: China: Fuxian Lake, Yuxi | collected 2017-12-25
GCATGAGCTCGGTCATGGTGTGCATGGTGTGCTCGCGGGCGAGGCGCAAGGAGCGCTCATGTACCACGCGCCGATGGTGTACGCAGAAACCGCATCGGTGTTCGGTGAGATGACGACGTTCAACTCGATGAAGGCGAAAGTTGCAGCGACAGGAGACAAGAAGGCGCTGCTCGCGCTCATCATGGGGAAGATCGATGACATTCTGAATACCGCAGTGCGGCAGATTTCGTTCTCGAATTTTGAGCGCGCGGTGCACGGGGCAAAACGCAAGCTGTCGGTCGAAGAACTCGATGCGATCTGGCTTGATGTGACGCGACGCATGTACGGCGCGGACGGTGACGTATTCACCTACGAGAACGCGAGCCACCTGTGGTCGTACGTCGGACATTTCCACCGCCCATTTTACGTGTATGCGTATGCGTGCGGCGAACTGTTCACGCAGTCGCTGTATGCGCAGCAGCCGCGTCTCGGCGAACGATTCGAGCCGCTCTACCTCGACTTACTCCGCGCAGGTGCAACGAAGGGCGCATCGGAACTCCTTGCGCCGTTCGGACTCGATCCCGCCGATCCCGCATTTTGGACCGATGGCATCAACGTGAGCCTCGGTGCAATGATCGAGGAAGCTGAGGCGCTTTCTCGGGAAATGGGCGTTTCGGTATAAAAACAACCACTCTTCCTGTCATTCCGGCCTTGAGCCGGAACCCAGAACGTAATTAAAAGGCCAAACGTAATCCGCTTGGGTCTTTTTTTACATTCTGGGTTCCGGATAGCCGCTGCGGCGGCTTCCGGAATGACAGTTAGGGGGCGCGAAATGACAGTGAAAGAGATGTGGGTTCCTGCGAAGGCAACGCCCCAGAGGGTGCGGCAGGGGTTGCAAACACACCGGAAGTAAACATGCTGTACGTTTTTTTCAACTTCGCAACGTAGAACACTGTTTCTTTTTTCAAGTTAGCTTTTTTGAGTGCCGCAATGCGCACGACCGCTGTATTATATTCAGCTTGCTCTTTTGCGATCACTTTTTTATGTGCTGCAACATCCTTTCCTTTCGCGATTAATTTTTTTCTGTACGCGATGTCGGATTTCAGTCGACTTGCTTTTGTGTTCGTTGCAGCAAGTTCGCCGTTATGATCCGCAGCCCACGCGTCACCGTACGCCGCCCACGCTCGCTTCACTCTCGTATCACCACCATTGTACGCCGCAGCGAGAAATTCTGCGGCACGCATTTTATCGGTCGCATAAATATCCCGAATCGACGTCGGCATTCCCGCGAGACTTTGATCAAGATACGCAACCTCAGCCTTCACTGCGTTTTGATGATCGTTCATTCCTGTTGTGAAGTCGGGAATTAGCGCGAGATCAGGTCGATTTTTCACGAATAATTTATAAGTAGAAGGAATGAACTGCGCAAGACCGAGTGCGCCTGCGTTTGAAGCAGTTCCATCAAAGGCATCGTCGCCGTTGAGCGCGAGCTTGGTGAGAAATACACCGAGTGAACGCTCGGGATCGTCCTGCTTTAGGAGTGAATAATGATCAGTATGTTCAATAACCACGATCGATTTAATCAAATACGGATCGATCACATCAGCGACCAGTTTATCCGGATACGCGCGCGATTTTACACCGCGAGTTCGTAGTTCATCAAACGCACCTTGAATCAAAAATGAAAGATAATTTGATCCCGCGGAGAGCACCTCAGGTACAAAAAATGCACTGGAGTAGGGCACATACACCCGGTCTTTAATATCGTACACTTTTTTCTTTTTGGTGATCGAACGAGCGGTTGCAACAGGATAGCGCACACCGACGACGATCGCGTTTTTTTCTGGCGGCAAAGAATATTGCGAAGCGATTTTTGCGTCGTAAGTAACGCGAAGCGGCCAATCACCTGGGGTTGTCACTTTTATTTTTCTCCCACTCTTTGTGATCTCGACAAGCGTCACTGCGTCAGTGTCGCGTTGCCAAATCGCAAGCGTCGCCTCTGCCAACACTGGCTGAGTGTTTACGGTATATATTGCTTTTCCCACTGCGCGCCGCGCAATGATTTCATCAGAAAGCATCGCTTTTCCACGTTGTACCGCACCCAGAATGGAATGAGGCGCAGGTGCTTCCTGTGCGAAACAAGGATTCGCAAAGGTGACCCCGATAACGACCGCGCTCAGCAACAAAACTCGTGTTCGCATACCGTCTCAGTATAGCGTTTGTAGACGGTTTGCGAAAGCAGCCTATGTGCTTCTCAAACAAGCTTATTTGTCAGTTATTCTTGACAATAAATACATCTCATGATATACATGAAGAAGCTCTGTCGCCCTTTGGGGCGACTCCCGACCACATTTTCAAGGAGAGAGACACCATGTCCACCGCCACGCACGTCACGCCCCCCGCCCCCCAGGATTACCTGAAGCCGTTCGTCCTCGCCGTTCACGACCTCCCCGAGGACACGGAGGCGTTCGAGGTTCCGGACGGCCTCACCTTCGCCGAGGCGCTCGCCAGGCTCGAGAACAGGCACCTCTCCTCGAGGGCCAACCTCGAGGCTTGGGTCGCGCGACCTCCGATCCCCTTCCAGAGGGGACCCTTGGGGTGAAACCCCAGCTCGCGTAGACCCCCGTCCGCAATCGCGGTACGGGGGTCTCTGTTTTTATTTGAACGGTTCCTTACCCACAAACCATTTTTTGTCGAGCGGACGAAACGCGTAGAGCGCACCGTTTACGCTCGCGTAAACTACGCCCGGTGCATTCGCAAGCATCACATCTGTTCGTGCGTGATGCGTGAGAGGTCCCCATTCCAAAAATCGATACCAACGCTCCCCGTCCAGCGAAGCGATCACGCCAAATTTTGGCACCACACTTTCGACTTCATTCGATTCGGTGTGGATAGCAGCGTAGTACACACCTTCCGCGTTGATCATGCTATACACATATCCTGCATAGCCGTACGCTTTCGGATTCCACACTTCTTTTACCGTCCCTTTTTTCACATCGTAGAGCACAATACCGTGACTGTGTAATTGATCTGGTCCAAGTAAATATCGTCCGTTGCCGATGTGGAGATGTGCAGTGAACCCTTCGTCCCACAATTTGTGCCACGTCTCGCCGTCATCCAACGATTGCATGGCAAATCGTGCGACGTCACCGGTACCAACAATGAACAGTCGGTTCGCAGCATCGTAAATGATGTCATGGAGATGGCGCAGTTTGAAACGATTATCTTTCGAATCATACTGCGCCGCATATTCCGGAAATAATTTCTGAAAATCCTTCCACACTTCCCAAGAAAATCCACCGTCCGGACTCCGGTACACTGTCGCGGTGTTCCAATCATGCAGCGTTGCATACACCGTTCCCTTCCCGTCATCGGCCATCGCCCAAAACATGCACGGACCTTGTATCACTTCGCGCCACGTTTTGAATCCATCCGCAGAGCGATACAATTTGCAAGGACGTTCATGCTGAAAATATAAGTTACCTTGGCTGTCATTAAAAATTGCGAGATCGCCACCGCCGTTCGACGCCGCCATCACGCGTTCTGCTTTTCCGTTCGCATTCAGCCGCCACAGCGCACGGAGTCCGTCCGGTTCCGTGACCGTCATGAATAACACATCACCAGGCGCATAAAAATACATCTGGTGAATGTCGCCGATCTCACTCGTGCCGGGCACTCGCTGCGTGCCGAGTTTTGGACCGGTGAGATCGGTCGTCGGTGGAGGAAAATAGCGCACCGCTTCTTCTTTTATTGGCGCCGCTTGTGGTGACGTATCCGGTATCACCACATCTGCAACCTTCACAGAAGGGACTCTTGTTTCCGTCTGCGACTCTAAAGAAATCGCGGAGTTTTTTTGCCCAACGACGCATCCAGCACCAACAAAAAGCACGGTCAGGAGCGTGATGAGGATCGTTTTTTTCATACATGTACTCCTCCCCAACCCCTCCTCTAAAGAGGAGGGGTCTTAAAAATTACTCTTCAATCAAACCGAGTTTTTTCAATCGAGAGATGATCCCCCCTTGTTTTCTTTCCAGCTTGCGTGCGATGTCTTGTGTTGCGCTACCATCGTTGAACAAAGATACTAATTCTTTTTCTTCGCACGCTGTCCACCGTGTGTACGCCTTTGGACTGGTCGCTCGCGCAGCGTGGAGAGCGGATGGTTTTTTCTTCGCGGCGCCAAGCCGTCCTCCGCATGCGGTGACAAACGCATGCGCAATTTTTTCACGTTCTTCTTCTGTCCACGCCGCATGTTCTTTTTCGGCTGCGCTGGAATCTTCGAGAAACACACGATCCTGCGCAAGAATGTCCGGATGCACTTGTAACGCCCGTTCGTTACATGCCACCAAAAACAATCCAGACAATCTTCGGACTCGAGAAAGTGCGACGTACCCTTGTCCATATTCGAACGCCGAACCGAGATCCATGAGCGCGCAGTCGAGACTCATTCCCTGACTTTTGTGAATCGTCATCGCCCACGCGAGTCGCAGCGGAATTTGCTCAACCGACGCGAGCACGTCACCCTGGTCCTCGATTTTCCATTCCATCGGTTCAGCAGCGATCTCCGCTCCTGCACGAACTCGCACAACCGGATAACCGGTCCCTTTTTGAAAACGAACCACTGGACCAAGCGTTCCGTTCACAAATTTTCCTTGCGGATCATTGCGTGTGAACATCACCGCTGCACCAGGCTTCAACCGCAACGCTGCAGGTGAAAGACAGCTGCGTTTGAGCGATTCAATCAGATGCGCCGCACCTTTCGTACGCATTTCATAGGTGCGATTATCACCCTCGAGTCGCGCAAGCGCGTGATCGTTGAGACGGTCGACGTCCATGTTGTGTGAATACAGCTTCACAATATCCTCCGCAATCTCATCACCGTCCGGTTGACGTGATGCGAGAATCTGTCGATGCGTTTTTTCAATGGTATTGTTGCGGATCGCTCCGAGCACCGAAAGAAAATCCGTGTCATCTTGTCGGTATTGTTCAGAGAGATAACACACCGTCGGATGCAGTGATTGCCACGCCGGCGAACGGAATGCGAATTCTGCAGTACGCCCTTCACGTGCGATCGGTGGCAGTTGGAAAAAATCACCAACAAGAATGGTTTGAAGACCGCCGAAAGGAAGATCGCTTCGTCGTACGCGCCGACATACCGCATCTACCATCTGAAGTGTTCGCGCGTCCAACATGGAGATCTCGTCGATGATCAGTACATGCGCTTTCGCGATACGTTTCACGACGCGTTCGTTACTCGCGATGCGATCGAGATCCCATCGCGAAAGTTCGTTCGCAATCCCGATTCCCGACCACGAATGAATCGTCATGCCAGAAATGTGTGTTGCAGCGATGCCTGTCGAAGCGGTAAGCGCCGGTTCGATACTGTAGCCGCGCAGCCATGCCACGTACTGATTGATCGTGTGCGTTTTTCCCGATCCTGGCTGCCCAGTGAGAAATACACTCGCTCCGGTTTTGAGAATCGCCAGCGCCTGTTCTTGAGTCATATATATATAAAAGTAAGTGAGACGCCCACGATATACAAGAGGAGGTGTCGCACGTCAAATAATAGACTACCTCGCACGAGCTGCGAGGTAGTCTATTATTCGTCTTTAGTGACACTTTGTTGTACGAGATTTTAGTCGGTAAATGTCATCCATGTAACTGTTTGCGAGTGCGAAGTTACCCGCTTTATCGGCGAGATTCATGAGTCGCGCGAGCGTCGCGGTACGTTGATCTACGATCGCACACGACGGCCCCTCACTTGCGCGTTCATGTGGCCATGAACGCACTTCCGCGCTAAGTAATGCACGTTCCTCGTTGTTTACCATGCGGTAGCATTGCTCAAGTTTTCCCTGACTCATGGTTGGATTTTTTGCAGGATCGCATTGTGGATCATTGACGACGAGATATTGTTGCGCCTCGGCGAGATTTCCAGACTCAACAAGAAACGCACCTTTTCTACTCCGTACACCTTGATCTCGTGGTCGTGATCCGAGAGCGCTATCGATCAAATCGCCAGCAGCCTTACGATCCGGAGGTGTTTTTTCGAGCGCCTTGTCCGCATCAGAAAGTTTTTTGTCCGCATCTTTGATGCTTTTGACAACTTGCCCCGCATCGATCGCTGCGTCCGCAGTCGGGTCGCCAGTTGAAACCCAGCCACCGCTTCCCACATACGCGACCGTACCTGGTGTCGGGTTGCCGTCTTTATCAACAATTTTATGTGTTTGTGCCCAAGCGTTCATAAAGTCCATCACGAGACTCACATCTGAATCCAGACAACCCGAACCGACGAACAAGAGGATCAAAGCGGTTCCAAGAATTGTGGCGGTGCTTCGTCGCATAAATATTATTGCACTACTCCGAGCATTTCGAGCTGAGCATCGATCACATTTTTGATATCAGTTTTTCCACCAACTTTCGCCATGAACTGTTCGCGTGTGATTTTTCCGTTCGCAAAATCCGCGCCGTCCTGCACTTTTGCACCCATGCTTATAAGCGCACGTCCTTGCGCGTCCTTGTACTCAAAGGCAACGCGTGTGATGCCGTTCTTTTTTGCTGCTTCAGATTTTGCGAGTGTGGCAAGAGTATTCAAGAAAGGATCACCGTCTTTTGAAGAAGAAAAAGTGAATCCTTGTGATTGATCAAGTACCACATATGCCGAAGCGCCCTCACCATCTTTTTCTGGTAACACGTACACGTCCATCCCCTTGGTAGCGATACCTTCTTTTTCAAATGCAACACGAAGATCTTCCGCTGCGGCACGGTCAGGATTCTGCACATCAAACACTTTTTCCGCTTTGGATTTTGTGATCCCGAATTTTTCTGGTAGCCGCATTGCAGAAGCGACGAATCCCCCCACGAGAAGAATTAAAATCAATAAAAAAAGAAAGCAACCGCGAATGCAGCCGTGTTTTTTCTTTGACTTATCCACAGATGAATTTGCAACGGCGTCTGGCATGACGTAACTATATCATTTTTGTAGAGATCCTGAGTGCGTTTTTTGCATCCTTGGCATAAAAATGTGAAAAACGAACCCCGAGGTAAGGAGCGCGACACTGAAGTTCGAGCGATATCAATGAATCATTTCCCAACTTTAGTCATCCCCGATAAAGGTATCGCGACAAAAAATGTCGAACCCTTCTGCTCTTCGGACTCAAACCAAATCCTGCACCCCGCGCTTTCAAGCATAGATTTCAGCACATGAAGACCGACTCCTGCTCCGCTGATGTCGCTCACGTTGCTCCCGCGATAAAATTTGGTGAATATCTTCCCATGTTCATTCTTCGGAATGCCCACCCCGGTATCAGCGACACTGATACGCAACTCTTTTTCTTGTTGTTTGATCTCGAGGCGAACACGTCCTTCATTCGGTGTGTATTTAATTGCATTCGAAAGCAAATTTGAAAAAATCAATTCCACCAATTTTTTATCTGCCTCGATAGCCGGGAGGCCTTCGTCATATTCTTTTTGCACGCTGATTTTCTTCGAGGTTGTTGCAAGGGCCTGTTGTTGCACCACCGCATCCGCGATCTCAGTAACGAATGTAGGTTCTGGATTGATTACGATATCGCCAAAGCTCACTCTAAATACGGAAAGGAGCGAGTTTGATAATTCGATCATTTTATCATTGGCCTTGGCGATCTCTCCGAGGTATTCTTTTTTCGCCTCACCTCGGCTGCTTTCTTTTTCATCTCGGAGTAGTTCGAGATACATCCGAATCACTGTCGAGGGTCCGCGTAGTTCATGAGTCACGAGTGACACAAGATTGGTTTTTAACCGCTCTATTTCCATCTCTTTACTTGCATCACGGAAGATGACTATTGCACCAGTGACCTGACCGTTCTCATCAAAGAGTGGCGACGCACTGTCACTCACATCGACTTCGGTAGCATCCTTACGAATTAACACCGTATTATCTGACATCGGACGTACCGTACCGGTCATCATTGCATCCGAAATAAAAAGTACGTTTTCAGATCGATCAGATCGTTTCACAAAGCGCACAATTTTTCGTAACGGTTGACCAACAGCCTCTTCAGATGACCATCCTGAGATTTTGGCAGACGCAGGGTTCCAGAGCGTAATGTTCCACTCTTTGTCGATAGCGAACAGGCCATCGCCGACGCCTTCGATAATAAATTTTTCTTTTTGTTGAGACTCGTTGAGTTTATTCAAAATACTTAAAAGTACAAACCATAGGAAAATGTACAACAAAAGAAAACCGCCTTGGAGAACGTGGGTGTGCACCAGCGTTTTTTGTTGTTGTGCGAGCGCTGCCGATGTTGGTTGTTCAACAACAACACCCCAACCATACTGTGTGGGAAGCGGACTATAAGAAACGATTCTCTCTACCTGAGCCTGCTCATCGTAGAGAATTGCAGTTTTGTCTTTTTTTTCCGCAGTAATCGCCTTTGCGGTTGAGATGGTGGAGACATCGATAAGTTTCTCTGTTGACGGATATGTAGGATGACCAACGATATGTTCGTCCCTATCTATAAAGTACGCAAACGTTGATACGCCGCCGAGAGAAGTACCGTTGGCCCATTGTGTAAAACGGTCTAATTTCAGCTGAAGAAGGAGTATACCTATCGGCGTCGCAGTTTTTTCATCTTTAATCGGCAGGGTTACTGTTATCGCAGGAAAGGAGGGAGTTGTTGCGCTCATGAAAATGCCTGAAACGTACGGCTCCCAATGTGCGCTTACTCCTTTATAATAATCTCGATAGGAAAAGTTTTTCCCGATAATGTCAGGAATCTCCGGATACAACGCCTGAAGCGTACCGTCAGGACTAAAAAGAGAGACACGCTCAACATAAAGAATACTACTAGGAACGCTTTTCAATATATTGATCGCTTCGTTCCACTTTCCGTCGGCGATATTCTTGCGGAACTGCGTACGAGTTGTCAAAGAAATACCAACATCAACGACGCGATCAAAATTTTGCGACAAAATGAGCGCGGCCATTTTTGCCCCGCTCTGTCGTTCTTGCATCGCTGCGTTGAGCGCGTCGTTTCGACTCTTTGTGTAGATGCTCAAGGTTTGCACTATCACAAGGAGTAGCAACACTACAAAAAGAACGCGAAAAAACCATTTCAGTGAAATTTTTTCCCATATCGATTTTGCGGAATGTCTTTTGGTGATTGACATGTCTATACAGTTTACCAATGAGAGAGTCGCTCATCAACCCATGTTTCAAACATCAGCGACTTCTTGCGAGGAGATTACAATGACTTTTATCACGAATTAAGATGAGGAAGACCTGATGAACAGGCTCTTAAGCAACGGATTTCTTTATTTTTTCAACCATGTCAGCAATAGAGGTGGTAGATTTTATGATAAAGTCCGTGGCACCTAGCTCCTTTGTTCTTTTTTGATCCTCTGGTTGCCCGAGACTTGAAAAAACAATCACCGGGATGGTATTTTTATTCTCTTTTAAAAACTGAAGAACCTCAAACCCATTCATAATCGGTAAAATGAGATCGAGAAGGATAAGGGCAAACCGTTCTTTTTTAAAAAGGGTAATCGCCTCTTGACCATTAGTAGCTACTCGCACCAAAAAATTAGCATGCGTTAATTTTAATTCAAGAGCCCGCGCTATCGGCTTTTCATCCTCAACGAGAAGAATTCGTTTTTTCTGCTCTTTTATCATACTATTTTTACAAAATTTCCTATTTTAGTTTATCATTTTTATTATAGCATTTATCTTTTCCATTTTTGGAATCCAGGAAAGAGTATGTAAAATACTGCAATAGAACTTAGGAGTGCAATACCGAAACTTCCCAAAATATCGATCGGATGATGGACCAGTGCCAGCACTCTTGCGCCACCAATACACAGGGTTAGTAAAAAAAGTATGACTCCGAGTCGTCGGTTGTACTGCCATACCACAAACGTTACCGTCGCAGCGAGAAGCGCGTGATCTGAAGGAAATCCGTTATCCGCAGCATGTGATAAAAGTGGTGTGATCTGTTGCGTCACAAACGGACGCGGGTTGTTGTAGAGCGCGCTCGCGACACGAGACAGCACAAAACTTATTCCCGCAGTGCTGATACTAGTGATCACAATCTCTTTTTTTCGTTTTCGTGGTTCATAAAGAAACCAACCGAAAGCAACTCCAAGAAGAACGAAAAGAAGATACTTTGCACCAAAAAAAATAAACGTCGTTACCATAGAAAATTATTTTTTCCAATGAAAAAGAATTTTTCCACCTTCGAACAGATGAAAACTTCCGTCCTCTTCAGAAACCGTGAAGACGGTGGTATTTTTAAACACATACGAAGCAGCGATCGCGCTGAGATGCCGCGTATGCACTTTTGTCGTAAATCCAAACTGCTCGGAAAGATCTGCAAATCGTCCCGGCCGAAGTTTTTGTGCAACAAGACTCGGTCGCAAACCTTCAATCATTGCGCCAGAGTGTACGATCATACCACGTTTATCAATGAGGATCGCGCCATCAAATTCCACTGTCGCTGCAACGTCACGATTCCCACCGTGCATGATGTCGATATGGTGCCCCGCGAAAATATCTTGTTGACTATCAGAAATATCCAGATATTTTTGCCACTTTTTTTGCCAACCAAGAATCACAAAAAGACCAAAATTATTTTTTTGTTGCATGAGTCGCAGAATCATCTCCGCGGTTTTCAGTTTGAGAGACAAAGGCAAATCCACCCGCGACAAGGCGAGACTCTTCACGACCTCTTCTAAATTTTTTTGCAGTCGCCCTTCCATTTTTTATTGCCCCTCCTTGCCCCGCAAGGAGGGGGTTAGGGGGAGGATTTCATATTCAGCATAAACAAAAAACACCGTCGTGTGAACGGCGGTGTTTGAAGAGCTACTGAGTACCCGGGACGCAGACTTTAGTTCAGTGCCACGGGACGCCCCGCGGTGTGACCCAGATCTCCGCACCAATTTGACCGCAGGACATCTTGAAGTCGACTTCCCAGACGTAGACGTCGAGATCGTTTTCGAGGCAGAACTCGACCACTGTCCTCGCAGCTCCGAGAAACACCTTGGATGACGTGTACTGCTTGTTTCGGAGCTGATCGAACGAGACAGATGCCTGATCTTCCTTGAGCCGCATCACGAAGCATTGATGGTCTTTCTCTTTTGGGAGATTCCTTTGGAGCTGCGCAATTTTTTCTTTTGCTTCCTCCTCCTCTTTTGTCTTCCACGTAGCTTGCGCAGCGTGACACTTTAGTGCGTTTGCTGCATTCAACCGCGCTCTCCAATTCTTGCCGAGTGACATGGTTCTCCTTTTCTTCCTCGCACTATGTAAGGATAGGCACACTTTACAAAAAATACACCACGTGTCAAGCGGCGCCCTCCGTCAGTCAGTAAGGAAGTCAGTTTGACATTTTATAAGGAATCTGCTTTACTACACTGTTCCTCGCGCAGGAACACCGCCTAAAAACGGTACACCAACGGCACGTTGACAAGGAGAAGAGGATGAAAAAGAAAGAGTTGATCGACCGCATGCTTGGCTACGCCAGCCGCCCGAAGAGCGACAGGGGTGAGTGGCGAGGGCAGCGGGAGTTCGCGAAGTTTTTCGCGTACTGGTTGCAGGAGCTCAACATCGCACACAACGAAAGGTATGACTTCTGGCAGGTCGACCCCTACATCGCGCAGCTCGTGGTCGACGCGTTCGAGGATCTTCGCACGAGCGATGACCCAAAGATCGTTGCCTATCGCGTAGTGTACGAGGCCGACACGGGGCGGCCCACGCCGAATCTCATCGAGGTCGGTGATGGCGACCTTCTCGATGCGAGTTCAGCGGTACAGCTCACTGGCTTCCTCTTGAAGGATGTGGTCGGCGACTACGCTCAGCGGGAGCTCGAGTCGTACGCGAACGCGTAGCGAAACACGCTGCAGCTCACGTTCGACAAGTTTTTGCGGCTCGTGTTCCGCAAGGGGCTGTACGAGATCATCACAAAATCCCGGTCAAGTGGAATGTCTGGCACGTTCGGCAAGACCGACCTCAGGACGTTCTGTACCGCCGGTCGTACGATGTTCACCTTCGCACGACGCATGCCGGGAAAGAGCGGCATCTACCTCGGTGGCGAGCTGGTGAAGACTCTGCCCTATCAAGAACTCTCCGTGAGTTTCGTCGCCGAGGACAACGATCCCACCGCGCTCTCCGCTGGTCTTCAATCGGTGCACGCAACGCTCCCGGAGGCGATGGCCTTGATCGAGGACGTGATCAAGGCCTGGCCGTCGGAGAAGCGCGCGCAGAAGAAGGTGTTCGCGGACAGTGCGTCTGTGTCGATCTTCTAGGAAGCGCAGACCCGAGCACGTCATTAAACTGCTCTTTTTTCTTTGCGCAAAAAAGCATTGCCAGATGTACAGCAATGCTTTTGAAATTTGTTACAACCCTCGCGTGGCGCGGCAGGTTTTTTCGTAGAGGTCGCGGAAGATGTTGTTTGGATCGGTGATTCTTTTCACCGCTTCGTAGTTCGGTCGGTTCCACACCTTCCAGAAATCTTCCTCCGAGTAGAAGTTTGGCGTGATCAGCGTTTTGAGTCCGCCGATCTGCATCAGTTCTCGCTCGAACATCGCGTAGTAGTTTTTGCCGTCACTTCGGCGCAAACCGTAGATCGCAATGTCGAGATACAGATCGTCCGGTGCTTTCTTCACGAATTCCGCATCGATCCACTCGTACGTGCGCACGCGCTTATACGGCACGCACCACAGCGGAAAGAAATCGACTTCGCGCTTGTACCATGCGAAGAACTCTGTCATCTTCGAGAACGGAATGAACGTGTCGAGCGTCACTGGGATCGCTCTTTCTGGAAGCACACGACGCAACAGCTTTGCGAGTTGTAGTACGCGTGTGGAGTTCACAAACTTACCGAGAAACAATCTTCCAAGAAACGAACTTGGTGTGACGTGCGTCACCCCTTTGTCGTACCGGAAAAAATAATCCGATGTACGCAGGTAATCTTCCTTGCGCGTCCGCGTGCTCACGTAGTACACCCGCATCCAATCGTAGCTATGCGTGTAGGGCGCTTCGTCGACGAAATTGCCGAGACTCAAAACAAATTCCGTTGGCGAATGGATGATGCCGTCCATGAAGTCAACGTCGCGCGCTTCGTAGCGCGCCATGATCGCCGCTTTGTACGACTCGAGGTCATCGAATTTCTCGTACGTCACTTTCACGAACGGTTTGCATGGAATCAATCGAAACGTGAGCTTCGAAATTACACCGAGCGTACCGAATGTCCCGTGCGCCATCTGGAACACGAGTGCGTGTTCGTTCGTTGGTGTGCATGTGAGCACCGCACCGTTCGCCGTGATCACTTCGTATTCAAGACAGGTGTCATGGAAACCGCCGTACACATACGACATCGACTCGATCGAACATCCTGCGACTGCACCGCCGATGGTGATCGTCTTCAGCTCAGGGACAACGATCGGCACGAGTCCGTGTTGCATCGTCGCAGCGACGAGATCGACGAATGTGACGCCGGGCTCGGCGATGCAGATGCGCTGCTCCGGATCGATATGGAGAATCTCGCAGAGATCGCTGATGTCGATCTTCGTATCGTCGTGCCGCTTGTCATTGAGTTTTGGTACCTCATGCGACACCGCTTTTTTCTTGAGCGACACCGGCCGATCACCGGTGTACTCTCGAAGTTGCGTCGCGATGCGCGCCACTTTTCGTTCATGTGAAGACGTCGGATTTTCCATGTTGGCATGGTAGCACAGAATGTGACTAAAAAAGCAAGACTGACTTGCTAAAAAAGCCCCTCCTTGGCGCGAAGCGCTGAGGAGGGGCTGGGAAGGAGTACCTATCTCAAAAAGTTAGTCGTCTTTCTCTTCCTCGTATTCCTTGTACCCTTGATGTTGTTCGGCCTTGATGATGATGACGCGCAGCGGAACACCGTCGGTGCCAGGACGGAGCAACTCGTGCTGGTCCGTGACCGAGGTGAAGTTGCCATGAAAGAACAGCGCCGCCCACTCCTCGACATCCCAGCCGCGCTGGGTCCAGTGGATCCAGTGGCCGAATGCGCATGGCTGACCGTGCTCCGGATTCCTCGGGTATGGCATGTAGCCAGCTTTCGAATCAGGATCGATGATCCCATCGAACAGGATGTTGCCGTCATGCGAAAAGACGGTCAGGTGATCACCCTTGTCGAGGATCTCCAGTCCTTCGTAGCCGGACTTGCCGTCCTCGTAGACAGCCCACATGATCCCCTCGGTGCCGGTCTCGAAGTACGCTTCGAGCCGACCGCGCTTTGCACGCTCACCATGCACGTCGCGCGCGTGGGCGTAGTGTTCACAGAAGTCCGCCCACACCTGCAGGTAACGTTTCACTCCCATCCGCCAAATCAGACGCACGCGCTCACGAATCTTGCGCCAGAAGTACGGCGACAACACGCGGAACCGCCAGCGAAAATTGTAGAACCGCATTTTTACGCGGTCAAACCAGGTCTGCTTTCCAAAGATCGTCTCCATCTCCGCGTCGTTCTCGTTTTCCAGCAACTCGTCTTCTTTCTCGCGCTCTTCGGACATCGTTCACCTTCCTTGCCCTGTACCAGACGGTACAGGGCGCGTGGATGACAATACAAGCGTAGCACGAATAAAAAAACTCGCTAGAGGTAACGCCGCCTGATCACCGTCACTTTTTTGGTCCTTGAAGAAATCCTTCCGCCTCTGCCTCAGTCATGGTCATAAATCGATAAGTCTTTTCATCACGATCATAGTCTTTTTCAACTTTTCGCAACATGATCGTGTTGTCAGGAAAAACGACGATCGCATCTTTGGCATAGTTTCCCCCGCTTTCAAACTGCTCGCTCGGAAAAAGTGTAAGCGCCTGATCGAAGCTGGCTTCCAACTCGCTCGTATCTCCAGCATTAGGATTGGCCTCCATAAACGCTTCCAGTGCCGCAAGCTCTTCCTCCTCTGCTTCGGTCAGCTCTCCATCTTCCTCTTTATCCGTAAGTGTAGTGAGACGTTGTGCTTTTTCTACACCTTCTCGTGTTGCCGGAAGGTCTTTCATAAATTCACCACGTTCTTTTTCTTTTCGCGCTTCCCTTGCGGCAACTGCCTCAGGACTATTTGCCTTGGCGCGTTCCATTTCTTCTGCAGCCGTTCTCTGCTGTTTTCGATCAAGTACTCTTTTTTCGTATTCTGAAGATTGAAGAAATTCTTCAACAGCAGCGCGAATTATTTCAGCGTCTTTTCTCGAAAGTTCACCCGACTTTTTTGGATCGACCGCATAATTTTGACCCTCAAACATTCTCAGTGTCGTTCCTGCCATGTTGGGCCTCTTCACAAGATCTTCCTTGATCGCATCAATTGTTGCTTGAACTTCTTGATTCGATTTTTCGGCTTCTCTTTTTGCTAATTCCTCTGCTTCTGGATTGAACCCGGGATATTCTCCTATATCGATTTTTCCGAAAGGTGAATAAAGATAAGAAAATGTTATCTTAAAAGTAAGAGTAGTACAAACCGCCATTTTTTGATCAAAAAACAGACCTACTGCTATGATGTAGGAAGGATCACCGTACGTATATGATCACTAAAACGGCTATCGTTGTCGCTTCATCCGTCTCTGCGGTTTTTTTGATTTCTGCGGGGTTACTTTTTTTCAGCGGTTCGTGGAGTTGTCGTGACGGTGTGTGGATGATGGTCGGATATTCGTTGTTGCCGAAACCTCATACCGCTTGCGTTGCTGAGAAACCCACTCCACCAAAAATTTGCGAGCCGCCATGGTCGTGCGGACGCCTCGCGCGCGGTGAAGCGGGAATGCGTCAGGATGCGTGGTACCTGAAATATGATGACGTGACTGGCCCAGCGCAACTCGAAATGATATTCGCGAGCGATGCACAATGCCGCATTGATGACGCGATCGTCGATTGCAAAAGAATGAATCCACCCAGCGGAACCTCTTCATACTTTCTTGGAAAAAAAGACGGTGAGATTTTCCGCGTCTCCAGCTTAGATTTTTTTACGAAAAAATAATCTCTTAGAAACCGATCTCTTCTTTAAGAAGAAGAATCGTCACTCGACCAGGTGTTTGTGCGTTCATGACAAGCAAGCTGTTCACCGCGCTCGGTTGACCATAGGCTTTTAGCGCTCGTGTATTTTCAAGTGGAAGTACCTGTTCGAAAATGCGACGTACTCCTTCATCGATATTTTTTACTATTTTTTGTACGCCAACAACAAATAGAACGTGGTCTGCACCTTGCACGTGCGCAGGGATTTGACTGCCAGAAGCTGATGCTATGAGCAGATGACCGTCTTGCGTCACCGCCTGGACGCTTCCTACGGACCATTCCGGCGTCGCAGCCAGCGCCCGCATCTTTCGTCCTTCCGTCTTCGGATCCATCGTCTTCAATTGCGTTCTGACAGATTTGTATCGTCCGGACTCATTCAGTTCTTGTTGTAGACCGATCGCTTCGACAGTTTGTCATGACATCGTCATCACCTCGGCCCCTTCGGGAATACGAGCAAGTGCTTCTTTTTTCGCAGCGTCCGCGTTTTCGACCATGATCGCGTCAAAGCCGTTATTTTTAAGCGCTTCGAGCGTTGTTGCAATGTCCGTGTTACTATTGAGCATAAAATTTTTTAATACTATTCCACCATAACGTCGTTTCGTTCATTTGACAACATAAAAAATCGGCTCGATGTGTATCGAGTCGATGCGTTGAGCGTGTGACTACTTCTTGAGTTTCTTTTCTGAAAGATCGAGAACCTTGAGTACGCTTTCTGGCGACACATAGCCGACTGTTCTACCGAGTTCTGTTCCGTCGTTGCTGAGAAAGAGTGTCGTCGGCACACCAACGACCTCGAAACGCGCGGCGAGATCGCGATTTGTGTTGAGTTCGGCACGCACAGTGCCATAGTTACCGCGCCTGAAACGTTCTTGCAGTATTTGGTCTGGGAGTGTGTACCGCTCAAACCACTGGCATGGTACACACCATTCCGCGCTGAATACAAGAATCGTCACGCGATGTTCCTTGTATGCCATTGGAAGACATGACGCCTCGACTTTTTCTTCGCACCATCTGGGAGACGTTTTTTGATGTGCGATGTTAATGATCGGAGGCGCGCGCAGCGCCGCGTTCATGATGAGTGACACTCCGAATAAGAAAAAACTCACCGATCCAACCCTGAAAAAGTAGCGCAGCCAGGATTCTTCTACTAGCGAAGGAAGAAACATCCAGACAAACCCCGCAAGTACAAGCAAACTTCCAAAAACATACGCCTCTCGTGAATCATCCATCCCCCACTCTTCCAATGAGGGAAAGATTTGTCTCAAAAACCACCATGTAGCGATGGAGATCAAGAGAAAAAAGAGCGACACGCATGCATCTGACAAGCGTCCTTTTGGGAACCAGATCGCAAGCACGCCGAACAGGGCACATCCCGAGAGAGTGAGAAAAATCCACGTGTCATTCGTGAGCATCTTTGAGCCTCCTTTATAAAAGACCAGTCTGGCAGAGAGCTTACCCCTATCTCGTTCTCTGTCAAAGTCGAGACTTCTTCAATAGAGGTATCGTTACAAAAAATGTCGTTCCTTTCCCTGTCGCACTAGTGAATGAGATATCCCATCCGTGTTGGTCGGCGATAAACTTCGCGATAAAAAGACCGAGTCCGCTTCCCGATGATTTCATTGGAGTTGCGTTGGATGCTCGAAAGAAGCGTTGAAAAATCTGCGCTTGTTCTTTCGTCGGAATACCAACGCCGTTATCACGGCAAGTTACAAGATACTGTGAGCCTTTTTGTGTAAGAGTGATATCGACACGGCCTTGTTTTTTCGGATCGATATATTCGCAGGCGTTGTTAAAAATATTAACGAACAGCTGTTGCGTTAATGTTTTGTGTGCAAGGAGGGGAAATTTTTTCCATCCGATCTTGAGGTGTACTCCTACTGAAGGATAGGTTTTTTTTAGAGTGACAAGTATATCCTTGAGCAATTTTCCGAGATCAAACGATTCTTTTTTCGCTTCCCCTTTTTCTAATTTTGCAAGAATAAGCAAATCACTGACAAGAGAGATGAGACCTTTATTTTCTGCATAAATATTTTTTAAAGTTTCCCGCTCTTTTTCAGAGTAGTTTTTCGTGTTCCCCAAACTTTCTAGAGCCCAACGTATCGATGCGAGTGGGTTTTTAAGTTGATGACCGAGTACAGAAATAAATTCTTCTTTGAATTGCTCCAACTTTTTTCGTTCGGTAATGTCTGGCTCCACACCAATAAAAAATCGTATCTCTCCATCGCCGTCGAGCACTGGCGCTATGTGTAGTTCCTGCCAATTTTCGCGTCCATCCTTTCTGATGTTGCGAACTTCGCCAACAAACGGTTTTTTTTCGACGGCGATCACTTGCCACATCCGCTCATAAAATTCCTTCGGCATGCGTCCACCCCACAGATCGGCAGGATTACGTCCCAACACTTCTTTTACCGTAAAACCCGTTCGTTTTTCTACTGCTTTATTTGCATAAAGAATATGCGCATGAGGATCCGTAATGATAACGTGATCTTGTAAAAGATCGAATCCTTTTTTCAGCGGTTCAATTTCAGCAAGATATTTTTTGAGCGCGCTCGCGGCGAGTGTCGTGCGTACATGATTTGCTGTGGAATTATTTTTTGTTTTCGATGCGGGATGCAAAGTTATTTTTTTTGGATCAACAAAAAAGGCGGAGACGTATTTTACGACATCGCTGAGAGAGGTGGAGGATTTTAGAAAAAAATCGATCGCGCCGAGCTCTAAAACTTTTGCAACATCATCTTCTTGACTTAAATCAGACAAGACGAGCACGGGAATGGTATTTTTTTCTTTTTTTAATTCCCCAAGCACCTCAAACCCTGTTTTGAGAGGAAGAATCAGATCAAGAATAACGAAGTCAAGACCGCCCTTTTTTATATCCCGCAATGCTTGCTCTCCATCCGCAGCCACGGTAATCGCAAATCCCGCGGCAGACAATTTTGTCTTGAGCGCGTTCATCATCGCCTTGTTGTCATCGACAACGAGAATGTGTTTTTTGGTCGACACAAATTTGCGGTGTCACGTATGCATCTCTCGCTCTAACGGGTGACGCTGATCGTTGCACCCTGCTCTTCAAATTGTGCCTCAACGGTCACACGTCCGTTTGCAGATTTTTTAATCATGTACCCCACGCCATTGGCGTTGGTTTTTTGCGGTTCAAGAGGCATGGACGTAAGATATTTTTCATTTGTAGTCAAGACGGCCAAATCGATTAAGCCGACGCAAGAACCCGCGCCTGTCGCGCATACTTCTGTCAAAGTAGTGGTAACGGATGTCGGCAAAATGCCGTTATTATCAATGGTATATTGATACACGGCGTTCAAAATAGTATTAACGTCCGCGCGCCTTTGCACGTTGCGCGTATCCCCGAGTTGTTTGCTGGGGTTAATCGCTAAAATGACGATTCCTGCCAAGATGGCGATAATCGCGACAACGAGTAAAATCTCGATGAGAGTAAAACCATTCGCCTTATTTTGCGAGAGCCCGACACCTGAACGACGACTGAACATTTTTTTAAA
>SXGR01169681.1_pt1 | contig 19478 bp, 17 predicted proteins | sample 3174711 | NCBI WGS metagenome assembly SXGR01 (sample SAMN11356860, study PRJNA531348) | freshwater metagenome | isolation source: freshwater sample F1-60 | place: China: Fuxian Lake, Yuxi | collected 2017-12-25
AGTACTTGTCCTCGATGTTTGGCGAACACAGCGACGGAAAATGCGCGGCGGGTCATCGGTTGCCCCCAAGGGTCAGCTACGCTTATCGCGGAGGGCGGCGATGTGGTGGATGTGGTGGGCGTGTACTGCACCGCAAGAGCCTGTGGCGCTGCCGGAGTTGCCCGGAGGGGTGTGGCAGGGGGAAGTTCGCGTCGTGTCTCAGGACGGCCTGCCCGTCGACGTGCGCGAGCCGGTGGCCGTCCGTTTGGAGGACGAGTGGCGGGTGGAGGGGCAGCGCTTTGTTCAGCAGGAACCAGAGGGATCCGCTGAATGGGTAGGGGTGTTTGAAGAAACGAGCTTTTTTGCAGACTATTCGGATCGGATTCAAATCACCTGGCGATTGGAGGGAGATCCGGATTCGGGCGCTTTGAGCGGAACCTATGAGAAGCGCGAAGTCTTTGAGCCCTCGGGTGAGGGGGTGACCACGGAATCGGTGCGGGAGGGCACGGTCGCGTTAGTGGCGCTCGAAGCACACGACTCTGGCGGGGATGGCTTGGATGCCGTCGGAGAACTGGGGACGTCGGGTGCCTACGATCGGGCGGTGAACGTTCGGGTTCGCGGCGATGTAGCGGCCTTGGCGAACTACGAAGGGGGCTTCGCTCTGGCGGATGTCGCTGACCCCACCGCGCCTTGGTGGATGGGCTCGGCGCCTGTGGAAGAGGCGTTGGAAGTATACAATGACGTAAAGTGGGTGGACGATACCCACGTGGCGCTGGCGAGCAGCACGCGTGGACTGGTGATCGTCGATGTGTCGGATTCGAGCGACCTTTCGACGGTCGCCGTTTGGCCGTCCGAGGGCTTTTCGTCGTACGATGTGCATACGTTGGCGATCGAAGGGGATTTGGCGTTCTTGTCGAGACTCTCTCGGCGGGTGCAAGGCGTGGAATCCCCTGGAGGCCTCGACATCGTCAACATCGCGGATCCAACGGCACCTTTTTTGGTAGGTAGCTGGGAGGTCTCGGAGGTCGGCGGAACCCTCGTTCATGATCTCTTTGTTTTTGAGGAGAGAGCGTATCTTTGTTCCTGGGAAGCTGGCCTGGTGGTTCTTGACGTGTCAAGTCCTCCTACGCCATCGCTCTTGGGCGTTTATGACGCTCATTCGCCGCTCACCAGCCACAGCGTTTGGGTGTTTCCGCAGGGGGACCGCGTGTTGGCGCTGCACGGCGACGAGGGCTTTGGGGCTCACCTGCGGATCCTGGACGTGACCGATCCTTCGGAGATTGCGGTGCTTTCCGAGTGGCAGACCCGGCCCGAGGTGAGCATCCACAATGTGATGGTGGCCGGAAACCAAGCGGTGGTCGCCTATTATCAAGATGGGGTGCGCATGCTGGACATTGGCGATCCGGGTGTCCCTGCCGAAGTCGCCCGATTCAACTCCTTCGATTTCGAGGCAGAAACTGCGGGAGAACGGTTTTTTGATGGTGCGGTGGGCATCGATGTGGCGAACGATCGCATCTACCTTGCGGATTCACGGCGCGGACTGCTGATCCTGGAGGAGTAGCTCACTCGTGGTCGAACTGTATCCGTCCGACCGTAGTTCCAGAGTCGAGTTGCCAAGTGTCTTGTTTGAGGTCGGTGGCGAACCACACCTGTGACACTTCGCGTCGCTCGTCCGGGAAATCGATTTCAAACAAGGCTTCCAGCCGCGTCCCGTGCACTTTGGGGCCGGTGTACTCAGGGGTTCGGAACCAATGGGTGTCGCTTTGAGCATCGTCGATGATTGCCAAAACCCGCACACTTCGCGCATCTTGGGTGATCAAGCTGAGGGTCGCTGCGACCTCTGCCCAGGCGCGCTGCGGCTGAGGGGCCTCCGCCAGACGGCGCGGGAGAGCGTCGGTCAAGCGCATGCAATTGGCGAATGCTGCGGCGGTGGCCGCGCCAATGTCCGTAGGAGGACTCTGGAGCATGGCGTCAAAAGCAGACTCTGCGGTCGGCGGGCAAGCGACCAAGCTGGAGTACACCGCCCCTTGCTCGGTCAGCGCGATCTCGGGACCGGTGCGAACCGTCCACCATTCGCCTCGAACCTCGGTATACCAGCGGGTGGGAACAGCGCGATGGCCGCCTTGAACCGTGCCGCTGGCCTGCCATAAGAGCGGAATCCAGGGCGATTTGAGCGTGGAAAACGAAAAGTGCTCGCCGTCGCCCGGCCTGAGCAATCCCTGCCCGGCCAATGCCGCTCGGTAGGTATCGAGGACGCCCGCTTGATCCTGCCCGATGTCTCGCCCTTCCCACGGAATGCGGAAAACCACTTCGGTTTTAACTTCGACTGCCTCAACTGGAAATCCGGCCATATATGGTCTCTTTGCGGCGGAAAGGATTTGTCGCCAGATAGTCAAGTGCTTGACGAATTCATTCGGCCTCGCCCGGCGACACCCGACGGATCCGATGATTGAAGGTGTCCGCTATCCACAAGCTTCCATCGGGCGCGACGTCGATGCCATACGGGCGGAACAGCAGTGCTTCGGTCCCCGGGCCGCGATCCCCATCAAATCCTTTCTCGCCGCAAACGCCCGCGACAATGGTCATTTGACCGTCGCGAACGCGTCGCACGCAGTGATCTTCGCTGTCGGCAATGTACACATCTCCATTTTCGGCCACCGCGACATCCCGAGGAAAGTGTAGGCTTCCCTCCAACGCATCGACGTCATCGCCGGTCGGCGTCACGTCGCCGTCGCCGGCAATGGTGTCGATCATCCAAGTGTCGGTATCGACGGCGCGAATTCGGTGGTTGCTGGTGTCGGCGATGTACAGTGTGTTTTCGTGGAACACGATGCGGCCAGCAGGGGCGGCATCTTGAGATCCTTCGGATTGTAAGCTGGCTTCGAGCGCGGGGCCACCGTCGCCACCTCCGCCGGCTTCCCCATTTCCGACCACCGTGGTGATGATGCCGTCGGCGTCGATCGCGCGAATTCGTTGATTGGCCTGGTCTGCGACGTACAAACGGCCATCCGGGCCGTAAGCAACGCCAGAAGGGAGATCGAACATGGCTTCTGCGGCGGGGCCGCCGTCGCCGCCGAAGTCCCGCGCGCCGGTGCCGGCGACGTACCAGGTTTCATCGCTGTTGGGGTCGACACCGACCACCCGGCTGTTGTGCCATGCTGCGAATACGTAGGTTCCGTCCTCGGCAAACGCAATATTGGTGGGGTGATTCCAGTACGCGGTGGAGGCCGTTCCCGGAGGGCCGTCGCCGACAAGGCCGTTGCCGGTAATCACATGGATCGGACGGCATTTTTTCGGCGCGTCGAGGTCGACCGTGATCATCCGGTGGTTGTTCCAGTCGAGGATCCAGGGATGTTCGTCGGGTCCGATGGTGAGGTCGGAAGGCCAGTACAACGGGCTTTCGTCGGCGCAGGTGCCGTCGGGTGCGAGGCCGGCATCGCCACGCCCGACGACGGTGCAGATCCGTCCTGGTTTTTCGCAAGGATCGCCGCACCCGATGAGCAGAAGTGCAAGTACTAAGCGTTTCATGGCGTCACCCGGCGAACTTTGCTGTTGAAGGTGTCGGCGATCCAGAGGGCACCGTCGTCGGCAAACTCCAGCCCATAGGGTTGGTTGATCGGTGCTTCCAGAGCAGGTGTCCGATTTTCGGCATCTCCAGCGTCCCCAGTGCCGACCACGGTCTCGATGGTGCCATCCTCCAAATCGATTGCGCGAATGCGGTGATTTCCGGTGTCGGCCACATACAGGCGCCCATCTGGCCCCAGTTCGATGTCGTGCGGCCGATCGAAGAGGGCTTCGATGGCCGGTCCTCCGTCGCCCGAAAAGCCGATGTCACCGGTGCCGGCCAAGGTGGTCACCTGGCCCGTTAGAAGGTCCACCTTGCGAATACGGTGATTGAACGTATCGGAAACGTAAATGACTCCATCCTCGTCGATCTCGATGGCGCTGGAAGGCTGGGGCTGAGACGTCTCGGCATTGTCTGGAAACGCAAATTGCGCCTCCAATAACGGCCCATCCGCGAACCCCCAGGTTCCGGATCCGGCGATGGTGTCGATCACGCCATCGGTGGACACTCGGCGTAGTCGTTCGTTTTTCACGTCGACGATCACGTAGGAGCCGTCCGGCTCGAACGCGATGCTGGAGGGAAACCACAACAGAGCATCCTCCGCGGGGCCGCCGTCGCCGCCAAAACCGGCATTGGCGCCGTTTCCATCCTCGGGATCGGTGTTGGCTACCACGACCATCACCCGGCCCGTTTCGGGGTCCCAGCGCCGCACTTTGTGGTTGTGCCAAGCGGCGATATACAAAACTCCGTCGGGGCTAAATTCGGCTTGAACAGGGTGATTGAGCGAGACGGCATCGCCAAGCGCACCGGGTTCGACCCGATCGCCGCCGCCGGTGGCGCCATCGCCGGGGAGGTCCCGGCCTACCACGGTTAGGACTTCGCCTTCCTCGTCGACTTGGCGGATTCGCTCGTTGTTCCAGTCCACGATGACATAACGTTCGGTGCCCGGCTGCCAGACAACATCGGTGGGGTAATAAAGCCGAGTATCCTTCGCTTTCAGGCCATCGCCATTGTAGCCGGCGGTGCCGTCGCCGAGGACGGTGCAGACGGTGCCGGATTCTGGACAATGGTTGGGGTGGCATGCGGAAAGCGCAAGGACAATCGGGAATATTTGGCCTTTCATGACGCGATCTCCCACCCGGACACCAGCATAGCCTGTGCCAACGGGAAAAGGTCGACAAAATGTCGATCCGGAGGATCCGAACCCTCCAAGCGCGACATTTCGATCGCGGTGGGTCGTACCTCGGTGGTAAATCGGTTGACTAAAAGGGTGGATCATCCAATTCGTCAGGTTCGAGAGCGAGAATCCGTTTCGCGAGGTCGTAGCGGAAGCCATGTCGACCCAGCTTGGCGAGGTCGGACTCTCGATGCTCTTCGCGTTTATCCAGCCGGAACGGTCCGATACGACGCTTTCGTGCAAAGTTCAGGGCGGCCTGGAAGTGTGGATCGCCGGACTCTTCCTGAATTTCAGAAAAGATCGCCTTGATCGAGTCGCCGCCCACCCCCAGACCACCTAACTTCTGCCGGATCAACGCTTCCGAATTCCCCTTGCGAAGGAGTGAGCGCACCTTGGCATTGACGAACAGTGCGTCGTTGAGCGCCCCCATCCGCTCCAGATCGTCAAGGATCTTGTCGATCCATGCGACGGCCTCAGCGAGGTCACCACCGTTCGCGCGGATACAAAGCTGACTTCGCCGCTTCAGTAACCAAGCCAAGTGGTGGCGGGTGGTGAAGTAGCGTTTGAGGTATTCGTTGGCGTACCAGCGAAGATAGCGTTCGGAAACGGCCGGCGGGGTACGTGCCATCAGTAGTGCGGTGGTTTTTCGGCTTCGAGGGAACTTTTCTCGGTGGGGCCCGCTTGCTCGTTCAGGGTCACGATCTCGCTTTGCAGGCGCCGAACCTCATCAAACAGAGTGCGCAAGACGTCGTCGAGCTCGGAGAGGTTCCGTTCGAGGTAGGACACCTTGATTTCGAGGTCGGTCAGCCGGTTTTCCATGGATGCTCCATTGTGTTAAGGGCCGATCGCGTACACAAAACTCGGCTGCGGGCTGCGTCGGATTCGCGTCGTGATCTCTTCACGAATTTGCGCCCAATTCCCTTCCACTGCCGTGTACTTCTGTACGAGGGCTTCGGCGCGCGCCCGATCGCCGGTGGATTTGATCTGCAGTACTTCACGGTTGAGATCCGCGATGTTTTGTTTCAGGGCCGGTGGGTCGATGACAAAACACCCTTTGTCAGTACCATTTTCGGCGGTGAGATCCGCCGACCACACCATCCCGCCGTGGTCGTGAAAATAGCCGAGTTCGACGGCTGAAAGTTGTGCGTAGGGCTCGGGCCCCCCGCTCGGATTGGTGAGCCCTTCGGCCATTTTTCCCATTGACCAGAACAAATCGGCGGCGTGGGTTTGGGCGGCGAAGTGGGGCTCGATCACCTTGCGATCGGCCAGCCAATCGGTCAGGTACAACGCCGCGGTTTGCGCCTTCATCTCCTCATAGATGGCGGCGAGCGGGCCGCCAAACCGTTGTTCGTCGATTTCGCCATCGACCTTGTATTCGTGAGCGGGGCCGAGGTTATGGGCCGCCTCGTGTAAAACCGTGCTCATTCGCAAGGGTTCCGGGCTGTCGGTCCAGTGCGGCATGCTCGCGGGGCAAAAGAGGGATTCCACCTGGGAGCGTTTGGCGGCCACGCTGTCCGGATCATCGTTGAGGTTCGCCATGGCGACGGTTCGACCGCCGGCATCGGCCACAGGGCCCCAATTCGGCAGGCTCTGGCCGATCGTCGCCCCCAGGGCCCGGCGCGAATCGCCAGCGTTGAGCACGATGTCGATGAATTCCGGCAAGTCGAAGCCCACTTCCCGGGCGACATACGGCGGCCCGGCGATCTCGGCGAGATGGTTTTCAATCTCCGTTTTCAGTGGTTCTAACTTCTGTTTCCACTCTTTGGCGCCCGGATTCATGCGTGCAATGACAAGGTGAAACCCCGCTTTCCGATTGCAGGGCTCAAAGTACGTTTCGTCGGGTCCAACGCGCAAATACCACTTGGAGTTTTCCGCATTCATCGCGGCCCATTTGGCGTCGGCGGCGTACCAATCGTTCGTGGAAAAGGCCTCGCCTGCAGCCAAGAGATAGTCGCGAAGTGCGGCTTCTTCGGGCGGAAGTGCGGCCGCTGCGGCCTCCAGGTGTTTTCGGGTTTCGGCCATTTCCTTCGCAAAGGCTTGGGTATACGGCACAGCCTGGTAGGTCTCACCCTTGGGCTGGACAACGACAAAAGGCTTCATCCACTCTGGGTTTTCCGCCTCAAGCGAGGCGCAGAATCGGGTGTCGGTCTGCAGAGCCGCGGGATAGAGGCCGAAAATCGGCTCAACGACCTCGGGCAAAGCAGAACATCCGGGCGCATTGCGGGTTTCGGGTGCCGAGCACCAAGGGCCCTGGTTGCGATAGAACAAGGCGCGGCTCGCAGGATCATCCGCCGGAATCTTGACATCGAGGCCGCTGACGCCCATTTGTTGCGCGTGAAGGCGCTCGATCGAATCGGCCGCTCGCTGAATGTGCTTGATGAACTCCCGCTCGGGTGCGGTCCAGGTGGAAGCGTCGGAGTACACCAGGGTGACTCGGCCCTGGCGGAGCTCCTTGAGAACAAGCTTTCGGCGTGATTTTTCGTCGTCCGTGAGTTTTGGCGTATCCTCGCCCCGAGCGATCTTTTCGACGAGCTCGATGAACTCTGCCGTAAATTGGCCGTCTTCAAGGTAGTGACCCGGAGAACCTGGCCGCCACAGGGCAACCACTTCGCCCGCGTCGAGGATCCCGGGGTTTTGTTCGTCGATGCGCCAAAACACCGGCGCATCCAACTCCACCGCTCGCTGGTTGAATTCCGACCGGTTCAATGGAGGAAAATCCGCTTTCGGAGCTTCTGAAGTGCCCGCGCAACCGAGCCAAAGAGTGAGCATCAACGGGATCGACACGCCGCCTCCGAACGAGGTCTTAGCTGTTGGGGAGGGGGATCGCACGGAAATTGGAGGGCGATGGTGGACGCGAAAGTTAGTCAAGCGCTTTACGAAATCGAGTCGCCCCGCACTTCCCATTGCTTTGCTTTTCCGACGTACTCAAGGAGTTTTTGGCCGCCGTAGCCCCGATGATCGGCCCCCGCGCCATCAAAACTGGCTTGGTGGGGGAGGGCGCCCCAGGCGAATCCGAGGGAGAAAAGGCCAGACTCGCGATGGACGAGTTCGGAAAGGAGGCCGGCGGCGGCCGCATCGCAGTCGCCCTCTTGGACGTAGAGTCCAATCGCAAGCTCAAATCGATCGCGGTATTTCGCGAGATCGGCGATCACATCGTCTTTGAGCGCATATTGCACGGGCCCGAGCTCGGGATCGCTGGCATCCAGCAAGCTCGCACCGTTGAACATCACACTTTGACCCGACGGAATCGTTCCCTCGAGGCAGCCGTGTTGTAGGTCGCCGGCAAAATGCAGGAATAGCACCTCGCGGGGGCCTGGAAGAAGCCGTTCTTCCAGTACTTGGGTGATTTCGGACACCCCACGAATTTCGTCGAGCAGAAAGGAGCCCACGCCCACCACGTGAATGTGCCTCCGGTTGAGCTCCTGGACCAGCGCACCCAGCAATGAAGACGTGCTTCGCAGGGACTTGATCTCCAGCATGATGCTGAACTGCTCGCGGCCGGTCAGCCGTCGGAAGGTCTCCACGGCGGCGGGGATGGAAGCGGGGGAGGCAAAGGTGTATTTCCTACACTCTTCTTCCGTTTCCACTCGGGGTTCGGTGGACATCTGGCGGATCGCCGCGCTCAGATCGGGGGCGGCGGCTAGCCGCAGCGCACGTGAAAACAAATCCAGCCACGCTTGCGGCTCCACGCCTCCGAGTGCGGTTTTGGGCGTTTTACGGACGTCTTCGTACTGGCAGATGCCGATCGCCTCTTGGACCGTGTCGGTGGTGGAGGCGTGAGCGATCAACATCGAGTCCACAATCTTGGCGATGATCGGCAACCTTTGTTCGTCCGACGCGTTTTCCCAGTCTTCTACCAGGGCGCTGTTGACGAACACATCCCATTCGTGGCCCGCAAGGTCGTGCTCGTCGTTCTCTTCGGGTTCTTCCTTGCGAAACCGGTGTCCTTCGTGCACCCCGTAGGCGCACATCACCGGATTGTTCTCAAACATGGGGATGAGTTTGGGGGCGTTCGCGCCAGCCCGAATTGCGGCGGTGACTTGGGAATAAACATCCGGCATAAGGAAAGCCAAGATCCGACGCCAGTTTGTATCCGCCATCAACGCCGGTGCTGCGCCCATGAATGCGCCATGTCCATAGTATTGGCGTCGAACCCGGCGAATTCTCGGGAGTTCCGGTACAAAGGGGAGATCGTCAACAAGGTCCCAGAGATCTTCGCCGATCTTCTTGGCTTCATCCTTCAGTTCGCGGCGCTGCCGGCGAAAACGTATTCTCAGCGTGTGAAGACGGCGCTCCACCCGATCCCACCACGCCCCAAACCGACTGAGAAAGCGCTGCCAGCGCATGCCGACTCCGGCCCCAGACTACCGCTTTTCGGGCGGAAACAGGAGGAGGTTGGTTCGATTTCCTTGGAGGGTCAGCCCTTGATGATCGGGACCCACCTCTTCGATGCTGGCGATCGAGTGGATCGACAAATGCAACATCTTGGTATGCTCAAAACGACGATGTAACGCCTCTTGAGTGGGATTGACGATCGCCGTGCCAGCCTCTAGCACAAAATCGGACAGAGCCACAAAAGTGAGCCCCAATTGTGAGTCTTGGATGGATTTCACTTTGAGTTGAAGGAATTCGGCGGATTGTGGATCCCGCCACGTGACCACGAAATGATTCGCCACTTCCGCGCTCCTGCGGAGGACAATGTCCACCGCGCGTGTCTCTGGTATACGATTGCGTGGGAGGTTTCATGTGCCATCGCTGGAGTTTGCTGTTGATGGGTGTGTTGCTATCAAACACCGCTTTTGCAGCAAGTTATGACGAGATCGTGGGCATGATCAACGGCAAAGCCCCCGATGCGGATGTGGTGAAGGAGATCAAAGAGTCGAAGGACATTTTCCTGCCACGGCACGTCTACGCGATGATCGATCGCAAAGTATCGAAGGAGATCATTCAGGCGTTTGCGGCGAAAGCGGCGATTTTCTACAATGGGACTCAATTATCGCTCGACGACCAGCGAGAAAAGGCCTATTCGGCGGTGCCCGCGCAGACGATCTCCATCAAAGGGACTGACTTTTCGAAGTTCTTTGAGTTTTTCGATGCGGTGAAGGCCGAAGTAGATGGTTCGAAGAGCAAGTTGACTCCTGTCACTCAAAACACCGGCGAGGCGGATGCGGTGTTCGACAAACGTCAGCGGGCGTACGATGAATCCGTGATTTACGTCATGGGACCGATCGAAGGGAAGATCAAAGCGACCACTTTCGACATTGAGGTGCCCGCGACGCTCGAGGACTACGACTCGAACAGCGGTTGTTATCCCGCCGCGGTGGTCAATATTCCGTTTGACTCGGTGTCTTTTCAGACCTGGCGGAATGCCATGGGCGGTGGTCTGAGCCAGTCTCCAGTGACCCTTGACAAAAAGAGTGAAACCACAGTGGTTTCCATCGGTTTTAACGGCGGCACGCCGCGGCGGCTGGAAGCCAAGTCGAAGCGGATCTGCCCCTACGAAGCTCCGGAACAGCTGGTTCGGGATGGTGTGAAGCTGAAGATGCAGATCAAGCGCACGCCGAAAGGCCAGGACTGGACGGGGACGGCGATCTTCGTGAACGCGAAAACGGGTGAGAAGGTCGAAGCGAAGAAGTGAATGGGGGCCCTGCTTCCGCGGACGCCAACCGGTACATCTCTTTTGTGCGATTTCCCAGATTTTTGATGTACCACTTCGAGCGGTGCATCGATGTCTGGGTTCGAGGCTGACGCCTGACGATCAAACGTCCATCAGCACCGCGGTCACATTGTCCGGGGCACCCGCGTCATAAGCGGTGCGGAGCAGCTCGCGCACAGCCTCTGACTTTTCTGCGTACAACGCTAAGATCTGCGTGATGGCGGCATCGCTCGCGGCGCCCCAAAGGCCGTCTGAGCACAGGAGCAACCGATCGCCGGCTTCTAGGGTGATTTTCTTGACAGCGACGTCGAGATCTTCGTCTTCCCCGCCGAGGTTGGACGTGAGCACATTTCCGCGGGGATGATTGCCTGCATCCTCGGGTTTCAGTTTGCCGGCATCGATCAATTCTTGTGCGATCGTGTGATCGCGGCTCAGCTGTTCGAGTTTGCCGCGGCGGAACAAATAGGCGCGGGAATCGCCGGCGTTCGCGATCACAGCGTTTTTGCCTTCGACGATGGCGGCAACCAAGGTCGTGCCCATCTGCTTGTGTTCGGCCTTGTTGCGGGCGGTCACTGCCTGGTTTGCGGCAAAGAAAGCCTTTTCCAGTTCCTTGCCGAGGACGTCAATGGAACCCTTAGCTCCTGCGAGCTTTTGGGTGAGCGTGTCGATAGCCAATTGGGACGCCACTTCTCCGTCGTCGTGTCCGCCCATACCGTCCGCGACCGCGTACAGGCGCACGTCTCCACCGAGGATACGCCAGCCCCAATCATCCTCATTGTGCTTTCGAACGAGTCCTTGGTCGGTGTGGGCCGCCGCCCAGGTGGCGACGGGGGTCGCGCGGCCGCTGTTGTAGAGATCGGAAAGCGCTTTACCAAAGGGTCGGATGCCGTCGAAATGACCGAGGCGCCCCTGCTCTAAAAGCAGCATTAACTCTTGATGTTCGGGGGGGCAGAGCCTTTGCATCGTGCGAGCGAGATCGCGGACGTTCTTGCTCGGGAGGTCCGGCGAGTGCCGCCATAAGGTCGCTTCATCGGTCAACATGTCGGTGATATCTAGATCGAACACGCGAACCGTGTCGTCGGGCATCACTAAGACATTTTCGGCGCCAAAGTGTGGGATAATGGCGCCCTTTTGATGGAGAAACAGCAAGACGCGGCAGATGGAGTGCGTCGACACCACCAGCCGATCGGGAGCCATCGGTGCTGACACATCAGCGAGGAGATGTTCACCATTGTAATGGTAGACCGAGATCATTCGACCGTCTCGGTAGAACAGCACAGCCGGCGTGACCAAGCTTAAGTGCCGCAACCGTTGGTTGATGAGTTCTTCAAAACCTTTGTACCAATGGGGTTCCCAGCGGGTGGCCATCAACAGCCGAAGGTCTCGCAGCGGCTTTTGGCAGTAGGAACAGCTCTGTGCTTGCGTCGGCGACCAGATGTTACCGCACGACCAGCATTTTCTCCGATTCCACTTCGGCCCCGTGTTGTTGGCGAGGTAGAACAGGCGGTGTTCCGTGATACGGAACAGGGATTCGACGCGTAGATGCTCCCCCATCGCGGTGCCGACGGAATAGGGCGGAGGATACTCCGCCTTTCCGCTAGGGTGCGAAACACCGCTGATCAACGGCCCAACGCCGAGGGACAAACTCATTCGCTAGGACTCCGGTCCGCATTGCCGCGGGCCACTCGTCCGGGAGCATAAACGCGGAGAAGCGTGGGGTGAACGCACTCGCGGATCGATGGCGATCCTCCGTCACACTCCGAGCTCGATACCAAACATCACGCGGCGCCCCGCGAGGGGGTAGTAATAAGGGATCCCATTTACTGTGCTTTCACCGCTGGAATCCTGCTGTAGCCAGCTCCAGCTGTAGCCACTGGGCCAGACGGTGGTGCGATCCGCCAGGTTGTCGATGGAAAGGGAGAGGCGGGTAGTTCGAAGGCGCGTCCATTTGGACGCATCCAACCAGGCATTGGCGTCGATTTGGAACCAGGCAGGTGCGACCAAATCGGGCTGGTTGGTGTTGTCGAGGTAGGACGCGCCTACCGCGCGAACAGAGCCTTCTACGCCGATGAAGGACGTCGGTGTTATCAGCACGGCCTGCTGAACGGTCCAGTTCGGGGTGAGCAGCGGCTGCACCCCCTCGTACGTGCGGGCCTCAGCGCCGAGGTATTCACCGCTTTCACCGAACACATCGTAGGTTTGCGTCCAGCTGCCGATCCGGTTCCAACTGAATGCCGACGCATGCCTTAGCGTAACGAAGGAGCCAATTGGCGCTTTCGCCTCGAGTTCCACTCCGCGCCTGAAGCTCCGCCCGACATTTTTTCGCTTGTACAGCCCCATTTCGGTGAGTTCACCAGTGGCTGCGATCTCATTCCAGAATTCCACAGCATATAGGCCGAGTTTAGCTTCTCCCTCATTGGGGAGCCGAACGTCGAGCCCGAGTTCGAGATCGACGACCCGCTCCGGGTGGATCGCACGGAGATCGTGGGCAATGCTGGGTTGATCCTCGCCAAGAAACAGGTCGCTTCGTCCGGGTTCGCGGCTGCCTAACCCAGCGGATCCCCACACGGCCAGACGGTCACGGGCAAAGAACGCTTTGGCGCCAAGTTTTGGGTTGACGAACAGCCATTGAACGGCCTCGATCTCGGGATCGCCGCGGTACGAAAAAGAGGCGTGCCGAAGCTGGATTTCGGCGTAGGGATGGACCTTGCCCGCGTCCACTTGAACGCGAGAAAATTCGCTGGCATCGGTCTTGTACCCTGTGTTTTCGTACAGCTGCGCACCGTGTAGGTCCAGAGCGTGTTCCCGCCAGAACACATTGCCGTTGACGCCCTGGATGTAGGTGACCGGACCTTTATTTACCTCAAAGGTTAGTAATCCTCCGATCGCTTGACCGTCCAGCTGGAACTCGAGGAGATCGAGTTGCGTACTCGGATCTGCCCACAACCGGTAAAATCCCTGGCCGCCGTTGTAATACAGGGAGGCGCGCATCTTGGTGTGATCGGAAAGGCGGCGTTTCCATTCCAATTGGACGATGTCTTGCCCGAAGGCGTCCACCTCCGCTTCATCCAGGGGGTTGTTTCGAGGATCGGTGCCCAGGGTGGCCGCATCGCTCGCGTAAAAAGCAAGCCCAGACTTCTCTCTTCCGAAGATGCCCATCAGCCTGAGTTCGTCGTTTGGGCTTTCGTGAACGATGTTCACGAAACTTGAAAGCTGCCGAACAAAGGAGTGATCGCGGTATCCATCGGTGTCTTGCATCGCGAGCTGGCCGACGAACCGAAAGCCGTGCGGGAGCTCACCGGAATGGGCCACCAGCGAACCGTGCAAGGTGCCGTACGAACCGACGGATCCACGGATGGTCGCTTGGGGTTCGTGGGCAGGGGCCAGGGATTCGAAGTGAACGGCGCCTACAAAAGATGGGGCGCCAACGGCAGAACTCCCGGTCCCGCGCTGGAGCTGCAGGTTGTCGATCATGCCGGTGAATCCGGCGATGTTCGAAAAGTAAGTTCCGAGGTCCTCTCCGTCGTTGAGCGGAATGCCATCCAACGTGATGTTGGACCGGTTTTGGTGGATGCCGCGGATGCTAAAGTAGGAATACCCGCTTCCACTGCCGGAATCGGACCAGACCTGCACGGACGGGGTTTGGGCTAACAGAAAGGGGATTTCATCGCCGTGGTCGCGCGCGGAAATTTCGGCGCGATCGAGCTCCGTATTGGCGATCGGTGCTCGTTCGTCGGCTTTGAGACCCTGGACGACGATGGCCTCCGGGTCGTCAGCGTCGGTGGGCTCCGCTTGTGCGAAAAAAGCCCAAAATGCGGCGATCATGGTTCCTCCCGCCGCCGCTATAACGCACGTTCAGCCGTCGCCCAACCTCAGCAGATCGGGGGTCATGTTGCCGCGCGAAGCATTGTCGAGGTTGGGGGCCCCGATCCCCGCCGCATGATCCTCGGGATCGACCGTTCGGATCTCCAGACTGTAGCGGGTGAAGCCCGAGTCGTGGGGGAGGGTGCCGTGAAGGTGCGCCGCTGAAAACCGAAGGATGTAGGCCGCTGGAGCCGCGATGCGCACCGCTCGGGAGGAGTCCAGGGGCGGCGTCGATGGATGGATCTGTTCTGAAGGACGAGCGTGTTGGTACGCCTGAAATCCGCCGGTTCGATTCCAGTCGTCGTAGTCGAAGCACGCCGAGGTGTTGGCGATGGGGCGGCTCCAAAACTCGGGGAAGAAACCGAATACTTCTTCTGGGGTGGTGTCGTGAAGCGGCAGCCAGTGGTTGATTTGGGCTTGAGGGTTGGCGTACCAGGTGTCGCGGTGCAGTCCGTAGGCGGGGCTAGCTTCAGGAATGTGATGTCCTCCAGATTGCACCGAACGAATTCTCGGCCGATCGAAGAGGGTGTGCGCTGGATACCCGAGCTCCCGAAGCAGCTGGCGCGTGAGTTGAAGGATGTCCGGGTCCAGACCTACCCCCCGTCGGGGGACCGCAAAACGTTCGAAGAACGTGGGATTATCGAGGCGGCGCCGGATCGTGCGCGGATCCGAATCGTCAAGCGACTTGACGATCTCCGTCCATACCCGCGAACACAAGGCGGCAGAGCAAGGCGTGCTCCGCAACAGATGAACTTCACCAGCATAGATCCGCGAGCGGTGAAATTCATGCGGATCGAAGACGAGATTCATCGAGGAGTCCACACCGGAGGCACACGGTGGCGCTCAAGGGTCGCTTGCCGCGTTTCAAGCGAGATTTCGGACCACGCGCCGGCCACTGGGACAGCACCTGCGCCCTTTAGTGCGGAAAGTTCCTCACGATACCTTCGTAATTGCTCGGTCGCCTCGTCGCGTTCTGTCGAGACGTCGGGGAGGTCGCTCGCGTCTGCGATGAAGTCCCAAGGAAGATCGCTCAGAGTGGCGGGGATCCACACCACGGCGTCGTCGGGTGTCACCGGGCGGTTTGGGAAAGCCCATACCGGGAGGGTTTCCCCGTTTTTTCCGATGGGAGGGCGATCGTATTCGCCGCGAAGCGGTCCGAACCGCAACGGTTGCAGGACCGCGAGGGTTCCACAGTGGCGGGCACCATTGGAAAAACTGTGCTCAATCTGGTCGGTGAGCCAGGCGTGTTCCTGCCCGACGGGGCCGAGCGTGGGAGGAGAGGCATCGAGGCCCAAAAACGATGCCATGCCGCAGGCCCCTGGGAAGCGGAATTGCGTTCGGAGAGCTTCATCGCCTTTGAGGGGACGTCCGAACGCTTTCAGCGCAGGGTCCGGACGATAGGCCTTGCCGGTGCGGCGCTCAAATTGTTGTGGGGTTTCGAGCATGTTTGTCGCGCCTGTGCGTGCGTGGTACAGCACCGCATGGGTGCCAGCGAACTGTACAACGCGGTGACCTCGGTCATGACGCCGCTCGAGATTTTCGGGGCGTTGACCGCGCTGATTTCGGTGTGGCTCACCGTCCGTCGCCACATCGCGTGTTGGCCGATCGGAATGGTAAGCTCGCTTGTCTATGTCGAAGTCATGCGTGAATCTGCGTTGTACGCGGATATGGTGCTGCAGGTGTTCTTCTTTGGGATGGGGATCTACGGTTGGCTGAGCTGGGGACGCCCGTCGAAGAAGTTCCCTGTCACCAAGGTTTCACAGTTTCCGTTGGTCGGAGGGGCGCTATTCTTCCTGGTGGGTACGTTTGGCTGGCGTTGCCTCCTGTTATCCTATACGGACGCCGCACTTCCGGCGTTGGACAGCGCCACCGCGGTAGCAAGCCTGGTCGCACAGTGGTGGATGACACGAAAACACGTGGAGTGTTGGCCGCTGTGGATCGCCATCGACGCGATTCTCGTGGGAGTATTCCTGTATAAAAGCCTCTATCCGACGGCGGTGGTGTACGCGGTATTTCTGGTGCTGGCGGCGGGCGGCTGGCGCGAATGGCGGGCGGCGATGGCGCGTGGAGAGCCGATTTAGAAGAAAGAGGGTCGATCTTGGAGGACACATGAGTACGTTCAAGGATCACTTTTCGGGCCATGCCAACCAATACGCCAAATATCGGCCAAGTTATCCGGAGTCCTGGTTCGCGACCTTGGCGGAACGCGCGTTAGAACAGAATTTAGCGTGGGATGTCGCCACCGGATCGGGGCAGGCCGCGGTCGCCCTGGCGAAGCACTTCCAACGGGTGTACGCGACGGACGCGAGCGAGGCTCAAGTCCAGCAAGGAACGCCCGATCCACGGGTACGTTATGCGGTGGAACCGGCGGAACGGACCGCCTTGGAACCTGCATCGGTGGACCTGGTGACGGTCGCGCAGGCGTTGCATTGGTTCGATGCGCCGAGGTTTTTTGAGGAAGTGCGCCGGGTGTTGAAGCCCGGAGGCGTCTGGGCCTGTTGGTGTTACGCGCTCGCGTATGTGTCGCCCGAGGTGGACGAGCGTCTGCTCGGTTTTTACGATGGGCCCATCGGCCCTTATTGGCCACCGGAGCGGCGAATTTTGGAGCGCGGCTACCGCGACATTGAGATTCCCTTGGAGGAATGGCCAGCGCCGGAGGTGGCGATGGCGGTGCGTTGGAACCGAGCGGAATTCCTGGGTTATTTGGGAACTTGGTCTGCCTGTCAACGGTACGAAAAAGCGACGGGGGTGAATCCTCTGCACGCGTTTTCGGAGGAAGTCGCCGAGGTTTGGCCGGTGGACGAGGTGAGGGAAGTGCGCTTTCCGCTAGCGGTGCGGTGGGGGCGACGGAACCCCTAGGCTGAGGATCGCTGCAACAGCGGTTTGAAAGCGCTGTTCCCAGGTCCCGTGAATGCGAATGTAGCGCCGGTCTCCGAGCGCAGCTCGGAACAGATCAAACATTTCTTGGCGTTGGTGGGGGCGATCCCGTTGGCGATCCTCCACCCAGGGGACATCGACATCCAGGAGCAGGTGGAGATCGGCCCGCTGCTCAGCAGCCAGATCGGCGACTTCCTTGGGACACTCTCCGAAATAATGGTGGGCGTACACCGAGGTGACGATCGCATCCGTGTCGGAAATCACCAGCCGATTGGCCGCGCGAGCGGCCGTTTCTAAACTATCTACCTGGCATCTGGCGATCGGTGCGAGGTCGGAAAATTCGCATAGTACGTCGGAAGGTTGACGAGCGTGTTTGTCGTCGAGGTAACCCCGCGCAAATTCCGGGACCCACACGGTCTGAAAGTGCTTGGCCAGGTCCTCGGCCAAGGTGGTTTTTCCAGTGGATTCCGGGCCGGTCACCACCACTCGCTTGACATAATATGGCCGCACCGGTTCCGGAATGAACTCCCAGTACTGCATGGGATCCGAGCGGATTTTTCGCGCGGAAATCGGTACGTGAGCCCGAGGGAGATCGATGCACTCGTGGACGGCACCGAGCGTTGCGGCGAGTGGATCGCCATATTCCTCGGAGGTGAACACCACATCGGGCCGGCATCGTGAAAGGATGGTGTGGCGCCAGATCGCCCAAAAATCCGGATGTTCGTGGGGTTCTTGGGGGTTTTCGTCGGTGACGTGAATCACCTCGGCGCAGGGGACCAGCTCCCGCATCCATTGAAACCGGAGCTCTCCCGGGATCTCCTCGCGGGAAAGGGTGCACACCAAGACGGTCAGGTGGTCGCACCGGCGCCGGGCTTCTCGAATCAGGTGCAGATGACCCAGGTGCGGAGGGAGGAATTTCCCGATGACTACGCCGGTGCGCATCAGCGGTAGTACTTCTTGAGCTCGTTGTAGGCGTTGGTGATCGCCAGATAGTGCTCGTTGATCTCGATTTTCTCCTCATCCGAGGCGTGGAGGTGTTTCAACGGATGGTACTTGAGCGACAGCTTTCGAAAGTGCTTCGAAAGCTGATCGAGCGAAGAGATGCTGATCTCCCAGGCTTCGAGGATTTCCAACAGTTCGGTTTGCCGGTCGACGGGAAGGGCTTCGTTCGCGACTTCTGGTTCATCCTCGTCAAAGGCGTCGTCTTGCCAAAACCGGTAGTCGACGCCCACATCGGGTAGGGAGAACTGCACGCCGAACACCTCATAGGTATATCCGGGGTACAACTCCTCAAATTCGAGTCCTTCGCTTGGAAAGAAGTGAGCCGTGCCGTCGGACTGAAGGTAGAAGGCGGGTTCATCCCGATGGCGTTCCGGCCAGCGCAAGTAAAACCGACCGAGAATGGTACGAATGACGACGAACGAACTCTGGTAAGGCTCGTCGCTGTCAAAACGTTGGCCGTTTCGCAGCATCGCCACCTTGCGATCGTGTCGGATGAAGTAGGAGTACTCGCCGGCCTGATCTTTGGTGTCGTAGAAGAAGCGGAAGACCTTCGGATCCGACGTGGGGTCGCTGGCGGAAGAGTGGGCACCTTCCCCCGCCGATCCAAACATGCGATTGCGAAGCAGGCCTACGAAGGGCTTTCCGGGTGCACCGAGGCTGATCCCCGCCTCCACCACCGAGCGGCAGTACTGGGGCATGCCGCGGCAAAGATCGAGGATGTCTGTGATCGATTCCTGGTCGTTGGCTTCGAAGGGATCGTTGATCCCCTTATGAATGCCTGCACGCTGCGCCAAACGACGAATTTGGTAGCCGGAAAGGGAGGAAAGAGCGCTATGAAGGTCGCGGATCCGCACATGATCCCCGTCGCCGGTGCGGACGGTTTCGGTGCGCGGCTCATAGACGGCGCGGCGATCCAGCGAGGCCATGGCTCTCCCCGAGCAAGTCTACCTCAATCCAAACAAAAACGCCGCGAAAGCGCGGCGTCTCGAAGCAAGCTGGCGGCTTTCAGCGCGCCGGCTTCTTCTTCTTCGGAGCTTCGGCAGGCTTGTCTTCGGCTTCCAAAGCCCCGATCAAGGCGGCCAAACCGTCGTGCAGGCCCTTCAGCTTGGTCTTGCCGACTTCTTCGGCCAATTCGGTCTCGATGTCGCTCAAAACGGTGATCCCGTGCAGGAGGGCTTGCTTGCCCTTCTCGGTGAAGCCGATCTTCTGTGCGCGGCGATCCTCTGGATCTGCCATGCGCTCCAAAAGGCCCATTTCTACAAGATCATCCACCAGCTGGCCAACCGCCTGCTTCGAGATGCCGACCTTCTTGGCCAGATCCGTCGCGCGGGTGCCTTCGAGTCCGATGTGGGGGAGGA
>SXGR01383737.1_pt1 | contig 19477 bp, 13 predicted proteins | sample 3174711 | NCBI WGS metagenome assembly SXGR01 (sample SAMN11356860, study PRJNA531348) | freshwater metagenome | isolation source: freshwater sample F1-60 | place: China: Fuxian Lake, Yuxi | collected 2017-12-25
GGGTGCTTGGTGAAACCTCCGCGCGTCATCTGCGCGGCGCCACCATGCAGGACGTACTGTTCAACGGTTCGGGCAATCGCAAGCCGGTGAATCGCGCCAGTGTGGAGCTGCTGTTCGACAACAGTTTGGGCAAGGCGGCGGGGCAGTGGTCGGCATACGGCGAAATCTCGGTCAAGCGCGTCCTGGAGCGCGATGGCGATTCCACCTACTACATCAACAACATGGTGGTGCGCCGGCGCGATATTGCGGATATTTTCCTCGGTACCGGTCTTGGTGCGCGCGCCTACGCGATTATCGAGCAGGGCATGATTTCGCGCGTGATCGAGGCGAAGCCCGAAGAGTTGCGGATTTTCCTCGAGGAAGCGGCGGGTGTGTCCAAGTATCGCGAGCGGCGCAAGGAAACCGAGGCGCGCCTGCGTGACACGCGCGAAAACCTGCTGCGGGTGGACGATATCCGCCAGGAACTCGCCAAGCAGATCGAGCATTTGCAGGCGCAGGCCGAAGTCGCCACCCGATACCACGATTTGCAGTCGGAATTGACCACCTCGCAGAACCTCCTGTGGTTCACGCGCAAGAAAGAAGCCGTGTCGGCACGCGCACGCCACACCCGTGATATTGAACGCACGGGGCTCGAACTTGAAGCCGAAACCGCGCGGCTGCGCGAGGCGGAAAAGCGCCTCGAAGAACTGCGCAGCGAGCATTACCAGGCGGGCGATGCGCTGCATGCGTGTCAGGGTGCCCTCTACGAAGCCAATGCCGAGGTGGCGAGGCTGGAGCAGCAAATCACGCATGTGCGCGATAACCGTGCTCGCATCGAACATCACATCGGCACGCTGCGCGGTCAGCGCGACGACAACCAGTCACAGCTGCTCGACGCGCAACGCGGGCTGGACGAAACACGCACGGCACGTACGCAGGCTGACGAGCGCGTGCAGGCGAGTGAGCAGGCCGCGCAGGCCCAGGGTCAACAACTGCCGCAGGCCGAAGCCGCGCATCGCGAAAGTTACACCCGGCGTGAAACTGTTCAGCGCAGTCTGTCGCAAGTGCAGCAGCGCCTGCAAGTGGAGCAGACGCAAAGCGGCCATGCCGCGCGACTGCTGGAGCAATTCGCGCTGCGCCAGTCGCGCCTGACGGACGAGCGTGCGGCGTTGCCGGTGGCGGATACGGTGCGGCTCGAACAACTGACGGAACAATCCGCACAGTACGAGCAACAATTGCAGGATCAACGTGATCGTTTGCAGGAAAGCGAAGACAAGATTCCGGCACTGGAAAACGTGGTACGCGAGCGCCAGCAGGAACTGGACGCGGCGTCGCGCGCGCGAGCGGAAATCGAGGCACGCGTCAACGCACTTTCGCAATTACAGGCCAAACTGTCGCGCGGCGCCAATGGCGGCAATATGGAAAGCTGGCTGGCGGCGCGCGGTCTGGATAAGGCGCCGCGCTTCTGGCAAGGCATTGAAATCGCGCCAGGCTGGGAAGATGCGCTGGAAGCCGTACTGCGCGAACGCTTGAATGGCGTGGCGCTCGATCAGGTACACAGTGCCGCCGATTGGTTGACACAGCCGCCGCCGGGCAAACTGACCGTGGTGGATACCGCGCCCTCGCCGGTTGGATCACCGGCAGAAGCGCAGGGTGAACAAGGCTGGGAACCACTACACCGTCACATCACCTGCCGCGATGCACGGCTGGAGTCAGTGGTACGCGATTGGTTGCACGGCGTTTACACCACGCCGGACACCGCCAACGGCATGTCGCGCCGTGCGCAATTGCCGGCGGGCGGCATGCTGGTGGCGGCCAACGGCCATGTGTTTACACGCCACAGTGTGACGTTTCACGCGCCAGACAGCGCCGATATCGAATTACACGGGGTGTTGTCGCGCCAGCGCGAAATCGAGAAGTTGCAGGAAGAATCGCAGATCGCCACCGCACGGGTGGACGCGCTGGATCAGGTGGTGGCCGATGCGAAAGCGGCGGTGAAAAGCTGCCGCATCGAAACAGCAGAACTGCGTGCCGGGGTCAGTCAGGCGCAAAACGCTTTGCACGCCTCGCAGGTCGAGGCTGTGCGTCTGTCGGAACAGGCCCAGCGGGCGACGCAACGCGGCGGGCAGATCGCAGCGGAGATCGCGGAAATCGCGGCGCTGGTTTTGTCCGAGAGCGCCAACCGCACGGCGGCCGAATCTGCGATGGCGCAATTGCAGAACGAACGGGCGTCATTGGCCATGCAGGTTGAGCAATCGGTTGAGGATTATCAAAAAGCCGAAACCGCACTTAACGCGCAGCGGTTGGCGGCTGAGCAGGCGCGCCGTGCGCATCAGGAGTCGTTGTTTGCACAAAAGACAATTATCAATAAAATCAATGAGATAGATCAAACGATTCAGCGTCTCAGCACTTCGATTTCAGCGTTGGAATCGAATATTGATGAATCGGAAAGCGATCTTGGCAGCTACGATGAAGCGCCGTGGCAGGAGCAGCTGCAGGGGATGCTCGATACCCGCGTCACGCGCGAACAGGCGTTGGCACTGGCACGCGACGCGCTGGAAGGCATGGACACGCAGTTGCGCGGCGTGGAGCAGGAGCGCGTAGCGTCAGAAGAAAAGCTCGGGCCCCTGCGTGAACGCATCGCCGAGGTGCGGCTGAAGGAGCAGGAAGCGCGGCTTACCGAAGAGCAATACGGCCAGCAATTGCTGGAAGCAGGCGCGGACGAAGTGGCGCTGGCCGATCTGCTGGAAAAAGGCACGCGCTCCAATGCGCTGCAAACCGAGATCAATCGCATCAACGATGAAATTCGCGCGCTGGGTGCAGTCAACCTTGCCGCGTTGGAAGAATTGAAAGCCGCGACTGATCGCCGCGACTATCTGGACGCGCAGTCGAAGGACTTGAACGAGGCGATGGCGACCCTCGAAGACGCCATTCGCCGCATCGACCGCGAGACGCGTGACAAACTGCAAGCTACGTTTGACGAAGTGAACCGGCATTTCAGTGAAATGTTCCCGGCGCTGTTCGGCGGCGGGCAGGCGAAACTCACGTTGACCGGCGAGGAAATTCTCGATTGCGGCGTGCAGGTCACTGCGCAACCGCCGGGCAAGAAAAACGCCTCGATTCACCTGCTGTCGGGCGGCGAAAAGGCGTTGACGGCGCTGTCGCTGGTGTTCGCCATGTTCCGCCTGAATCCCGCACCGTTCTGTCTGCTGGATGAGGTGGATGCGCCGCTGGATGACAGCAACACAGAGCGTTTCTGTGATCTGGTGAAAAAAATGTCGGACAATTCACAGTTCCTCTTTATCAGCCATAACAAGATCACCATGGAAATGGCCCATCAGCTGCTCGGCATCACCATGCAGGAGCCGGGCATTTCGCGCGTGGTGGCGGTGGATATCGAGGAAGCGATGAAGCTGTCCGAGGCTGCGTAGATGGCGATGCGCACATGCCTGCCATGAGTGATCTGCAAATCAGCCTGTTGGCCATCGGCGCGCTGGTGATTGTGTGCGTGCTGGTCTACAACAGCGTGCAGCAACGGCGTTTGCAGCGCAAGTTGAACGATTCGTTTGGTGATCCGCGCGAGGATGTGCTGATTGATGAGCGCCCGCGCGTACCCGGTGCAGCCGGTGCACAGGGTTCTGTGGATGAGCGCATCGAGCCACAGCTGGATGCCGCTGGCAATACGGGGGCCGTAGCGCAGCCCGCGGCCAAACCTACGCCAGAGGTGCCCGCCAGCATCGCCAACATCGACGAAACCATCGATTGCGTGGCCACATTGAGCAGTGATGCGCCGCTTACCGCGGCGCAGGTGTCCGAGGTGCTATCGGGCATCGCGGCATGCGGACGCACCTGGCGCGCGGCGGGTTACAACGCAGGTAGCGGGCGCTGGGAGGAAATCAACCGTGCGGTCACAGGCCAATATTCACGATTGCGACTGGCATTGCAATTGGCCAATCGCGGTGGCCCGCTGAGCGCGGTGCAACTGGGCGCGTTCTGCGATGGGTTGAACATGCTGGCCACGCGTTTTTCTGCGTCATTGCAGTTGCCCGATGCCGACAAGGTGCTGGCGGAAGCGAAGGCGCTGGATAACTTTTGCGTGGATGTTGATGTGGCCATCGGGATCAACGTGATTACTGCCGAAGGCGAAGGATTTAGCGGCGCCCGCGTGCGTGCACTGGTGGAAAGCGAAGGCTTTAAGCTCGAACCGGATGGCGTGTTCCATCTGGAGGACGCCGACGAAAACACACTGCTGACGATATTGAATCAGGAAGCTACGCCGTTTTTGCAGGAATCGGTCAGCGGCATGACCACCAAAGGCATCACGATATTGCTGGACGTGCCGCGCGTGGCGGATGCGGAAGGCGCACTGCAGCGCATGTTTGCCGTGGGGCGCAGTCTGTCGGTCACCTTGAAAGGGCGGTTGGTGGATGACAACCGCGCCACACTCACGGCCTCGAGCATGGAAAAAATCCACCAGCAACTGCGGGACGTGCACACGGCAATGAATGCGCGCGGCGTGGCACCCGGCAGTACGCGCGCGCTACGCCTGTTTTCCTGATGGCAGCAGGTTCGGACGGGGCGCTGCCAGCGGACGCGGCGTCGCGCGCGCAGGAGCTGAGGGAACAACTCGAGGCGCACAACAGCAGCTACTACGTGCTGGACGCACCGACCGTGCTCGATGCCGAGTATGACCGGCTATTTGGTGAACTGCAGGCGCTGGAAGGGCGCTACCCGGAACTGCTGACTGTCGATTCGCCGACACAGCGCGTCGGCGGCAAGGTACTCGACGCTTTGCAGCCGGTGACACATCGCGTGCCGATGCTGTCCATACAGACCGAGACCGATATCGAGGATAGCGGCGCGGTTAATTTTGACAACCGGGTTCGCAAGGAACTCGGGCTCGCCGAAGAAGCGCCGCCGGTGGAATACACCGCCGAACTGAAATTTGATGGGCTGGCGATCAGCCTGCGTTACGAGCAGGGTGTGCTGGTGCAGGCTGCCACGCGCGGTGATGGCGCCACGGGCGAAGACGTCACCACCAATGTGCGTACCATTCGCGTCATCCCTTTGCGTTTGCACCAGCGCGCAGGTGCGCCTGCCGTGCCGGACACGCTGGAAGTGCGCGGCGAAATTTACATCGACCGCCGCGACTTTGAATCCTTGAACGCTGCGCAGCAGGCTGCCAGCGAGAAACTTTTTGTGAATCCGCGCAACGCCGCAGCGGGTTGTATACGCCAGCTTGATTCGCGTATAGCCGCGCGGCGGCCATTGTCGTTTTTTGCCTATGGCATGGGGGAGTCGACCGGTTGGGCGTTGCCCGCTACGCATTGCGGCATGCTGGATGCGTTCGCGGCCTGGGGGTTGCCCGTGAACACGGATCGTGCCGTGGTATCTGGCGCGCAGGGTTTGATTGATTATCACCGCCGTATCGGCGAAGCGCGCAACCGTCTGCCCTTCGATATTGACGGCGTGGTCTACAAGGTCAATAGCCTGGCTCTGCAACAGCAACTCGGCTTTCGAAGCCGCGAACCGCGCTGGGCGGTGGCGCACAAGTATCCGGCGCAGGAAGAATTGACCGAGGTGCTGGATATCGAAGTGCAGGTTGGCCGCACCGGTGCGATCACGCCGGTGGCGCGCTTGAAGCCGGTGTTTGTGGGGGGTGTCACGGTGACCAACGCCACGCTGCACAACGAGGACGAGGTGCGGCGCAAAGACATTCATATCGGCGACACGGTGGTGGTGCGGCGCGCGGGAGATGTGATTCCTGAAGTGGTGCGTGCGCTGGCCGAGCGTCGGCCAGCGGATGCACGCGCGTTTGTCATGCCGCAAACGTGTCCGTCGTGCGGTGCGGCAGTGCGCCGCGACGAGGACGAAGCCGTAGCGCGCTGCACGGCGGGTCTGTATTGTCCGGCGCAGCGCAAGCAGGCGTTGCTGCATTTTGCCTCGCGCCGTGCGCTGGATATTGACGGTCTGGGCGAAAAGATTGTCGATCAACTGGTCGATAACAGCATCCTGCGCACACCTGCCGACCTGTTCCGGCTGGAAGTGCCTGCGCTCGCCGCTTTGGAGCGCATGGGCGACAAGGCTGCGGCCAATCTGGTGCAGGCCATCGGTCAGTGCCGCGATACCACACTCGCACGCTTTATTTACGCGCTGGGTATTCGCAATGTGGGTGAAAGCACGGCGCGCGATCTGGCTGCGCATTTTCGCGATATCAATGTGCTGATGGCGGCCGATGAATTGCGCTTGCAGCAAGTAACCGATGTCGGGCCGGTGGTGGCGCAAAGCGTGGCCGCGTTTTTTGCCGATGCCCATAACCGCGCAGTGATTTCGGATCTGCTGGCGGCGGGCATCCACTTCGCCCCCATTGCCGAGCCGGAGCAACTCGCGCCGGGTGTGGCTGGCAAGACGTTTGTACTGACGGGCACGTTGCCCACCCTGTCGCGCGACGAAGCCAAGGCGCGCATTGAAGCCAAAGGCGGTAAGGTGTCCGGCAGCGTGTCGAAAAAAACGCACTATGTAGTGGCGGGCGGGGAAGCTGGCAGCAAACTGGTGAAGGCGCAGGATTTGGGCGTGGCGATACTGGATGAAGCAGCTTTGATGGTTTTGTTGGAATCCATGTAAGTATCTGTTTTATATGATTATTTTTACTCTCTGCCTGCGCCCATGATACCCCCTGATGCCGGACTCGCCAGACTCGCCATCATCGGTGGCAGTAGTCTGGATCAACTGGCGGCGCTGGCAGAGCCTCGGCGTGTGGAAATGGTCACACCGTATGGCAAGCCGTCGGCGCCGCTGGTGTTCGGAAAACTGAATGGGCGCAACGTGGTGTTTCTCGCGCGCCATGGTGAGCGTCATCAATACGCGCCGCACGGTATCAACTATCGGGCAAACCTTTGGGCGCTGCACGCACAGGGCGTAACGGACGTGGTGGCGGTAGCCACGGTGGGTGGTATAAGGGCGGGCCTGCAGGCGGGTGTGCTCGCTGTACCGGATCAGATCATCGACTACACTTGGGGGCGTGCGTCGACGTTTTTTGACGGTGCCGTTGGTGGTGAGTTGGATGCGCCATTGACTGGTGTCAAGCACATCGATTTTACCCAGCCATACGACAGCGCCCTGCGTGCCAGCCTGCTGCGTGCAGCGCAGTGTGCCGGCAAAACGGTACACAACGGCGGTACGTACGCCACCACGCAAGGTCCGCGTTTGGAAACGGCCGCGGAAATTCAGCGTCTCGCGCGCGACGGCGCGCACATGCTCGGCATGACGGGCATGCCGGAGGCCGCACTCGCGCGCGAGCTGGGCTTGCGCTATGCGCATCTCGCACTGGTGGTGAATGCCGCCGCTGGCACGGCCGGGAGTATTCGTGCGATTGATTTGCCCGCCGCCGAATCGCTGGCACGCGAGGCGATGGCGGATGTCGTGCGCATACTTCTGGAATGGGTGTCCGTGGAGGGAGCAGTGGATGGCGATTAAACCGGTGTTAAGGATGGGCGATCCGCGGCTGCTGGAGCCGTCGAAACCCATCAGGAAATTTGGCACGGCGGAACTGAAAATGCTGATCGCCGACATGCGTGACACCATGGCCTCGCTTAACGGGGCAGGGCTGGCCGCACCGCAGATCGGCGTCAATTTGCAGGTGGTGATCTTTGGCGTGGAAAAAAATCCACGTTATCCCGACGCGGAAGCCGTGCCGTTTACGATTTTGGTGAACCCCAAACTTACGCCGGTCGGTGAAGCGATTGAAGAAGGTTGGGAAGGCTGCCTGTCGGTGCCCGGCATGCGCGGGCTGGTGCCGCGTTTTCTCAAACTGCGCTATCAGGGCTTTGACGAAACTGGCAAGAAGATCGACCGCACAGTAAGCGATTTTCACGCGCGCGTGGTGCAGCACGAGTGCGATCATCTGGCGGGAATTCTCTACCCGATGCGCATACGCGATTTACGCGATTTCGGGTTTACGGCGGAGTTGTTTCTGGACGAAGAGCTTGATGATGATTGACCGCAAGCTTTTCGATCGTATATAAGTAATTGATTTTATTTATATTTTTAGGGTTTCGATCAAATCTCCTTCCATCCGCACGACCTGCTTGGCGTCTCCCAACACTGCTCCGGTGATCAAAAAGGTATCTTCGGCGCGTGCGCCGAGAGTGTTGATTTTGGCGGTATGCAGGTTGATGCCGTAGGCCAGAAACACGCGCGCAATGCGTGACAGCAGGCCTGGCCGGTCGCCGGCAATGATTGACAGCACTTGATATTGGCCGCGGTCGTCCTTCTGGATGTTGACTTCGGGCAAGATCGGGAAATGCCGCAACTGGCGCGACAGCCGCGGTTTGGTCAGGGGTGGCAACGGCGTTTTTAGACGCAGGCTTTCGCCCAGTTCATGTTCGATGTAAGCGGTGAGGTCGCGGTAATCGACGTCCGTACCACCCGCTTCCTGTATCTGAAAGGTGTCGAGCGCGTAGCCGTATTGCGCGGTGTAAATGCGGGCTTCGTGTACGTTGTAGCGGATGCCCTCAAAAAAAGCGCAAATGCGGGCGAACAGTTCTTCCTGATCTGGCACGTACACCATCACCTGCAAGCCTTCGCCCGCGCGCGAGGGCCGCGCCTTGATCACTGGGGTAGGTGATAACGCGCGGTAGTACAGTGTGCGCGTGTGCCAGGCGATTTCCTGCGGGTCGTGGCGCAGAAAATAGGCGGTGTCGAGTTTCTTCCAGAACGCGTTGATGGCATCGTCGCTGATGGCGTAAAGCCGCAGTGTTGCACGCGTTTCGTCCTGCCGCGCGCGCTGGCTGTTTTCAACACTGGGCGCATCGCCGGCAAGCTGGCGTTGCGTGATCAGGAAAAGGTCTTCGAGCAGCTTGCCTTTCCACGCATTCCACACTTTCGGGCTGGTACCGCGGATGTCGGCCACCGTCAGCAGATAGAGGGCGATCAGGCGCCGCTCACTGATGACTTTCGTGGCGAAGGCCTGAATCACTTCCGGATCGGAAATGTCCTGCTTTTGCGCGGTGGCAGACATCATCAAATGCTGTTCGACCAGCCATACCACCAGCGTGCAGTCGTCATGGGACAGGCCGTGCGCCTTGCAGAATTTTGCGGCGTCTGCCTTGCCCAGCATCGAATGATCGCCGCCGCGGCCCTTGGCAATGTCGTGAAACAAGCCCGCCAGATACAGCACTTCGGGCCGCGCGAATTCCGACATCAGGCGGCTGCACAGCGGAAACTCGTGCGCCAGTTCCGGCACCGCAAAGCGCCGCAGATTGCGAATCACACGCAGAATGTGTTCATCGACGGTGTAGACGTGATAACCGTCATGCTGCATCTGGCCGACAATCTTGCCGAACGCGGGCAGATAGCCGCCGAGAATGCCAAGCTGATTCATGCGGCGCAGTTCGCGAACCACACGTGTCGGGCTGCGCAGAATATTCAAAAACTGTTCGCGGTGCCGCGGATTGCGGCGGAACGCAGGATCAATGACTTTTCCAGCACGCCACAAAGCGCGCAAGGTGTTTGCACCTAACCCATTGATTTCATGATGTTTTTGCAAATACAAAAACGTGTCGAACAGCGCTTCCGGATGTTGTTCATAGACTTCGTCGTGCTGCATCGACAGTACTTCGTTGCGGATGCCGAAGTTGCCGTCGATGGGTCCCAGTTTGATCGCGCGTACGCCAGTTAGCCGCGCGCGCAGGTTTTGTTGCACGATGCTGTCGATCTGCGCCACCGCCTTGGTGGCCTGGTAATAACGCTGCATCAACTGTTCGCTTGCCAGCCGGTGCGCGCGATTGGCGAGGCCAAACTGTTGTGCCAGGGCGGATTGCACATCGAAAATCAAACGGTCTTCGCGCCGTCCGGCCAGATAGTGCAGGCGGATGCGCAGCAGATGCAAAAAGCGTTCGTGGCGCTGGATGTCGCGCGATTCGCCTTCGGTAATTACGCCGCGGCGCACCAGATCGCGCCAGCTCTTGCCAAAACCTGTCGCGCGTGCGTTCCAGAAAATGTGATGCAGATCGCGCAATCCGCCGGCACGCTCCTTCACATTGGGTTCGAGGTTGGTCTCCTCGTATCGTGCGTGGCGCTGGCGCTGCTCGAGACGCTTGGCCTGCATGAACGCCAGTGGGTCGAGCGCGGTGATGGTGGCGGCTACGAATTCCTTGTAGCGCTTGCGGTCACCGGCTAGCAGGCGCGATTCCAGCATATTGGTCTGCACCGTGATGTCCTGCCGCGCGAGATACACGCATTCATCCACCGTGCGCACGCTGTGGCCGGTTTCAAGGCCGATGTCCCACCACGCGCCGACCAGCGCTTGCAGCTTGGCTTCCAGGGCCTCATCCGCGGCTTGATCCAGCAGGATCAACAGGTCGATGTCCGAATGGGGAAACAGTTGTCCGCGTGCGTAGCCACCCACTGCGACCAGTGCGGTACCCGGCGGCAAGTCGTAAGCCTGCCAGATGTCGCGCAACACCTGATCCACCATTGCGCAATGATCACGTAACAGATCGGCAGCCGAAGGGCGCGCTTCAAATGCCTTACGCAGATAGGCACGGCCCACGTCCAGCGTTTGCTTCAAGCGTTCCAGCGGCGGCGCGCCGTCCGTGGTGGCTGGCAGCGCAGCGGGCATGGTTGTCAGGGGTTCGCGGGTGCGCCTGGCATGCCGGGCGATACGGTCAGCACTTCAAATCCGGAGTCCGTGACCAGCACCGTGTGTTCCCACTGCGCCGACAGGCTGTGATCTTTGGTGACAATCGTCCAGCCATCGGCCAGGCCGCGGATGTCCGCGCGGCCGGCGTTGATCATCGGCTCGACGGTGAACGTCATGCCCGCGGCAAGCGGCACGCCGGTGCCGGGCCGTCCGTAATGCACGACCTGCGGTTCTTCGTGAAATTTTTTGCCTATGCCGTGGCCACAAAATTCACGCACCACGCTGTAGCCGTTGGCCTCGGCGAAACTCTGGAGCGCATGGCCGAGGTCGCCGAGCCTCGCGCCGGGCGCCACCTGGCGTATGCCACGCCACATGCACTCGAAGGTGATTTCGCACAGACGCCTGGCCTGTATCGATGGCACGCCGACATAAAACATTCGGCTGGTGTCACCGTGGTAGCCGTCCTTGATGACCGTGATATCGACGTTGACCACGTCGCCATTTTTCAATTTCTTCTCGCCGGGGATGCCATGGCAGATCACATGGTTGACCGAGGTGCAAATTGACTTCGGGTAGGGGGAATACCCCGGTGGACAGTAATTCAGCGGCGCGGGAATGGTCTGCTGCACGTTGACCATGTAATCGTGGCACAGCCGGTCAATCTCATTCGTTGTGCGGCCGGCGGTGACATACGGCGCAATGTAATCAAGCACGTCTGCGGCGAGTCGCCCCGCGATGCGCATCTTTTCGATGTCTTGTGGGTTTTTGATGTCGATGGGCATGCGGGATTTCGTCAGCAAGACAGGGCTTGATCGTGGTGATTCGTGGGAGCGGTATTGTAATTCAGGATGACCGGAAGGCAGACGGCGATGCGGCCACACAGCCTGCGCCGGGAAAATGTTCCAACGAGACGCCTCCCGTATGGAGTTTTCAGGCGAATTCGCGTATCATGCCCGCCAATTCGGCGCTAACAGATTGATTTGGTTGGGATTTATTGAAGACCGTTTTTTGTTGCCGCCGATGTCGATATTGCGGGTCAGCCACGCTGCCATTGATTTGAAAAGGGCGAACCTCGGTTCGCCCTTTTTGCTTTGACTTTATAAGGTGTATCGGACATGTTTGATTTTATTTACAAACACAAGCGCGTACTGCAATTGATGCTGGCGTTGGTGATTGTTCCGCCGTTTGCGTTTTTTGGCGTCGATTCCTATCTGCGCGGTGGTGAATCCAACACCACCATAGCCACTGTGAATGGCCAGGCCATCAATCAGCAGGAATTCAACGTCGCGCTGCGCGAACAGCAGGAAATGATGCAGCAGATGACCGGCGGCAAAATCGATCCGGCGATGCTGGACAATCCCGAGATCCGTTTCAGTGTGGCTGAGGCGCTGGCGAACCGGCGTTTACTGTTGCTGCAAGCGGAGCGGTCGCGCGTGGTGGCGACCGACGCGCAGTTGCAGATCATCCTCGGCCAGGCGCCAGCGTTTCAGGAAAACGGCAAGTTTTCCAAGGAACTCTATGAGAATTTCCTGAGAATCCGTGGCAAGAGCGAGGTGCAATTCGAGCAGGAGATGCGGCGCGATCTGGTGTTGCGCCAGATAAACGACGCGTACGGCGACGCGCACTTCCTGCCGCGTACCGTGGTGCAGCAGTTGTCGAAACTGATGGAAACGCAACGTGAAGCCAGCACATTCACGCTGACGCCCGGCAGCTTTGAAACCAAAGTCAGTGTCGAGGGTGACGCCGCGAAAAAATATTACGACAGCCGTCAGGATGAATTCCGCACGCCGGAGCAGGTGCGCGTGGAATACGTCGTGCTCTCGCTAGACGCGTTGTTGCCGGTTCAGAAGGTGGATCCAGAAGAGGTCAAACGGGTGTTCGATGATCAGGCCAAGCGCGTGCAGGTGCAGGAGCAGCGGCAGGCGAGCCATATCCTGATTTCGGTGGACGGCAAGGCTTCTGCTGAGGACAAGCAAAAAGCCCGCGCCAAAGCCGAGGATTTGCTGAAGCAGGTGAAAGCGAAACCTGCGGCGTTTGCGGATATCGCCAAGGCCCATTCGCAGGATCCCGGTTCGGCGGTGAACGGCGGTGATCTTGGCAACTTCAAACGTGCCGACATGGTGAAACCGTTTTCGGATGCGGCTTTCGGCATGAAGGTGGGAGATGTTTCCGGTGTGGTGGAATCTGAATTCGGTTTGCACATCATCAAGCTCACGGGTATCTCCGAAACCAAGCCGCCGTCGTTCGAAGCAGAGCGCGGCAAGATCGAAACGGATTTGCGGCGTGCATCGGCCACCAAGGAGTTTGCCGCCTTGGCGGAACAGTTCAGCAATATGGCGTTCGAGCAGTCCGACAACCTCAAGGCAGCCGCGGATTTGAGCAAATCGCAGGTTCAGCAAAGTGCATTCTTTGGCCGTGGCGCTGCCGCCAACGATGGCCGTCTGAATAATCCGAAGCTGATGCAGGCCATCTTTTCCGACGATGTACTAAAGAACAAGCGCAATACCGAAGCCGTAGAGGTGTCGCCGGGCACTCTGGTGGCCGCGCGCCTGCTGGAATACAAGCCTGCCGTGGTGCGGCCCTTCGATCAGGTGCAAGTGGAGATCCTCAACAAGTTGATACGTCAGCGCGCCACGCAGCTGGCGGCGCAGGAAGGGCGTGCCGCGCTGGAGAAGCTGCGTCAGGGGAAGGACGCCGAAGTCAACTGGAGCAAACCGCAACTGGTAAATTTTTCCAGTCAAATCAAAGATTTGGATGACGATCTGCGTAAGCAGATTTTGCGTACCGACGTGTCAAAACTGCCGGCCTATTCAGGCGTGGAGACACCGCAGGGTTACACACTGGTACGCGTAACGCGTACCGTGGAGCCGGAAAAGCTCGATGCCGAGAAGGAAAAGAGCCTTACCACCGCCCTGCAGCAAGCGCTGGCGCAGGAGCAAAACGCCGCGTATTTGGCGAGCCTCAAGCAAAAAGGCGAAGTGAAAATCCGCAAGGAATCGTTGAGCGAGAAGAAGGACAAGTAATCACCCGCTGCCCGCCACAGGCAAACTTGCTGGTGGAGCGGTTGCGCGCAAACGCGGGCTGACGTGCGCGGGAGCGCACGGATTGTTGCCCATAGGCCTTGCCGCCCGGCGTGGCCGGGAGTCCGCTTGTTGCAGTCTCAGTCCGTGATGCGGCATCGTGGTATCCAGGCTTCTCCGCCGGTGAGCCGGTGCGTTGCACCGTACTGGGGGTGCTCCTATAATCATTTGCTGCAACAGGCATTTCGTTCATCCGCTTCCAACCATCCACGTTTCCCACCAATACCAAGGAGTTCGATCATGGGCTATCCCAAAATTGTTCATACCGAAGAAGGCATGCGCGAAGGTTTGCAAATTGAGAGCGCGAGGATTCCAGTCGATGACAAAATCCGTTTGCTCGATGCGCTGTCGGATACAGGACTGAAGGAAATTGCGGTCGGCTCGTTTGTCAGCCCGAAGTACACGCCGCAAATGGCGGTGATGGAGGAGCTGGTGACGCGCTTTAAGCCGCGGCCGGGCGTGCGTTACGTGTACACGGCGTTGAACGACAAGGGCCGCGAGCGTGCACGTGCCTACAGCCCGCCGCTCACCAAAAAGGCGCTCGAATACGCGACGCGCGTGGACATGTGCGACGTGTTCGCCCAGCGCAATACCAACCGTTCGGTGGTGCAGCAGGTTGCAACGTGGCCCAAGAGCATTGAACAGGCCGTAGCCAACGGCGCGACGGAAGGCTGCATGTCGATCAGCAATGCATTCGGCTCCAACTGGAGCGGTGATGTGACGGTGGAACAACTGATGCACATGTTCGACCGCATGCATAACCTGTGGGCGGACGCCGGCATCAAGGTAACGAAAATTGGCATGTCCGACGCGATGGGCTGGAACATGCCGCATCAGGTCGAAGCGTGTGTCGTCGCCATTAAACAGCGCTGGCCGCTTATTCGGGATTTCAATTTGCATTTGCACAACACGCGCGGCGTGGCGCTGGCATCGGTCTACGCGGCGATGAAGCAGATGGACGGCGATGACACGCTGCGCCTGCAATCGGCCATCGGCGGTATGGCAGGCTGCCCGTATTGCGGCAACGGCCGTGGCGCCGGGATGATCGCCACCGAAGACTTGATGCACATGCTCGAAGAAATGGGCATTGACACTGGTGTTGATCTGAACAAGCTGATCGAAGCGGTGTGGCTGGCCGAGGAAGTGGTGGACCATCAACTGTACGGCTTTGTATCCAAGGCCGGCCCGCGTCCGCGCTTTAACCAGCTTTACGCGATGGACATGCCGCACATCGAAACGCTGGATCAGGCGAAGCACTTCATCAAAGGCCCGAAAGCCTACGAAGGTGCACATTCGCCGTGGGCCAAACCCATCACCAGCTGGATGCGGCCCGAGGCGCCGCAAGGTGAAGTTGCTCCGGCACTGGCGTTGCGTGCGGCGGGCGGGCATTCGTAAACGATGCGGGTCGCTTCTGATGCGTCAGGTCTGAAGTAGTAGACAGCTACCGTGCCCCCTCTTCTGCCTTGTGGAAGAGGGGGGAGCGGGGGCCGAAGAGCGGCAATCACGAGTTACAGCGCCCTTTCGTCAATCTGCACCTAAAGGTTTTTCCAACGGGTTTTTCCAACAGTTGTTTTCAACACGGCGTTCAGTGGCTTTGAACGGCCGCTCACGTCAGTTATTTGCACGCCGCATCCTCAAGCCAGTGGAGGAGTGTATGTTACGTAAGTATGTGTTTTTATTTATATTTTTAAGTAGCGCTGCCGCGCTCTTTGGGGTGTCGCCACGCACTGCGCTTGCGCAGGTCAACGTAAGCAACTATCCCACCAAGCCCATCCGCATGATCGTGACGTTTCCGCCCGGCGGCAGTACCACTATCGTCGCGCGCCTGATCGGGCAGAAGCTCACCGACAGTTGGGGTCAGCAAGTGGTGGTCGACAATCGCGGCGGCGGCAATACCATTATCGGCACCGAGGCCATGGTCAAGGCAGCGCCCGACGGTTACACGTTGCTGCATGTGAGCAGCACGCACACCATCAATCCGAGTTTGCTGAAAACGCCGTACGACGCGATCAAGGATTTCTCGACCGTGGCGACCCTGGTGGGCACCGAGACGCTGCTGGTGGTTAACCCGCAAGTGCCGGCAAATAATTTGCAGGAGCTGATCATGCTCGCCCGATCCAAGCCCGGACAACTTAACTTCGCGTCGTCGGGCAGCGGCACGTCGAATCACCTGGCACTGGAGCTCTTCAGCATCCTAGCCAGTATCAAGATGCAGCACATTCCACACAAAGGTGCGGGGCCGGCGGTGACCGATCTCATCGGTGGCCAGGTGCAGGTGTTCGCCAACAACGCGCTGCCGCTGACGCCGTTTGTGAAAAGTGGCCGTATCCGTGCACTGGCAATTTCAGGGGACAACCGCCTGATTTCCCTGCCGGAAGTGCCGACATTTACTGAAGGAGGCGTGCTGGGATTCATAGCTAATTCGTGGCAAGGCGTGCTGGCGCCGGCGAAAACACCGCGTGCGATCATTGACAAACTGTCGGCGGAGTACGCACGCATCTTGCGAACGCCGGAAGTCAGGGATACCCTGCAGAAAATGGGTGCTGATCCCATGGTCGGCTCACCAGATCAGTTTGCCGCACTGATCAAAACCGAACTTGTGCGCTACGCAAAACTGATCAAGGAAGCGAAAATCAGGCTGGAGTGAATCGTGGTCAAGAATAGGCAGAGACTATGACAGATAACATAAGCAACAGACGCTCGTGGATGATCGTGCCGGCGCATGACGCCGACGCGTCGGCGCGCTGCGCGGACAGCAAGCCCGACGTGGTGGTGCTCGATCTTGAATATACGGTGCCGCCCAGGGCCAAGGTGGCTGCGCGCGAAGGGCTGGCGGCGGCGATCAGAAAACTGGCCGATGGTCAGATCGCTGTCTTTGTGCGCATCGACCGTGAAACGCGCTGGGCCGATGCGCGTGCGGCGATCACGCGCGGAATCAAGGGCATTATTTTTGCTGGCCCCGACAGCCCGGAAGAAGTCGCGGAACTGGGTGATCTCATCACGGCAATGGAGCGGGAGCGCGGTGTCGAACCGGGCGAGACAGAACTGGTGCTGATGATGGAGTCCGCGAAAGGCTTCTGGAATTTAGCAGCCATTGCGCAGGCGAGCCCGCGCGTCACTGCGCTGGGCGTGGGGCGCATCGATTTAACCATGCGGCTGGGGCCGGTGCCGCAGGATGAATTCCGGCTGTATCGATTCCTGATGACGCGTGCGCTGGTGGTGGCGCGCATGTTGCGTAAACAACCACTCGGCGCGCTGTGGCGGCCGGATTCGCGTGGTGGTGTGGCCGCACGGGACAGCACAGCGAAGGCTGCGCGCGAAGCGCGTCTGATGGGGTTTACCGGCTGTGTGTGCGCGACGCCGGAGCAGGTTGCGCCGGTGAATGAAGGTTTTGCCCAGGTATGAACACAATGATCAAGCAAGACGAAACCAGGGATCTGACGTTGGCGGGTGACTCGCCCATGCCCAAATATATCCGCCGTTCAGTGTTGGCGCTGTCCATCGACGATACGCAATTGGGCGACAAGGCGTACGCCTCGTACGCGGATGCGATCATTCTGGATTTTGCGAAAAAGGCTAATGTTGATTGGCAGGCTGAGTCGAAGGCTCGCATGCCCATGGCGATACACGCGGCGAGCCGGGGTGCGGCGGAAGTTTTTGTGCGTGTTGGCTGTGACGGCGTTGTTGCTGAACTCGAATCGGTGGTATTTAGCGGCATTGCGGGGGTCGTGGTAAAGGGTGTCACCACAGCTGCAGACGTTACTGCAGTGGCAAGCGTTCTGGATTCACTTGAAGTCAGCCGAGGCATCCCTCGTGGCACGCTGGAAATCGATATCGAAGTCGATACTGCCGGTGCGGTATGGCACGCGCTTGACATCGCGCGCGCCAGCGAACGCTTTGGTGCGTTTTATATCAATGAGCCGGCGCTGTGTAAAAACCTCGGCATGCAGACCACGGCAACACTGGCGTTTGATCCGCTGGAATACATCAAGTCACAGTTGATCACGGTGGCGATCTCGGTGGGTGGGCAGGCGCTCGGCATGAGTTATCCGTTGAGCCTCACTCACGACAAAGTGGACGATGATACGGTGAAAAAAGCCGTACGCATCGCGCGCGACACCGGCTTCAAGGGCGCCTTGTGCGCACACGCCTCGTGGATCAAACATTGCAACGCCGGCTTTTGCCCGTCGCCCGAGGAGGCTGCCTACTACGTGAAAGTGATCGACGTGTTTGCCGAGGGCCTGAAGCGGGGCATGGCATCGGTGCCGATAGACGGCAAGATGATTGATGTGCCGGTGGATTTGCGTGCCAAACTGTATCTGAAATGGGCAAACCGGGTCCAGGCGCGGAATGAAGCCAAGGCCGTGGCGCACCGCTAGTCGAATGCAAATTATCTGAGTGGAATGAATCATGAATAATCGGGTCGCCCGCTGTGTAATGTTCGTCACACCCACCAATCCTCGCTTTATCGACAAAGCCTGGACCCGGGGCGGCGACGTCTACATTCTTGATATCGAAGATTCCATTGCGCCCGCCGAAAAGCAGCGCTGCCGTACGTTGATCCGCGAATCGATTGCGAAGGCCAACAAGGGCGGGGCGTCCATCTACGTACGCATCAATAAGCCGTTTGTCGATGCCGATCTGCCGTACGCGGTGTGGCCCGGCGTGGATCGCATCATGCTCCCGAAAACCGAATCAGCAGCCGAGTACCGCCGCGTTCACGACATCATTCTCAAGCTCGAAAAAGAGCGTGGCATCGTGCCGGGCACCATAGAACTGTATCCGATGATTGAATCCACGCTGGGTGCCGTGAATATTTACGAAATTCTCACATCGGCGCCGCGCAAGTTGCGTTCCATGGGCGGCGGAGGTGGTTACGACATGGCGGTGAATCTCGGCATCGAAATGTTCGCCAGCTTCGATCAATATGCGTTTCCGCAGGCCAATGTCGCGCTGGCGGCGATGGCGCTGGACATGGAGCCCACGGGGTGCGTGTTCGTGCCCAATCCGTCCGGGCGAGTCGATCAGGCCGATCAGGCCACGCAACAGGCTTCCGCACTGCACGCAGCCGGTGTGCATCATGCCGGTGCGCTGCACCCAAATTTCATCGAGCCACTGGTCAAAGGTCTGTCTGCAACGGCGGATGAAATCGCCTGGGCACACAAAGTCATCGCTGCATTCGACAGCTTGACCGACGAAGGAGAATCAGTCGGCATGCTGGACGGCAAGGTCGTTGACAAATTCGAGAACGATCTGGCCAAGCGCACGCTGATGTGGGCGGCAGACTGTGCGGCGAAGGATGCTTACAAGGTTCGGGCTATGGAGCGGGCGCAGGAAGCGAATTCGTAAGGAATACGAGTTTTCCGCATCGATTGACATGGCGCCCCGAAGACGAATCGAACGTCCGACCTGCCCCTTAGGAGTCTGGTTCAGTGGACATTCCATGCCGGGATTTCAGGTGTGCGGTGTGCTCACTTTTCCTTGCTACATCAAACGCTTGAGTCTGTTTTTCGCGTTCCCCGGCAGCGCAATGGTAATGGTGTTGAAAGGCGTTTACAAGCATTGATTTGTGATGAAGTTGTGATGACTTTTCGCTTTGAAAATCGCGCTGAGTTGTGACCAGTTTGTGATGGCATGGCATTTCTGCTTGCGGCGTTCCAAATCGTGACGCACTCAACGTGGCTCCGCACTCCATGATGCGCCCGCGCGGAATGTTTCATCTTGTGGGACTGTCCTGTCGCACCCCATGCCGGGTGCGCGCGTATTTCGATGCAAA